>Ga0187849_1002328_pt1 | contig 18370 bp, 12 predicted proteins | sample June2016WEW_4_10_2_FD_132412 | JGI IMG/M metagenome (GOLD analysis project Ga0187849, IMG submission 132412) | Peatland microbial communities from SPRUCE experiment site at the Marcell Experimental Forest, Minnesota, USA - June2016WEW_4_100 | ecosystem: Environmental > Terrestrial > Soil >...
ACCTGGCTTTCGGAAAAACTCCTCTCATCGGTCATGTCGGCCTCGATCATCAGGGTGGGAATGCCGACCTTTTCCTTAATGAGTCTCTGTATGTCATACTGGCCCAATGAATAGGGCTTGCAGCTTCGGTTGGAATGAAAAACCACTCCGTCGGCCTCGTATTTTTCAACCATTTTGATAATGTTGTCGGCCATGATGTCGGTTCCGGTGTTCAGAAAAATCCTGGTGTACATTTCCGCCAGGGAACCTAAGAAATCGTTTTCATCCAGGTATTTCATAGTGCCGCACCACCCGGAGGTATAGGTGTCTGCCACCAGACATGCTGAATGAGCTGCAAACTTGTCGGACAACCATCGCAATCTGTACCAAACTGGAATGTTGTCCCAGACCAGCCGGTATTTTTCTTCCGGAAGCATTCCGATGCCCTGGGCGATTCGGTCTTTCATTTCCTGCAGCAAGGATTCGTAATAATCCACGGCGATCTGCGTTCCCCGTAAAGTAACAATCATGGCAAGGTGAAAAAATGCATCGAAACAGGTCATGGGAGCCGGCCGGTTCATGGTGGTATCCAGGATTTCCTGCCAGAGCCTCTGCCCTTGGACGGACAGTCTGCCTACTTCTTTCATGCGGTCATAATCAAATGGCTTGCCGCAGATTTTCTCCAGCAGTGTGATAAAATCCTTTATCTGGGCCGTTACATACCGCTTCATGTCGGCATTGAATTCCGTGTGGCAGATAGGCGTATCCAAAATGAACAGGGGCACATTGAAATAGCGGGCCTGCACCTCGTACCACTTCAGAACGGTCCCACAGATATTGTTGCAGCAGATCAGCATGTCCGGCGCCGGCAATCCGCCGATGGGGCCTCCGTTCACTGTAGCACAGGCAATGTCGGCCCGCGCATAGGAGCAAAGATCGCTCGAGTATCCCATCTGTTCGGATTTTTCACAAAGTTCCACACCCATCTTGCTGGCTCCGATCATGGCCCCGTAGTTTTCCGGGTAGATCGGAATTACATCCATCACATGCAGGGGTTCGACCGGTCCGCCGCTTGTGATCCACGCGATTTTTTTGCCGGTTATCTCTTTTGGGGTTTTGGCCTCCATATAGTAGGCCGTCATGATCGCTCTCATTTTTTTATCGGACTTAATTTTTCGTTTTTCTTTTTCCGGGTCTTTTATTTTTTCCATCGTTGTCATGGTTTTCTCCCTGCGATCATCCATTTGCGTTTACAGCATTTCCATAAATGCCTCACACCGTGTTCGGAGCTGGCCTCCCGAGGACGTCTGTTCTTCAAGTTCAAACAGTATGCTGGGGATGCCTTCTTTTTGAAGCATCTCTTTCATATACGGGTAGTCAAATGAATGGGGATCACAAAATTTTAAAAATATGAAAATCACGCCGTCGGCGTTGTTTTCCTTGACCTTTTCCACTAGATAGTTTCCCCTTGAAAAAATCCCCGAATGCTTTGCCGGACACACAATCCGGCTCATATACCTCTGGGCTATGTTTCTTTCCATGTCACCCGTTTCATCGATCCTGCCTTCAAAATATCTTGCCCCGGTGCAGAAGTCGTCCCAAACCACCGCGCCACCGGAGGATTCGATGATATCATAGATATCCGGCATGCTGCACAGCCCGCCGCTCAGAACAAGCCGTTTTGGCTTTATAGCGGTGTCATCTCTTTGCTCTTCAAGAGCCGTGACGACCTCACCAAGGACATCGGCAAGCCGGTCCCGGTCCATGACCATGGATGCCTTGACAATTGTGTGAAGGTCGCTGCTTTTGATTTTTCCCGGGCTTGCCTTTCTGATTTCATACAGAGCCGCGAGATGATTTCGGACCTGGTTGGATGTTCGGACGGCCTTTTGCAGCATTGCATCGGTGATCCTTATCCCAAGGCCGGCCTCAAGATCTTTCCGGAATTTGTGGATCACGGTGAGCATATATTGTTCGGCGCTTTCCGTATCCAGCTTTACAGGCATGATCAGGTCCGCATGAAAACCATAATTTGTGTTCATCCTCCAGATATCGGAGAGACGTTGTATGGAGTCACAGGTATGGGGGAAAACCGTTCCATCCAGGAAATCCAGGCGGCCAGCAAGCGCATCTTCCAGAGCACCTCGTACAAGGCTACAGCTATAGGCCTGTAAGAACGCACCTGCTTTGGAAATAGTCGCTCCGGAACCCAGGATTCGAAATGGAAGGGCATCCGCAGCCGTGATAAGTTCTTCCGGTGTATAGGAACAAAAATGGCCGATCACTCTTCCATGGGTTTGCTGTTTCCAGTTTTGAGCATATTCAGCGGGATTTGAGACAATTTTCTTAAACATGTCGATATGTTTCATTTATGATACTCCTCGGGACCTTTGGATTTGAACCCACAGATATTTCCGGATGGACACCTGCTTGTGATATATTTTATGCGATCACCCGGCGTTACGGGCCCGCGCTTTTTCGTCTTGCAATCTCTTCATCCTCCAGGACCCTGTATGCGACTTTTCCAACAAGGGTCAAGGGGAGTTCATTACGGAATTCAATTTCCCTGGGGCAGCTCCACTTTATTAGATCCTTGCGGCAGTGGTCGATCAATTCTTTTTCCATATCCGGACCGGCCTTGGTTTTGTCTTTGAGAACGACAAATGCCTTGACGCGCTGCCCCTGGGCCTCATCGGGGACTCCGATTACGCAGACATCGGCAACCTCCGGGTGCTGATAAAACTTGTCCTCCACCTGGGCAGGGTACACATTCATCCCGGAGGATTTGATCATCCGTTTCTTGCGAAGCTTGAAATAGAAGAAGCCGTCCTCATCCCGCGTTCCAATGTCTCCGGTGTATAGCCAGGTGCAACCATCTTCGTGAACCTTTAAGGTTTTGGCGGTTTCCTCCTCCTGGTCGAGATACCCCATCATGACCGCCGGACCGGCAATACAGATTTCCCCTTCTTCTCCGCATGGAACTTCCTCGGTCGTACCGGGCTTGACGATTTTCGCCTTCATGTCCGGAAAGGGGATTCCGATGCTTCCTTCCCGGTATTCTTTGACCGGGGTCGCCATAATGCCGGTCACCGCCTCGGTCAAGCCATATCCTTCAAGCAGTTTTACGTTGCCTCCCTGCTTTTTTACGATCTCTTCGAAACGTTCCTTAATGACACGGGGAAGGGTATCCGCACCGCAAAAAGCCGCCTTCAGGCAGCTCAGGTCTGTTTTTTGAAATCCGGGGTGCCGAATGAGTGCTTCGAACAGAGTAGGTACGCCGACTACTAAGGAGGGTTTTTTCTTCCTGATGAGTTTGGCAACCTCTGCGGCTGTAAAGGTTGGAACCAGTATGGTTTTCCCGCCGCCCATAAATGTCGCATTGACGCAAACCCCGAGGCCGAATCCGTGAAAAATCGGCAGGATCGCCAGAATCGTGCTCCCGCAGTCTGTTCCGGCCCAGCTAGTGCTTTGCAGTCCCTGCGCAATAAAGTTGTAGTTGGAAAGCATGATTCCCTTGGGTTTGCCTGTAGTGCCTCCGCTGTACAGAATAACGGCAAGATCATGGGTATTCATGTCTGATGTGGGAGCATCCGGAAGGGAGAGTTGCATCAGGTCCTTCCACCAGCGGACCCTGGAATCCCTGGGGACCTTGGGTATTTTGCGGCCCTTTGTCAAATTGAAACCAATCCCCTTCAGCAGGGGAAGATAGTCCGGGATCTTTGTAAGGATCAGCAAATCCAGGCAGGTTTTGTCCATTACATTTCGGAACTTCTGATAAAATGCATCAATGGTAAGCGCGAACCTGCTCTTGCTGACCGATACGTAAAATTCAATCTCCGGTTCGGTTGAAAGGGGATGAATCATGCTGGCTACCCCCCCCAGCTTATTCACCGCATAAAAACAGATGATGCCCTGGGGAGTGGTGGGCATGGCGATGGTGATACGGTCTCCTTTCTTGAGTCCAAGATAAGAGAGAACACCGGCAAACTGGTCGATCTCTTTTGCAAACCGCCCGTAGGTCGACACATGCCCAAAAAAGTCATAGGCAATAGCATCCGGATTCTCCCTGCAGGTCCTCATAACCGCTTCATACAGGGTGACCTCCGGATAATCAATGGACTCCGGGACATCGCCGTAAAACTTTAACCAGGGCTCTTTATCCTTCATGTCAATCCCCCCTGTTGGCAACGTTTTGGCCTTTCCGCTATGTTTTTATAAGGCCGGAGGCTTTGGGAAACCTCAGTACAGATGTGTCCGCCATGCCGGAATCTCTTTACAAGGCGGCGAATATTTTGGCAGACGCTTACCACACTTAGCAATGGGAACCATTGCCTACGGTCGTTCGCCACTCATTCTCAGGCAGCGGATCGTTCCGAAGAGTACGGCTGTATGAGCACTTCTGCGGGTATGCCCAAACCGGCATGAAGCTTCCGGATCATGCCGATAGTGAGCGGGCGCTTTCGGTTCAGCACCTCGGAAACACGCGCACGGCTGCCGATGAATTGCTCAAGGTCCCGGCGGGAGAGTCCACGGCTCTCAATATGGTAGAGGATAGCTTCAACCGGATCCGGCAGTGGAATCACGTAATGTTTCTCTTCGTAGGCTTCGATGAGGGTAATCAGCACCTCCAGCCGGTCCCCTTCCGGAGTATTAGGCGCAGCATCGAAAAGGGGTTCAACTTCTTCCATTGCCGCTCTGTAATCAGCTTCCGTTTTGATAGGCTTAATTTCCATACTACAAACCTCCAGTCAAACAGTGGCTGCATTGACCCTGCCATATTCCTGCTGGGTACCTGCAAAGCGGATGTAGACGATCCCGAACTCATATTGAATGGCTGCCACCAGCCGGTAAGAGTTACCTTTAATGTTGAAGACCACTCGATTGTCGGCCATAAAGCTGGCATGCCGATAAACGTTCTTGATATCTGAGGGAGATCTCCAATGAGCCTGCTTGACATCGGCATACCACGCTCGCAGTGGTTGCTCGGCATCAGGATGCGTTTCCCAAAATTCTTTGAGCATTCTTCGAGAGATGACCCGCATCCGAGTAATTTAGCATGTTCCCACTTCGGGATCAAGATCAAACACTACAGGTCAAACACTACGGTTTCTATAATGCGCTGCGCTGACAATTCCAACTCAGGGATTCGGGTTGCAAACCAGCACATTCTCGGCCTCTCAGTGCAAGAGTTCCCAAATCCCTCAATTCCTAAATCCCTCAATTCCCCAATTGATCATTTCTCCAATTCCCCAATTCCTCAATTCAAAAGCATTGCCGGCAACTCCTCTCCGAACGACTCGCTCCCGAACTCATTGACAAACATAAGATTCGGGAACCTTAGAAATTTCTAGGGTATATTTTTCAAGAAGGAGGAAGGTTATTTTAACAGGTGGTATCTACATCGAAAAGTGATCAGGGGCGTCTGGCGAGAGGATTTCACACTCACCGCAGCAAAAAGCGCCCACAGCAGATTTTGATTGATTTGCCGAACTTTTGCCAACTTATTGATCAATACAAATTCGCCGTCTTTGGAGAATCCGAAGGGCTGATCCTGTCCTCTCGAATTCTGCCCATTGTCCATAACGATCCATGTACGTATAGAAGTCCGGCAATCCACGAACCTCCAGAAATGCAATCAAAACGCTTCCGGCTCCTTTCAAGAAAAGCTTCTCATTTCGACAATGCATGATATAGAATTTTAATTGCAATGCAGAGTTTTCGGAGACAAACCTTGCACTCTGAAAAATAACAGCAGCTTTAAAACAGGTTGGCCATGGGGAGAGCCGGCACCTGCCGGGATCGATGGCTCTCTTTGTTCAAACAGGGGAATCTCATGTTATGGGATCGAACAAACCGTCCGCTATGGCTCCGTTGTTCAGTGGGTGTTTTTGTCGCTATCATCGCCGCTGCTATTCGGTTGCAGTTCCTCGAAATTCTTGAGCTCCGCGTCATCTTCCTGACCTTCTACCCCGCCGTGGCGGTTGCGGCGCTATATGGGGGATTTGGCGCCGGTTTGCTTGCCACATTCGTCTCAGCCGTCCTCGCCGACTATTTTTGGATGGAGCCGGTTGGTCAATTTGGCATTACGAATTCCGCCGACCTGATAAGCATAGTCGTCTTCCTCGCCAGTGGCGCTCTGATCTCCTATCTGGCCGAGGCGGCATACCGCGCCCAGGCGCGGGCGCACAAAGCAGAGGAACAGTCAAGGCTTGCCGCCGAGCGTGAAAAGGCGGCTTTCGACCTCCAGCAAAGTGAGAGCAAGTACCGCGAACTCGTCCAAAACGCCAACAGCGCCATCATCCGTTGGAAGCGCGACGGCGCTATCTCTTTTTTTAACGAATACGCTCAGAAGTTCTTCGGCTACAGTGCCGAAGAGGTCATCGGTAAGCATGTAAATATTCTCATACCTGAACAGGAGTCCACCGGGGACGACCTGACCGGGCTGTTTCAACGTATTGTGAACCACCCGGAAAGCTACGTTAACATTATAAATGAGAACGTTCTTCGGGACGGCAGCCGGGTCTGGATGGCCTGGACCAACAGGCCCGTATTCGACCAGGACGGGCAAGTGCTGGAAATACTTACCGTCGGAAGCGACATCACCGAGCGCAAGCGGATGGAAGAGGAACTGCGCGAGAGCAAGTCTCGGCTCGATCTTGCACTGCGATCCTCACAAATGGGTGTGTGGTACCTGGATTTACTCGAAAACAAACGCCATTTTGACGACCAGGTCTGTCATCTTTTTGGTATCAACCCGGCAGAATTCACCGGAACCGCAGATGAGTTCTACAGGGTGGTACATCCTGACGACGTTGAGATGCTCAAAGCGGTATGGGCCCGAACCATTGAACAGGATGTGCCCTATGAAGCGGAGTATCGAGCGGTGTGGCCGGATGGAAGCGTCCATTACGTCACCACACGCGGAAAGTCAGTCCATGATGACAAAGGCCGGCCGGTGAGAGTGAACGGCCTTATCTGGGACACCACCGAGCGCAAACGGATGGAGGAAACCCTTCGAACGACAGTGCAGCGCTTTCATAGAATCTTATCCAACATCTTTGTCGGCATTTTGGTTGTAACCGAAGATGATCGAATCGAGTTTGCAAATCAAAATTTTTGTGACCAGTTTGATATCGCGGAAGCTCCTTCAGATTTGATCGGACTGACAGCTAAGGAAATGTTGCAGAAAGTGTTGCCTGCTTATGCTCATCCCGAAGCATATTTAGTTCGCATCCAACAAATTCTCGCGCAGAGACATCGTATCGAGGATGAAGAGGTTCTGATGCACAACGGACGGGTTCTCTTGAGGGATCATATTCCAATTCTGGTCGATGGAAAGCCACGTGGCCGAATGTGGCAACATCGCGACATCACCCAGCGCAGGCAGGCAGAGGAGGATGTCCGCCGGCAGCGCGAATGGTTGCGGGTGACTCTTACCAGCATCGGCGATGCGGTGATCGCAACTGACGCATCCGGCCTGATCACCTTCATTAACCCCGTCGCTGAGGCCCTGACCGGCTGGCAGATTAAGGAAGCAGTGGGTCTTCCGGTTCAGAAAGTCTTCCGGATAATCAACGAAAAGACTCATGAACCACTAGCGGATATTGCCGAGCATGTCCTTCGTGAGGGAACTATCGTTGCCCTGGCCAACCACTCGACCCTGGTTTCTCGTGACGGGCGTGAAATTCCGATTGAGGATAGTGCCGCCCCGATCAAAGACGACACAGGCAAGATATCCGGTGCGGTGCTGGTTTTCCACGACGTTACGGAGAGACGGCGCGCACAGGAGACCCTGCGGGCAAGCGAGGAGCACTATCGTTCTCTATTCGATAACATGCTGAATGGATATGCATATTGCAAGATGCATTTCGAACAGGACCGGCCGATTGACTTCACCTACCTCGACGTTAACGGGGCCTTTGAAACCCTGACCGGCCTGAGGGATGTTGTCGGGCGAAAAGTGTCAGAAGTAATTCCAGGCATAAGGCAATCCGACCCGGAACTCCTCGAACTCTATGGCAGGGTGGCGCTGGCAGGCATCCCAGAGCGGTTTGAGACCTATGTTGAAAGCCTGGGGATGTGGTTTTCGATCTCTGCGTACAGTCCGCGAAAAGAGCACTTTGTATCTGTATTCGATGTTATCACAGAACGTAAACGGACCGAGGAGGCACTCCAACTAAGCGAATCGCGCTTTAAGCTCCTCTCTGAGACATCGTCTCAATTACTGGCATCCGAGAACCCCCAGGCAATCGTTGAGGGGCTGTGCCGGCAAGTTATGCAGCACCTGGACTGCCATGTCTTCTTCAACTTTTTGTGCGATGAAATAATGGGCAAGCTTCACCTCAATGCATTCGCCGGAATCCCGGAAGAGGAAGCGCGAAAAATCGAATGGTTTGACTACGGGGTGGCCGTCTGCGAATGTGCGGCCCGCGATGGGATACGTATAGTGGCGGAAGATATTTTCAATACTCCGGATATCCGCACCGAGTTGGTAAAGTCTTATGGAATCCAGGCATACGCCTGCCATCCTTTAGAGGTCCAGGGCAAAATCATCGGTACGCTCTCTTTTGGTACGAGGACAAGCACGCGCTTTTCGGCCGAAGACCTGGCTCTCATGAAGACGGTGGCCGACCAGGTCGCTACCGCCATGGAGAAATTAAGTCTCGTCAATGAGCTTCGGAACTCGCGTGATGAACTCGAACTGCGCGTTTGGGAGCGGACTGCCGAGCTAAACGCATATATGGCAAAGCTCGAGCAAAGCAACCAGGCGCTTCAGGATTTTGCCTCCATTGCCGCCCACGACATGAAAGAACCCCTTCGCAAAGTCATCTCTTTTGGCAATATGCTCAGGCACAAGTATGAAGATTCGCTTGGGCAGACCGGCAGCGACTATCTGCACAGAATGCTCAACGCAACGGAGAGGATGCAATCCCTTCTGGCGGGACTTCTGGATTACTCACGAGTTGCGATGGCATCAGAGCCATTCAAGGAGGTTGATCTTTCCGATCTCGTCGGCGCAGTCCTTTCGGACCTGGAAGTAAGAATCCTCAAGACAGGCGGCGAAGTACATATTGGGACCCTTCCGGTCATTTCAGGCGACCCCACACAGATGCGGCAGTTGTTCCAAAACCTCATCGGCAATGCTCTGAAATTCCACAAACCGGGCGAGAAGCCAATGGTCCAGGTACGCTTCGTGTCTCATTCCGATGCAGGATCCCAGATCATTGTCGAGGATAACGGTATCGGCTTCGATGAGCAGTACCTCGATAAGATTTTCGCCCCGTTCCAGAGGTTCCATGCCAGGAGCGAATACGAAGGAACCGGTATGGGACTCGCCATCTGTAAAAAGATAGTGGAACGGCACGGCGGGAGCATAACGGCAAAGAGCACGCCGGGGTCGGGTTCAAAATTCATCGTTACCTTACCCGTTCGATCCCGGAAGGCACCCCGTTGACAGCCCCGTCTCTGGTCATAGACAGGTCAGGGAAAGCGTCGAGAATGAGCGGGGCGCCTTCCGCGCTGCGCGGGATACCTTTTTGCCGAACGTGTCTTCAAGCCCTTCCAGAGATTGCACAAGCGCAGTGAATATGAAGGCACCGAGATAGGGCTTACAATATGCCGGGAAATTGCTGAACGTCATGGGGGCAGTATCAGGGTGGAGAGCGAAACGGGGAATGGATCGACATTCATAATCAGACTGCCTGTCAAGCAGGACAGGTGGGAGGGCATATAGTGGAAAGAAAGGATCAATACGCAATTCTCATGGCGGATGATGATGAGGAGGACTGCTTGCTGGCGGCTGAAGCCTTTGCAGAAAGTGGGGCCAGAGCTGCTTTCTCCTGCGTTTTGGATGGCATCGAACTGATGCAGCATCTTTCTGCGCGCTCCCTTTCTCAAACAGGAGAACTGCCCAATCTAATCTTGTTGGATCTCAACATGCCGCGAAAGGATGGACGCGAGGCCCTCCGCGAAATAAAGGCCGACCCAGCGCTTCAACATATTCCAATAGTCATTTTGACAACGTCCAAAGAGGAAAAGGACATTGCCTTCAGCATGAAAGCAGGGGCAGAATCATTTGTCACCAAACCAGCAGTTTTTGAGGACTGGGTCGAAATAATGAAATCTCTGGCCAGGAGTTGGCTCGTAAGGTGCTCGGATCAGTCATGAGCCGGGCGGAAAGGCAAAACCAAAACCTACTATAAACTCTACTCTTCCGCTGTACGTAACAAGTCTTTGAAACAGCCGCCATCTCAGGCTCGGCGAAAGTCCAAACAGGTTGCCAATAGGTAGATTTTGCGATGTTTCAAGATATGTGGTTCGCTTATCTTAAAATCATCTGAGAAGTGACGTGCGGCAAATGACAATCCTTAGTTTAGTTTCCATCCGTAAAGGGGTCCTTCTCCTCCCCGGTTGTGTCAATCTCCAATCTCGACACCTCGCGGAGCGTCGAGATCTTGGCTGCGGCCCCGCCGCCCCTGATCAAATCCAGAAGCATAGGGTCGACCAGGTCGAAAAGCGCTCCGCAAAAACCGCCGTGGTTCATTCTTTTCCCAAAGAGCGTGCGGCGCAGAGGATCGACCCTTTCATTTACTTTTCCGGTCTTGCTGACCGTTCCCATCCCGGCGGCGATCTTTTCTTCAAAGAGCAACCGCTTGGCCAGAGCGCAGAATTCCAGGGTTTTTTCTTCCAGCTCTTTAGTCCTCTCCGGCCAGTTTGCGCCGGAGACAGCCGGCATCAACCCTGAATCCGGTTCGGCCGCTAATTTGTGTTCCAGCTCCGCCATATAGCTAAGCGCCACATATAGAGTGCCATACTCAAGACCCCGTATGCCCCGCCTCCAGTTGAGCAGCCACGGTTTTCTCCAGTTCCAGAGCAGGTTGGCCTCTCCAAAAGCTATGAGGTCAGCAGCGGCTTGCTTTGCCTTCGAAATCCCCGATGCCGGATACCGGACGCCCGATGGCGCTGCGCTTCGCTCCTGACGGGTGAAGGGTGATGAACTCCGTTTCGTTCCCAGGCCGAGAGGCGAACCGTTCGCACTTTTTTCGCCGCGGGACGTGGAAGCACCGGACACATCATGCAGATAATTCAGTATATTGAAAAAAAGCCGGTTCCCCCAACAGTCGCCGGGGGTTTCGAGATGAGCGTATGATAGGACCAGCCGGCCCTTTCCTTTTTCAATTTCGATTATTGCCGGATGGCCTTTGATCCGCGCCGGGTCAAGGTTGATTCCGTAGGCTTCCTCCAGTTGCTCCCAGCCGGCGCCTTCGCCTGTGTCGCATACTCGCAGGTCCGCGACCTGAAAGCCAACCCCGGGGTCAGCGTATGAAGCCAGGTAAACGGCCTGGCAACCGGGGTCCAGCCGGAATTGCGAGGGCCACCAGACAGAAACGGGAATCCGGGCCGGAAGATTCTTCCAGGCGGGATGCGAAAGCGCGCCTGAGATATGAATCTCGCCGCTTGCGCTCGGAAGACGTTCGGACAGGGGCATTCTGCGAACCGGGGTAAGGTAAAGAGCGGGAGGGCTCGACAGGGCCAGCCCGGCGCCCCCGCAAAATCCGATATAAGACCCGCCTTCGTCGATGAACCCGGCTATTTTTAGTCTGCCCGTTTCTCCAAGCGCACGCACTTTATGGGCTGCCCACCCGCCCGGCACAATCAGAATTCGAAATGCGTCAAGGCAGTCCTCGCAAATCTCCGATGCGCTGATCAACCGGAAGGGGACCCCCAGCACCGACAGCGTATCCATGCAAAGAAGCCCCCATAAGAGCGACTGGGTCCACATGACCGCTACGGGAGGGCCGGCCCAGCCGGGAGCTCCGGAAGAATCAGTCTTTTCCATCTTTCTCAGTCTCGTTAATCTTTGCTAAAAACGGATTGAGGAATTGAGGAATTAAGGAATTAAATCCCTAAATCCCTAAATCCCTGATTTGGAGATTTTTCAATCCTGTTAATCCTCTGTTAACCCTGTCCAAAGGCTTTTCCTCCGCGTCCTGTGTGCGGTGAACACTCTTTACCGTGCGCCCCCGCCGCCACCGAAGGTAGCGGCGAGTCAGGATCGTTAATCCCGGTTGCGGCGGCTCGCCGCCCCGGCCGGCGGTCCCACCGCCCCGGATTTTTTGAGCACGGCAACTCCGCCCTGGACGTTTACCGTATTGTTGATTCCCGCCCGATCCAGTTGACGCATTGCTTCATAGGATCGAGCCCCCGAATTGCACACCAAAAGAAGCCGCTTGTCTCTTGGGACCTCCTCCATTCTTCTGTTCAGGGTCTCCTGGGGAATATTGAGCCAGCGGTCTCCATAGCGCTCTACAAACGGGGCCGCATTGGCGGGTCCTCGTACATCCAGGCAGAGACAGTCCGCACTTTCCTCCAAAAGAAAACACCTCTCGAACTCATCCGGTTGCATCGGCCGGTTTAAGCCGTCCAGGACATTCTCCGCTGTGTTGCCTGCGGCGTTTACTACGTCCAGGGCCGCCGCAAAAGGGGGAGAGTAGGCTATTTCGAGATTCGAAACATCTTCGATCGAAGGTTTGAATGGAAGAATGGCGGCAATCGCGTTTATCCGGCCGATGACTGCATCGCCGTTGGCGCCTACGGCCTGTGCGCCCAGAATGCGCCGGGTCTTCCGGTCGACCGTGAGCTGGAAATAGATAAGGTCCTGGGTCGGATAGAAGTGCGCCCTGTCGGCCTGGACAACCAGCACCGGCTCGGCCTGGAAGCCGCTCTTCAGCGCCGATTGAGGCGTTATGCCCGCAGAAGCGACGGCCAGATCGAAAATCTTTATAGCAAAACTGCCCACTGTGCCGGCGAACTCTGCAGCCCCACCGGCAAGGTTGGTCCCGATTACCCGTCCCTGCCGGTTTGCAAGGGAACCCTGGGGAAAGTAGACCGGCTTTCCGGTGACGAGGTGTTGGATTTCTATGCAGTCGCCTCCGGCGTAAATTCCCGGGTCGGAAGTCTGAAGCATCCGGTTGACTACTATCGCCCCTGAGGGCGCCACAAGAAGCCCGGCGCTCCGGGCAAGCTCCGAGTTGGGGCGGACGCCTGCGGCCGTGATTACCAGGTCGGCCCGGATGCTCCCATCGGACATTTTAACTTCGTAGCGCCCGCCGCCACCGAAGGTAGCGGCAAGTCTGGTGTCGTCAGTCCCGGCAGGCGGTCCCGGTTCCCAAGCCCGGATTTCGATCACCCGGCGTCCGAGATGGAGCTGCACGCCTTTTTCTTCCAAATGGGTCCGGACGATGCCTGCAAGCGAGCGATCGAGAATTCCCGGCAACACCTGGTCCTCTATTTCCACCAGGTGAGTCTCGATCCCCCAGAGGTCGCCGAGCGCCTCCGCCATTTCGCAGCCAATTGCCCCGGCGCCCACGATTACAGCCCTGTCCACCTTGCCACCCGAAATTCTGTCCTTCACGGCGATTGCGGAGTGAAGGTTTGATACCGAAGTCACCCCGGGCAGGTCAATGCCCGGAATCGGGGGCTTGTTCGGTATGCTTCCGGTTGCTATAACCAGGCGGTCGTATGGGAGGTCTTCCTCACCACCCGATGCCAAATCCAGGAGCCGCACCATCTTGCCTGCCCGGTCGATCGCGAGCGCCCGCGTGCGTGTCTTTACGCGGACGTCCTTTGCATCCTGGAAAAACTGGGGGGTCCTCTGCATGTGGAAGCTCGTGCTCATCAGTTCCTGCACGCTGCTTATATCTCCCGAAATGAAATAAGGGATCCCGCAGCCCCCGTAGGAAATGTATTCGTCCTGATCGATTATAACCACATCGGAGTCAGGTTCGAGCCTCTTCAGGCGGCATGCCGCCTTCGGCCCAAGAGCAACGCCTCCGATTATCACCACACGCTTTGCAGTCATCAGCTTTCTCCGATCCCGCTAATCTGGATGGAGGAAAGAGCGAACAGGTTCCGTCCTCTTATCTCCGTCCTCCGTCTTCCGTCCTCCGTCTTCCGTCCTCCGTCCTCCGTCTTCCGTCTTCCGTCCTCCGTCCTCCGTCCTCCGTCCTCCGTCTTCCGTCCTCCGTCCTCCGTCCTCCGTCCTCCGTCCTCCGTCTTCCGTCCTCCGTCTTCCGTCTTCCGTCCTCCGTCTTCCGTCTTCCGTCCTCCGTCCGGCGCCTCAGTCGTTTCCGAAACTGCGGATGGCTCCGCAGTCCGGACATGTCCACTGAATTCCGTTACAGGTCATTCCCCAGAAATTTTCTTCCATGCAATCCGAACAGATCATGAAACCGCACGGACAGGTCCAGCAAAAACTCTGCTCCTGCGAGCAGGCGCTGCATATATACCTTTCCGGCCGCCGCCATTTTCCCTTTCTCCCGGATTTTTCCAAACCGCTCATTTTTCCCTTCTTTCAGTATTGCACTAGAGTCCATCCGGAAACACCGGATAAAAGACTGGCAGTTTCCTATTCGGAAAGGAGGCATAATCTGTTCTCCACGCTCCGCGAGGCGGGGCGGTCCCGGTTCCCAAGCCCCAGGGCGGAAAAGGACCCTTTCCGGATGGAAACTTAATTTTAAACCGGCAATTGCGCCCATGGCCATGAAAATCGGGCCACTGCAAGCCATGTGTGCATAAATCAAGTACGCTTTAACCGCAGAGTCGCAGAGAAGGGCCTTTTAAGATTGGCCTTGTCAAATTTTGATTTTCTCTTTCCTTGACCGGACTATGCCCCGCCTCTGCGGTGAGGATTTTTTGCCCGTGCGCCTCTGTAGTGGATACTCCGGTGAACGCTTTCTTTTTTTCCATGCCTGCATTTTGCCGTTTTTATTTCCACTTCTGGTTGCCGCTTCTATTGCCGCTTTTGGTTGCCGTTTTGCATGGGCAAATCCCGGGATGATAGTCTCAACGGCGAATTCCCAAATTAAGGAATTTAGGGATTTAAGGACTTAGGGATTTTTCAATTCCTCAATTCCTCAATTCCTCAATTGATGATTTATCGAATTCCTCAATTCCTAAATTCCTAAATCGAGGGTTTTAAATGGAGTCTCGGCATTGCGTCAAAGATTTCGAATCAATGGAAGCCATGGACGGGAACCGTGGGGCGTTCGAGCTTTGGGAGGCGGTTTTACTGCAGGCGATTGAAGATTTTCACCCCAAGGGACGGAGCCTCGAAATCGTAATGAACGGGATCAAGGTGCAATGGCGGACGAACAGTGCCGAGACGCGTCGCAATAAGCGTAACGCTGCGGCATGGTTTGGATCGTCTTGCGAAGATGCCGGCAGTTTTTTGTGGATCTGCGACCTGTTTGGACTGGATGCCGATCTTGTACGGGCCAAAGTGAAGAACAAAAATTTTAAGTTGACCCGGTGAATGGACACATCTCGGAGGTTGTGACCACTTTATGCGCTATGTTGGCCGTCTCCTTTGACACTATGGCATGTCACTGATTACCTGTGTATTCATTCTAATGATCTTTGACATTAAATGCAGCGGGGTATTTGCTGAGCCAAAAACGAAAAAAATCCTCTAACCGTAACATTTCCTGTCATTTCCACGCCCGCAGGGCCGGCCTGTTCGGCGAACAACGCATGGCAAGCCCGCCGCCTCGTGATTATTACTACCACTATAAACAAAGGTACCCGCCGAGCTTGCCCTGAGCTTGCCGAAGGGAGGGGTTGCGCGGAGGCGTAGCCTGATGTGTGAAGGGTGAAGTTAGAAGGGTGAATTTTTCACTCTTCACTCCTCACTCTTCACTGTTCTTTGTATCGCTAAAGGGGCTGACAAATGAAAGAAATCAGTGAGCTGGTGACTCCGCACGACATTGGCTACACAAAGGACCATGAATGGGCACGGCTTGATGGGAAGATAATTCGCATAGGCATTACCGATTATGCTCAGGATCGGCTCGGGGACATTGTCTTTTTTGAGGCGCCCGAAGTGGGTAAGACATTAAAGAAAGGCGAGGAATGCGGAACATTGGAGTCCGTCAAAGCGGTGGCGGAAATCTACATGCCCGTCAGCGGGGAAATAATCGGGGTAAATACCGCGCTGGAAGAGTCGCCCGGTTTAGTCAATACGGCCCCATACACGGATGGATGGATAGCAGACGTGAAGCCCTCCAATCTCTCCGAGATGGATGGCCTTATGGCCCACGATGCTTATCTTGAGATGCTCAAGGCATCCAGCTGAGGACCCCGTCTCTGGTCATAGACAGGTCAGGGAAAGCGTCGAGAATGAGCGGGATGCCTTCCGCGCTCCGCGAGGTACAGCAATGAGGGGGGCCGCGAGGGCGCCTCACGAAGTGATCGACGTGTTGCTAACAAGTCTAATTTCGGGGGATGACAGAATGAGATATCTGCCTCACACCGAAGAAGACATCACCGAGATGCTCCAGGTGACGGGGGCCTCGAGTCTGGACGATCTTTTCTCATCGATTCCCGAAGCTTGCCGCCGCAAGACGGACCTCGTGCTGCCCGGGCCTGTGACGGAGTGGGAATTGAACGAGATGATGGCGGCCCTGGCGCAGTCGATGGCTGTAGCGCCCCTGTATAAAGTATTTCTGGGAGCGGGCAGTTACGAACATCACATCCCGGCATCGGTGTCCTATCTTCTTGGCCGCTCGGAATTCTCCACATCCTATACTCCATACCAGCCGGAAATAAGTCAGGGGACCCTGCAGGCAATTTTTGAATACCAGACTTTTGTGGCTTCTCTTTTGGGCATGGATGTAGCCAACGCCTCCCTCTATGACGGAGCTTCAGCATTGGCCGAAGCCCTGCTTATGGCGGCCCGCGTGAGCCGGCTGAAAAAGGTGGCGGTATCGAGCCTTATTCATCCCCTCTATCGGCGTGTGATACGTACCTATCTTGAACCAGCGGAGTTCGAAATCATCGAGCTGCCTTTTTCGGCAGACGGCAGAACGGACCTGAGCAAACTGGAAAGCATCGAAGGATTGGGGGCCGTCGCCATTCAGTCGCCCAATTTTTTCGGCTGCATAGAAAATCTGAGTGCTGTGAGCAACCTGACCCGCGACACACAGACCCTGTTCATCGCTTCTTTCACGGAACCTCTCGCTTACGGTCTCTATAAGAGCCCCGGGTCGCAGGGCGCCGATATTTCCTGCGGCGAAGGTCAAAGCTTCGGTATTGCCCAGAGTTACGGCGGACCGGCGCTGGGAATGCTTGCCTGTCTCAAGCGATACGTGCGGAGCATGCCTGGCCGCCTGGTGGGGCAGACTGAGGATATGGACGGAAAACGAGGATTTGTCCTGACGCTCGCCACTCGGGAACAGCACATAAGACGCGAAAAAGCCACGTCCAACATCTGCACCAACAGCGGTCTTTGCGCCGTAACCACCGCCATGTACATGGCCTCGCTTGGTGGGAGCGGGATCCGTGAACTGGCCCGGCTTAATTATGACAAGAGCGAGTACCTTAAGAAGGAACTAAGAAAGGCCGGATTCAAAATACCCTTTGCCGCTGCTACGTTTAATGAATTCGTCGTTGAATTTTCGCCCGGCTTTGAGGCGGTTTATAAGCGTTTACTCGACCGGAAGCTGGTGGCAGGCCTTCCTTTGGCGCCTTACTACCCCCAGGTTCCCAACCATTACCTGCTGTGCGTTACGGAAACCAAAACGAAGAAAGATATCGACGCCCTTGTGAGCCAATTGAAGGGCTAGCTCGCATCCATCCGGAAACACCGGATGAGAATTCCACGACCCATGAGGTTTCCGTTCGGATTTTTTTGACCTGAAACAAGGGGATTTTTTCGCTCTGGCAAGGAAATCGATCGCTTACCTCGCGGGTGGGTGGGAGGGCTGTCAAGGTCCTGCCTGTGCCGCCGCCGAGCAATCCAGACGCTCGCGAGATCTTGGCTGGCGGTCCCACCGCCGGGGGTTCGTGAAACGAGGTTGAATCGTGCAAGAATTCGCAGGCTCCACTGGATTGGTGCTCAATGAGCCCCTGCTCTTCGAAAAAGGCAGAAAGGGCAGATCGGGGATTTCCATACCCCGGAGGGATGTGGAATTTTCTGAACTGGATGAAAACCTGACAGGAAACGGCCCGAATTTCCCCGATCTGAGCGAAGTCGAAGTAGTGCGCCACTACACTCGCTTGTCCACGTGGAACTTTGGCGTAGATACGGGCATGTATCCCCTGGGTTCCTGCACCATGAAGTATAATCCAAAGACCGATGAGAAGCAGGCCGCCCTGCCCGGATTTGCCGGGGCCCATCCCCTGCTGCCCGCCGGATTGTCTCAGGGGGCGCTGAAAGTGATGTTTGAACTCGAACGTCTTCTGGCGGAAATCACCGGTATGGACGCGGTTTCTCTTCAGCCGGCGGCCGGGGCTCACGGCGAATTGGCAGGCATGCTCGTTTTCCATGCTTATCATAAGAGTAAAGGTTCACGGCGTTCCAAAATCATTGTCCCGGACACAGCCCATGGCACGA
>Ga0187849_1002330_pt1 | contig 18365 bp, 12 predicted proteins | sample June2016WEW_4_10_2_FD_132412 | JGI IMG/M metagenome (GOLD analysis project Ga0187849, IMG submission 132412) | Peatland microbial communities from SPRUCE experiment site at the Marcell Experimental Forest, Minnesota, USA - June2016WEW_4_100 | ecosystem: Environmental > Terrestrial > Soil >...
AAGGCGGTAGCTGCTGCTACCGCAGTCCAAGGCGCTTCGCGCAAGGCCATTTGAAAACGCGCGCTAAGTGAACAGTATTGGCGCAAGCTGGGGTGATAGCGGCGGAACCGTTGGGAGTGCCGGAGGGCGAAGGCGGAAAACAAGGCGAAGCAGCGGCAAAGGATTAAGGTGACGACCGCCCGTCCGTGGTGGCGCACCGGTTGGGAACGGGAGCGATCTGGGGGCCGGTGACGGCAGGCATGCAGGAAGCCGTGCGTGAACGCCCCGTTCTGCGTGAGGTCGTTCCAGCCCTTGTTCTCGATTTTCCAGCGCCTATGTCCCCGTTGCCGGACGAGGGGAGCGGGGAAGACTTGGGGGTCCAACGTATCCACCCCAATCCCTTGCTGATCGGGGGTCTCGGCTTGCAGGCTACCGCGCCGGTAGTGTTGTTGGGTGACGCGCTCCTCTGAGCGCAGGACCCGGACCGGTTGGGGATGATCGCGGGTGAAGGGCAGACCCTCGGCCGGCCAGAGTCGTACTTCCGTATTCTCCCTTCGCTATGCTCAGGACCGCCGCCAGCTCCTCAGAATGGCCGTCCGACGGGCTTTCCCTAACCTCCTGGAAATTCATCGAATGATTGACAGTGCCAGTGGCTTAGGGTATTTTCAGTTCTAAGCCCGCAGCGGCTGGTTTGGAGGACAGTCCGGGAGTGCCTCCACGTGCCGGGCAACCCTCACCAAATCTGCCGGAGCGTGCTTCGCGGCTATAGCACTATCAGCTACCGCCTTTTTCAAATTGTGAGTTCATGAACATCTTGGGGCGACGCCGCACTGAACGTATTCTCGCGCCTGTTCGGATTCAGGTGATCGGTAACGACGTGTCGGGAGTCTCTTTCGCGGAAGAGACCGTGACGGTCAGTTTCAATCAACAGGGCGCGCGGATCAGCCTCCTCCATTCCTTGTTGCCTGACGATATTGTGCTGGTCAAGAACCTCGAGAATGGGGTAGAGGAAGAGTTCCGCGTGGTGGGCGCCTTCCAACAAGTATTTGGAAGCCGCCGCGAATGGGGTGTGGAAGCGAGCAACCCTGCGAGCGGCATCTGGGGCGTGGAATTTGCTCCCCATGACGACAGCTCCCAACCCAAGGTGCTGATTGAATGCGCGGCCTGCAAGACGGCCGCGCAGAGCACCCTCTCGAGCATCGAGTACGAGGTCCTGCTGGCTACCGGCCTCATCTCGCGCCATTGCGACCGCTGCAACGAAACCACCCGTTGGAAGCCCAGCGACCAGGTCGTGACCCCGGAGATTCTGGTCCGATCCAGCAAATCTGCTTCCAAGGGTACGCAACAGCTCCGCCGGACGCGCCGCTTGAAGCTCACCATGCAACTGCGGGTGCGCAACCCTTGGGGTATAGTGGATATTGCCCAAACGCGCGATGTTTCCAAGGCGGGCCTCTGCTTTGTCAGCAGCCAGCACTTTTCACCCGCGGACGAGGTCTATATCACCCTACCGTATGCGCAGCATCAGGCTCCGGTGGAAACCAAGGCAAGGATCGTGTGGACGGCGGAAGGCACCTCCGGCCGGTTTTACGGTGTCGAGTACGTTCGCTGACAGGAACGATTGCTGACACGGGATAATCCATGACTTCATTTTGCCCGGATCGATTCAGGATCGCTTTGCGCCGTATAGCTTTCTTTGCCGTCGGCATGGCTTTGGCCTGCACATCCGCGACGCTGGTGGCGCAAGCGCAGAATCCGCTGCCGGAGACGCATAGCGACTACATTCACCACCTCGAGGACCCCCAGCGCGCCGAATGGCAGAAGCCCGAGGAAGTGGTGGCCAAGCTCGGCCTGAAACCCGGTGACAAGGTGGCGGATCTCGGCGCAGGCTCGGGATATTTCACCATGCTGTTCGCCAAGGCGGTCGGGCCCAAGGGAAAAGTCTACGCCGTCGATATCCTTCCGGAAATGCTCGACTACATCCGGCAGCGCGCCCAGGGTGACGACATAAAGAATATTCAAATTGTGCAGGCTCTGCCGCATGATCCTAAACTGCCGCCGGCTTCGGTGGATATGATTTTCATTTGCGACACGCTCCACCACATTTCCGAGCGCCCCACGTACTACCCTCTGCTCGCGAAAGCCTTGCGGCCGGGCGGACGGCTGGTGAATGTCGATTTCTACAAAAAGCCCCTGCCGGTGGGTCCCTCACCTGCCATGAAGATCGATAAACAAGAAATGATCGAGGAAGTGAAAGCCGTGGGCTTCCATGTGGTGCAAGATTTTGATTTCCTTCCGTACCAGTACTTCCTGATTTTCCAACGGTAAATTTTCTAGCGTTCGCCGTGGCACATTAACGATAGGCCGATATGAGTTTGCCCTTGGATTCGAAAGCGCGAATCTGGGGAAGAACTAATGACTTCAGCGCGTAGCCACGGTCACCGCAGTTCCGACCGTGAGTTTTTCCCTTGATGACGAATTTCCGGCCAATTGTCGCCGCGGTGACCATACTCGCCGCCGGCTGGGGCGGACCGCTGTTCTTTGGGGTCGGCGATTTCCGAAGCGACTGGTGGGGGCTGACGGCTCACCTGAGTCGGCTTGTAGAATTGCACGCTGCCGGAAGGGCGGGGCTTTTGAGTTTGTGCGAACATCCTGGAAGGCGATGGTTTTTGTAGACGCGCCCTTCAGGGCGGCAGGTTTTGTTTTCCGTAAGGCGCCCGGCTGAAGCCGGCCTCTACAAAGGCTGACTGCCTCCTCGGCCCTCCCCTTCGGGTAACGGCAGGCGCAACGCAGACCAGTTTTGAAGGTCTGCGGTTCGTCCCCTATTGACGACAAAAAGCCGCGAACCTACAAGACAAGTCGGCGTTACGCTTGCTCCCGATCTATGGCAGCGGGACGGGTTCCGCCTTGCCCTTCCGACTGCTCCGTGAGAACATCTCGGCCTGGCAAAAAATCGCGGCTAATTCTATTGAGGACTTTGCTCATGACACGCCCTACTGTTTTTCTTCTATTGGCCTTTTGGGTTTTCGCCCTGGCGCCCGCGAGTGCGGGGGAGCAGCCCGGCCCGCGAGTCTGGTTTGTGGATTCGCTCCTCAAAATCTTTCCCGGCGATGCCGTGGGAAGTCATCGTCTGGTCCGGCCGGAATTGCCGGCGGCGCGCGGGCAGCATGTGAGCGTGCAACTCGCCGTGCGCTCGGCGCGGCCTCTGGAGGGCGTAACGGCTGAGGTGGGCCCCTTCAAAGACTCGGCCGGCGCAACCTTGGCGGGCGCCACAGTGCGCCCAGAGGGTTACGTGGTGGTGGGCTCGCACACGCGCAACACGCCGGAAGACGAACGGGTGGGGCAAGCACCGGGCTGGTTTCCTGACCCCTTATTGGATTTTCCCGTAGACCTCCAGCCCCGGCGCACGCAGCCCTTGTGGATCAGCGTGGCAGTCCCCGCGGACGCCCCCCCGGGCGACTATCTTGGCACGGTGGTGGTGCGCGTGGGGGACCGGCAAGTGGCGCGCCGCGAAATCCGCGTGAAAGTGTTGCCGGCAATGGTCCCCCAACAGCGCACGTTGAAGGTCACCAACTGGTTCGGATTCGACGACGCTACCTCCCACCAATTTTACAAGGTTGCCCAGTTTTCACCCGGTTGGTGGACGCTCGTGGCGAACCTCGGCGACGTCATGGCCGAGCATCGGCAAAACGTGATCCTCACGCCGCTGATGAATCTGATCCAGCCGCGAGCGGAAGGCGGCCGCCTGGTTTACGACTTCGCCAATTTCGACCGTTGGGTCGAAACCTTCGAGCGCGCCGGCGCCATCGGATACATCGAAGGCGCCCACCTGCTGGGCCGCGCCGGAAGTTACAGCGCCGGCCTGATCGTGAGCACGTTTCAAATCGAAGACGGCAAGGTGGAAACACAAACCCTTCCTCCCGATGACCCGCGCGTGGAGCCCTTTCTGATTGGGTTCCTTTCCGCCCTCAACGCGCACCTGGAAGAGAAAGGCTGGAAATCGATCTATTACCAACACGTCCTGGACGAGGCCCATGGCGCCGAGCAGCCCTACTACGCGCGCTTCGCGGAACTGGTGCACCGCTACCTTCCCGGCGTTCCCACCCTCGACGCCGTCAACGCTTCGCACATGACGGAAGAGTTGCAGAAGAATTGCGACATCTGGGTTCCTATCCTTGGCGGGTTCGACGAGCAGATGGAAATGATTCGCCAACGCATCTCGGGCGGCCACGAAGTGTGGTTCTATACCTGTTTGTTTCCCAACGGGCGTTACATGAATCGGCTTATGGACTACCCCTTGCTCAAGGTGCGGCTGCTGCAATGGCTCGATTTCCGCTACGGCTTTGCCGGCTTCCTGCACTGGGGCTGGAGCTATTGGACGCCTGACCCCATTCTCGACACCCAGCCCGTCATCAATGCCAACGAAACGCTGCTGCCCTCCGGGGACTCGAACATCGTCTATCCCGACCGGGCGCGGAAGTCCGTGTATTCCTCCATTCGCCTGGAAACCATGCTGCAAGGCATTGAGGATTACGAGATGCTGGTCGCGCTTAAAGCCCAAGACCCCGCCGCGGCCACCCGCCTGGCCCAAGAAGCCGTTACGGGCCTCACCGACTACGTCCGCGACCCGGAAAGGTTCCGCGCCATCGAAAGGGAATTGCTCGAGGCGCTGGGGAAGTAGGGGAATCATGTGGCGGGGCGGGCTGGGCTGGGCGGCGGAGCCGCGTATGAAACTCAAAAGCCGAGTGGGGGTCTGCCCTCGCGTTCGGGAGCGTGAATCGAAGGAAGAACCGCCCCGATGCATCGCGGCGCTACGCCGTCAGTCCGCGCTCGCTCCAGGAATGGGAGCAAGGGCGCAGGCGGCCAGAGAGCGCGGTGCGCGCCTACTTGACGGTGGTGGATGGAAACCCGGAAGCGGTGGAAAAAGCCCTCATGAACAAGTCATGAGATGCGAAGGGCGTCAGACATGAGAAAAGCCCACAGTCAGGACTGCACTGACCGTGGCTACCAGCTCTTGACGCCGCCGTCCCTTCGTAGGCGCGCTACCTTGCTACGCCATGGACGTTGGGGTGCCGAGAGACCGATAAGCGACCCGCACCAGCATCCAGAGAAGATAGTAGACCACCACGATCACGACAACGCCCACGGCGCGCCAAATGACCGGCACCGTTAGTCCGACCCGAGAGGGCAGGTTAAGAACGAAACAGGCCAGCAGTCCACCAATCAGCCCCAGAATCGTTCCCCAAATCGGCAGGCGTTGCGGAACCCAGCTCGATGGCGCAATCATCGCCCAAAGTCCCCATGCCAGCGGTGCGAAACACCACGCGATCGTGACCGGATAAAATCGTTGCGCGGCCAGACCCTGCGCAAGGAGAATGACGACAGCAGCGACAGCGACCACCATGGAGCCGATGGCGCTCCCCGAAACAAATCGTCGAAACATATTGACCTCCTTGACCGGAATTCCCATGATTCACTTCACGCCTATCGGTAACATACTCCCGAATGCCACCGAACGCAATTGTGAGTCGGGTTTGCACTGCCGGGTGCTTCCACGGGCCGCGCAGACGCCCCTGGGAGGGATGTCTGCGGCCAAAGAAGGGGATGCGTTGGGGCGCGGAACTGCCTTCGATTCTACTTGCGCTGGCGCCGCTTGGTTCTGGCTACAAGACCGAGCAGGCCAGAGCCAAGCAGGACGCACGTCGAGGGCTCAGGGACTCCGGTCAGTGTTCTGTAGTCATGGCCACTGGCTGAGGTGATCGTAATGCCCGTGCCCACCGGGTCGATGTACATGCTTGCCGTGCTCAGCGCATCGATGGAGGTAGTGTAAGTCGGCTCGTCCCAGTTGGACCCAGCTCCCAAGGCGAGGCCTTCAGTAACCGTAAAGGGTGTTCCGACGGGGACTGCCACCAAGATCTGGCCGGAAGAGAAAGTTGGAGTGCAGAGATTTATCGTAGGGGTCTCCCAATACCCACCGTTCAGGTTGGCGGTCGGGACCGCACTATCCGCCCAGCACCCATGGAATGCGGGGAAGTGGGGGTCAGTCGGAATTGCATGTCAGGTACATTGTAAACTGTAAGTACACGGACGACGCCGTAGGGTCGGTCGAAAACACCTTAATCGTGTCGAAGGCAGCAAAGGACAGCGAAGATTCACCATCGGCAGCTCCATACAAGTTAGTCGCACTTGCATACCCTCGCAACTCCCCAGGCATGGCGGCGCCTGCTACAGTCGCTGTGGCATAGCCCCATCCAACACAGTTAAGGGCTGTATTGATGGATGCCGAGTTGGCCCATTCGGTATCGAACGATCCGTAGCACGAGCCTTCTCCAGACATATATCCCCAAATTCTGGCTCCGTACAGGTCGTCAGCCCGCGCCGCAGGTGCGAATACGAGCAGCACGGCCGCGAACATCGGAAGAAGAAACTTTTTCATGGTAGAGGCGACCTCCTTTTCGCGTTTAGCGTGCCCCCCTTGCGGGCGGGAGAGGGCGAACGGTGATTTGGCCCGAACAGATTCTCTCGGTCGGGCAACCGAACTCCGCTTTCGCCGACGCCGCGTTGCTCAATCCGTTCCTCAGCCTTCGCACACTGACAAAAAGACTCTCGCGAAGCACGGCGCAAAATACTCCCTAGGGGTGACGGCAATTCCTTTGCCAATTCTTCTATTGTGATCTCCTCCTTCCACTTCCTGGCGCTGGTTCACATCTGTTGGTGTTTCAATGCATTACAACCGCAACTAAGTAGTTAAGTCATGAACAGATATTTTGTCCAGGTGAAAAGGAGTCAACTGGAGTGCAAAAGTTCTCACTTTTTGTGCAAAACACTTGTCCACAATCGGTACCTAGCTCGTTGTCTTATGGTGCGGTTCTTGATGGAGGGCTGCGGCCGACCCTGCTATCCATCAATCGACGGCGTGACGTTGAGCCATGCCCCACGCGCTGCGAGCAGGTAGCAGGTAGCGCGGAGTTGTGCGCAAGGCGCACTACTCCGCGGCTCTAAACATGATAAACGTCTACGTGTTTATCCATATACAGGATGAAAAGCTGCGGAGTAATCCCGTTTGACGCGGGATAACTCCGCGCTTACCGCGCCTCAAAATCAAACATCGCTTTGACCGTGCGATGCTTCGCCTTTTGGCGCCCGACGACAAACGCCTCTTGATATTGATCGAGCCGGAAGCGGTGCGTAATCAGCCGTGCTGGGTCGAGCCGCTTTTGTGCCACCAAGCGCAAATAGATCTCCATGGCGTGCGAGGACGTGCCTTCGAAGTTCTCCACCCCAAACGCATTTGATCCCACCAGGGCGATCTCTTTGAAATAAAGCGGCGTCCACTCGAAGCGCGCCGGCTTGTCCACCCCGGTGACGATGATGTTCGCCCGTGGGCGCGCCACGCGCACGCCAATCTCAAACGACTCGGGCGAGCCAATGGTGTCATAGATCACGTCAACCCCCCGCAAGAGCCACGGTTTGCCATGGTGAGGCCGAAGCACGGGGACGTTGACCATCCCCGCGATGGTCTCAATGATTTCGACGGGGTCCCGGGCTCGGATCACGCGTTCCGCGCCCCATTCGCGGGCCAACTCTTCCTGGTGCGGGTAGCGCGCGATGGCGATGACCCGAGCGGTCGGAAACAGCGCGCGCAGGATGGCAATGGACAACAGTCCGAGTGTGCCGCAACCGTACACCAATGCCAGGTCCCCCTCCGACGGCGGAGACTTCAGGATGGCATGTAAGCTGACCGAGAACGGGTCGGCCAGCACCGCCTGGTCGAAACTAACCTCTTCGGGAATCGGGAACAATTGCGACTGGTGCGCCGCCATAAACGCTGCATAGCCACCCGACGCGGCGCGGCAGTTGCCGATATGAATGCCCGGCGGCAAGTAGCCATCCGTGAAGTGCTGGCACGAGAAATACTGCCCGCGCTGACATGCATCGCAGGGCGGAGTAATACCCCGCGGCCCGCACGACAGCCAGGGATTCAGCACGACGCGCTCGCCGACCCGCCGACTCGTCACGCGCGGCCCCACGCGCTCAATCGTACCGACCACTTCGTGTCCCAGGACGGCCGGGAAAGAAATGAGCGCTGTAAGGGGATTGTCGAAGTTCCCATGCAGGAAGACTTGCTTGAGGTCACTGCCGCAAATTCCGCACAAGCGCGTCCGCACCACCACCCAGTCGTCGGCCGGGAGTGGCGGCTCCGCGATTTCTTCCAGTGCCAAAGGGCCTGGCGCGCCTAAGTAAGCGCGCGGCGTGATGATGCCCAAGAGATAGGCAAACACAAAGCGAGGCAGACTGTAGCGAAATACGATGGCTTTCATGTTGCCCCCGCGATGATTTGTATCGCCGACATGCTGAGGAAGCAAGTGGAAAGTAGGAGGGCAGTGCCAATCGGAAAGTCTGCGCCCGCCGACCCTCCGGCAACCCTGACCATCCCTGACGAGTGGGTAGCCACGGTCAGCGCTCTCGTGACCGTGGGCTCTTTCCCTGGGTTTACGAGCGCGCGGTCATTTCCAAAGATGAATTGACTGCGGCTGCCTCTGGGGTTGGGGATATGAAACGGGGGGAGTAATTTAAGGACAGTGACGAGTGACCAGTGACGTGGGACAAGTAAGAAAATACCGAAGCGCTGCAACCATTTGGTCTTTGTGTATTGGAAAACCCCACCCGCCCCCTCCGCGGCCTGCAACGATCAAGCCGCGTTCCCCAAGCTCGCGGCGTAGGCCCGCAGCTTTCTTGGTGTCTTTGTGACTTCGTGGTAGAAAGAAAGGAAGATAAACCACCAAGACACCAAGGCACCAAGCGAACCCATTCCTAAGGAAAATGACGAAAGGCAGCAGGTCGGGCAGTTACGAAAAATGCCGACCCATTCGCCGTGCTCTGGGCAAGCTCTGAAGGAGGGCGCTACACTTGCCTGACCACCCCCTCCTGAACCAGCAGGGGAATAAGCTCGTCGCGGGGCCGAACGGTCGCCCACCCCTAAGATCGGCGGGCTTTCCGCCGCGGCGACCCCTACCCCTGTAGCCCGGCCCGGCATCGCGCATTTTTTTTTGAAACATAGGCTAGAGTTGTTATAATGGAGCAGTGTGCGCGCTTGGGCCACGATCGGAGCTCACTCGAACCCCCCTCACCCCCTCCCTACCCTTGGACTTTCCTTATCGCGCGCAGCGAAGCTTTCGGCCTTCCCTGGAAAACAAAATCGCCGGAATGTGGGCATTTAGTCAGTCGACGGAGCCGGTCGGGCTGGCGCCCATAACGATATGAAGGTGACCCCGGGGATGTTGATGAGAACAAAGGGTGACAAGAATTGGCCACAGACAGAAAGCCCATCGGTGGTAGGGTTAAGGCGGATAAAAAGACTGAAAGAGCGGGGACGAGATAGAGTATGAGGTCCGAGGTCCAGGGCCGAACCAGACTTGTGCGCCCAAAGGTAGTGACGGGTGACCAGTAACAGGAGAGCGGGGACGAGATATGGAGTCCCAGGTCCGAAGTCCGAGGTCCAGGATCGAACCAGACTTGTGCGCCCAAAGGTAGTGACGGGTGACCAGTAACAGGAGAGCGGGAACGAGATATGGAGTCCCAGGTCCGAAGTCCGAGGCCAGGGTCGAACCAGACTTGTGCGCCCAAAGGTAGTGACGGGTGACCAGTGACGGGCTCGGCCCGAATGCGGAGATGCGGGCGATGCCGGAAGGCGGAGAAACGGGCAGTTCGCGGCGCACGAGCCTGCTTCAGCCAGGGCCAGGATGGCAGCACCGACGGCTACCCCCCACCCCGGCGTGACACACTTCCCCAAATCGGTTATCGGCAGAGTTCGATGAGTAGATGAATCAATTTGCTGACTTCGAAAATCGCAAATCATCCAATCGCTCAATCACCCGATCGCCCGATGAACCGATCACAAGAGCAGTGACCAGTGACCAGAGACGAGAGGCGGGCAGCGGCAACGATCAAACCCCCGGCGTGACACACTTCCCCGGATCGGTTATCGGCAGAGTTCGATGCGTAGATGAATCAATTTGCCGACTTCGATAATCGCAAATCAAGAGGGCAGTGACAAGTGACGAGTGACAAGCGGGCAGGCACCGCCAGCAAGGGCTTTTCACTTTTGCCTTTTGCCCTTTGCCTTTTGGTTTTCTTTTGCGGCTCTGCCGCGCTGCACCGCCGTGGCCCCTAAGCGCCAGCGTGGGTGGGGGTGGCAGCCTCGTAGGCGGCGATATGGCCCGCGAACCAGTCCTGGAATTTCTGGGCTTTCTGGCAGAGCTTTGATCCCATCGGCCACGCCAAGGATCCCATCTCCAGGCCGCGCGCCTGCAAAGCGAGTTTCATGGCCCAAGGCGAGGGAAGGCCGCAGATGTGGAAGATGAACTCATCCAGCCGGGCTTGCAAGGCGCGTGCTTCTTCCTTTTTTCCCGCTCGCAGAGCTTCGTAAAGGGGCAGAATCAGCTCCGGGCAGGCGCCGGCGATGCCCGAGATGGAGCCCACCGCGCCGTGCTCGAAGGCTTCCAGAAACAGGTCGTCGCTGCCAATCATGAACACCAGCGGCCCCTGAGCTTGCGCCGCTTGAATCTCCGCCAAGTTAGGTTTGTGCCCCGAGCTGTCCTTGAGGCCGATAATGTTCGGAACCGTAGCGATCAGGCGCAGGACGCTCGCGAGCCCCAGGTCGCGCGTGCATTGGGGAATGTTGTAGATCAGCACCGGCAAGGGCAAATCGGCGCTGACCTGCCCCATGATGTCCACCAAATCGTCCTGCGCATAAGGCAGGAACCCGGGCGGCGGAAAGAGAAGCGCCATCGCTCCGCAGTTAACGGCGGCGCGAGCCAACTGCCTGACATGACCGGCGTGTTCGCCCCCGATGGCGCAGATGAGTCGCGCGCGCCCTTTCACCCGGCGGGCCACACGCTGGAACATCTCGAGCCGATGCTCCACACTGCAAGCGGCGTATTCGCCCGTGGCTCCTCCCAGGCATAGCCCTTTCAGCCCGCGGTCGAGGCCAAAATCCACCAGCGCATCCAGGGCCTCCCACAACGGGTTTCCTCCCGGCCCAAAAGGAGTGGGTAAGGCCGCAAAAACGCCTGCTAGTCCCTCTGGAATCTGTTTAACCATTTCGTCCCTCTCGTGTCTCCAGGGAGCCTTTTCCGCTGAACGATATGCCGCGTGCGCTCATGGAGGATTATGGAAACAATATCTGCCTGGCACCTAACCACGTCGGATTTTCGGCAGGCGCCTGACTTCCATCATGAACACGGGCACCTGCTGGGTCGTTGGCTCCCGTTCTGCGCATTCGCTGATTGAAATTCGTCGCATCTTGAGGCGTCGAGTGGGGAGAAGTGACTGAAGCCATTATGACAAGGAACGAGATCGTCGTGTTGGGAGCGGGGCTGACAGGTGAGAAGACACCTCCACCAATTCGGAGGGGAGAAACCGTCCCCATCAAGTAAGATATTCGTAGTACCTCCCCAGGCTAGAAAGGTGGTTCTCGCCCGCCATGAACAATCCTTCATACGCCTTCATAGTTCGTAATAGTTCGTAATAGGCCGTTTGTCGCCCAACCGATCCAAGGGGAAATGTCTTTCATAGGTCATTGACTCTAAGAGACTTATCGGTCCCATCCTCCCTAAGAATAAGAGAGCAAGACGGCAGATCCAGATCATATTGAAAGCCTTAGGGTGGTCCGTAGATCTCATGATCGGGAGTTTCCTGGTCCTATGACTTTGCTGGCTAGCTCCGTCGACGCCCGAAGCAACGCTTCCCACAAAGCAAAAAGCACTCAGTTCGGTCGAATAATTACTTAATTCGTGATGATAAGTCAACAGAAATCCTCGATTGATTTCGTAAAGGCATTGAAGGTAAAAGTCTATTCCGTTATTGCCGGATTTTTCTTGAATAGCGAAAAATCATTTCCAAAAATGGATGGTCGTCTTTTCCAATCCGGTCGCTACATACCAAGTTTCACAATTCCCCCGCACACTCCTCCTTTTGCTCCAAGTATCAATACTCTTCCGAGTGGCCAAGGTAAATGGAAGGTGGTGCCGAAATCATCAATATGAGCGTGTGGTTAAGGGAGAGGTCTCGGCTCGGGGCGTCAAAAAGAAAGTCTCTGCCTCGGTGCCTGAGAACCACGCACCCATTTTCATCAGCTATCGCCCTAACCCACTGGTAATAAAAACATTAAGCCCAAACAATAAAACAATTACATCGTTCAGATTGACCGCTGACATGCGATTTATTGATATAGGTCATCGACATCCCCATCTTCCCACAGTAGGGTCAAGACTCATATCGGGTTCCAGAAGGTTCTTGGAACTTCATGGAAATCGGTAGTCGGTGGTCAATTTCGGATTACCAAAAGTGATTCTGCGGCTCCCTCATTCACGAGCCGTCCCAGTAGGTCAATCTTGTCGATGACCAAATCCGCAGGAGCTTGGCAATTGATTCTCATCGCCGGGCTAGGACTGTCGCTCGCGCCAAGGACCTTGGCGGCAGGAGCGCACACCCCCAAGAGTGGTAGCCACGGCGACGCTTGCGTCCAAAGCAAGCGTTTGAGGAATTCGCAGGAGCTCGCGCGGGCAGATCAGGCTGAAGCGCGGCCTGACCTGATAATTGTCCAAGCGCCCGAGGTCCGCCCCGGCCTCCTCTCCCATCGCTTCCCCCAAGGCAGCCGTTTGCTGAGGCTAGCTCCATCCGACCATACTCCCCACTGCCTGACTCCGGAGTTCTTCACGGCGGCCGATCCCCGCACTTCCTTTGACGGCGCGCGTGTGCTGTTCGCCGGCAAGGAAACGCCGGATTCACCTTGGCAAATCTGGGAAATGAACGTGGACGGCTCTGGCGCGCGACGGGTCACTCACTGCCCTGCCGACTGTCTGAAGCCTGCCTACCTGCCTCGGGGCGAAATTGTCTACACAGCGCTTTTCGAGGGAGCGGATGGGAGGACCTTCGGCGGCTCAGGGGCACAGGGTAGTGCGCCCCCTACGGCCCATTCGGCGAGCCGGCCAAGCGGAAGCTCTCAACTCTGGGTCAGCAAAGTGGATGGGTCTGACGCCCACCCCATTACCTTTGGCCCAGGGGGCTTCCAGGTGGAAACGGTCTTGAAGAACGGCATGATCCTGGCGACAGCGCGCTCCCCGCTCCTTCCCTCGAACCGACTGCCCGCCGACCGCCAGCTTTACACCTTGCGACCCGACGGTACCGGCCTGGCAACGCTGCGCTGCGATCACCAGCACCCCGCAATTCGCAGCCAAGCAGAAGAACTCGACGACGGCGCGGTGGTCTTCGTGAAGGCTTCGCTCACCAGCCAGAGCCTGGGCGGGGATCTAGCCTGGATTCGCCGCGGCGCATTGCACAATGCGCTGCTCACTGCCCCGCCCGTTCTTGCTTCGTCGCCGCAGCCCATCGCCGCAGACGAGCTGCTGGTAGCGCGTGAATCCCCCACCGGCCCGCCGACGGGAAAGAAGCTTAGCCTCTACGCCTTCGACGCGGCGAGGGGGAGGTTCCTCACACCCATTTACGAGGACCCGAAGCTCTCCACGGTGGAGGCCGTCCCCGTGGCGGCCCACGAACCGCCTCGCTGGTACTGGAGCACGCTGAACCCCACGCTTCAGAAGGGCTATTTCGTTTGCCTCGACGGTTATCTGGCCGCGGGCGTTGCCCACGGGCGGATCGCGGCAAAGCTCACTAGAGTTCGCGTGCTGACGCTCAATGCTGCTACCCAAAGGGAGACCATTTTGGGGGAAGCACCCATGGAGGCAGACGGCTCGTTCTACATCGCAGTGCCGCCCGACATGCCGGTGAGATTCGAGGTGCTCGACGGCGCGGGCCGTGTGGTCCGCGCGCAGCAGAGCTGGATCTGGTCGCGCTCCGGCGAGGAGCGCGGCTGCGTGGGCTGCCACGAGGATCGCGCCCTGGCTCCGGAAAACCGCTGGCCTCTGGCTTTGCGCCGCTTTGACGCGCCCACGCAACTAGGTGTGGCAAGGGCAGTAGGCAATAGGCAGTAGGCAGTGGGCAGTAGGCAAAGCGAAGTCAAAAGGCAAAATGCAAAAGGCAAAAGTGAAAAGCCGGCCGGCTTCAATGTTTGCACGTTGCCCTTTGACTTCGCTTTGCCGACGGCCCACTCGCATTTCCTACTGCCTATCGGCGTGGAGCGGCAGATCGCATGAATCTGTTTTTCTGACTTTTGCATTTTGCCTTTTGCACTTTGCCTTTTGACTTCGCATTGCCGACGGCCCGCAGGCTTGGAGTAATAGAGCAATGAATCTGGTCCCCGCTCGACAAATCGCTTTGACGGCAATAGCCGTAACCCTCGTTTGTACGGGTCTGCGTACGCCCGCCCAGGGGCCGGCTGCGAAACCTCTCCCGGCGTCGTCGCGCGTGACCTACGAGGACGTCACGGAGAAAGCCGGCATTCACTTTAAGCACTCTTTCGGCGAGCAGAAGCTCAGTTCCATCATGGAGGCCACCGGCTCCGGCTGCGCCTGGATCGACTACAACAATGACGGGCTGCTCGACCTCTACGTGGTAAGCGGCCGCTACGTTGACGGCGTCACCAAGTTTTCCAAGCCCGAGGGCGTGGATGCCACCAATCACCTTTACCGCAACAACGGCGACGGCACCTTTACGGACGTTACCGCCACGGCCGGCGTGCCTGGCAAAGGCTTCGGCATGGGCGTGACCGTGGGCGACTACGACAACGACGGCTATGAAGACATCTTCGTGACCAACTGGGGTTCGTCGATCCTCTACCACAACAACGGCAACGGGACCTTTACGGACGTGACGGCCAAGGCGGGCGTTGAGAACCCGCACTTCGGCGCCGGCGCGGCTTGGGTGGACTACGACCGCGACGGCAAGCTCGATCTCTTCGTGGGCAACTACCTTAAGTTTGATCCCAACGCCAAGCGCGAGTACTTCTCTGCTGAGGCCTTTCCCGGCCCGCTCGACTACGAGGGCGATGCCAATCGACTTTTCCACAACAATGGCGACGGAACGTTTACGGACGTCTCGCACAAGGCAGGCATCGATAATCCTTCGGGCCGCGCCATGGGGTTGACCGTGGGCGACTATGACAACGACGGCTGGCCCGACATCTACATCGCCAACGACACGATGGAAAGCTACATGTACCACAACAATCACGACGGCACTTTCACCAACGTGGCGCCGGAGCTGAACACGGCGTTCGGCGCCAATGGCGAAGCCACCTCCGCCATGAACCCCATCTTCGGCGACTACGACAACGACGGTTGGCAGGACCTGTTTGTCTCCGACATGCGCTACCACCGCCTGTTTCACAATCCGCGCGGCAAGGGCTTCTGGTTCGACACCACCGTGGAGACGGGCGTGGCGGCGGTCTCCGGCCAGTACGTGGGCTGGGGCGACGGCTTTTACGATTACGACAACGACGGATGGAAAGATCTGTTCATCGTAAACGGCGGCCTGCACTGGCTGATCCCCATGGAAGATTCCCTGCTCCGCAATAATGGCGACTCGACGTTTACCGATGTGTCATCGCAAGCGGGCAGCTATTTCCAGTTTAAGAAAGTCGGCCGGGGGGCTTGCTTTGGCGATTACGACAACGACGGTTACCTGGACGCTTTCATTGTGGTGCTGGGGGGCAAAGGCATCCTCTTGCACGCCAAGCCCCCGGCGTCCGGGCCGCGCAATCACTGGCTGACTCTCAAGCTGGTGGGCACGCGGAGCAACCGCGATGGATTCGGCGCGCGCCTGGAGGCCATCGCCGGCGACTTGCACCAGGACATCGAGGCAGCCTCGGAAAACGGCTACCTCTCGCAGGGCGACCCGCGCCCGCACTTCGGCTTGGGCCAGCACGCCGAAGTGGACAAGCTCATCATTCATTGGCCGAGCGGCACGGAGCAGGTATTGGAGCACGTCAAGGCGGATCAGTTTTTGACGGTGAAAGAACCGTGAAAAGTGACGAGTGACAAGTGACGAGTGACGAGCAAGAAAAAGTCAAAAGGCAAAGTGCAAAAGTCAAAAGGCAAAAGTGTAAGAACAGTGACAAGTGGTGGATGACCAGTGACAAGGGAACAACAAATCAGAAGGCGTAGCCGGAAGGAACCGGATACGGCATACGGTAGGCCGCATCCGGGTTTCGCCGCCGGCCTTGCCTCGCCTGCGGTTTGCCGGTTTTTCGACTTTTGCCTTTTGACTTTTGCACTTTGCCTTTTGACTTGCTCTGCGGCGATGGCCGCGCCTCTCAACGCGCAAGAGAACATCACCGCCGAGCCCGAGTACCTCACACCAGTTGAGATCAAGCTCTCCGCGGACGGAAAAAGGCTCTTTGTAGTTTGCGAGGGCAATGATTCCGTATTGGCCGTTGACACGCAAACCAGGCGGGTGGTTGCGCGCGCCCCCGTGGGCCACAAACCCAAGGGCCTTGCCCTTTCACCAGACGGCAAGACCCTTTACGTTTCGAATGAATGGAGCGACACGGTCAGCGAAGTTGATGCGGCGACGTTTGCGGTGAAGCGCACTCTCAAGACCGGCTGGGGACCGGTGGGGCTCACGACCGATCGCTCGGGCAAAACCCTTTACGTCGCCAACAGCATCGCCGACAGCGTCTCGCTGATCGATCTCGCCTCGGGCGCCGAAATCAAGCGCTTCAGCACGCATCGTTATCCGGAGCAGGTGGCGCTTTCGCGTGATGGCCAGCGGGTTTACGTTTCGAACGTCCTGCCGCACCTGGGGCCGTACGATCAGCCGCCGGTTTCCGAATTGCTCGCCCTCGACGCCGTCAAACAAGTTGTGGCCGAGCGCATTTTGATTCCCGGCACCATCGAGCTGCGCCACATCGCCGAAGCGCCACCGATCGTAGCGCCGATCTCCGATCGACGAAGCGGCGGTCCCTTCCTGCGTCAAGGCAGGCTGCGACCGCCGCTACAGCCTGGAGTTCTCCTCGTGCCCTGCGTGCGGCCAAAGAACCTGGGGCCGCTCATTCAGGTCAACCAGGGATGGACCATGACCCACGGCATAGCGGTGGTCCGTCCCGCCCGCAACGCGCCGATGGGCGAAGGGGAATCGAAGGTGAGTCAGGTTCTGCTCGACGACATCGATTACTACTTCGCCGGCAATGACGGCGTGGCCTTCACGCCCGACGGGCGCCGCGCCTTGGTAACTTCTTCTGACGCCGACATCGTTTCCATCCTGGATACCACCCGGCTGTCGCAACGGCTGCGACAGGTGCCCGCGGCGGAGATCGCCGACCGGCTTGATTCCGCTGTCACCTTCGTTGTGAAGCGCCTGCCCACAGGCCACAATCCGACCTCGGTGGCCGTCTCGCCGGACGGCCGCTGGGCTTACATCGCCAATCGCCTGGACGATTCCCTGACCGTCGTCGATCTGGAATCCGTAGGGGCACGCCATGGCGTGCCCCTACCCACCATCGATCTCGGCGGACCCAAAGAAATCACGCTCATGCGTCGCGGTGAGCAGATGTTCCACGCCGCGAAATACTGTTTTCAGGGGCAGTTCGCCTGCGCCACCTGCCATCCCAACTCGCACCTGGACGGATTATCGTGGAATCTTGAAACTCCCCAACTGGGCCGCGACCGCGTAGCCAATCGCACGCTGCGGGGAATTCGTGAGACTGCGCCTTACAAGTGGAATGGCCACAATCCCGACCTCGCCACGCAATGCGGCCCACGCATCGCCAAGTTCTTGTTCCGCTCGGAGGGCTTCAACACGGAGGAACTTGAAGCGCTGCTCACCTACTTGAATAACATTCCTCTGGCGCCCAACCGGCATCTCGCGCCCGAGGGGCAGTTGACCGATGCGCAGGAGCGCGGCAAAACCATCTTCTACCGTCAGTCGAGCAACGATGGGCGCGTGATTCCCATCCAGAACCGTTGCGACACGTGCCATCCCGCGGAGACGCACTACACCGCCCGCATCAGCGCCGACGTGGCATCCGCAACCCCGTACGACACCAACGGAATGTTTGACATTCCCCAACTCGACCGCGTCTACGAAGACGCGCCCTATTTGCACAATGGCGAGGCCCTGACGCTGGAAGAAATCTGGACCGTGTTCAACAACCACGACACGCACGGCGTCACGTCCGATATGAGCAAGGACCAGTTGAATGACCTTATCGAGTTCCTGAAAACGCTTTGACGATTTTGGATTTTGGATTTGTCATTTGTGATTGGCGATTTGTGATTTTGGATTGGAGCCACTGATGGCGAGTTTCGAATTTCGAGGAAGTGTAGCGCGGACCTGTTTTGTAGATCCGCGGCTTTTCCTTGCCCATAGGGGACGAGCCGCGGACCTACAAAACAGGTCCGCGCTACACCTGCTTCCCTCGCCCCTTTGGGGGAGAGGGTGGCCCGCAACCGGCGTTTTCTCCAGCCGGGGCGGGCCGGGTGAGGGGGTCA
>Ga0187849_1002339_pt1 | contig 18326 bp, 7 predicted proteins | sample June2016WEW_4_10_2_FD_132412 | JGI IMG/M metagenome (GOLD analysis project Ga0187849, IMG submission 132412) | Peatland microbial communities from SPRUCE experiment site at the Marcell Experimental Forest, Minnesota, USA - June2016WEW_4_100 | ecosystem: Environmental > Terrestrial > Soil >...
CAACTCCCCCGCCAACTGTACCGGCACCATCGCTGACGCGGGACACAACCTTAGCTCCGACGCCAGTGGCGCTTTCACCAACCTCGGCAGCCTGAACAGCACCGACCCGAAGCTTGGCCCGCTGGCTGACAACGGGGGGCCGACCCTGACGATGGCGCTGCTGCCGGGCAGCCCGGCCATCGATGCCGGCGACAGCGCGTCGGCCCCTCCAACGGACCAGCGCGGCTACCCGCGGCCCATCGGAGCGGGCGTGGACATCGGGGCCTACGAAGCAGGCAGTCCAGGCATTCTCACGCCGCCGCAGAGCCAGACTGTGTGTCTGTATTCCACAGTTCAGTTCTCCGTCAGCGCAAGCGGTTCGCTGCCGCTGTTTTACCAGTGGTTCTTCGATGCGACCAACGCCCTCGCCGGGGGCCCCAGCTCGACGCTCCAACTGACCAACGCGCGACTTTCGCAAGCGGGTGCTTACACCGTGGTGATCACCAACGCCTTTGGGGCGGTGACCAGCCCTCCGGCTTCGCTGACTCTCAGCTTGACCGCGCCCACGCTGATAACGTCCCCGACCGGTCAGGTGGCCTGGACTGGAACGTCGATCAGCTTCCAGGCGGCGGCCACCGGGTGCCTGCCCCTGGTGTATCAGTGGTTTTTCAACGAGACCAACCCGCTGCCTGCCGCCACCGATCCCATCCTCTGCCTGACCAACCTCCAGCCCGCCCAAGCCGGCGGTTACTCCGTTTTGGTGACCAACACCATGGGGGCCGTGACCAGCGCGGTGGCCATGCTCGCCGTGACTCCTCCCACGGTGACCAACTCGACCGAGGCAGCGCTGCGGGCCGCGCTCGCAGTCGGCGGGACCGTCAGCTTCAGTTCGAGCGGCACGATCACGCTGGCCAACACCGTCGAGCTCGCCCGGGACACCGTCCTGGATGGCACGGGGCAGGAGGTGACCCTCAGTGGCAACAACTCCGGTCGGGTCTTTTTCGTGGACACCAACGTTCATTTGACCCTGATTAACCTGACGATCGCCTATGGCCAGTGCGATTACGGAGCCGGAATCTACAACGACGGGGGACACCTCGCCCTCGAGCGGTGCCGGCTCAGCGGCAATGCCGCTTACGGCGCCGGGGGCGTGGGCTCCGGCGTCGCCGAGAGCGCCGGCGGCGGCGCAATTTACAACTTGGGCACGCTCGCGGCCAATTTCTGCACCTTCTCCTACAACTCTGCCCACGGGGGAGACGGCGCGCCTGGCACACCGTGGCCGGTGGCCAACAACGGCCCCGGCGGTCCCGGCCATGGGGGCGCGCTGTTCAATGCCGGAGTGGCCGCGGTTGCCGGGAGCACGTTCAACTCGAATACGGCTGCTGGCGGCAGCGGTGGTCGCGGCGCCGACGCCGGCTTTGTTCACGGTGTCAAGGATTACCCGGCTGACGGGGCCGGGGCGGGTGACGGGGTTGGCGGCGCGATTTACAATTCCGGCATCCTGACCCTGGTGAACAGCACCTGCGTCGGCAACGTCGCTTCCGGAGGCCCAGGGGGCAGAGGCGGCTCGGCCGAGATGGGTCCTTTCGGCATCTATAACGGTTTTGGCGCCAACGGCGGCCCGGGCGGTTCCGGCGACGGCGGGGGCATTTCCGGACCGTGCTTCCTGACCAACTGCACGCTGGTTTCCAACTCCGCGATCGCAGGGGCTGGGGGCGCGGGCGGGAACGGCCTTCCTCCTGAGCCACCCCTGGTCGGCGGGCTCACTGGAGCGGACGGCTCCGCCGCGGGCGGCGGCGGTTACGGAGCCACCTTGGTGAACACCCTCCTCGCGGCCGATTCGCCCGCCGACAGCGCGGTCAGCGGCACCGTCGACAGCAGTCACAACCTTTACGTGAGCGCCACTGCCGGTGTGGTAGGCCCGCTGGCTGACAATGGCGGGCCGACGCTGACCATGGCCTTGCTGCCGGGCAGCCCGGCCATTGATGCGGCGGACACCGCGGCCGCCCCGCCCACGGACCAGCGTGGGTTCCCGCGTCCATTCGGGGCCGCGGCGGACATCGGCGCTTTTGAGTATGGCTCCTCCTTGCCGCTGCTAAGCATCAGCCGGTTTCAAGCCGGCGGGTTCACCCTCTACATGCATGGCGCCAGCGGCCAATCTTGCCGCTTGCTAACCAGCACGACACTCACGAACTGGGTCGCCGCGGCCACCAACATTACCGAACCGGATGGGAGCTTGACCTTTCAGATCGACGCGAGCAGCGACCACCAGCGGTTTTGGCGAGTGATCTCACCTTGAGGCGTCCAACGGCCTTGAGAACGCCACCGCCAGAGTCTATGATGCGGGGGATATGAATGAAGCACGCCGCATCCACAGGCAAAAAGTTCAGAGGCGGGTCCGGGACCTCAAAGCTCAAGCCCGCGGACGAAGGACTCCAAAGACTTTCTGCCTCGCCAAAAGTGTGGATCGCGCCGTCCTGGAGGCGCCCCTGAACCTCAGCAAGATTGAGATCCCGGCGACCTATGAGGATGAGGAGGATCGATGATGGCGGCCACGCTGTAGTCCGGTTCGTTGGGGCCGTAGGCACGCGCCAGATTTGCCATCGCCGCGCGAGCCCAGTCCTCGCGCTCGGCATCCGTCTCCCCGTCCGCCTCGATGGGCAGCAAACGGGCCACCGCTTTTTGTCCGCGCGCAATGACGAACCGTTCACCTCGTTCGACGGCCGCCAGCAGCACGGCCGCGTTCTTTTGGAATTCTTCTACGGTGGTCCAAGTCATACAGATGAGAAATCACTTCAGCCGAGCCAGGAATTGGCGTGGCGTCGGCATTTCGAGCCACACGGCTTGTCCAGCACCCGGAGGTCCTTGTCCTTCGAGGCCACCATCGTCGCGCCGCTGGCCAAAGCGCCTGCCAGGAAAGGAGTTCGTGTCGAAAACGACGTTCATCGCCGCCGGCCGCGCTTCTCTGCTCGATACTCCGCAATGGCTTCCTGCACCATCTCCTCTTCTTTGCGGGTCTGCCGCCGCGTCAGCGAGCCGGCGCACGCGATCACGTTCTTCAACTCCTCTTCGGTGGGCTCAGGAATGGGCGTCGTGTAAAGGCCGTCGCCGACCTCGGTCACCCGCAGTGCCGTCCCCGGCTTGATCTTCTTCCGCTCGCAAAAGTGCTTTGGCAAAACAACCTAGCGTTTGGTCGAGACACTGATCGTCGTCGGCGTCATCGTCGTAAGCTTATCTTACACCACTAAGAGGGTCAAGCTCTAACGGCTGATTCCAGATTCCCCCAGAATGTAGGAGCCGACGTGAGGAGGCTCACTCTTTAAAAAGAGCAGAGAACAGGGCCTCCTCACGTCGGCTCCTACAGACTCTTGAATCAGCCGTGGTCAAGCTCTCGAGGCCCGCTCTGGAATCCTTGAATTTCAAAACACGTTGTAAACAAGTCAAGTTTTGCTGGGATAGCAAGTAGCCGGCTCGGCTGGGATTGCAAATTGGCAATTGAAAATTCTCAATTTTCAATTTTCAATCTCCAAAGGTCTGAGGCCCTGCCTCGTTAGTATTGACAGGAGAGCCTCCCAAGGTTTAGAACCCCCCAATGAACAACAGGGACATGGCGCTATGAGGTTCTTTACCAGCCCTACCAAGGCCCTTTATTTTTCGGTGCCCCTGCTTCTGCTGGGCGGGCAGGTCCACTCGGCGCCCGCTTTGCAGCCGGTAGTCGAGGTCGAGGAAAGCGTCTATACCTACGAACCGGCCGACAACGGCGCCGGGCCTCTTTGGTGCAGCGGGTCCACTTGCCTGGTGCGGAGCGGGACCAACGTTTTTGCCAGCGGGCTCGAAACGCTCAAGGGCCTCAAGCCCCTGAACAACTGCCGCTGGCTGCTCTTCCGGCGCGTCGGCGAGGGATGGGAGCTGGCCCAGGCCGACGCCACCGGACGCACCCGCGAACCCTGCCCGTTGGCCGCCTTCCCCGACGGTTCACTCTTTCTGTCCGTCAACCCAACCCTCGCGTCCAGCAACACCTACGCCGGCCCGGCGCGGCCCGAAATCCTCCGATTCGCCGCAGAAAATACCAGGGCCCCGAGCCAAGGCCTCTCGCCAGTCTGGGACGGAAGCCCCGCCTTTGCCGAGCACTCGTACCGCAGTTTCGCCGCCGACGGACCCGAAGGGGAGCTGATCCTCTTTCAGAACATCGGTTATACGCACGCGGAATGGACCTTCCGCGACCGCACCGGCAAATGGGCGGCCCGGGGCCGTTTGGCCTGGCCCGCCGGCACGGATTATCCTAAACCGGAGCCCGTGCGCGTCTGCTACCCGGATGTCGCGCTCAAAGGCCGCGCCGTGCATTTCTGCGGCGTCAGCGACATCGTCGAGCCCTATCCCGAATGGCGCGCCTTCAAAAAGCAACTCACCGGCAGTGACTGGGATTATGATTTCCGCCGGCTCTTCTATACTTGGACACCGGACATCACCCGGGACAAGTTCCGCGACTGGGTGGAAATTGCCAGCCGCGACAAGACCTGCGGCTGGATTATGCCCGGCGACCTATGGGTCGCGCCCGACGGCGCGGCGCACGTGGTCTGGACCGAGCGGGCCTTGGACGAGCGTCTGCGCCAGAAGTTCTTTCCCGAGGCCAGGCAGAGCCATGCCCTCAACTACGCTGTTATCCGCGAAGGCAAGGTGGTCTCTCGTCGCACCCTTCTGGCCGCCCAAGAGGGCAAGTCCAACGAAATGCCTTCCGCCCCTCGTTTCCAGGCAGCTCCGGACAACCGCCTGTTCGTCATTTTCTATGTCCAGGGAACCCGGAGCGACGGCAAGGCGGTCTCGGAGAATCGATTGCTGGAGATGCTTCCCGATGGTGAGCCAGGGGCGGCTGTCCGGATTCCCTTCAAGCAGCCCTTCACCTCCTTCTTTACCGCCACCGTTCGAGGCGGGTCGCCGCCGGCCAGCACGCTGGATTTGCTCGGCCAGCGCGCCGGCGCGCCCCTGGCCATGAGCTACGCCCGCCTTCGGCTCTGGTAGTTTGTGGCTTGACTCTGCAAGACAAAGATTGTCGAGTCAGGTTATGAAGATATTGATGGTCTATCCGCAGACTCCGGATACGTTCTGGAGCTTCAAGCACGTCCTGCGCTTTGTCTCCAAGCGTTCCACTTTTCCGCCCCTGGGCCTGCTGACCGTCGCCGCCATGTTGCCGGCCGACTGGGCGATCAGGCTGATCGACCTCAACGTTGAACGCCTCAAAGAGAGCGACCTGCGCTGGGCCGACTACGTCATGATCAGCGCCATGATTGTCCACACGGAATCGGTCAATGAAATCGTGGCCCGCTGCAGCGCCCTCCATAAGCCGATCATTGCCGGCGGCCCCCTCTTTACGACCGGGCACCGGAATTTCCCCGCGATCCAGCATTTCGTCCTGGGCGAGGCCGAAGACCTCATCGCCGAATTGGTCCCCGACATGCTGGCCGGCACAGTCCGCCCGCTCTATCGCGCTGCCGCCCGGCCCGACATCAGGCGCGTGGTGGTGCCGCGCTGGGACCTCATCGATTTCAAACAGTACGTCACTATGGCCGTCCAGTTCTCACGCGGCTGCCCCTACGACTGCGAGTTCTGCGACATCATCATCATGAACGGTCGCGTGCCCCGCACCAAGGCCCCCTCCCAACTTATCCGCGAACTGGAAACCCTCCGCCTCCAAGGCTGGAAAGACATGGTGTTCCTGGTCGATGACAATTTCATCGGCGACAAGAGACGCACCAAGGCCCTCCTCCACGAGATCATCGCCTGGCGCGAGCGCGTCCGGCCCGGCATGGGCTTCTTCACGGAGGCCTCCGTCAACCTGGCCGATGACCCCGAACTCTGCGACCTCATGGCCCGAGCCGGTTTCAAAAAGGTCTTTGTCGGCATCGAAACGCCCATCCCCGAAAGCCTCCAGGAATGCCATAAGCTCCACAACCAGGGCCGTGACCTGGTCGAGTCCGTCAACATCCTCCAGCGCGCCGGCCTGGAGGTCATGGGCGGCTTCATCGTCGGCTTCGACAGCGATCAGCAGGACATCTTCAAACGCCAGTTCGACTTCATCCAGCGCTCCGGCGTCGTCACCGCCATGGTCGGTCTGCTCCAGGCCCTGCCCCAGACCAGGCTCTACCACCGCCTCCTGCGCGAGGGACGACTGGAAACCGCCGCCACCGGCAACAACACCGAGGCCGTCCTCAACTTCAAAACCAAGTTGAACCGCGAGTTCCTTCAGACCGGCTACCGCGACCTGATGAAAAAGCTCTACGAGCCCAAAGTCTATTACCAGCGCATCCGCACCTTCCTGGACCAGCACCGCCCGCGCGGGCCTCGAGTTCGGCTCTCACCTGCGGACCTCCGGGCCTTCCTCAAGTCGTTCTGGCTTCTGGGCATCGCCGAGCGCGGCCGCCACAATTACTGGCGCTTCTTCTGGAGCACCGTCATCCGTCATCCCCACCAACTCCGCTGCGCCATCGAACTGGCCGTCATCGGTTACCATTTTCGCCGCGTCGCCAGCCGGTTGTAGGGCGCGAGGGTCGAGGGTCGTGAAGCGAGTGACCGAAGTGCCGCCCCTCGCCCCTCGGATGTCGGATTGCCTGGGGCGCGGCCTACTGCGGCGCGGGCTTCACCGTGAATTGGTGCGGCTTGGGCCGGCGGACCTCATCAATGCGGGCTTCCTGGTCGGCAATCTGCTGGTCGAGCCTCGCCACCTCGGCGGAGCGGCGCGCTTCGCTCTCCGGGCCTTGGGCCCAGGCTGGGAATGCATAAAGCTGGACGTTGCGCCAGCGGTTGTAGAAGAGGTCGTTCTTCTTGACGACGAGGTTCAAGAGCTGGCGGCCTTGCTCGGAGATCGGCCCTGCGAGCGTGGTGAGGTTCCAACCCTTCGCCAGCTCCTCGCTGCTGAGCTTGGCGACCCTCTCGCCATCGATGGCGACTTCGTAGCTGCCGGCCGCAAGGCCGCTCACCTGCAACTCATAGCGGCTGAGGTCGGCCAGGATGGGCGCCAGCTTGAGGGCGGGTTCGGCCCTGGCGTCGATCGGCATCGGCAACGTCTCATCCAAACGATCGAAACTGATTGTGCCCTCAGACACCTTGAGATTCTCCACACGACACCCCTGGGCGGTGAGGAGTTTCCCGGACGCCCCATCGATCTCCACCCGCGACAGGAACGCCGGGGCGTCCAGCCCTTTCAGAATGGCCCAGGCCATCACCGTGTGGCCGATCGGCCCGGGATGGACCGCATCGCCGCCGCCGATGAAGGCCGGCGGGTTGCCCTCACGCTCGCGCAGCAGTATCGCCATGTAGGGATCGAACTGGTCCACAAAGACCGCGCCCGTCCCGGCCGCAACCGTCTTGAGCCCGTCGGAAAACTTGCGCAAGGATTGATTCCGCGCGTCCTTGTCCGGGTCGGGCCGCTTGTCCTCGATGGGCTGGGGTGTCAGAAAGGCCACTCGAGCCCCATTGGCTTGCAGCACTTTGGCAATCTGCTCCTGGCTCCGCGCGTAGGCCCCGAAGATGTCCGGCCGAAAGGCCTGGTAGGAATGGTCATTCATTCCGAACTTGACCGTCACTGCCGTCGGCTTGAGCGGCAGGACATCACGGCCCAGCCCGCGGCCAACCGCATCTTCCACCATCTTCTGCTGGCTGGCGGAATCCGCCGCGAATAACTCGCGTTCATCGGGATGGGATCGCTGCCGCAGCCACGAGGTGTCCCCGCCCCAGCCGACATTGCGAAACGTGAGCTTCCAGTCCGGGCGACGCGCCAGTGCGCAGGCCTCGATGTAGGTGGTATAGAGCCGTTGTTCAGTGATGCTGTCGCCGAGAAAAACGACGCGATCCCCGTCCCGGATAAAAAAGTCCCCAGCCAGGGCGCCCGCCGCCAAAGTGACCGCGGAAAGAAATGCCAGGAGGGTTTTTCTGGAGCAGCAAAAAAGTTTCATAGTGGCGCCAGCGTATCACCCTGCGGCCAACAAAGCAATGGTTCTTAAGTTAGCGCTGGGCGCATCCGGACACCGCCCCCAAATTGGAATTTGCCCGCGCGGAGCGCGGCACTCTCCTGCCCCGGAGTGGCCGCGGATAATACTCTCAGGGCAAGGCCCGCCGGAGCGTAGCGCAGGCGGGCCGCCGCCCTGGGTACCGGGGCAAGGATAGATCACCCCCTGAAGCCGCCAAGATGGTCTCCAGCCGCTTCCGCGCGCGCGGCCTCAAGTTGGGCGAACACCAGGCCATCGACGCCGGCGCTGCCGCGGAAATCCTCCTGGCCTGTTGAAGCAACATTTATTTGGCTTTTCAGGGTTCGCGCCCAGGGCCGTTGAAGAATTGGTCCTCTGGAGCGTCGGCAGGGCCTGCACCCTGCACGGATCTTCAAGAGCTCGGCAGCCACTCTGCCAAGCTCCGGTAGGAGCGACATATTTATAGCAACGCAGCTCCACAAACCTTTCTTCAAGCTCCGTAGGAGCGGCACTATGTTAAGATCGCAACTATGTTAAGATGGTTGGAGGAAACCCTGATTTTACTGGTTTTCGCGCCTATGGAACCTTTGGAACTTAACATAGTTATCAGAGTGGTGGCCGGACTTTCATGGCCCAGCCACAAGGCGATCACGGTTATATCGTTCCCGGCCTGCAGGAGGTGCATGGCGGTGGTATGGCGACTATGCCGACCTCCGAACTATGCCGACCGGGATGGCCCGAAGCCGACTGTTTGCCGCGTTTTTTTTGCCGGTGCGCGGCATAGTTTTGCTGGCGCGCTTCAGGCGCATTGGGACCGGCGACGCCACTGCTCATAGGGGTCAGCAAGCAGCGAGCGGCGAAGCGGGGAGAGACTCTTCAAGTCTATCCAGTTCCGCAAATGTGCCGGCAGATCCCAAGTCGTGAAGACGTTGTATCTTTTTCCTTTGCACCTGAAGAACAAATCATACACATTGTTCTCACTGTGTGTGGCGACGCGGAACTCTGTATCGGGTGTTGTCCATGACGCCGGACACGAGCGGGCTGGACGATCGGCTGGGGACTTGTTTGGCACGCCGACAGGGTGCAAAGCGAGGGTGCAAGTGCCCTCTCGAACCGGCACTCTGCCAGCGTAAGCTATTGATAGTCAACTTGTTGGAGAGATGGCCGAGTGGCTGAAGGCGGCGGTTTGGAAAACCGCTACCGCGGGCAGGAGACGATTCCCGCCTCTTCCGGTTGGGCATGCGGGTTTCGTGCCGGTGGGGGTCCTCGGAGCCCGATGGCGGGCGCTTTTTGGGGCATCTCAGGCCAGTCCCCGCCACATCCCCTGCCCGCTGAGAGAAAGACGATACGGAGACACCATTGTTTCATCATCGGCTGGCCAGACATTGCGTTGAAGGAATAGCGCAAACGGGAAAATGGCGCAAGCGCCGGAAGGCACAGGCGTGGCGGGAGGACCGGCGATGACAATTTTATATTATATTCCCCTATGCGCGGTTTGGGTAAAACGGGCCGACGGATTGTGGCGTCACGGCTGGCGGACGCGGAAGAAGTTTTGCGGATGTGTGCTCACTGGCGTTTCAAACTGGAGGAGGGAACCGTCGCCTGTGAAATTGGTGATAGAGAGCCAGTTCGTCGTGGATAAGTCTGTGTTTTGCTGGATTGTGTAACTTTGGTTGGACTCGGTTTGGAGGCTGAATCGGAAATTGCCGTCGGAAAGCGCCGGGGCCTGGAGGACCGCTGAAGAAGACACGGGTGCAGTAACCACCAGAAAAACCCCGTCGTTACTATAATTGACTGAAATGCCCGGTGGAGCGTTTAGCAACGTGAATGCGCCGCTGGAATTATGCGAGGAGAGGATCTGGAATTGGCTGCCGATCGCAGGCGCGAAGCCATTCGTGAGACTTACCGTGAGTGTGCCGGCAAGCTGGGCCGAGTTGCTGACAACCAGGCAGTTGAAGCCCGTCAGTGGGTTTGTGCCGCCAAGCACGATGTCCAGCGAACCGACTGTGGTTTGCGTGTATGCGCCGCCGACAGTGATTTGGCCCATCGGCGAACCGGGATGGAGCAGGCCGGCGTTGGTGAGGGAGCCGGAAATCAGGCCGCTGCCCTTCAAAACGCCTCCCATGATTTGCAAGGGCGTCATGTTGGCGAGGTTGCCGCCGTTGAGATAGGTGACTCCGCTGGCTTGGGTAAAGCCCGCGCCGGAGACGCTTAACGTTCCGGAATCCAGTTCGACGGTGCCGGCATTGTTGAAGGGAACCTGGATGGTGGTGGTGGACGCGGGGCCGATGGTCCTGAATAACCCGGAATTTGCCAGAAATGCCCCGACGCCGCCCTCGATTATTCCGCTGCCGACACAATCGAACGTGCCGCTCAGCGCGTTCGAGAGAGAAGCGCCGCTGGAAAGAAGAATGGAGCCGACGCCGCTGTTGGTCCAGATAGCGGGTCCGGCGTTGACCAATCCGCGCCCGGTCATCGAGACGCCGCCGGGACCGATTGTCAAACCGCCATTGGCGATGACGCTTCCTGCGCCGACGATGGTGCTGTCATTACCCCAGGTCATGGGGCCGTTGACAGTCACCTGATTCGAGCCGCCCAGCGAGCCGAATATTCCAAGCATGAGGGACGCCGGAGCGATAACGCCTGAGCCGTTGAAGTTGGCGGTGCCGCCCGCGATGACCACAGCATTGCTGACGCAGTTGTAGTCGCCGGTGAGATTGGCGGTGCCGCCGCTGAAGGTGTGCGAGCCAAGCAAGTCCACTGCGCCCGCAAGGTTTGCCGTGCCGCTGCTGACAAGCAAGTTTCCGCCGCCATCAAGTAGTCCCGTTGAATCAACCAGGAAAGCGCCCCCGCCGAAGCCAATCGTGGCTCCAGGCGAGACGGCAATTTCCGCGATTGAGTTGCTGGGCGCACTGCAAGTTCCTCCGGCTGCGAAATCTAGAGTGCCCGACTGAACTTCCACAACAGCGTTGTTCATGAATGGGGCCTGAATGCGCGTCGTGGCGGGGGCGCCAATCACGCGGAACAAGCCGGCGTTGGCCACCAGTCCGCCCCCTTCGCCGTTTTCGATCATGCTGCTGCCCACACAGTCGAACGTGGCGGCGGGGGCGTTGGAGAGCACCGCGCCTTTGTCCAGGAGAAGGGTGCCGACTCCGTCGTTGGTCCACAAGCCGTACTCCATGTTGACCAACGTGCGGCCGACCAGGCTGACGGTGCCGGGCCCAATAGTTAATCCGCCATTGGCAACGACGCTGTTGCTGCCGGAAATGGTGCTGTCGTTGTTCCAGGTCATGGGGCCGCTGACGGTCACCAGGTTCGACCCGCCCAGAACACCGAAAATGCCAAGGGTCAACGTTGCGGGAGCGACAAGGCCGGTGCCGTTCAAGTTGGCGGTCCCCCCGGCGATGACCAGGGCATTGCTCACGCAGTTATAGTCCCCGGTGAGATTGGCGGTGCCGCCGCTGAAGGTGTGGGAGCCAAGCAAGTCCACTGTGCCCGCAAAATTCGCGGTGCCACCGCTGACACGCAAGTTTCCGGCGCCATCAATAATTCCCGTGGAATCAGAGACAAAGACGCCGCCACCGAAGTCAGCCGTAGCTCCCGCCGAGACCGCGATCTCCGCAATCGAGTTGCTCGGCGCGGTGGAACTGCCTCCGCCAGCGAAACTGAGCGTGCCCGACTGCACTTCCACCAGGGCGCTATTAGAGAATAGGACCGAAATGACCGTCGTTGCTGGAGTGCCAATCACTCGGAACAAGCCGGCGTTGGCCACCAGTCCTCCTCCCTCACCGGGTTCGATCATGCTGCTGCCCACACAGTCGAACGTTGCGGCCGGGGCGTTGGAGAGCACCGCGCCTTTGTCCAGGAGAAGGGTGCCGACTCCGTCGTTGGTCCACAAGCCGTACTCGATGTTGACCAACGTGCGACCGACCAGGCTGAACGTGCCCGGCCCAATAGTTAATCCGCCGTTGGCAACGATGCTGTTGCTGCCGGTAATGGTGCTGTCGTTGTTCCAGGTCATGGGGCCGCTGACGGTCACCAGGTTCGAGCCGCCCAGGACACCGAAAATGCCAAGGGTCAACGTTGCGGGAGCCACGGCCCCGGTGCCGTTGAAATTGACCGTGCTGGTGAGAATGTCGATGTCATTATTGCCAGGGTTGTAATTGCCGCCGAGATTGATAATTCCACCGCTGAAACTGTGCGCGCCAAGCGTGGTTATTGAGCCAAACAAATTCGCCGTGCCGCCGGTGACGTGGAAGTCGCCCGCGCCGGTGATGGTGGAACTGGGAGTAACATTGTTGGTGCCAGCGCTGAAGATGAGCGAAGCGCCTGAGGAGACCTCGTAGTTGCCAGAGGAACTTCCGCCGCCTGCCAGGTCAAGAGTGCCGCTTTGGACCTGCACGGTGCCTGAATTATCAAAGGGGACCTGGATCGTCGTCGTGCCGGTGCTGTTTATCTTGCGGAACAAGCCGGCGTTGGCCAGCAGGTTGGCGCCGGAGCCGTTTTGGATGGTTCCATCCGCCGCGCAATCAAAAATGCCGCTCACCGCGTTGGAAAGAACCGCGCCGCCGCTAAGAATAATGGCGGTGCTCGCGCTCCACGTCGCGGCGCCGGAGTTAATGAGAGAATCGCCCGTGAGAGAGAGGCTGCTCGAGCCTGGAGGGTCAAGGTGAAGACCGCCGTTGGCAATGAGGCTCCCCGAACCGTTGAACGCGCCCGCCTGCCAGTTGAAAAGCCCGCCCATGGTGAAGCTGCCGCTGCCGGTGATGGTGCAAAGCGGGCTATTGTAGAACAGTTGCGAAAGGGCGGCGCTGGCGCCGTTGGAAATGACGCTCGGCGTGCCGATCGCCACCACCGCGTTCCCTCCATTGGGCACGGTCTGCGTGTCCCAATTTGCCGCGGTATTCCAATCGCCCCCGGCGCCGTTGATCCAATTGGCGACGTTCGCTTGATTGGTGGCTGAAAGGTGCGTGAGGACGACATCCTGGCCAGAGCCGCCGACGTACGAAATCTGGAACAACTCGCCCGATACGGGGAAGATGAATCCTTCCGGCAGTCCGTTAAAGGCGCCGATGACTCCGAGCGGCCCATCGTTTTCGATGATCTTGAATTGGTCACCGGGAACGGAAAAAAAGTCAAGGGAGGCGTCAAGGTTAAGGTCGGTAAGCGTCACGAAGCCGTGAGCCTGAATCTGGCTGTAACCAGCACCGGCCTTAGTGCCCGCAAGATAGATTTCCAAGGTGCCGCCGGGAGTCGGGCCGCCGTTGAAGTTATTGCAAATAAAGGTGGAAGGGCTGCCAACCGGGTCCACGACCCCGGACGGATCATTCATTTCCAGTGGGCCGACGGTGCCGTGCCCTTGCAGCGTCCCGCCATAGACTTGCGCCAGGCTTTTCGGCTGCAAGCCATCGATCTCGAGGGTGCCGTTTGAGACAATGGTGTTGCCGGTGTAAGTGTTGGCGCCGCTCAGGACTAGAGTTCCGGTGGCGGTCTTGATTAATTGCGCGGCGGTGGACGTCTGGCTGATGTTGGCGCTGATGCTGCATTCGGGCCCGGCAGCAGTGTAGCTTCGTCCGACCACGATGAAGTTGTGGGGGCCGGGATCCAGGCCGAGGTTCCCGGTAATAGTCGAGATGCCGGCGAGGCCGGGAATGACCTCGATGTCGCCGCCGGTGGGGATGTAAAGGGCGCCCGTCCCGGTTTGGACTCTGCCACCGTCGCGCAATGTCAGCGGGAGGTCGCCCTGAAGATCGGGAATGCTGAAACCCTCCGCCTGGCCGTTCAGGTCCCAAAGCCCGCCACGATTCACCGTGACACTGCCCACGATGGAAAAACCACTGAGTTGCCGCACGGTAGAGGGCGGCGCGCCCAGAGTTTCGGTTCCGATGAGCAGGCGGCCTGGCACGGCGTTGACCCCATCGGGCTTGTCTAGAACGAGCGTGCCGCCGCTCACTTGAGTATCCCCGGCATAGCTGTTAGCGGCCGCACCGCCGAAGGTGAGCGTGCCAGCGCCGGATTTGGTCAACGGCCCGTTGCCGACAATCGCCGCGTTGATGCCGAGGCTCGCGCCGGATTCGACGTTTATGGCCGTGGAACCCTCCAAAGTCAGTACGCCGCTCAAGCCCACGGGTTGTCCGGCTGCGACGTTGAGGGAACCCGCCAGGTTGATCGGGTTGGGAAAATTGATGCCGGTATCGATCCGCAAGGTGGCGCCGGCGGCGACGTAGGCGGCGTTGCTGATGGTTCCCAAGGCAGTTGTGTTGCCCGCCTCCATAATCCCCTGGATCACTTGGGTGATGCCGCTGTAGGTGTTGTTATTGCCAAAGCGCAGCGTGCCCGCGCCAGTCTTGCTTACGCTGCCGGGGCCGAAAACAACGGCAGTGACAAGCAGGTCCGGGTCCACGCCCCCGTTGCCAACATCGAAGATTGCTGCCTCGTCTGGCGGGGGAAAAACCAGCAGACCGCCGGAGATAATGGCGGTCACACCCACTGGATTAACCGTGAGTGTTTGGTAAAGCGCGAACCACCCAGTGCCCGTTTCGATGCGCCCGCCGTTGAAGGTGACGGCCCCGAAATCCTGATCGAAGTTGTTCAAGTTGACGACGCAATTGCTGTAAACCGTAAGGTCCGGCCGGGCGAAATGTGGGGAGGTTCCTTGTTGGGAGTTGAGCCAGCGAACTTCGCCAAGCTCGACGCCGCCGGGGCCACCGGCAATGAGCGAGCCGCCAAAAGCCGCCACGTTCGCTGGTTTGTCCAATTCCAGCAGTTGGCAATTGGCCGTGATCGGTCCGGTAAATGTGTTGGCGTCTGAGCCGGAAAGCCGAACCGCGCCCGTTGCAAAGATGGCATTCTGCAGATAAAGTCCGCCGGGGCCTGAGATGGGTCCGGTGAAATCAATGGGCGCGTTGGTCCCATTTAGATCAATGGGAGAGACGATCAGGCTGGCATTCAGAATAACCGGTCCTCCCCACGCGCACGGCGTGTACGCCAACACCTCGGAATGGGGGCTATCGACGTATAGCGGAACGCCAGGAATGGAAAGATATTGGGCAAAAAGGGTGCCCCCGTTCAGATGAAGAGCGCCTTGGCCGGAAAAGGTAAGCGCCGCCGCCTCATTAGGTTCAAGCGTGCCATCAGAAACGGTCGCCGAGCCGGTGAACTTATTGGAACCGTTCAGAAAAAGGGTTCCGGGACCGGTCTTGTTGAATCCGGTTCCCTGCACCGACCCAAGAATGTCCAATACACTTCGCCCGCTGCCGCGAACATCGATCTGAACTCCGTCAAGCTGAATGTTACCCTTGATGATGGGATTAACCTGGCCGTTATCTCCGGTGACAAGGATTGCTCCTGAGCCGAATTCGGGCACCGTGCCGACCGCGTTAAATATGGAGCCTCCCGTGTCCCCGGCCGAGTTCTCGAGGACCAATGTGCCCATGAGCGGGTTGTATCCGCTCAAATCCAGTTCGGCGCCTCGCTCGATCGTGACGGTCGATCCTGTGCCGATGTTTCCGGGAGCCTCCAACACGATATTAGCGGTATTGCCGTTGCGGACGACGATCGATGAGGCGGCCACCGTGTTGGAAGGCATGAAAAAATGGAATGTTCCATTACCCTCCGAAGCCAGACGCAGCGAGCCCCCAATAGAATTGCCCTTGTTGCCCGAGAAACGAATCTCACTGTAGTCTCCGCGTGCGTAGCCGATTAGATCGCCAGATACAATAGTGTCCACGAGGTCAACCCGCCCCCCGCAGCCAAGTGTGTAATCCACGAGTCCGCTGTCAACATAGATAAACAAGTCGCCGCCGCTTTCCAGGAGCCCGTTGAAGTCAATATCGTTGATGTCGGGCGTAAAGACTCCAGTACTTCCCCCCAACGCGTCGATCTCCCCCCCGCTTCCGAAAGACACCGTGTTATTGAAAGAGACAGTGGTGGAACCGTTGTCGTTAACGTTACGGATATCGCCGCCATTTTCGATGATCACCGGGCATTGAACGGTCAGCCCGACGTCGGCGTTCGCATGGTCCACCTCCAAATTCCCATTTATGGACAACGTCCCCGCCGTTGACTCTATGGTAAAACTGTCCGTGTCGTCACCGAGAATTAATCCGCCAATCACCAGATTGGCTATATCGTTGATCGTGAATCCGCTGTCGGTGCCGTTATCGTGATTGGAATCGCCAAATACAAGCACATCGCCAGAAACTGGCGCGCCCTTTGGGGTCCAATTGCCCGGCGTGCTCCACAGATGGTCGCCAATATTGTCCGTCCAATAGCGAGCCGCCGCGCAAGCAGTGTCAGCGGCGCAGATTGAGATCAACCAACAGGCGGCCAATGATGGAATCAGCCCTAACGCAATGCGTTGGCCGGCAGCCTGAGACGTCTGCGGCATGAACAACAGTGGGGTTTGATGTCGCGCGATACTCATACATCCGGCAAGCCCGCGCCGCGCCTTTCACGGCCGACAACAGGCCAAACGCTTAAGAGATACATAAGGAACGCTTCCATACCTGGTCGGAAAAGTCAAAGGCCAAGGATGCCCCTTCGGGAACAGGCTCAACCTCCCCATTCGGCACCACCCACTCCCCTCATCCCTCCGCCTGCCAGCTCCTCATGGCTCGACGAATAATCGCGCGGAGGTTGTGGCCCTCGTTATCGGTGGGGATAAAGGGGTTCGCTGAGGTTGCGTAGGCCGGCTACTTATCCCGCCCGTGGAAGTTCCTGGGGGGCTGCTTCCGGCCTGCAAGGAACTTCTCGAGCACGGCGCGGCGATTTCCGGGGGCGTGCAAATCCCACGGCTGGACGGGCCGCTTGGCGCGGGCTTTCATAAGGTGAAAAAGGAGGGCAGGCCGTTTCCAGCCTGCCCCTGGTTCAAGCCGCTCAATTGGAGCGGAAGCTCTCGGCCAGTTGCCAGATGCCGATGTTGATCGCCACGTTCGCGCCAAGGCCCCGGATGGCCCGCATGGGCCGGAACGGCTTCCCGCTTCGGTTCACGCGGCTGGTGTCCCGCATTCCGCCCCGGGCCAGGCTCCCCTGCATTTATCTGGTTACGCCGGACACGGCGCCACGACCTCAGCGGGCGGGCCATCCCGGTCGGGAAGCTTGACTCGGGTCCGAAAAGGCGGGAAATTAACGGAATGAAGAATTGGACGGTCGATGACGGCGAGCGGATTCGCATCCCGGACGCCCAACCGAGTCAGATGTTTGGCTATTTGAAACCATGAACGGAAACCTTGAGACCGTTGGTTACCGCTACATCACCCGCCAGCCGGGCGTGCGCGGCGGGCGCGCGATCATCGAGGGCACGCGCGTGGGTGTCCACGACGTCATCAGTCTCCTCCAGAATGGTGAAACCGTGGACAGTGTTGTCATTCGGTGCTTTCCGAACATCACCCGCGCCCAGGTGTATGAGTGCCTCGCTTATTACGAGGACCACCGCGGCGAGATCGACCTGCTTGTGGCTCGCCAGATGTCCGCGCCGACAGCGTGAGGTTCCTGCTCGACCACGACGTGCCGGATGACGTCGGCTTCTCGCTGGAAGCACTGGGGCATGCCGTCGTCAAGCTGCGTGAAGTGCTGCCGGTCACCACGCCTGATGACGAGGTGTTGCGGCTGGCCGGCGAGCGTGATTGCGTGCTTATCACGTGCAATCGTGATGATTTTCTGGCTGCTGGTGGGCGCGCCGCACACCACGGCATCATCATACTCATCCGCCGCAAGTCCCGGGCGCTGGAGCGGGCGGCGTTGGTGCGGCTCTTGGATTCCGCCGGGGAATCGGGTTTGAGCGGCAACATCATTTTCGCGTGAGTGCCTGCTGCGGTCAGCAGCCGGTCGCACCAGACTTTGGCATCATCTGAATCGGCTCCACTGGGTTCAGGGTGTCGGCAATGCGAAAACCTTCTGACACGTTCCCCGTCTGCGGCGCCAAAGACGTGCTGCACGTGGCGGCGAACGAGCAGGCAAAGGGGTGCGTCTTTTTCCTTTGCACCTGAACGACGAATCATACACATTGTTCTTGTTGCGGCGACGCGGGACTTTGTGTCGGGTTTGGCTCAAGACACCGGCCACGATGGGGGCTGGGCTAGTGGGTGGGGATTTGTCTGGCACGACGATGGGGGGCAAAGCGGGGGTGCAACGCCTGCCCGAGGCACAGCGCAATTAGTGCGTAAGTCGTTACAGGTCAACAGGTTGGAGAGATGGCCGAGTGGTTGAAGGCGGCGGTTTGCTAAACCTAAATGCGCATGTGGCCGACTCCCTGCCCACACCCCAAAAAGCTCGCCTCAGCCCGGTTTTACCGAGTGATTCTGCATCCTCTCGAGTCTTTTTCGGACGGAGGCCTGCCCCCGAAAAGTAGTTCAACAGGGGCATTTTTGGGCAGTTGTAGTTCAA
>Ga0187849_1002340_pt1 | contig 18311 bp, 16 predicted proteins | sample June2016WEW_4_10_2_FD_132412 | JGI IMG/M metagenome (GOLD analysis project Ga0187849, IMG submission 132412) | Peatland microbial communities from SPRUCE experiment site at the Marcell Experimental Forest, Minnesota, USA - June2016WEW_4_100 | ecosystem: Environmental > Terrestrial > Soil >...
CGGCGGCGTTCGCTCTGGTGCTGGTGCTGGTTCTCTGGGCCTTTGCCGCCAGTCCGTCGCTCCACCAGCGGCTCCATACTGACGGCCATCATCCCGATCACTTCTGCATCATCCGCGCGTTAGCCAGCGGGCGCCTGAACGTGGGGGAGAAAACCCCTGTTGTTGCTGCTGCCTGCGTGTTCCTGATTTGCGGTGTCCGGGCCGCAGAGACCCCCCTGGTTTCGCTCTTCGATTTTTCCTCGTCTCCCAGCCGCGCTGCAACCCAAGGGTGGGATCCTCGAACTGTTGCCTAACTTGCGGGGCTTATCGGGCCACCAGCGGGGTGGTTGGAACCAGCTCTTGTGGTCGTGGCGACCCAAAGCTTTTTGGCCACAAAGCCTAAAAAATAAACGACGCCCAACAACACGACATCGGTCGGCCCGACCGGCAAATCGTGTTCGTAAGCGAGCCAAAAGCCGACGAAGGACGAGGCGCCTCCCAACAACGACGCCACAATTGTGAACTGGCGCATGGTGCGGGCAAACAAGCGCGATGTTAGCGCGGGAATCAGCAGGAAACCAAATGCAATTAGCGGTCCGACGCTCAACACGGCCATCGAGACGGTTAACCCGATGAGTAGATAGAGGACCATGTCCCAAAAGAGGATGTTCTTGCCGAGCGTGGCCGCCATGGTCCGATCGAACGAAACGAATAGAATCTCCTTGTGAAACAGGGCGAGGACCGTCACCACCAGGGCGAGCGTCAAGCCCGTCAAAGCCAGGTCAGAATTATCAATGGTAATAACCTCGCCCTTCATCAGATCCAGCCATCCCACTTCTCCGTAGCGATTCTTTGAAAGTATTATGATGCTTAACGCCGCGGCCACGACATACGCAGTGCCGAGCCTCCCCTCGGGCGAACCGCCTCCGCGCCGCTCCAAAAATGCCATGACTAGAATCGCTCCCAGAGAAAAAAACGTCGAGCCGGCAAAGGCGTAGAGATGTTCGCTGTGAGCGGCGTGTTCCGGTTGCAAAAGGCCCAGCCACATGGGAACCGAAAAAGCGACCACGATTCCGGTGGATGAAATTTGGGGGAGGGCAACGCCCATAAAGACCAGGCGCCGCAGGACCAGAAAGACCCCAACCAACGGGCACGCGAATCCGATCAGTACGCTGGTATAAACCGAGTTGCGCAGCAAAAAATCGGGAGAGAGAATCTGTCGCAGCGATTCCATATCAACCCAGCTCCATTTCGAAAATCTCCGCCATCCGTTCGCGCGTGAACAGCTCGGCAACGGTTCCGTGCAGGACTTGGCCCTCATGGAGCCAGATGACTTGCTGCGCGTGCTTGCGCACCAAAGGCAAGTCATGGGTGACCAGGAGCACAGTGAGTTTTTGTTCGACGTGAACTCGCGAAATGAACTCCAGTAACCCGCGCGTTGCCGCAGCATCCACGCCGGCGGTCGGTTCATCGAGGACGAGGGCGTCGGGTTTTGTCGCCAGTGCGCGGGCGATGAGCACGCGCTGTTTTTGGCCGCCCGAGAGCTGATTGAACCGCTTGTGCGCAAAGCCATCCGCTGCGGTCGCGCTCAGGCATTCCCTGGTAAAGGCGCGCTCGCTCCGGCCGACCAGCCGGCCGGGCCGCACCCGCCCGTAGGTCCCCATCAGCGCCACATCGAACCCAGTGAGCGGAAAGAGGGGATCGAACTGCGTTGCCTGCGGCACGTAGCCGAATACCGGCATCCGGTCCCCGGCCCTGGCGACACGGAGGGTCCCGGAGACGGGCGGTTGCAACCCGAGCAACGTCCGGAGCAAGGTGGATTTTCCCGAACCGTTAGCGCCAAGAATGGCCGTGAAACTGGAACGGGCGATGGAAATCGAAATGCCCGACAGTATCGGCTGGCCGTCATAGCCGATGGCCAGGTCTTGCATCGTAATCAGTTCAGCACTAGGATCATCCGGCATTATGTTTCGATCATACATTTTTCCGCTTCTCTGCGCAATGATGGCCGGTCGCGCAACGAGGCCCCAGTCCAGCCCTGCGGTGCGCCAGCAGGCGCAAGCCGATCTGGTCGTCAGCTTCCGGTCGTGGAACTCCATTTCCTTCATCAAGCCTGACATCACAGGCACGGTGGGCGCGCTCCCGGTTCGCACCAAGACCTTCACCCGGGCGGCGGTGGTGAGGTTGTTGCGCAATCTGAAGACGCCTCAAGGATTTGCCGTTGTGGTCCTGGATCGGCGATATGACCCCGATCCGACGGTCGCCCATGGAGGAATGGACGCGATCCAGGAGTTCTTCGAAGGGTTGGGCTTTCGTCGAGTCGCCTTTCAGGACGGCGCCGCCTTGGGCCGCCCTGGTGATCTGCCAATCTTAAGAGATACCACCATAAAACCACGACCTGCGTCTCGGGCAACCGAACCGGCAGCGGGCGCGTGAGCCGCGGCCCGCTGCCGGCCGGCCGGAGGAACTTCCGCAAACAAGATCACTGCGACACAGGGGCCCTTTCTTTTGCCGCGTCGAGCATGGCATGAACGATGTAATCCATCATCTTGATGTAGGTTTCGGTGTTAGGCACCCCGCCGGGCATGATCGGCAGCTTGATCAGCTTCGCGCTGGTCTGGCGGGCAATCAACGCCGGCACTTTTTCCGGGAACTGCGGCTCGCGAACCACCACCGGCACGCGCTCGGCTTTCATCGAGGCCACCAGACTCTCGATGTATCGCGCCGTCGGGTCTATGCCCGGTTTCAGCTCGATGGTTCCAAAATAAACCAGGTTGAAGCGTTTGGCAAAGTAAGTCCAGTGTTCGTGATAGGAAACAAACTTCTCCCCTTTCGCGGGCAAGAGCGACTCCTTCCATTGGGCGATCTTCGCGTCGAGCTTGGCGAGATAAGCGTCGCGGTTGCGGGTAAAATCCTCGCGATACTGTGGCGCGACAACGACCAGCGCATCGTAGATGTTTTGAATCGCCGTCCTTGCCAGCACCGGGTCTAGGATGTAATGCGGGTTGCCGTAAGGGTGAACGTCGCCCGCGGAGTGGTCCGTGGATTTCGGCACCTCCATAGGCACTACGCCTTTGGCACAATCCACATAACCTGGCCGGCCATACTGAATGCGCGGATTCTTGCTGGCCTCCAACAGCGCCGGCAGGAAGGCGTGTTCGCAGCCAAACCCCACCAGGATGAGCAAATCGGCCCGGTTCATGGCTGGAACGAAGCTTGGTTTCATCGGCACACCATGCGTGTCCTCGACTCCGGTAGCCAGGCTGAAGACATCCACATGCTCGCCGCCTATGTTGCGCGTGAAATCGGCCAGATCCGTCAGTGTCGTTACGACCCGCACCTTGGCAGCCCCCGCGGGCGCCGCCGCCAATCCGAGCGCCGCCGCCATGGTCAGAGACAGCAAATGGAATAGATTTCTTTTCATGGTTCAACTTCTCGTTTCGTGTGTTAGCGTTGTTGCCAGCCGTGAGCGTGCGAGCCGATGATCCACGCCCATTGCAGATAGAGCGCGTCATCGGGATGAAGGCCGGAGATGGCGTTAGGATCCGTATGCGTGTATTGGAGACGCAGTTGGTTCCAGTGGCTCAGGGCCCAGGTGATGAAAGGCGAGTACGCGAACGTCTCGTCGCTGTGGTTATATGCGCTCTGGACGTAATCAAAGAGAAATCCGGCGCTCCACTGGCGATGCCATTTGTAGGCCATATAAGAATAGAGGCCAAGCGACCCAACTCTGTCCATGAACTCGCCGGCTGGGTCTGGCGACCCATCCGGATCAACCAGATACCGGCTGTCGCTGAAGAGCACTTCGGTTCCCCAGGTGAAACCGCGGAACTGGTTGTTTTGAAGGGGCACCCAATTCAATTTTACATCCAAACCCACCACTTGCCGTTGCTTTTCAGTCATCGTGCTCCCGTTGGGCTGCGGTATCGCGCCGCCCCGATCCTGGGTTGATGGATTGATCAGGGCCGAACCCCCCGCCTCCACATTCCAATCCGGCGTCAAGTTAAAATAGCTCGAGAGCCGCCCGAAATAATTCAGTCCGCTCAAGGCACGGTAGGTGCCGGGATTGTTTAGCGGGCTGTCGCCGCCGAATCCATTGCCCGCGCCCAAAGTGAGGCTTATGTAGTGCGGGATTGGCAGGAGCCAGTTCACTTGCGCGCCGTCCGTTCTGGACTCGCCGCCGATGTACTGGTCCAGGGCCAGCGGTCGATTGACAAACGGCAACTCGTGGTCGTGAATGTAGGACAAACGCCCGAATTCGCCGAAGAACCTTCCCGCTTTCAATTCGAGGTTCCAGGGGAGCGACGTCGTTTGCAATGCGGCTTCCTCGATGCCCAAGGTTGCTTCGCCCGTAACGGAATCCGCCGAGGCATTGGCTACGACGTAACCTTTGGCAAAGGGGTCCACCGCCGCCGCCGCGTTCAATTCCACCGAGCGCTGGAAGGCATCAAAACCGCCCGGACGATCCGCGCCGGTCGCTCCCGACCCTTGGCTGCGATAAGAGAATATGGTTTCCCCAACGAATCCGATGGATGGGTTGAATTCGCTTGGCCGGGTCTTGGTCTGGGCCTCGACCACCGCTTCCACCTTCTCGTTCAATTCCTTGATCTGATCGGCTGTGCCGCTTTCGGGCTGGGCGCCTGGCGGCGCATTCGTCGGCATGGCCGCGACTTGCTTCTTCAAGGCCTCGATTTCGGCTTGTTGCTCACGGCTCACTCTGTCGAAGCTTTCGCGCAACTCTCGTTGCTGTTTCTCGAAGGTCTCGCGCAGCTCACGCTGCTGCTTGTCAAACTTGTCCTGCAACTGCTTTAACTGATTCTCGAACTTCTCATTGTCATTGGTCCCCTGGGCCTGGGCGACCAGGACGCTCAGAAGAAGGGCGGCTGACCACCACAAAAGGTTTCTTAATTTCATACCTGCGTTAAATTCAGAGCTCTCGTTGACTAAAATCATTCGGTTTCCTTAGCGGCCTGGAGAAAGGCCCGCAGAACGGGGTGGCACCAGGCGGATCAGTTCAGGGAAGCGCGCAAGTTCCCCGCAAGGAGCATAACGCAAGGATTGCGCGCAACGGGAGAGAACTAACCGGCAGGGGGGGCGCGGGCAGGGGGCAGCCGGTGATCGTACGAAGGGCGAAACTGAAAATCGCCGCTGCTAACCAGGACGCCCGAAACATCGGGCAGCGCCGGCGCGGCGGCGGCCACAAAACCTGACAACAACGAGTGGTGCTGGAATTGAGTGACCAAGCAGTTGTGGACGGGACTCTGGGCATCCTTGTGCAGGAGACGATGGAGTTCGGGCGAAACCTCAAGGGCGCACATCGCGGCCCATAACGAAAACATCACTGCGACGGCAGCGAGGCGGCCACCGTCGCGCTGATGCCTTGATGCGGTCCAAAACTTCACAGCGGCGCGCAGTATAGAAATCGTAAGCCGGTTGTGCAAGCGGAATCGTAGAGCAATTTTGCAGAGCGAAAAGCAGTTCGACCTGGTCGTGCGCCTCGAGCAGCAGTACCGGGATAATCCGGAGGAAATCCGGAACATCCTGGTGTCCACCCCAGGCGGCCAGCAGATTCCGCTTGGAGAATTCGCCGACATCCAGGTGGCCAACGGCGCGTCTTTCATTTACCGCCAGAACAACTCCCGATACATTGGGGTCCAGTTCTCGGTGGAAGGACGCGACCTGGCGGGCGCCGTGCAGGACGCCATGGGGCAGGTCGAGTCCAAGGTAAAGCTGCCGGAAGGCTATCGCGTGGATTGGGGCGGCGAATACACGGAATCATGATGACCGCGCTCGTGGCCGCCCTGGGACTGTTGCCGGCCGCTCTGGCCGCCGGGGTGGGCACCGATTCGCAGCGGCCTTTTGCCCTGGTCATCGTCAGCGGTTTGTTCTCCCGGCTCTTGATCAGCGTTTTCCTCATGCCGGCGCTCTATCTCCTGGTCGCGCGTGCCGGAGATCGCCTGGAAGTATAGAGGGGAACAATGACCTTGCGCGTGATGCCAAATTTCGCCCCCCACCCCTCGCCGCTCGCGGTTTGTCACCGATTTGTAACCCGAGGGACACATTTCCGTAACCTGCGCCCCTGAGCCTGATCGTGCCCGGATCAAACCAGCGGGAACCAGTTTGGCGGGAAGCTCAGATTGAACACGCACCTCCATTTAGAAGAGACGTTGCGGCGGGACATCGAAACCCTGCGCGGCAAAGTCCTCGTGATGGCTCGGCTGGCCGAACGGGCCCTCCAGGCCAGCGTGCAGGCGCTGGTCCAGGGGGATCGCCGCCTCGCCTACTCGGTGATTCTCCGTGACCAGTATATTGACGAGCAGGAAACCGAATTGGACCGGTTCTGCCTGGAGTTTCTCGTGCGCCACCAACCCGCGGGCACTCATCTCCGCTTGGTTTTTACAACCATCCACGTCAACCGTGAACTCGAGCGAATTGGTGACTATGCGGAAAGCATCGCCCGCCAGGCGCTGATTGTCAGCCCCCTGCTCCCGAAGCCCTCTTATGCGCGATTTGTCGAACTCGGGGACTTGGCGGTGCACATGCTGGGTGATGCCATCCAGGCCTTCCTCCGCCAGGACGCCGATCTCGCCTGGCGAACGATGGCCAGCGAGGAGCGAGCCAACACACTGCGCAGCACCATCAACAACGATCTGGCCGAAGCCGGCCGCCTGCGCCTGCTGCCCCCGGCGGCGTTGAACCCGCTCATGACCGTGGCGCGGCGCCTTGAGCGCGCGGCTGACCAGACGAAAAACCTCTGCGAAGACGTCCTGTATTTGTGCACGGGCGAGTTTATCCGGCACAAGGGCGCCGATGGTTTCCGCATTCTGTTCTACGACCTGACCAATGCTTGCCTGAGCCAAATGGCCGAAGCCATTGGCAACTCGCTCGGGGTGCCGCGCATCAGCTTCAGCAGCGCGGGCAGCGCTCCGCAGCCCGTGGATGCGCGCGCCATCCAGTTCATGGCCGCCAAGGGCATCGACCTTTCCCGCCAGGCCGCCAAGACTCTCCAACAAGTGCCGCACTGGGAGCAATGCCAGGTCATTATCGCCCTCGGCCCCGAGGCCCTCGAAGCTCTCCCGGAGCACCCCAACAAGACGGTGGTTTTGACTTGGACCATCCCCGATCCGGCGCCAGTGACCGGGCCGTCCGAGACTTGGAAACCCGCCTTCGAGGCGGCTGCCCGCACCCTGGAATCCGACATCCGGGAACTGGCCGGGGCGATTCTGGCCGAACCGCAGGCAGAACCAAAACCATAAACCATTATATGCGAAACCCATTCAACATCAAACTTACGACGGCCGCGGCGGCCCTCACATCCGCCTGCCTCTTGCAATCGGGTTGTGGCGGCGGCGGCAAAGCCGCCATCCAGGTCAAAGGCTCCGACACCATGGTCAACCTGGCGCAGGCCTGGGCGGAGGAGTACAACAAGGTCTCCCCGGACGTAAAGGTCGAGGTCTCGGGCGGTGGTTCCGGGGTGGGCATCGCCGCGCTGCTCAACGGCACCATCGATATTGCCGACGCCAGCCGGAACATGAAGCCCGAGGAGATCCAGGAGGCCAAAAAGAACACCGGCAAGGAACCCAAGGAGTTCGTCGTCGGTTACGATGCCCTCGCCATCTATGTCCACAAAGACAATCCTCTCGACGAGATTACCTTGGACCAGATTGCCCAAATCTATGGCGAGGGCGGCACGATTACCAAATGGTCCGGCCTGGGAGTCAAGATTCCTGGAAGCTCCGGCGACCAGATCGTCCTGGTCAGCCGCCAGTCCAACTCCGGCACCTACGAGTTCTTGCGCGAGCACGTTTTGAACAAGAAAGACTTTAGATTGGGTTCACGCGATATGAACGGCTCCAAGGAAGTCGTCGGCTTGGTGGCTTCCACCCCGACGGCCATCGGCTACAGCGGCATGGGCTACGCCACCCCCGGCGTTAAAATGCTCAAAGTCAAGAAAACGCCGGCCGACCCCGCCTTCGAGCCGAACGTGGCCAACACCCTGGCCAAGACCTATCCGATAGCGCGCTCGTTGCTGGTCTATACCCTGGGCGAGCCCAGCGGCGCAGTAAAGGCCTATATCGATTGGATGCTGTCCGATGCCGGCCAAAAGGTCGTGGAAGCCAGCGGCTATGTCCCGCTCCCCGCTGCGGCCCGGGTGAAACCTTGAGCCTGGCGCAACGGCCCGGTTTTCAGGGCCGCAGGCGCCGAACCCCGGCTTAACCAGGCTGGCTCGGCATCCCTTCGACCGCCAGGACCCACACTTCGCCCTATGCAAGCGACGCCTTTTCCAGAACCGGTCGAGCCGGACCTGATCCTCCGCCACACGGCCCGTCCGGCCTGGGCCGTGCTCGGCGAGCGGGCCCTGGAAATCCTCATCTGTCTCTGCGGAATCAGCGCCATTATTTTTGTGTTCGGGATTTTCTTCTTTGTGTTCAAAGAAGCCTTTCCCGTGCTGGGGAATCCCAAATTCAGTTTGCGCCAGTTTCTGTTCAGCGATCAATGGTATCCCACTTCGGAACTCAACAAGCGATACGGCGTGCTGGCCATGATCGCCGGCACCTTCAGCGTGGTCGCTCTGGCCATGGCCATCGCCGTCCCGTTCGGCCTGGGAGCCGCCATTTACATTTCGGAGTTCTGTGGCGCAAAAACCAAAGAGACCCTGAAAATCGTCATCGAACTGCTGGCGGCCATTCCCAGCGTGGTTTGGGGGTTCATCGGCCTGACCGTGCTGAGCCGGCTGATTGTGAGCTGGACCGGCGCGCCGGTTGGGGTCAATATTCTTAACGGCGGCATCATCCTGGCCTTGATGATGGTGCCGATTATCGTCTCGATTGGGGAAGACGCTCTCAAAGCCGTGCCAGACTCCTATCGCGAGGCGGCGCTGGCACTCGGGGCCACTCGCTGGCAACAGGTCCGTCACGTGCTTTTGCCGGCCGCCCGAACGGGGCTCCTGGCGGCCGTGCTCCTGGGCGTCGGCCGGGCCGTCGGAGAGACCATGGCCGTGCTGATGGCAACCGGTCACGCGGTCCATATACCCCATAGCATCCTCGATTCAGTCCGCACTCTGACGGCCAATATCGCCGCCGAATTGGGCGAAGCACCCGCCCACTCGCCTCATTACGAGGTCCTCTTTCTCACCGGGGTCTTGCTCTTTCTGATGACCTTCGTGATGAACCTGGCGGCGTATTCCATTATCCACGGCTTTAAACGCAAGTGACTATGTTTGCCGAAACCCCACTGGTCCGGCGCAAGCTGCGGCGGGAAGCTGTCGCCAAGTGGATCTTTTGCGCCATGGCCGCCTCCATGATCGTTCCGCTGCTCCTGATTGTTGGCTACCTGGTGATTCGGGCCTGGCCCTCGTTGAGCCTGCGCTTCCTGGTGGATATGCCGGCCAATCACATGCGCGACGGGGGCGTATGGCCCGCCTTGATAGGCACCATCTACCTGGTGGTCCTGTCGCTGGCGGTCTCCGCCCCCATCGGTGTCCTGGCGGCCGTGTATTTAAACGAGTACGCGCGGGACAACTGGCTCAATCGCCTCGTCAACATGGCAGTCATCAACCTGGCGGGCGTGCCCAGCATCATCCATGCGTTGTTTGGCCTGGGCGCCTTCGTCTATGCCGCCCGATTCGGTTATTCGATTGTCTCGGCCTCGTTGACCTTGGCCATCATGACCTTGCCCGTCATCATCGCCAGCACCCGCGAGGCCCTGGCCAGCGTGCCCCGCAGCTTCCGCGAGGCCTGCTGGAACGTGGGCGCCACCCGCTGGCAAACCATCCGCGCCGTCGTGCTCCCCAATTCCATCAGCGGCATTCTTACCGGCCTTATTCTCCAGGTCAGCCGCGCGGCCGGGGAAACGGCGCCCATCATGTTTACGGGCGCCGTGTTTTTCAAAGCCATACAGCGGGGCAACCCGTTGCCCTACGGCTTGCACGATTCATTTATGGCCCTTTCCATGCACCTCTTCACGCTGGCTACCCAAGTGCCCGACGTTAAAGAGTCCATCCCCTTTGCCACGGCGGTCGTGCTGCTGGGCTCGGTGCTCCTGGTAAACGCCGCCGCCATCGGCCTGAGGGTGTACCTGCGTTCCCGGAAAAGGTGGTGATGAGCGAGCCCCACATCGTCGTCCAGGACCTCTGCCTGGCCTACGGGCCAAAGGAGGTGATTCATGGCATCTCCTTCGAAGTCCAAAGACATGAGATTTTCGGGATCATTGGACCGTCCCAATCGGGAAAAACCTCGCTCCTGCGCTGCATCAATCGCACCATTGATTTCTCGGCCGAGGCAGCCGTTGCCGGAACCATCACCGTCAATGGCCAGGACGTGCGCCAGCTCAAAGATGTTTATGGGCTGCGCCGCCGCATCGGCATGGTTGCCCCCTTGCCCGTCGGCCTGCCGCTGAGCATCTATGATAACGTCGCCTTTGCCCCCCGTTGCGCCGGCCTCACAAAAAGGAGCCAGCTCGACGGCCTGGTCGAGCACTGCCTCCGCCAGGCCGCCCTCTGGGAAGAAGTCAAGGATCGCCTCGATAGCCTCGGCACCAAACTATCCGGCGGCCAGCAGCAGAGACTGACCATCGCCCGCGCCCTTTCGCACCAGCCGGAAATCCTCTGTTTGGACGAGTTTTCGATCGCCATCGATCCGGTGACCACCATGCGCATCGAGGATGTTCTCAAAGAACTGCGCCGTCACATGACCATTATCCTGGTCACCAACCTTACCCAGCAAGCCCGGCGCCTGGCCAATCGCACCATGTTCCTTTGGAGCGGAGCGATCGTCGAACTCGACCGGAGCGACGTCATCTTCTCCGAACACCCAGCCAGCCGGAAAACTTACGAATACGTCAACGGCATTTTCGGATGAGCCCCCCCGTCCAGCACAGCATCACCACGCGCGGCCTGAACCTTTGGTATGGCAGATTCCAGGCGCTCATCAATGTCTCGCTCGACATCCAGGATGGCCTGATCACTTCCCTGATTGGCCCTTCGGGCTGCGGCAAGACCACCCTCTTGCGCTGCCTCAACCGCGTCAACGAGCGCTATGACTACGTCAAGACCACCGGCGAAATCAGAATCCTGGGCAAAAACATTTACGACCCCGATGTCTCGCTCATCGAGCTGCGCAAAGCCGTGGGGATGGTGTTTCAGCGGCCCAATCCCCTGCCCATCTCAGTTTATGAAAATGTGGTCTTTGGCCTGCGCATCCATGGCGAACGCCGGGACCTCAAACGCGCGCTGCTCGACGCCGCGGTCGAGCGGGCGCTCACCGAAGTGGGCTTGTGGGGGGACCTCAAGGACCGGCTCGAGGCCAAAGCCACCACCCTCCAGCTTGAACAGCAGCAGAAGCTCTGCATCGCCCGGCTGCTGCCGCTCAAGCCCCGGGTCATCCTGATGGACGAACCCTGTTCCGCCCTGGATGTAGAAGGCACCAGAGCCATCGAGGAGCTGATGTTCGGTTTGAAGGGGCGCTATACCATCCTGATCGTCACGCACAACATGGCCCAGGCCCGCCGTGCCAGCGACGAGTGCATTTTCATGCTCTTGGGCGAAATGATCGAGCACCGCCGCACCGAGGACCTCTTCTTGAATCCAAAGCATCCCAAGACCGCCGAATATGTCGAAGGGCGCTACGGCTAACCAGAGCCTGTCCCAAAGGCCAGGTTGACGGACCGCCTCCGCGAATATGGCCAGCGCGCGCGCATCTACGGTTCTGGAAAAGGCCAGCCAACCGGGCGCCGCACTGCGAATTGCCGAGTTGATTCTCAAAGAGACTGGAGACCCCGCGGGAACCTCTCGCCCGCTGAGACCTTTCGAGGCCCCCAAGGGACGCCCGGAATGGGCCGGCCCGGGCCGGCACAGCGCTTCGCAGGTGCAACTGTGCGACTTCCACATCCACACCAACTATTCCGACGGGCGGCTGACCTTGCCCGAGGTCGGAGACTTCTACGGCCGGCGCAAGTTCGACTGCATCTGCATTACCGATCAAACGCCTTTAGACTTTGAACTCACTCCAGCGTCTCAAAGCGATAGCCGATGTCGCGGATCGTGCGGATGAACCGCGGGTTTCGCGGGTCCGGCTCTACCTTGCTGCGCAGCGTCGTCACGCACCGGTCCACGCTCCGGTCGGTCACGAGCACTTCATGGCCCCAAACTCCGTCCAGGATCATATCGCGAGTCAGGGCGCGGCCGCGGCGCTGCAGAAAAAGCTCCAACAGCCGAAATTCCTTGGCGGTCAGTTCGATCTCGCGGCCGTTGCGAAGGAGCTTATGGGCCGCCAGGTCGAGCCGGCAGTCGCCGAATTCATAGCCGGCCGGTGCCGCTTCCTGGCGGCGGAGAAAGGCCCTCACCCGCGCCAGCAATTCCCGGATGCTGAAGGGTTTGGTGACATAATCGTCCGCCCCCAGTTCCAGCCCGCGGACGATGTCGTCTTCCTGGCCCCGGGCGGTCAGCATGAGGATCGGCAGAGTCAACCGGCGCTCGCGCGCCCGGCGGCAAATCTCGTAGCCGTCGAGCTTGGGCAGCATCAAGTCCAGCAGCATCAGGTCCGGCGGCTCTTGCAGCAGGGCTTCCAGACCCTGCTGTCCGTCTTTGGCCGTGCGGACCCGGTACCCCTGGGCCTCGAAGTTGTCGCGCAACCCTCGCAACAACACGGGATCGTCTTCGACAATCAGAATCGTCTTCGGAGTCATGAATTCATCCTGGATGAACGTCCAACGCGGGATTCGGGCGGGCGTTGGCCGCCGGGATGGCGATGGTAAAGGTGCTGCCGCGGCCGGGCCGGCTTTGGACGCGCACTGAACCGTGATGGGCCTTCACAATGAATTCGACGATGCTCAAGCCCAGACCGCAGCCGCCGCTGGCCCGCGCCAGGCCTTGGGCGACCCGGAAGAACCGCTTGAAAATGCGCCGGGTATCGCGCGGCGCCAAGCCGATGCCGTTGTCGGTGACCGCGAAGCGCACGCTGCCGTTCCCGGCGCCCGCAGCCAGGGTGATCCGTTTGTCGTCGCCTGAGTATTTGTAGGCATTGTCCAGCAGGTTCATCAGCGCCGTCACCAGTGCGTCGGCATCCGCAAATACGGGCGGCAACCCAGAGGCTGGCGCCACCTCGAACCGGCACCCGGGCCCCTGGAACCGTTCGCGCACGGCGGCGGCGGCGGCGTCCACAATGGCTGCCGCCGGCAGTTCCTTGAAATCGAAAGCGTATTTATTCCGTTCCATTCGGGAGAAGGCCAGAAAGTTGTCGATGAGGCGGCTGAGGCGGAGGTTTTCCTGGGCGATCATTTGGAGGTATTCCCGAACGGTCGGCGCGTGCAGCGTCTCGCCGTTCAACAACGTGTCGACCAGCAGGCGCATCGAGGCGAGCGGGGTCTTCAGTTCATGCGTGATGTTGGCGACCAGGTCATTGCGCAGTTGAGTCAAGGCCATCTGGCGGCGCACCAGGCCCAGGGCGAGCGAGGCCAACACCGCCGCCGTGGCGACCACCAGCACGCCAACCCAGACATAAGCGGCAATGCGCTGCTCGGCTGCAGTATCGAACATACGCTGGTCCCTCAACGCCAGTGCCAGCCGCCAACCCGGCAACAGCGGACTGGCTGGCACCGAAGGCAGCAGGTTCCCCGATTCCTTGCCCGGCGGGAGCAAGCTCAGACTCACATCGGGAGGGAGACCCTGCGCCGCTGCCCCGGTGCGCGCGCCCGCCATGAGGCTCCCTGTCCGGTGCAACGTCAGGACCCGGCCACGAGCCGAGGCAAACTGCCACACTCCGGGCAAGGCGGCGGGGCGCAACTCGGATTCGCCGGCCCGGCTCGTCCCCGTCTCGAGATACCGGGCGGCCAGGTCTTCCGCAGACAACATTGAAAGCACCTCCGGCTCGGGATGCAGCGCCTGCAACCGGCGCAGGAGAAAACGCCGTTGCGGAGCTGTCATGGCGGAATCTTCGTAATCAAGCACCCGCTTTTTGAGGCGTGCCAGGAGCTCAACGCGCGCCGGGGCGTCCGCCGAGTCTTTCAACAGGTCCAGCGCGAGCAGTTCGGCGTTGGGGACGATGAGCCTTCCTTGCGCATCGGCAGCGCGTTCAAACCGTTTCCCCGCCAAGGGGCCGGTCAGCAGCCCGATGGCCGCCTCTTTCTTTCCCGCCTGAATGAGTGACCGCGCCTCGGCCTGGAGCGCGCGGGCGCAGGAGTCGGCATTCGTCGCCAATTCGGCCAGGCGCGCATAAGCGGCGGCGGCTTCCGCCGACGCGCTCGCCTCCAAGTCTTGGGCCGCGGTCCAGGAAACCCCTGAAACCTCCGGCCTTGGAGACAGGTTGGCGCCGGGATAAACCACTTGGCCGGCGGAATCGAAACATATTGCCGCATCGGCCAGGCCGGCGCGGACCAGCCTGGCAAAGAGGGCTGGGGCAGGAACGGCTTCGGCCTGCGGTTCCAACTCCTCGGCGGCCCGGCGCCAGTAGGCCGCCAAGCGCTCTTGCGCCAGGGCGAGGTGGCCGCGGTAGGCCTCCACCAGCCTCTGGCGCGCGGCCAGGCGCTCATTCTTTGCCGCCTGGGTCATAAACCAAACCAGGCAGGCCGAGGGCGCCACCACCAGCACCAACAGCACCAGCGCCAGGCCAAGGCTTCGGCCCCGGCCGACGCCGGGAGAAAAGCTGCGGAGCAGCGCCTTCATCGCGAATGCGTATAGGAATGGACCAGCGCGCCAAAGGTGGGCCGCGAGCCTTCGAAATCTTTTGGGGTGGCGACGAAGTAAAACTTCACTGCGTTGGTGTTATCGAAAAGCCAGACACCGTAGGCAGTCATTTTGGAATCGCCTTGCCCATAATCCCCAAGGGCGCTGACCGCCGGTTCACCTGCGGCCGTCAGTTCCTGCCAACTGTTGGTGCGAACTTGCAGGTCCGCGAGCACCTTCGTGGCTCTGGCGATGTCCTCCTCGGCCCAAGCGCGGGGCGATTGCCTGGCGTTTCCGTCGAGATTCGCCAGGCGGCCCACCTCCGCCTCGCAGTAAGACATGAGTCCGGGATTGAGCATGCGAAGGGTAACTTCGGTTCTGGGGTTGTCCCGAACCGTGCTGAGCAACCGGGCCTGGTCCGGGTTGAGCAGTCCAGCTTGAGTGAGAAAGTCCATTAGCGCTTTTGTCTGGCTTCCGGCATAGCGGTCGAAAACCCAATCGGCCGGGGCCGTCAGGGAAAAGCCAAACTCGGGGTCCTGATACCGCACCGGCCCACCCGCGCGGCGCAGGTTGATGGCGGCCAATTCCGCGATTCCGGGCATCCCGTCCATTTCAAACTTGACCAGGTAACGGTGTGAGTCGGTGCAATACCAGAGGGTCTGGTGGGTGCTGAGCTTGACCTTGAAGCAGTCGTAGGTTCCGGCCGGGACTTGGACTTTTTCAACGCCGGTAACTTGGAGCTTCCATGGCGCCAGAAAGCGGTCGCCGGAGGAGGCGTTCAGGCCCGCGTTAAACAAGCTGCCACTGTAATTAGTGGCCAGCGGCAGCCGGCGTATTAACTGAAAAGTCTCTTCATTGTCATACGCCGCCTCCGGCCACTCCGGGTGTTTGGCCTCCGCCGCCCCCCTCACTCTGATTTCGGCGCCGTTGCGCAGGTACCCCGTATCAATGTCCGTGTCCCAATTGCCTTGCCAACGGCTTCGGAGCGGCCTCATGGTTTGGGCATCCACTTCCACACGGCTGGACGCTTCGCCTAAGGGGCCAAAACACCCCCAGCGCAGACCCAGCCGCCAAAGCTTCAAGCCGTTGGTCTCACCGCCATCCACCGTAAGCGTAACGGAGCCGTACTTCAGACCGGTGGCCGATTTGAGCTCAAGCCGCAGTTCCTCTCCATCCACCCACGGCGCGGGCAGCAGGGGCCTGGCGCGGAAGAGGTAATCGCCGGCCTGGGCGGCGAGTTCCTTCTGCTCGGGAAAATCCCTGACCAACTGCTCGAAGGCGGCAATGGCCGCGGCCGAATCCTTTTTCTTGTAATAACAAACTCCCAGGCGAAATTGGGCCTGGGAGGCCACCGCCCGCGCGGCCTTCGCCTCCGTGACCGCTTGCTTGTAGAACTGCAGGGCGGCGTCCAAATCGCCCTTGGTTTCCTCGGCATAAATCCCCTGTTCCAGCAGTTCAGAGGGTGAGGCCGCCCGACCCGGTGGCGCAACCGCCAGCGAAACCGCGATGGCCAGCAGCAGTGTCATTTTGGTCCCGCGCGCGGGATTCGACAGAGAATATGTTGTCTTCATGCGCGCAAACCTAACCAGCCATTGTTACCGGCTTATTACCGCGACATCCTTTTTGTGTCACCACCCGCCCTGTTTTGAAAGCCCATTTTACACAAATGCTGGCCCCCCAGGTGTCTGTAAGTCCTGCCCATGTATCCTGGAGGTGTATCATAACCGAATGGAGCCAAAGCCCTCAAGGTGGCCGCGCGGCATCGCGGCTGCAGTGGCAGGAGGAACTGCAGGCCCGAAAGCGAAGCTGCTCAAGGCCACTACGTCAAGGCCAATCCGCCGCCAGAAGTAATGCCTCGGAAGGTGTGAAAAAATTGGAAAAGCGGAAAAAAACCATGCGGATTTCCTAGGAAAATGAAACGTGATTCTTCGGAAAATCAATTTTTTCACACCTTCTGACCGATAACCGCCAGAAGCAAGCCGTCAGTTGCCTCTGAAAGCAAATCTTGACAGGCATCGATGAGCGAGAGTGGCGGGACGGCTCGAGCGAGGCCTTGGCAGAAGCCAAGCGCTTGCGCGGCTTTGCCCACCGCCACGACATTCAGACGGCGTTTGACTTTCACCTGGCAGACGAATCAACTGATTTATGACACGCTTGGAGTTCACCGAGCGCCCGGGTCTTGGCGAACCACTGGGTTGAGGAAATGCTCGAAAAACGCGTAGAGCTGCTCGTTGGACTCCGCGGTGGGCGTGTGCGCCGGGCGGCTCGTGAGGGCGACACGGTTGGTGCAGCCGAGCAATTGATTCACCGCCACCAGATGGTTCAAGGCCAGCCAACGCGCCGGTGGGTCCTCGGAGCCCCCGGAGACCAGGAACGGGCGGGGCGCGATGAGCGCGTGCAGTTCATGAAGGTCCCGGCCTGCCTCGACCATGCGTTTGTAGGCGCCAGTGCGCGGGTTGTCCGCCGTGGGCAAGCCGGCCTTCCGGCGTTTCTCGTTCGCATCCAAACCCAGATACCACGGCTCCCAATAATTCACGTTGGGACGGGTCTCATCGAACACGATGCCGGGATCGCTCACCGCCACGGCGGCGAACTTCTCCCAGAGCGCGCCGGCAAACATCGCCCACTTGCCCCCGTAAGAATGGCCCACCACGCCGATGCGCGCCGAATCGACTTGGGGCAGGTTGGCCAGCGCGTGCCAGCAGTTGGCGGCCACGTATGCGTGATAGGACAGCGGCTGGCACTGCGCCGACCCGAGCTCCGGTTTCCAGGCATTGCCCCCGGGCGTGCCCATCGAGAGCGTGACAAAACCGCGTCGGGCAAGCTGCAGGCCAAAGTCCCGCAGCCGCTCCTGGCCGAGCCCAACGCTGGTTTCCGGTTCGTAATACAAAACGAGCACGGCCGGAAAATGGCCTTCGCCCTCCGGCACCAGCAGCCAGCCTTCTCCCGTTTGGCCCGGGGCGATTTCCAGGCGAACACGTCCCGGCGGCAGAGGGGACGGCGGCTCGACTCCCGGCAGGAATTCGACCTTCGGCACTTGGAGGATCGGCGGCCAAGGTCCCATCAGGTCGTGCCACTGCTTGCGAATCTCCTCCCGGCGGCGCGCCCAGTCGGCGGCGGTTTTCACCCACGTGCCATCCTCGAATTTCAGCGGCGAGCGGTAAGAGCCGAACTGGCCGGCGTACTGGGCCGGTGGGTGGAAGAAGGGCGCGAGAACTTGCGTGGGGTCTGTCAGGCCAGCAATGGGGTAGCGGATACGGTCGTCATGGCTCGAGGCTGCCCCGGCAGCGGACAAGGCTGCTGCGAAGAGCAGGGCCGAGGCTATGCCGACGGCAGGCAACCTGCTCCGCGTGAACCAGCGACGCGGACGGAAGCCGGGGGCCCGGTCGTGCCCCCTTCGCCTGTTCCGGGCTGGCTTTCCGGCGGACATGCTCGCAAATTTGAACACAGAACCGGAGAAAAGGCAACAAGATTCTCCCACAAGGAGCTATTCTCGAAAGCCCCTTCGGGGCAAAGAGGCGCCGTGGGTTGACCGACAGTTTTAATCGCACCCTCCCGCACCGTCAGCCTTGCCAGGAGTCGCATCTGCGGACATAATCGCTGCTGCAATGATCCTCCGATCCACGCTCGTTTATGCAGAACTCATCCCTTACTCTCATCGTGTTCCTCCTCC
>Ga0187849_1002343_pt1 | contig 18290 bp, 14 predicted proteins | sample June2016WEW_4_10_2_FD_132412 | JGI IMG/M metagenome (GOLD analysis project Ga0187849, IMG submission 132412) | Peatland microbial communities from SPRUCE experiment site at the Marcell Experimental Forest, Minnesota, USA - June2016WEW_4_100 | ecosystem: Environmental > Terrestrial > Soil >...
AACAGGGCCACAGGAATACCAAACACCAGCAAGGCTTTTAGGAAACCAACCAGTAGCTCCTTACCCGTCCCGTGATAGGCGAGGCCGTCTCCTTCGAACTCGGTCTTACTCCAGATATAACTCCGGGTCTTCACCTTGCCCCAGAAGGAGTAGAGCCCCAGGGTGAGAATGGTCAAAAGGGTGTTGAGCAGAAAAATCCCGAAGAGGGCTCCCCCTGTCCCGTGAAAAGACAGACGGGGACGTGGGCCGATATTTTTCTTTCCCTGTGGAGTAGGGGTCTGGGCCGTGTCTTGCAGAGTTGGGAGTATAAAGTCAGGACTGGGAGTCGAAGTACTCCTTGAAAACAGGGGTCCTTTCGGACTATCCAGTTTTCTTCCGCAGGATTCGCAGTTCTCTTTGGCCAACTGCATTAATCCGCATTTGGGGCATTTTACGCCGATCGCCATCAGCCTTTTCCTCTGATTCTTGGAAACATGGGTAATCCGCTAACATTTCCAACGATGAGGAAGATCTCTATAGCTGTCGTCGGTTGAGGATGCTTTAGACTTTAATGAAAACAAAAGGGCGGCAGCCTCTTCGTGCCAGGAGTCAGGGTATGGTTCTCTTCGTCAGAATCGGCTTGGAGGGGAAGGAAATATGGTATATAGTCCCTTTCTTAGGTTCGTATAACCAGTACGTTATACTGGGCAAAGTTTTTTAGCCTCAAGCGAGTGCTCCGTCGCTCAAGCGATTCACTTATGCTATTGATAAGATCGGGTACATTGAAGGGTTTGGTGATAAATCCCGCACCGTAACGGTTGGCCTCCTGAGCATTTTGCACAGTCCCGTATGCGGTTATGACCACCACCTCGATGTCGGGATCATTTTTTTTGATCTGCCGCAGGACGTCGATCCCGGAAAGGCCGGGCATTTTCAGGTCGAGCGTCACAAGATCTATTTTGTCTTTTTGCATACAGCGGAGTGCTTCCTTCCCATCTGCGGCCGTGTGAACCTGATAAATTGGCTTGAGAATCATTTTCAACGATTCCCTTATTCCAAATTCATCATCCACAATGAGGATCGATCTCTTCTGTGCCATCTTCCATCCCCTGAAGACATTTTCCGCTTTGCTTCATCTAAATATTTTATTATTAGCAAATTCTATGCCTAAAAAATTGGGGAGGGATAGGCATCGAATTTACCTCTTATTCGGATTATCTAAAAGGGATCTTTTGGCCAGCCTTGACCAAAAGATAAAGTTAGGCCAGATTTCACCCGTGTTCCTTTCTTCCGACTCGACCCTGCTGATCTCCACCTGACTCAGTCCGTCTGGAACAAATTCATTAGATTTCGGGGTTTATCCGCATTGGGCCTTAGCGGGAAAAAGTGACCGCGGATTTCTTTTTGCGGGTATCCAAAGATCTCTTTATTTGTGCTGGGCGTTGCGGCCTATCGGAGCTTTGGGTGGAAGATACATTTGCTAATGCCAAGGTACTTCCTGCTCCCGGAAAGAGGATCTTGCGTCACTTCTCTTCGTCGAGCTTCAGTACAAAAATGTAGGGATCCAATCAAAATTGGCCAATTTACCTGCTTGCAGATAAAGAAGGACCCTCATTTGGGATACCCCGTGAATCCTTTCCTCAAGTGAACCAGTTCCACAAAAATTAACGGTAAAAACAAGCTATTAGCTCCAATGAGAAAAGCCTAAACACCTTCTTCGGGCGGATCGTATTGGAAGGCCATTGATTGTCTCTTTCCCGGCTTTGGGTGGCACGGCAAATGCAATCATGGTTTCGGACGCAGGCTAGGATCAACGTCAATTTTACTGGGATGAGAAATGATCAAATCAAATCGCAATGACCGAGGAATAAGCCTGATCGAGGTGCTGATTTCAATCTTTTTGACTTCGATTGGAATTTTATCCCTTCTCTCTCTCCAGCCGTCTGCCTGGAATCTTTCCATGAAATCCGATTTTCTGGGCCGGGCAGGATCGATCTTGCATAGTGAACTGGAAGCCAATGAAATTCTTCTGATGAATCCCAATTATCCCAATCCCTGCAGTGCGAACAATCCGATTACGGTAACCAAGACCGTTAACCCGAGTGGTCAAGGCACCGCCCAGGCTGGAGATTTGACCTTTACGGTGCAAACCGGCATCCAGGATAATTTGAATAGTACCTGGTCCGTTCGCGTCCGGGTCACCTGGCAGGGGAATAATACGGGTATTTCTGAGACTCGCGTTATAACCCCCCAGGAACCTTTCAGGTTTTGAAAGTCATGGATGATATGAAGAATTTAAAAGGATTCACCTTAGTCGAGATTCTGGCGGCCATGTTTATTGGCCTCTTTTTGTTGGGGTCGATTTACGTCTCCATGGTTTCCGGGCAGAAGTCCTCGGTTGCGCTGGAGAGTAAGATTACCGCTCATCAGGACACCCGGGCCGTCCTGGAGGTGATGGCTACGGAGATTTCGATGGCCTCCTACAATTCTAACTTTATTCCCAACATCTGGCTTGACCCGGCGGATTGTTCGAAGGGTTCCACGAATCAAGTTTATAAAGGGATTCAGGCGGCCACCGCCAACTCCCTAACGGTGCAGATGGATACGGACAATAGCGGTACGGTAGGAGATAGTTCCAACGAAGTGATCACGTACCTCTATGATCCTGCGAATCAGCAGATTACCCGGGCGACAAACTGTGGAGGGGCCGTTTCCTTCTTGGGAGATATCCCCGCGAACCCCAGGAGCGAGAGGGTGGTCAACGGTATGCTCAATATCCCTCTTTTCAGGTACTTTGACGGTCTTGGGGTTGAAATTCCGGCCGGGAATCTTCCGGCTAGTATACCTAATATTCGGAGGATTCAAATCACCCTGGCGGTAGATACGGAGAATGTCGATCCCAATACTTTCCAGAGAAGAAGGATGATTTACACAACCAGTTTGGTGCCGAAGAATCATGCGACCTGTCAATAAAGGTAGGGGGAAAGTTCATATGAGGTTCAATTGGAAGTATGAAGAGGGTTTTGCCCTGATTGCCGCCTTGCTGGCGATTACGATTCTGACCGCAGTCGGTCTGCTCGTCTTTGCGATGTCGACGCAGGACATTCGGATTAGCGGTAGGCTGGTGGGCGAAAAGAAAGCGGTGTCGGCGGCCGAGGCGGCCGCTACTCGGTTGAGCACAATCTTTGACCCGTCCAACCTGGCTGCGGCAGCGGTCAGCAATGTTCCTGCCGATTCGACCAATGACCCTGCCACTCAATATAGCATCGGGATACCGACCCGCCCTGCCAGCGGTGTGGCGCTTCTGCCCATGACCGGATATTCCCAGAGTGGGGGCCAGCAATGGGGGCAGGCGAGATATAATGCACCCATAACCGGGTCGAATACAAGGTACATGAGCAGTGTTCAGGTGAATTTGGGTATCGGGTATGGGCCCGTGGCCATGACCACAACGTATAGGTGAGGATGAATATGTTGTCTATAAAAAGATTGGTTAGTTGCCTTGTGATCAGTGTTTTTTTCCTCGGTTTTTCCAGCGTCGGTGCGGTGATGAGGGGGGATGCCACGCAGCAGCCAGGGAGCCAAGGCCAAACCCAAGGGAAAGCGGTTGAGAGCACCAATACGATCAGGAGGGCGACCGAGCTGGTGCAGAGGGTACAAAATGGGGTTTTATACACGGACAAGAATCAATATGACCTGCGGGGGGTGAAGGTTATCGACCATATGGAAGGTAAGCAGGTGGCCGAGCCTTCAGACGGAAGGAAAAGAGTAGCCGAGATGATTTTTGTGAATGACACCCTGTACCAGGTGATTATTCATAAATAAATTAGAGGGTTAAAAATTATGAAATGCCGGGAAATGTCCAGAAGAGTGGAAAGGTGTCTTTTAGCAATAAATATTCTAGGGTGGTTAGTATTTATCTTTTCCTGTGCGCCCTCTATATACGCACAGGACTCGGATTTGTTTACCACTTCGTTAAATCCCAATGTTTTAATCATCCTGGATAATTCCAACAGTTTCGATGAAGATTTTTATGGGAATGCCGTAGGCTCATATTCCCCGAGCAGTAAGTCAGTCGTTGGAAGAAACGTCCTTATTGGACTAATAAACACCTATATCAATAGCATGCGGATTGGCCTTATGACTTTCACGCTACCAAGTGCCTCTCAATGGTACCTTCACAATTCGGCCTACTTTTCATCTTATGACCCGGAGTCTTATTGCCCCAATCCACCCCCCGAACCCGGATGTGTGGATTATTGCCAAAATGGAACTCCATCGTCCCAGGCAATTTGCCAAAATACCTGCACACCCCAGAACCCCCTTTTTAATGCCACCTACCTTGATGAAATTATCACTTCTTCAGCGGTTGGCACTTCCAAGCGCAATAATTACTGCAACCTTATATATCCCAAAACCAACAGCGTCCCCAATCCTACGAATTTGAGCAACAATATCTATTACAAAATGGCTCTCCCTTTCTATGATTCCCAAAATGACGGGACATTATTTTTCTATTCCCCTAGCTACAGCTCCGGTGAATACCCTCCTTACTATAACGGGTATGACGTGTGGACTAATAAAACTGGTACTTCGGATCAATATATTGGATATTCAAATTATTACGCGAATTGGGGCCTCGTTCCCACAGACTCCGACTATGCTTTAGGCTATGCGAACTTTGGGCGGAGGCTGTTTTCCTACTATGTCGGGAGAACCTGGTTTGCTAACAGTTCCCCTGGCACCGGCTACCTGCAGGTGCAGGTCAACAATAATAACAGTGCTAACAACGCCCAGTTAAATGCCCTTCTGGCAAAACTGGCACCGCATCAGAATGATCAAGCAGGATACATGAGTTGCACCAATACTGCCAACCCGAACCAGTGTTCCTACATTGTTAATGCAGGTTTAACTCCAACCGAGGGAACCTTGCAATCGGCGATTAATTATTTTAGTGGATCCAGCAGCTATCCCAGCCCCACCCAGTATTCCTGCCAGCAGAATTTCATAGTGTTCGTTACCGATGGATTACCCGATACGGATCCAAACGGGAATCCCGAGACCTCGGCTGCTGCTTTGCCTGGGGTTCTGAACAAGCTGAATAACTTGAGAAGCCTTGCCGCAACAATCAACGGTGGTTCTTATACCTATGATATCAAGACCTTTGTCGTAGGGGTGGGATTAACATCAACAGCCAAAGCCCTATTAGATTCTATGGCCATAGCGGGGGGGACGAGCGTGGGCGGCCACGCGTATTATGCCGATAATCCAAGCCAATTCCAAGCGGCCCTTGCCTCTGTATTTTCCAGTATTATAGAAAATAGTTACTCTTTCAGTTTGGCTTCGGTCACCTCAACCCGGACGGTCAGTGAAAACTACATTTACCAAGCTTCCTTTCAACCGTTAAATGGGGACCCGTTTTGGCAAGGACATCTACAGCAATATTCGATTCTGTCCAACGGAGACGTGGGAAGCGCTTTGTGGGATGCCGGGAGCGTCCTGCAGTCTACCAATGCAGCCGCTCGGAACATGCTTACTTATAAATCCGGTGCCTTAACTCCTTTTACTACCACCAACATCACTCCGACGGACCTAGGGGTTTCCACTACTGCTTCCGTGGCCTCCATTGTAGGGTATTTCCGTGGTGATCCTGCCTACAATCCAGATAACTGGAAACTGGGCGATATTTACCATTCCAGCCCGAGGACCGTGGGAAGCCCCAACGCATATTTTGCCGATCTCCTGGACTTTAACAACGCCTATACTCAATATGCCGCAAGCAATCAAAGGACCGCCGCTAACGGACTGGAGATGCTCGTGGCAGGCTCCAATGACGCACAGGTGCATGCCTTTAGGACCCTTGACGGAACCGAGAGTTGGAGTTTCATCTCCCCCAATTTCTTGAACAGGTTACAAGATATAGCTCACTCCACTAACCCGTCCACGCAGGGTCATCAATTTTTTGCGGATGGCCCGGTGACGGTCGCTGATGCATGGCTCGGGAGCGGGGATTACACCCACAAATCCCCCACGGATTGGAAGACATTGCTGATATATGGCGAGGGCCGGGGCGGGAGTACCAATCTCTGGAGTTCCTCACCTTCCTGTAATTCGGGGTTCAGTTTGATCTATACCTCTTCTTATTCCAATTACTGCGGGTACTACGCATTTGACGTCACCAATACTACCAACCCCAAGTACCTGTGGACAATCAATGTCAACTCTACGCAGGCTCCGTATCTCGGTGAGCCTTGGGGTGAAGTGGCGGTGGGTCGCGTAAAAATCAATGGGAATGAAAAGTGGGTTGGATTTTTCGGGGGAGGCTATAACGCCCAGAATTGCGGGGCAGGTGGGGGGTGTGACTCGAGAGGAAAAGGATTTTTTGTAGTTGATTTGAGCACCGGGAATATTATCTGGAGTTATACCAACGCGGGCGATTCTAACATGATTTACAGTCTTCCCGCATCCGTGGCCATTGTGGATTCAGACAATGACGGCTTCATCGATACCGCCTATATCGGCGATATCGGGGGCAATATGTGGAGGTTCACATTCTGCCTCATGGGTGGTTCATCGACCTGCGGCACGGGCAATTGGAGTGGAGGCCTCCTGTTCCAGAATACGGGCCCCATTACACCGATCTATACGACGCCGACCATAACCAAAGATCAGACGGGCAACCTATGGGTTTACTGGGGGACAGGGGATGAAATGAATCCCACGAATCCCAGCAGCCAGGATAATTTCTATGCTGTAAAGGATACCTCCCGTTCCGGAATCTACGGAATTGCTAACTTACAAAACATTACTTCGGGCACATATTCCGGTGCTCCGACAAACAAGGGATGGTATTTTAATTTACCCACAGGCCAAAAAATATTAGCCGATCCCACGATTTTCGGGGGGGTCGCTTATTTCGCTACTTATGCGCCCTCGTCGGGTACCGATCCCTGTTCTAACGCAGGAACGGGGATATTATATGCGATATCTTTTACTACCGGCGCCAGCATTTTGTCTAGCTCTCCTGGAACGACAGGACCACTCACCGGCAGTATAATCCTGGGAGTTGGCATCCCGATAGGTCCCATTATTTCCTTTAAGCCGAGCGGAGTATTGCCTCCCGACATTTATGTCACGGAAAGCGGCGGAACGGGAACCGGAAATTCAGGTACTCCGGTAAGCGTAGAGAGGGTGAATTTCAACCCGCCAACCCTGACCAACAGAACCAATATGCTTTATTGGCAGGATTTACGGGCGAAATAAAGCTTTCTTCAAATGGCCAAGAACGCAACGTTCTTTTGAATGAAAATCACAACCTCGGAAGGCACTCTCTCGGTGGAGTCAAAGGTCCCTTCTCTTATCAGTTGGCTTCTGGGGTAGAATTGTGCCTTGGATTCCCTAATATAATTTCCTGTCCGGGTATCCCTCCTGGAAAAACTGGGTGGCCGACTTGACTGAAAGAGGCGTCAAGGGGGAGCTTACCAAAGGAAAAGCTGTAACTTTGATTACCCCACCCGATATCCTTCCATCCTCTTCAGAATGATCTTTCGTTTTTCTGGCCTCATTCTTACTGCCAACCCCTTGCCGATCTTTTTGTAATTGTGTGAAGGATCATTTAGGGGTATATTTCAATATCGAGCACGACCAAGTCATACAAGGAGGATACCTGATGCCTACGCTCAAGGGTGAACAACTGGAGAAGATCGCCTTCCATCTCTTCTGCGCTACCGGGGCCCCAGACGAACATAGCCGGATCGTGGCGCAGCACCTCTCCGATAACAACTTGACAGGTCACGATTCTCATGGCTTCATTCGAATCATTCAGTACATCCGTCAGATCAAAGAAGGGGTGATTATCCCTGCGGCCAAACCGGAGATCGTCAGCGATTCTCCCGGCGTGGCGCAGGTGGATGGTCACTATGGCTTTGGCCAGGTGGTTGCCAAATTCTCCACCGAGCTGGCCATCGGCAAAGCGAAGAAGCAGGGCGTGAGCTGTGTCACCCTGCGCCACTTGCGGCATCTGGGCCGGCTGGGCGCCTATGCGGAGATGGCGTCCAGGGCGGGCTGTGCGGCGATCTTGTACTGCTCCACCGGCGGCCAGGCGCTTTCAACAGCCCCCTTCGGCGGTTCCAAACGGAAGCTGGGCACCAACCCCATCGCAATGGCTTTTCCCAGTGAAGAAGAGGGGCCCATCCTCTCGGACTTTGCCACGAGCGTTGCGGCTGAGGGCAAAGTTAGGGTGTATCGTGCCCGCGGGCATAAGCTCCCCGACGGCTGGATCCTTGACAAGGAGGGCCGCCCCAGCAATGATCCCAATGATTATTACGATGGCGGCGCTATACTGCCGGTCGGCGGCTCAGTCGGACACAAGGGCTTCTGCCTGGCCTTCATGACCGGCCTATTCGGCGACATCCTGTCCGGCGACGATTTCCTCGGTGCCCCGGGCAAACAGCTCAGCAACGGTTCGCTCATCGTGGCCATAGACATCGAGCGGTTCACGCCCCTGGCCGCAATCAAGTCCAAGGTATCCAAGATGGTAGACTACTTGAAGGATACCCCTCTGGCGGAGGGCTTCGAATCCGTGATGTACCCAGGCGAAAAGGAGGCCAAAAACAGGAAGGAGCGCGGCAAGAAGGGTGTGGAGATAGAGGACGAAACGTGGAACCAGGTGATGGATCTGGTTAAGGAGTATGGTGTGGCGGACAAGTTGGGCAGGCTTCCCTGACGGTCGCCATCATTTTCTCCAAATTCCCTTTACCCGTAATTGTCTTCCCAGCATACTCGCCGTACCCCAAAGCGGGTTCCTATCGAATGAACAGGCTGCCCGTCAATACGCCCATACACCAAGCCTGAAGACAATCCCTGGAGATATATTCGAGGTAACTTCGTTCTTGTTACCAGAGATGGGAATCTGAACTTAAGCTTTTATGAAAAGGAGAAAAAAATGGATTTTGAGCTTACCACGCAACAGGCGATGTTTAAGGACATGGCCAAAGAATTTGGGATCCGGGAGATTCAACCTTATGTGAAAGATTGGGATCGCGAGGGCCATATGCCGCTGCATGTCTTCCCGAAACTCGGAGCTCAGGGGCTCCTGGGCATTAAAGCCCCCAAAGAATATGGCGGCCTGGACCTGGACTGGATGACGCTGGCTCTCGTGACCGAACAACTGGCAGTATATGATTTCTCTTTAGGCATGGGCTCCTGTTCCCGAACCTCTCTGGGAATTCTTCCCTTTGTCCATAATGGGACCGAGGAGCAAAAAAAGAAATATCTTCCAGGGCTGATTCAGGGGAACCTTACCCATTGTTTCGCGACCGTGGAACCCAATGCCGGATCGGATGCGACGGCCATTGAGACTACGGCTGTTTTAGACGGGGATGAATGGGTCATCAACGGGAACAAGACCTGGATCACCAATGCCACTCTGTCGGACTACGCACTGGTGGTCTGCCAGACCGACAAGACGAAGGGTACCAAGGGACTCACGGTCATTATCGTGGATTGGGGCACACCCGGGTTTTCCCGGGCCCCGATCGAGCATAAGCTGGCGCTTCGCCATCACAACCATGGCCAGCTTTTCTTCCGGGACTGCCGCGTTCCCAGGACCAACCAGCTTGGCGGCTTTGGAATGAGAGCGGCCTTCGCGAATGTAGAACATACCCGCTTCGGCATCGCTTGCGCGGCGACGGGGGCGATCCAAGCTTGCCTCGACATAAGCGTGAAATACGCTCAGGAGCGCCATCAGTTCAAAAAGCCGATCGGGAGTTTTCAGCTCATCCAGGAGAAGATTGCCGACATGGTCGTTGATCTTGAGGCCTCTCGGTGGATCGCCTACCGCCTGGCCTATCTGAAGGATAAAAACGTTCCAGTGGCCAAGGAAACCTCTATCGCCAAATATCACAATATGGAAGCCATGGCGAGGGCTGCGAGGGCCGCGGTAGAAATCCACGGGGCTTATGGCTTGAGCGACGAATATCCTCTGGAGAGGATGTTTCGGGATGCCATGGCCCCCATCATTTATGGAGGAACGGCCAATGTCCACAAACTCATTCTTGGCCGGCTGGCGCTAGGGATCGACGCCGTTTCAAGATAAACAACAAGATGCTCAGCAGCGGCCGGCTTGCGTATTCTCTCCGTGCAAGAATACCGGTCACTCTCTACCGATGGCTGTCTGAAGTTAATGGAAATTCTGCTATTCCCTTCCTTCAGAGCGGGATATTCCCGTGCTTCTTCCAGGGAATGGAGTCCTTTTTGGTAAGATGAGTCCGTAGGGCTCTGATCAGGGCCGGCCGAGTTTCCCTGGGGTCGATGATCCTATCGATTCGCCCCGTAGCCGCGAGCGCGTAAACGCTGGTCACCTGTTCTCGAAACTCGGAGATCAGTTCCTGCCGTCGTTTTTCGGGGTCGGCAGCGGTTTTCATTTCGTCGGGGAAAAAGATTTCCACCGCCCCTTCGGCCCCCAAGGCGGCGATCTCCGCTGACGGCCAGGCCAGCAGTTCGTCCGCTCCTCTCTCTTTGCTGGCGCACATACCGGAGATTCCTCCCCCGTAGGCTTTGCGCAGCACCACGGTTATCTTGGGGACGGTGGCTTCAGCATAGGCAAAAAGCATCTTGGCCCCGTGCCGGATGATCCCGCCATACTCCTGTTCCAAACCGGGCATATATCCAGGGACGTCCACCAGGGTAATCAGGGGGATATTGAAAGCATCGCAGAAACGGATGAACCGGGCCGCTTTGTCCGAGGCATGGATATCCAGGCATCCGGCGAAGACTCTGGGCTGATTGGCTACGATTCCCACCGTATCTCCGTCGAGGCGAGCAAAGCCGGTAAGCATGTTGGCGGCAAATCCCCGATGAACCTCGAAGAAAGTCCCGTTATCCACTACGCGCTTGACCACCTGCCGCATGTCGTAGGACTTCTTGGGGTTTTCGGGAACGAGATCGCTCAGCGACTCGTCCTCCCGCAGGGGATCATCTCCCGTCTCCACACGGGGGGGCTTCTGACGATTGTTGGAGGGAAGGTAACTTAAAAGCTCTTTAATCATTTCCATACATTCTTTTTCGGTGGCCGTCAGGAAGTGGGCCACGCCGCTAATCTGGGTTTGAACGGGGGGGCCTCCCAGCTTTTCCTTGGTAACCTCTTCGCCGGTAACGGCTTTGACGACTGCCGGGCCGGTCAAGAACATGGCCGAGATATCCTTAACCATGAAGATAAAATCTCCCAGGGCAGGAGAGTAGACCGCACCCCCGGCGCACGGGCCTAAAATGGCAAAAATCTGGGGGACCACTCCCGAAGCCATGACATTCCTCTGGAAGATGTTCCAGAAAGCGAAATTTCTCACCCCCTCGCTAACCCTGGCCCCTCCGGAATCGTTGAGCCCGATGAAGGGAGCCCCATTTTGCATGGAAAGATCGAGGACCTTGCCCATCTTCCGCGATTCTCGCTCTCCCAGGGAGCCGGCCTCCACGGTGAAATCCTGAGCATAAAGGTAAACCAGCCGGCCCTGGATCTGGGCCACCCCGGTGATCACCGCCTGCCGCGTGGTCGTCTTTCCCTTCAACTTACCGAATTTGGGGGGAAAGCTTTCCATGAAGGCATCGATTTCATAGAAACTCCCCGGGTCGGTCAGTAATTCGATCCTCTCACGGGCAGTCAGTTTCCCGGCTGCATGCTGCTTTTTCCGGCCGGATTCGGAATCAGACAGATTTTTTCTTTTCTCCCAAAGTTCCTCTACCTGGGCCTTACTCACCATGGAATCGCTCCTTTTTTTCTTCAGTTATTTCCTGATTTGAGAATAGCGGTAACTCTGCTCCGGGGTCAAGGGAGTAAGGAAAGATGAATGGTTTGGTTGATTTGGGAAAGGGAAATTGGAACGGGCTCCCAGGCCCCTTTCAACGCCCCCCGAACATTTCTTTCAACAGAGAAGGAATCCCTCCCTTATGCAGCACCTCGAGCATTTCCTGGGGGAGGGGATTTCCCTGCAGGGTAATGTTCCGGTTCAAATTTTTCACCCGGGCTTTTTCCAGGTCCAACTCCAGGATATCTGCTTCTTCAAAAGATTTGAATACCGAAGGGCAGGACAGAACTGCCAGCCCGGTGGCCACGGAATTGCGGAAAAAGATGCGGGCAAAGGATTCCGCTATCACCGCCTCTATTCCCAGAGCCTTCAGGGCGCGGGGAGCTGATTCCCGGCTGGAGCCGCAGCCGAAATTCTTCCCGGCCACGAGAATATCCCCCTTCTGTGCCTCTCTGGCAAAACGAGGGTTAACCGCTTCCAGGACATGTTCTTTGACAGCGTCGATGGTGGCAGCTAGATACCTTCCAGGAGAGATGAGGTCCGTGTTGATATTATCCCCGAATTTCCATACCCGGCCCTGAATCTTCTTCATGAAATTCCCCTCTCAAAAACTAACCGCGAAGTACACAGCGCGGCACAGCCGCAACCAAATAAGTTACCATGGGGTAGCGCCCTTCAGAAATCCCCCCTGCCCCCCTTTACCAAAGGGGGGTTGGGGGGGATTTCTGAGGGTTGGTTTCCCAAATGGATCTTCTTTACAAAATTTGGAGATTCTGAACGTTGGTAGTACAGTGCGCCTGGGCTGCCCTGTGGTATCATAGCCTTTCAAAGGTATTTCCTCGGATCGGCGATGGTTCCCTCGACGGCAGACGCAGCCACGGTGGCGGGTGATCCCAGGTACACTTCAGCCTCCTCACTGCCCATGCGTCCCTGGAAATTGCGGTTAATCGAAGCGATGCACCGCTCTCCGGGAGCCAGGAGTCCCATGTGCCCTCCGAAACAGGGACCACAGGTAGAATTGCAGATGACCGCTCCCGCATCGATCAAGGTTTCCAGGATTCCGGATTTCAACGCCTCGCGATAAACTTCCCAGGAAGCGGGAATAACCAGGAGGCGCACCCGTCGATCGACTTTTCTACCTTTCAAAATGGAAGCTGCTATTTGAAGGTCCTCGATCCGACCGTTGGTACAGGAACCGATAAAGGCCTGGTCGATCGCTACCTTCCCGAGCTGGGAGATAGACTTAACATTGTCTATATTGGAAGGGAGGGCAACTTGAGGTTCGAGCCTGGAAACATCCACCCCATAGATGTTCTCATAGGAGGCATCCGGATCGGCTTTGGTCATCGCGTAGGATTTTTTGGCCCTGCCCTTCAAAAATTCAGCGACTTTTTGGTCGGGTTCGAAAAAAGCGAACTTCGCCCCGAGTTCCACGGACATGTTGCTCATGGTCATCCGGCCGGCGAGGGACAGGTTCCTGGCTGTGGAACCGGTGAACTCGACGGCCTTGTACTGAGCAACTTCAGCGGAGTGTTGGCCGGCGATGCATAGAAGGATGTCTTTGGACATCACCCCCTTGGGGAGATCGCCTTCCATCCGGAACTGAATGGTTTCAGGAACCCGGAACCAGAGTTTTCCCGTGGCCATAACATAGGCCATCTCGGAATAACCGATTCCAGTGCCTGCGGCCCCCAAAGCTCCGTAAGTGATCGTATGAGAGTCCGTCCCTACGATCAGATCTCCCGGAATCACATGGCCTTTCTCGGGCAAGACTTGATGGCAGATCCCGGCATTTTCCCCGTAAGCATACCGAATCCCGTACTCTTTAATAGCCTGGCGGATGATCTGGTGATGCTTGGCCACTTCCACGGTAGGGGCTGGCGCCCAGTGATCGAAGAGGTTGACAACTTTTTCCGGATCCCATAGTTTCTTCACCCCTGCTTCCTTCAGAACCGGATAAACTCCCCGCATCCCTTCGTGAGCCATGGCTAAATCTATATCGGCCACTACGTAATCCCCTGGCTTCACCGATGACCGGCCAGAGGCCCGGGCTAAGATTTTTTCTGCCAGTGTCATGCCCATCATCAATCCTTTCAATTAAACCACACGCAGATTTTCGCAGAATAAACTACCCCGCCGGAAGCAGCGGGGTATTGTACGTCATGCCGGACTTGATCCGGCATCCAGTCCGGTTTCTGGATTCCGGCGTCCGCCGGAATGACTGCACACGCGCCAAGCCGTGGGGAATTCACCCTTACTGATTAAAGCAGAAAAGGAAAATTTAAAAAATTCCTAGCCGGTTGACCGCTGGATTCTAAGAGCTTATCCTTAAATAAGCTCCTGCATTTAAGTCCCCCTTTGAAAAAGGGGAGATAGGGGGATTTCCTTTAGATCACCTTGGGAAAATCCCCCCAACCCCCCTTTGCAAAGGGGGGAATATTATTTACGGACAGGTTCTAAATATTTATCCTGAAAATCTACGTTCATCTGCGTCCAATCGTATTATTGGTATTTCCCTATTTCCGGAGCGCCGATAGGACTCTTCCCACTACTTCCTCAGCCGAACCGGTGTGAGCTGACGGGTTCAACAGATGAGCCAATTGCTCGGGGGAGAATATCGTTTTGATCTCCGGATCCGACTGGATCACATCGAAAAACGGTTTACCCTCGTGAACGGATTTCATGGAGAGTTCATAAACTGCATCGTGGGCTTTCTGCTTCCCGATTTTCTCTCCCAGAGCAAACATGAAGGTTTCGGACATAATCAGGCCCTGGGTCAAAAAGAGGTTCTTGAGCATCCGTTCAGGGTTCACTTTCAAGCCTTCGAGGAGGGCTCGAGCGTTTCGCAGCGAAGCACTGAAGACCATGCAGGCTTCCGGAAGAATGAGAAACTCACAGCGCCAGGTGCCGATATCCCGTTCGTGTTCGGTCTCCATGGCCTCGATCATGGTGCCGGCATAGGATCTGAGGATTTTCCCCAGGGCCGTGGTCTCTTCACTCAGGTTCGGGTTGCGCTTGTGGGGCATGGTGCTGCTTCCCACGGTCCCTTCTTTTATGGGTTCCTCGACTTCCCCGAATTCGGGTTTCATCATCACCCGGGTTTCGTTGGCGATCTTGGCCAGGGTGGTCCCCGTCATGGCCATCCAGTTGACGAACTCTGCGAAGTGGTCTCGGGCGGCATGCCAGCAAATCAGGGGGGTGCGTAACCCGAGTTTGCCCATCACCCGCTCCTGGACCTCCGGTCCCTTGGGCCCGAAACTGGCAAAGGTACCCACCGCCCCGGTGAGATTGCCTACCAGGAGTCTCGGTTCCATCTCTTTCAGCCGCTCCACGTGCCGGTCAAGCTCAGTTGCCCAAACTGAAACCTTAAACCCGAAGGTGATGGGTACGGCATGAACGCCGTGGGTCCTTCCGGCCATAGTTGTATTTTTATATTTTTCCGCCAGTCGGAGAATGGCAGCCAGAATGGCTTTCAAATCTCTTTTCATTATAACCAGGGCTTCCCGGATCAGAAGAACCATGGCGGTATCGATGATGTCCTGGGTGGTTGCTCCGTAGTGGATGAACTGGCCGCTTTCCCCGGGGCAGTTTCTTTCCAGTACTTTCAGGACGGAGACGAGGTAATGGCCGGACTTCTTTTGAACCTCAATAACCTGATCGAGGTCAATCTTTTCGGCTCTGGCCTGTTCTTTGATCAGGGGCACAACCCGGGAGGGGATCAAGCCCAGCTCGCCTTCTGCTTCAGCCAACGCCACCTCTACATCCAGGATCCTTTGCAGATAATTCGACTCATCAAAGACGGCCTTCATCTCCGAAGCGGCAAATTTGTCCCCGAATAACTTATAAGTCATGGGATGAAAGTTCATGCGAGGTCCTTTCCAGAGGGATGTCCTGACCCCTTCCTCTTCCCCTTGTTCGGGGGAAAGGGCTAGGGTGAGGGGGTGCCCCTTAATAGGTCAGTGAGAGTGGTGATCTTTTTCAGGGTCTCCAAATTCTCGACCATCTCTATGCTCTTCTCCATCTCCTTTTTCGACTGAATCCCTTTCACGCACTGCCGGTATTTATCCCTCACTTCCTCCGCGTTGAGGGGATTCCCGGGGGTGCCTTTGGCTTCGTCTACCGTTTTGGTAAACTCTCTCCCGTCTTTCAGGAGGACTTTCACGGTAGTGGAAGGATTACCGGAATTCTCGAGGGTATTCAGGTCAGGGCGGATGGAGAAAGTGACTTTTTTGATCATTTCTTGAATCTTTGGGTCTTGAACCTTCTGGTCCTTGAAGTAGGGCAGGGCAACTTTTCTTTCCAGCAGAGCCAGGGCCATGCAGAACTCCATGCTGAACTTTCCTTCCAGGGCGGTTTGAGGGCGAGAATGGATGAGCATCGTGGGGGTCGTATAACTTCCGGCACAGGAGATAGATTGTACCTGTTCCGGAAGAAGATCATTCTTCATAACCATGTCCAGCATCGCATCGATGGCCGGATGGGTCCGGGCGCAACTCGGGTAGCGCTTGAGCCCCACGCCCGGAGAAACGATGTCGAAGCGTTTCCCCAGATCGACGGTAATTTTATCGAGGTCATACTTCTCCGGCCCGGCAAAGGCATGGGCGTACCCGAGCCTGCCTTCCACAATTGCGCTGTCTGCGGTATATCCCCGCTGGGCCAGCTTGGCAGCGACCACGCCGTTTTGGGCCGCATGCCCGGCATGCAAAGGCTTGGTCATGGTCCCGAAGTTCTGCCGCAAACCAGAAGCGAAGGAGGCGCCAATCCCCAGAGCCATGCATATTTCTTCCACCGGCAGCTTGAGAAGCTTGGCAGAAGCCGCCGCCGCCCCCATGGTCCCCAGGACGGCCGTGGGGTGCCAGCCGTTTTCGAAGAGATACGGGTTAATTCCAGCCCCCAGCTTCGTTTCCACTTCGAAACCGATCAGGAAGGCCTCCAGCGCCTTCTCTCCCGAAGCTTTCATCTCTTCGGCCACAGCCAAGGTGGCCGGGAGCACGGGGACAGTGGGATGGCCTCGCATGGAACGATTGATGTCGTCATAATCCAGGGCATGGCCAAAGGTGCCGTTGGCCAGCGCCGCTAGGGGGGAGGAGGTCTTGAACTTCTTGCCCCAAACACTGGCCTGGGGCCGGCCTCCGGTGTCCTTTATATAATCCGTCATGATTTTGGACATGGAATCGCGGGAGCCGGCCAAAGCAACCCCCAGGTTATCCAAGATCGCCTTTTTCCCGATATCCTGCGCTTCCACGGGAATTTCGGCCAATGTTGCCCTGGAGATGAATTCCGCTAATTTTCTTGTCGTTTCCATTCACCACCTCTTCGAAAAAGAAAGCATGAAGGATGAAGTATCAAAAAGGCTGAAGGCCGAGTACCCAGAGGGACAGATCCCAGCGACAGCCATTTTTTATTCTGCAATGATGGCTTCTTTTTGCCCCAAATCATCAATCTTCTCTTTTGAGTATCCGAGAAGCTGGGTTAGAATTTCCCGGGTGTGCTCCCCCATTCTGGGCGGGCGGGTGAAGGTATTCACCGGGGTCTTTTCAAATTTCAGCGGGTTTCCGATAATCTTGATCTTTTCGTTTTTCGGACCGTCGGTCTCCTGAATCATCTCCCGGCTCAGCACCTGAGGATCCGACAGGACTCGATCTAGCGTATTAATGGGCCCTGCGGGCACCCCGGCCTTGTGAATCGCTTCCAGCCATTCATCCCCGGTGCGGGTCATCAAAAGATTTTCCATCATGGGGATCAGGATGGACTTATTTTCCAACCTTTTCAGACGGGTGGAGAAACGGGGGTCCACGGCCCACTCGGGTTTCTCCAGAGCCTGGCAGAGCCGTTGAAAATGATGGTCCTGGTGGGCTACGATGACGATCTTGATATCCTTGGTTTTAAAGGCCTGATAGACGACCAGAGACTGATGGCCGGCTCCGATGGGGCCGGGGATTTTTCCGGAATGGAAATAGTACTGGGCGATGTAGGTCAATAAATAAACCTGACCGTCCAGGAGAGAGACCTCCAGACGCTGGCCCTCACCCGTTTTCAGCCGGTGTATGTAAGCGGCCATAACCCCGTGGACGCCCAGCAGCCCTCCGACGAGATCGCCGACGGGGATTCCGGCGCGAACGGGGGAACCCCCGGGCTCTCCCGTAATGGACATGCCTCCGCTTACGGCCTGCACGATCAGGTCATATCCGGGGCGGTCGCGATAAGGTCCGGTGTATCCATAGGTGGAAATAGAACAGCAGATAATCTGCGGATTGTATTTTTTCAAGGTTTCATAATTGATTTGCAGACGATCGAGAACACCGGGACGGTAGTTGTCATATACCACGTCGGACTTGGCCACCAAATCGTAAAACACCTGGCGTCCCTCCGGAGACTTCAGGTTGATCACAATGCTTTTTTTATTGCGGTTGATCGACCAATAGTAAGCACTCATATTCTCCGCGTAAAAATAGGGAGGACCTACCCGCGTCTCGTCGCCGTCCAGGGGCTCCACTTTAATGATTTCCG
>Ga0187849_1002346_pt1 | contig 18254 bp, 14 predicted proteins | sample June2016WEW_4_10_2_FD_132412 | JGI IMG/M metagenome (GOLD analysis project Ga0187849, IMG submission 132412) | Peatland microbial communities from SPRUCE experiment site at the Marcell Experimental Forest, Minnesota, USA - June2016WEW_4_100 | ecosystem: Environmental > Terrestrial > Soil >...
ACCTATCTCGGCAAAGTGGTGCGGCTGGCGGATTTCGGCGCCTTCGTCGAGATTTTCCCCGGCACCGACGGTTTGCTTCACATCAGCGAAGTGGCGGAGCATCGCATCCGTGATATCCGTGACGAGCTGAAGTTGGGTGACCAGCTATTGGTAAAAGTCATTTCCGTTGAGGGCAACAAGGTGCGCTTGAGCCGCAAAGCTGTTTTGCGCGACCAGCGCGCCAAAACCGGCGCCAAGGCGGAGCCTGCCCAGCATGGGGAGCACGCGGACCACTCGGGGCATTCTGACCATCATCCTCCCCACGGAAAGCACTAGGGCGGGGACGGTTGTAGAAAGGTCGAGCCGTTTTCGGTCAGCGCCGGTTTCGCGATGCGGGACCGGCGCTTCTGTTTATGGACGGAGTTCTTTGCAGCGAACCTAAAAAGGGGGCGGAATCCTCCGTGGGGGGCGGCACGAGAGTGGACGCGGAATGGCGAGACCGAAGGACCAAAACTGGCGGCAAAGGCCCTGCTGAAATCTCAAATCTGAGATTCCCAAGCCGAGCTCCCAAGCACCCGTCTCAAGCCTTGCTCCCTCCACGTATAGGTCTTCAGGCCCCATCCCCCCGCCCATCCGAAATCCGGCATCGGAAAACCCTTTGCGACGCGGCGAGAGGTTCTGGTAGAATCCGCCCCCAGATGGTGTAGTGCATTCGCATCGGAAGTCAGCTCAAGCACGCCATCGCGTGTTTGCCCACTCGGGGCGTGCTCCTTCGCGTTTGCCGATAGAATATGCCTTGACCTTCAGGAGGTAGATACATGGGGTACCTCGATAAACTCGATCTCGACAAGAAGCTGGAATCGAAGGACGAATACGAAGAGCTGTTACAGGAGTATCAGTTCAAGCTGTTGAAGTTGCAACGCAAGATTATTGAGCAGGGAATTGCCGTCGCCGTGACCTACGAAGGTTGCGACGCAGCGGGCAAGGGAGGAAACATCAAGCGCATCACCGAATCCCTCGACCCCCGCGGATACGAGGTGCATCCGATCGGCGCGCCGAACCCGGGGGAGAAAGCCCACCATTGGCTGCGGCGTTTCTGGTTGCGCCTGCCGCCGCGCGGCCGCATCGGCATCTTTGACCGCACCTGGTACGGGCGTGTGTTGGTGGAGCGGGTGGAGAAATTCGCCAAGAAAGAAGAATGGCAACGCGCCTACCGCGAGATCAACGAATTTGAGAAAACGCTGACGGACGACGGGTTGGTGTTGATCAAGTTCTGGATTCACATTTCCAAGAAAGAGCAGCTTGACCGTTTCAAGAAGCGGGAGAAAGATCCCTGGAAGAACTGGAAGCTGACCGAAGAGGATTGGCGCAATCGCGAAAAGTGGGATGCTTACATCGAAGCTCTGGAAGAGATGTTCGAGAAGACGGACACGGACAACGCTCCCTGGACCATCATCGAGGGAAACTGGAAATGGTGGGCGCGTATCAAAGCCCTGAAAACGGTGGTCAATCGCATTGAAGCGCACATTTGATGGCGGTGAAGTGCGCGGCAGACACGGGCCGGTGACTCGCGGGCGTGAGTGCGTGCGAGTCGCCTGCCCGTACAGCGCGCAACCGGCGGGCTAAATTCTCGATTCCGGGGGAGATCTCCCGCGGTCCCTGCCCCAGTCGAAGCTGTGTTTCCTATCCCCGGGCCCGAAAACCCATTCGGCCCTTCCTGATCCCCGATCAAGGTCCAGGCGCGACCTCCCGATCTTCGTCACGTTTTCGAGCGGGGCGCTTGCGGCGATGGCTCGTCCAACGCAGAACGGAGGGACCCAGCACCATGAACAAATCTCGCAGGGCGTTTCTTGGAACCGGAATGGCGGCAGTGGCGGCGGCCCACGCGCCAAGGGGTTCCGCGGCCGAGACGAAAGAGACCTTCGTGGACATCATCCGGCCGCCCGATTTTGTAGCGGCCCACGTGGAAGGGTCCGGCCGTATCACGTTGTCGAGATCCGCTAACCGCTGGCAGGCTGAGGATGTGGAAGTCAGCACGGAAGCGAAGCAGCTTGGCAAGGGGAAAGCCCTTGCGCTTTCGGTGGCATCGCCGCGCAGCCCGCTAGAACGCTTACACTTGCGCTGGTTGGGTCGCCTACCGGAGAGCTCGCGATTTCTCGGCGATCATTGGGAACGTTCCTACGGTGACTTGGAGTGGCGGGGTTTTGCCGCTGACCGCGTCATGCCTTGGTATTTCCTGGTGGCGACGGGGCAAGGGACCCACGGCTACGGGGTGAAGACTGGGGCGAGCGCCTTTTGCTTTTGGCAGGCAGATGCGGAAGGTATTTCCCTCTGGCTCGATGTTCGCAACGGTGGCAGCGGCGTGCAGTTGGGCGACCGGGGCTTGGCGGCGGCTGAGGTGGTGGCGCTGCGAGGGCATCCGGACATTTCCCCCTACCGTGCCGCCTGTGCGCTGTGCCGCGCGCTGGCGGAGCATCCGCGTTTGCCGGAAAAGCCGGTTTATGGTTCAAATAATTGGTATTACCTTTATGGTGAAAACATGTCAGCGGAGAATGTGCTGCGAGATGTCGAGCAGTTGGCCGAGTTGTCACCGCTCGCCGTCAATCCGCCCTACATGGTCATCGATGAGGGTTGGGGGAAGGCACGGGGTGGGGCGGGCCCTTGGACCGAAGACAATCTACGATTTCCGGAAGTGCCCAGCTTGCCTGCCCAAATGAAAAAGCGTGGCGTGCGGCCGGGAATTTGGGTGCGGCCACTTGCCACCGTTGACCCACGGGCAAAGGGATGGGAGCTTGCCGGGGACCGAAAACCGCAACCCCCGGATTCCCCCTTTATCATTGATCCCAGCCTGCCCGAGGTCCTGGCTTATATCCAGGAGGGGCTGCGAAGGATAACGGGGTGGGGATACGAGCTGGTGAAGCACGACTTTTCTACTTTTGACATCCTGGGCCGCTGGGGCATGAAAATGGGAGAGGAGTTGACGTCCGAAGGTTGGCACTTTGCTGATCGCAGCAAGACCTCGGCCGAAATTGTACTGCAATTCTATCGCGCCCTTCGCCAGGCGGCGGGCGATGCCGTTCTGCTCGGATGCAACACCGTGGGCCACCTGGGCGCGGGGATCTTTGAATTGCAGCGGACAGGTGACGACACGAGCAGCCGCGACTGGAATCGGACGCGCAAAATGGGAGTGAACACACTGGGATTCCGCTTGCCGCAACACCGAACTTTTTTCCTGGTGGATCCGGATTGCGCGCCGGTATCAAAATCCGTCCCGCTCGCCATGACGCGTCAATGGCTCGACGTCGTCGCGCAGAGTGGCGCCGTGCTCTTTATTTCCGCCGACCCTGCGGAGGTGACGCCGGAAGAGAAGGGCTTGCTCAAGACGGCCCTCACCGCCGCCGCTCGAATCCAGCCGGAAGCGGAGCCGCTTGATTGGATGGAAACCACCTCTCCCGCCCGCTGGCAATTGGGAGGGAAGATTGCACGCTTCACTTGGTTCGGGAAGGAAGGCGTGGATTTCTTCCCCAAGTGAGGTCGAGCTGAGTTTCCCGGTGTCGCACTTGACACGGCTTCGCCCCTCTCGTAGCATTCGAAAGGGTTGCCACATTGAGTTTTGGCGAGAAATCTCCAACCATCCTCGAGGTGCTTCGAATTCCGCGCAGAGCGCAAGCGTGTGGGACTCAGGCGGGTGGCAACGGCGAGGTGAAATTGTGAGAATTGCGGTGCGTTTCAAAGATGATGTGGCAATCTTGAGTCTGAGCGGGAAATTCCTGGCGGGCAGTGACGGACCCTATCTGCGGCAGAAGGTCAAGGACTTAATGGATGCCGGAACCCGGAAGCTGATCGTCGATTTCGCCGACGTGCCTTACATCGACTCGACGGGTCTGGGGTTCCTGGCGGGAGCCCGAGCGACCGTGCAGAACGCTGGCGCACGGATGGTCTTGGCCAGTTTGAACCGCCACGTGCGCAAGATTCTGGACGATGTGAGCCTGACGCAATTCTTTCTGATTTCCGACAGTGAGGCCGCGGCTATGGCTTTGTTGAGTCAACCGGACCCGGCGGCGGGAGCATCTCCTGAGCCAGGAACTTCGCATGGCGATGCTCGGGTGGCGGTCGGGTTGCGGAGGACAAGGCAGGCGCGCGTTCGTGGGCGGGCGGAGGAGATTCCCAAGTGACTTTTGGCCGGGGGTGGCGGAAGCGAGCTGGAAACCGGGGTGGGGAGATGGGAGGAAGAGAACACGAAGCTGCGGACCTGCTCTCCCCGATGTACGCTTCGGCCCCGGACCAGCCGCTTTCCAGCACCGCACGCGAGAACGGCAGCCGCGGCACAGACCACGGCCACGCTCATGCCATGTTTGTACTAGGTAGACCGGTGAATGGTGGAAAGGTTTACGGCGATTGGCCGGGCCTTAAAGACCATCAACACCATGACGGGCGGGACTTGGCACTGACCACCGGTTTCCGCGATGTCTTCGCGGAGGTGGCCATGCGTCATCTGGGGGTGGAAGATCCTGCCGGGATTTTCCCCGGCTATGCGGTTTCACCGGCGCGCTTCCGCGGGTTCCTGGGCTGAATGGGTGCGATGCCGTAGCGGCGAGTTTATCCGTCAACTGACGGACCAAATGGCGGCGTAAACCCGCCGCTCCATCCATTTGAACCGCTACCGCAAGCTTCTACCCCTTCACATACTGCTCAACGCGCGCAACGTCTCGGCGAATGAATAGAGCGGACCCCGTGGTGAGAAGAATGCCTGCGGCCACATACACGACGGACGAGAGTGAAATCGCCTGGCTAGCGCCGATACGTTGCGCTACGAAACCCACCACGACGGGAGCCGCCCCGCCCCCTAACCATCCCATCATGTTTATGAACCCTGCCGCTGTACCCCGCACCTGCGGCGGGACCACGTCGAAAACCGCGGCAAAAATGTTGGCATCGTAGAGCCCCTTGAACAAACCCCAGGCCGTGAGCGCCACGATTACCCCGGTCATCGTTCCGGCCCGGCCGCAAAGGAATACGAAGGGCGCTCCACACAAAACCGCAATGGCTTGAACCAGCACCCGCCCGCCCACGTGCCGGCGGCGGAAAATGTCGGCGAACCATCCACCCAGAGGCGAGCCCACCATGCTCGTGACCTGCGCGAAAAGCGTGGCGGAAAGTCCCGCCATGGCTACGCTCATATGGAATTTGTCGTAAAGGAAGTTCGGCATCCACGCGAGCAAAACCAGAGCGACGAAGTTCGCACACATAAAGGCGCCCATCAGCAGGGCGGCGGTGGGGGTGCCGAGAATCAATCTGATCGATGCTCCCACCGGCACTCCCTCCAAACGATGAGTTTGGGGGTTGGCGCTTCCGTCCTCCAAATCTGCGGCGCCGCGTTGAGGTTCGCGAAGCGAGCCGAGAAGGATCAACCCTAAGGTAACCCCGAGTGCGCCGAACATGATGAATGACCAACGCCAGCCATAGCGCTCGCCAATCAATCCCGCCAGGAACCCACCCCCAATCGTCCCCACATAAACGGCGGTCTGATGGATGCCCATGGCGCGCGAGCGCGTGGCTTTGCCGTGGTAATCACTGATCATCGACATGGCCGCCGGCATGTAAATCGTTACCGTCGCACCCAAAGCCGCCATAAACCAGAGTAAGTGCCGGAAAGAATGGGAGACTGCCGCAACTGCGGTTACACCACTCCAGATGAATAGCCCCCCCAAAATCGCCGATTTGCGACGGATGCGGTCAACCACATAGCCGCCAAAGGGAGCGCCCAAACCATAAATCCACGCAGAGACGGAGCCCAGCAACCCCAACTGAACCATCGTCAGATGCATTTCCTTTTTGAGCAAAGGAAATAGAGAGGAAATCCCCCAGCGGTCAACGTAATCGAAAAAACAGATGCACCAGAGCATTCCGATCACATACCACTTGTACCGGCTGCGATTCATGGGTTACTCCAAGAGCGTTGTGAAGGAGTCAGAAGTCAGGAGCCAGAAGTCAGAAGCTGGGATCGAGGACTCAGGAGATAGCTGGATCCCTTCTGACTCCTGACTCCTGACTCCTGACTTCTTACTTCTCAGTAGAGAAGCCCTTTTTGCAGCGGTTCTGCCGCCCGGCCCAGTGGTTCGAGAAGTTGCCGGGCTCCCTTTGCCATCAATCCAAGTTCTGTCGCGGTCTGGAACCACAGGAAGCCCTGATCCACATACTTTTTTATTTGGTCGGAATCCTTAACCGGCAATCCCAGAATTTTATTGTTTGCCTTGCCTGCGGCGACCACCTTTTTCAGGGCGTCCTGTACCCGGGGATGATCCTGTTGCCCACGGTAACCCATCGAGAAGGAAAGGTCGCTGGTACCGACAAAGATGACATCCACGCCGGGCGTGGCGGCAATCGCGTCGATCTGTTCCACCGCCCGCTCCTCTTCCACAATGATCACGACCATGACGTTATTGTCGGCGAAGGTGTGGTAACCTTCGGGCGCCGGCCATCGGAACGCCGCCAAGCCTGGCCCCGAACCTCGCCGGCCATGCGGTGGATATTTGCACGCCGCCACCGCCTGCCGCGCTAACTCCGGCGTGCTGCAAAACGGGAAGATAACTCCCAGGGCTCCGGCATCCAGCACGCGTTTCGCGGTCCAAAGCTCGTTGACGGGAACACGCGCAATCGGCACCGCCTTCAGACCGCGCGTGGCCAGGATGATGTTCCGCAAAGTTTCGAGCGTGATCGGACTGTGCTCCATCTCGATCCACAGGAAATCAAACCCGAGCGTAGCCACCTGAGCAGCAGTTTCGGCGCTCGCCACCGTGATGGTCGAGCCAATCACCGGCTTCCCCTCCCGGAGCATTTTCTTGAGGGGGTTTTCCAGAACTCCTGGCGAGCCGGCGTTTTCAGCGGGCATGGAAATTCTCCTTGTAAGACAAGAATAACTTCACGATACGGCGGACTCAACCTCGGCGCCTCACCACCCGCGGGCCTCGGCTTTCCGGCCGGGATGCTTGCACGGCCTCAAGTGTAAGTCACCCCTTCGCACCGCGTCCACGGGAATATCACACATTGGAAGGATTTCACCACGGAGGCCACAGAGGTCACGGAGAATAGACAGCCGAGGAGCGGCTTTCCATAGACTTGCAATTCCCTATTCCTCTGCGACCAAGCGCTAATGAAACCTTGCGGGCGCAGCCCGCCTTGGAGTGCGGTAGCGCCAGCTACCGCCTTTTGATCATCCCGTACCCGATACACCTTGGAACTGCGTCGCGGAAAAGGCGGTAGCTGGCGCTACCGCACTCCAAGGCGCCTGCGGCGCTGGCCCGTCTAATAGCTGGTGTCATATTTCATGATGAGGATGGTCGCTACCAGGACGATTCCGGAGCCCGCCATGGCGAGGGCGCCCAGGCGCTCTCCGAGAAGGACGGCCGCCATGAGCACGCCGAAGATCGGAACGAGGTAAAGAGAAACTGAGGCCACGGTCACGTCGAGGTGCTCGAGCGCCGCGAAGAAGAAGAGCATCGACGCCCCGTACATCAGAATCGCCAGGAATGCAAACGCCACCCAGGATTTCCAGTCGAAGGTGCGGAAGACGCTCCAGTGGAACGGTTCCGCCCATACCAGCAGGGGTATGCTGGCCAAGGAGGCCGTGATGTAACTGAAGATCAGGATCTCGATTTCCTGGAAGCGCCGCAGCAAGCCCTTGCAATAGGTGTTGTAGAAGGAAGAGCCGAAGCAACCCACCAGGATCAGGCTGTTGCCGACAAGGTATTTCATCTCCAAGAAGGAGACGTGGCGCAGATCCTCCACCGACATCAGCAGGACTCCCACCAAGCCGAGCGCCAGGGAGGCGATACGCAGCAGGGAAAGTTTTTCGCGCAGCATGAACGAAGCCAGGACTGCGGTGATCACGGGAATCATCAGGTTCAGCACCGCGCCGTTGGAGGCCAACGACCGGGAGATTCCCCAAGTCATGCCGAGTTGCGCGAGGACTTGACCCAGCACACCCGCCAGGGCGAACTTTCCCCAGTCCGACCAAGTGGGTCGCACAGCGCTCGGGTTGGAGCGGCGTTTGCGAATGAGCAAAGGAACAAACAAGACGGTGGTGATATAAAAAGGCAGGAAGGTGATGGCAAAAGGTCCCATGTTGCGGTCGAGAAATTTCACCGCCGTCCCTTGCGCCGACCAGATGAGAGATGCCGCGGCGAGCAAGGTGAAATACCAGAGCATCCTTCCTTTCCCCACCGTTTTGTTCAGCCCCGTTGCCGTTGCCATTTTGAGTTGTCAGTGGTCAGTTGTCAGTCATCAGTTGTCAGTTGTCAGTCGTAAGCAGTCTCGTCGCAGCCTAGTCAGTAAGCCATCACTCAAAACTGATAACTGAGAACTCATGACTGAAAACTGACGACTGACGACTGATGACCGTCCTTACAGCACGATGACGCCGAAGCGGTCAGCGCCCATCGAACTGCCGTCAATCACGTAAGGTTCAATGTGCCGCGCTTCGGCATAGGCGCGGACAACTTTCTCGAATGCTTCCGGGGCGTTCCGCCGCCCCAGGATGGCAACCGTCCCGCCGGCGCCGCCCCCCGTGACCTTGGCGCCGTACAGCCCCGCCGCGGCGCCTTGCTGGCGCACCAAATCCACCAGCAGGTCCGTGGCTTCGTTGCCCAGCCCGCACTCCGTGTAGGAGTAATGCGATTGATACATCAGGCCGCCCATCAGCCAGTAGGCGTCCTCGGAAGGCCGCGCCGCCGCGCCACGCGCCAGTTCCACGAACAACTGAATGCGCTGGTTCTCCTCAATCGCGTAACGCGTGCAGTTGCGGACGCGATACTGGATCTCGGGCCGGACCGTGGTGAACGGGTCGGGATGAAACTGCCCCGCGCCGAGGAACTCGCTGCCGGGCATCCTCTCGGGCAGGCGCCATTCGTACTTCGAGCGGAAGACCGAAGGGGTTACCTCCGAGAGATATCCTCGCCAGCGAGGATCGGTAAAGCGCGGGATGCGGCTGTTGGCGTCCTGAGTGACCGGCAACCATTCCCAATCACAGATGAGCTTGTAGCCCATGAAGGCCGCGGCGCGGGCCGCTTCGTATTCGATTCCGGTGACCGCGTGGCTCACGCCGGAGTCCACCGCCCAACAATGCAGCGCCTCGGGAAGCCGCACGAGCGGGAAAGGCTGGCACGGCTGGCAGAGCAGCGGCAGCACATAATCCTCATCGCCCAGCGTGGCCGCGGCTTGATCCATGATCCCACAAGCTGATTCCGCGATGACGTTTTCCACCCACTGGCAGGCCTCGGCCAATTCGATGCCGTGCAGGTCGATGCCGTAGGCGCGGGCGGCGGGCTTCATCACGGCGACTTCAACGGCCGCGGATGAGCTCACACCTTTGTTCAGCGGCACTTCGGATTGGAGATACACGTTGGCGCCAGTCTTTATCGCCTGGGGATAGCGCTGGGCCAGCAGGTAAAAGTTCCCGAGGGTATAAGCGGTCCAGCGCACCCGGGGATCGGCGTTCACCAGGCGGCGGACCGTGGCCTCATCGGTCAGGGCATCCAGCTCAAATTCCACCTGCTGCTGCCAACCGTGCTCGGCCATCTGCGGGTTCCAGAAGATCACGCGCCGGTCGTCGCGCAACTGCACCGCGCCCCAGGTGGCTTCGCGGATGGTGGCCTCAAACACCAGTCCGCCCGTGTAATCAACGTTTCCACCCATCAGGTCCAAGCGCCCCGGGCACCTTCCGATATAGATCGGGCGGCCCGAGGTAAAGAATTTCCCGTCGCCACGAAGGCTGGCGACCTGCGTTTCAAAGATGGTCATGCAAGCTCCCGGATGCTGTCAGTCACATAAGAGATGGTCTCTTCCGTCATGCGTGGATGGATGGGCAGGCTCACGTATTTGTGGAAGAGCGCTTCCGCCACGGGGCACTCGCCCTCGGCGTGGCCGAGTTGGCGATAGACCGTGGTGAGATGGATGGGCATGTAATGGGACCACACCTTGATGCGCTTGGCGGTGTAAAGCTCCCACATGAAATCTTCTTTGCTCAGTCGAAACTGCGGTTCCACCAGAACGCAGTAAATGTGAAAGACGTGCTTCACGTCCGGGGAGACATATGGTGTGGTGAGGCCACGAATGCTGCGCAAGCGCTCGCTATACAGGTTGGCAATCTCGATGCGCCGGGCGTTGAAGCCGTCCAGCTTGGCTAATTGCACCAGGCCGACCGCCGCCTGCGCGTCGGTCATGCGGAAATTGAAACCCACATGATCGAAATCCAGGTACCAATAGCGTTTGCCCATGGGAGTCTTGGATTCGTCAAGCGGAAGGTATTTTCCCTTGGGATCGTAGGTCAGGCAGCAGAGTGATCGGGAGGACAGCATCCGCTCGTAGAGGTCGCGGCGGTGGGCAGTGACCATTCCTCCCTCACCAAGCGTGACCATGTTCTTTTGCTGATGAAAACTAAATACGCCGATGTCACCCAGACTTCCCGCGCGGCGGCCCTTATACTCAGCCCCGGCCGCGTGAGCGGAATCTTCCACGACGATAATCCCGCGCTGGCGGGCCAGCTCCATGATCGGGTCCATGTCGCAGCACTGGCCGTAAAGGTGAACGAGCAGGATTACCTTGGTGCGGTCGGTTATTTTCTGGGCGATGGAAGCAGGGGTTAAATTGAGGGTGCGCGGGTCAACATCGGCGAAAACCACCCGCGCGCCTTGCGCCGCCGCGGCATTGGCCGTCGAGATCCAACTGATGGGAGTGGTGATCACCTCGTCGCCCGGGCCCACTCCCGCCGCAATCATGGCGAGCTGAAGTCCGGCCGTCGCCGACGTGACCGCAAGGCCATATTGAACGCCGCAGTAGGCAGCGAAGGCTTCTTCGAATTTCTTTACCTTCGACCCGCAGGAAGGCGCGCTCGCCGCCAGCACCTCGAGGAGCGCGGCTTCCTCCTCAGGTCCATATACAGAACCGTGGTTGTACTCGAGCTCATGAATTGCCTTGGGAAGATCCATAAATGGCCCTTTCGATGACTTCGTCGCAACTGGGAACGGGTGTCCGGCAGGTCGCCCGGATCCTTTCGGTGAGAAGAAAATGATCGAGGCCGCGCGGCGCCCGTCCCGGCAAGGGCGCAGTTTGGGGCTTGATCAGATCGCGCGAAAAACCCATTCTCTCCGCCAATTTCATTCCCAGTTCGAACCGCGAGATCGACTCGCTGGCGCCCACATGGAAGATGCCGCTGGCGCCGGGGAGGTGGAGAAGTTCCAGAATGAAATCCGTCAGCGTGTTGGCGTCAATCGGGTTGCGGTATTCGAAATTAGGGAACGAAACGGACTGCCCGGCACGAAGCTTTTCCGCCAATTTGTTCAGCATGGCATTCGTACCGTGATCCTGCGCAAAGCCCACCACCAGGGCCAAGCGGAAAATGATCGCCGACGGCAACGCCTGGCGGACCAAGTCCTCGGCGCGGGCCTTGGTCCTTCCGTAAACACTCACCGGCGTGGGAACGTCACTTTCACGGTAGCCGTGCCGGGTACCATCAAAGACCGCCGCCGATGACGTGAATACGAGCTTGGCCCCGGCTCGGGCGCAGGCCTCAACCACGCGGGCGGCGCCGCGAACATTGATCTCTTCCGCCAGCTCCGGGCGGTTCTCGCACGCGTCGATGTCGGAAATGGCAGCGAGCAGCACAACAACGTCCGGAGAGGCTTGCTGGAACCCTGCCTCGATGCTTGCCGCCGAAGTGACGTCCATCACCAAGCCTTCCCAGCCCGCCGCCGGGAGGTCAGCCGCAAAGACCTGGAACGCGGAGGTAGCCTTGCGGGCCAAGTGCTGCCCCAGAAAGCCGCGGGCGCCGATGATCAGTAAATGAGGTTTGTCGTGATGCATGAGACTAAGAACGGAAACTAGAAACTGGAAACTCGAAACTGGAAATTAGAACCTGGACACTAGCCCTAGAAGGTAATGGGATTTCCCATCTCCCAGTTTCTAGTTTCAAGTTTCCAGTTTCCAATTTTTGCCTACTTTGCCCATTCCGGAAAGGCCGTAAGGGCGTCCATGTAATTATGAATCCTGTCGGTGTGGGCGTCTTCTTGCCATCCGCCCCGGCCCGGGCGCCAGGTTTCATCCCTCGGGCAACCGTCATCATTGACCGTGTACAAGGCGTAATTCAAGGCTTGCCAGGCCAGCGCTTTGTATTCCATCGACCCCGTCGCCGCGGAGTACATGGCCAGGACGCCGCCATAGTTTGTGAGCGCGCCTCCCCACGGATTCTTGTCGTTCGTCTGTTCGCCGCAAACCGGCACGCCATCGCGAATGCTGGTGAAGTTCTGGACGGCGAAATCGATGAGCGCCTTGGCATCGGTCTTCCACTCGGGATCAAGCGCCTCCCGCTTTTCAATCAGATAACGAGCCAGATTGAGCGGTGACCAGGAATTGCGGTTGCCGGCTTCAGCGTGATCCTCGAAGAACTGGACCCAAAGGGAGCCATCTTTCGCAAGGTTCGGAATCTGGTAGTTCTTGATCCAATCCCAAAGCTTGGCGCGAGGCTCGCGAAACTCCGCGTAACCGTGATCGAGGAGCTTATCAAACAAACGGAGGATGTACGACATATTCGCGGCAATGGGCCCGCGCGCTTCGCCGGTTCGATAATCAACCCGAAATGGCCACGGCGAGTGCTGGTCATCACCCGCTCCCATGTTGGCCGCCAGCACACGCGCATTCTGAAGCGCCTGGTCGAGATACTTCTTCTCCTGGGTTTCCTCGGCGAGCAACACCAGCGCGTAACCGGCGATGCCCCCCTTATCAGGTTCAATCTCATACGGCTTGTCAGCTTGGCAACCGGAATCGGGGGGCTGCGGAAACTTCTCGCGAATGCCCGTAGACCGCGTAAAACGCGGATACTTGCCCGTGTCCGGCGTAAGGCTTTCCTTCACCAGATAATCACCCATCAAACGAGCGAACTCGAGCGTCTTGGGATTGCTCTTTCCTGTCCAGGCGTAATACTTCAGGTAAGAAATAATGCCCATGCCGTTTTGCATGGCAGGAATAAAATCCTGTCGCTTGGCAATGGCCTCGTAATTTCCGTCCATGAAAGTCATGACGACGAAACGGGGATAGCCGTTCTCCAAGGGACACGCAAAATACCAGTTCATTTCTCGCGTGATCGCGTCCGTCCAGGATGTCCACGGAAGGAGTATTCCCTCGGCGCTGTAAACCGCCGGATGATTACCGATGATGGGGTTCTGGGCTTGCAAGGCCTCAGCACCAAAAAAGATGAGAGTGCTCAAGATCAGTGAAACTCGAAAAGTACGCACGGTGACTTCTCCTGATTCAAAGGATCTTCGGTACGGATACAAGCACGTGGTCGGCCTGTAGACCGGCGGGATCGCGAATTCCCTTCTCTTCTCTAGGCCCAACTGCGTGAATTTCTCACAAGACACATTTCGCCGGGATTATGCCCTCACCGCGTCTGCCTGTCAACCGCTAAGGGTAGGTGGAAAAATGCATGGGCTGAGACTTGAATTTCAAGCTGTTGCGCGTTACACTTTTCCTGTGACTTTTTCACATTCCAAGCGTCGATCGCGCGTCGCCGAGTTGTGCAAGTTCCTCAAGGAGCGGTCCTCCGCAACCTATACCGAACTTGCCGGTCACTTCGCAGTTTCCGAAATGACGATGCGGCGTGACGTTGCGATCCTGGCCGCCACCGGCCAAGTCCTGATTGTGCCCCGCGGCGTGCAAACCGCCAAGGGGTTCCTCGCCGAATTGCCGTTTCTGGAAAGAATTCAGCGGATGGGTAAGGAAAAGGATCTGATTGGCAGGGCCGCGGCATTACAGGTGACGGAGGGGTCGTCCGTGGTGTTGGATTCCGGCACGACCACTTTGCAGGTGGCCCATCACCTTCGCGACAAACGTTGCACGGTCATTACCATGTCCCTCTCGGCCCTCCAGGAACTGGCCGACAGCCCCACCGTGCGAGTGGAAATGATTGGTGGGGTTTTTCGGAGTAGCAGCCAGGACTTAGTTGGCCCACAAGTATTCGAAGGCTTATCCGCCGTGCGGGCCGACCGGGTCATTTTTGGTGCCGCCGCGGTATCGCTCGATGGGGATGTGATGGTGAACGACACCGAAGCCGCGCAGGGGTTGGTGCGCGCGGGCCGCCAGCGGATCCTGGTGGTCGATAGCAGTAAGATCGGCGCCGAGGCGTTGTACCGCTTCTGCGAACTCGGCCAATGCGATTTGATGATTACCGATGAAGGAGCGAACGAAGCGGACCTCGAACAACTTCGCAAGCGCGTTAAAGTCCTCGTAGCGCGTGCGGGAGATGTTTGATCGACGCGCTGCCCCTGCCGGCTTCCCTCCCGATCCATCCACTAACACACGATGGGCTAGTGTAGTGCATCGCAGGTAAGGGTACTTGTAGCGCCGCCCTTTAGGGCGGCACATGCCGGGCTAAAGCCCGGCGCTACAACGGAAATCATTCGAATCAAATGCACCGTGAATTGAGACGCGCTACACTATGACCCTTTGTCCGCTCCGGCGGGCTACGATTTATTTGAGTAGGCTCGAAAAAGTTCTTGACATTCGATAACGGTTCGGCTAATATCAATATGAGCCCCGGCATCCTGCCGGCGCTTGGCGCCTCTCGGATTCTCCCACCACGAGAGGACACAATACCGAGAGGATGGCTGGTCAAGGCGGGCGGAGCGCGGCCCGAGTGAGGAAGGTGTCAGGTGTCGGGTGCCAGGTGTCAGGGACTCATCCCTGCCCGCGCGGGCAGGAGGCCATGCCACAAGGATGGGCACATGCAGATGGAGCGCCGACCGAAACCTGTTCCGACATAGTCGGGAGGTCTGCACATGCTGAACTCAAATTCAGCGCTACAGGATGCTGCGGCTTCTCGCGATGTACTAGAAAAAAAAGGGTTTAGCGGTGAATAGCAAAAATTCTGGAAAAATCTATGTCATTGAAATTAAAACAGTTAGTTCATTCTTATTGCCGGATGGAGAAAAAACGCGGGGGGAAAAAATGAAGGTAAGTTAGGCGATGTTATTGAAAACAAATGGAGAAAAAATGTCCGAATACCGGCCTCTGGCGATGTTGATGAAAACACACGAGTTAAAATCGCTATCTGGCGATGTTGATGAAAAGACAGGGAGTTATTGAACATAAAAGTGATGAGTGATGGGTGGCGAGTGACATGAAAAAGGCAAAACCCAAGGGCGGGAAGGTGGGCAGGGGAAACCGACAAACACCCGGCGTGACGCACTATCCCACATCGGCCATCGGCGGTGTCGGGTGAAACGGTGAACCAAATTGCTGGCTTCGAAAATCGCAAATCACAAATCACAAATCTCAGATGACCCGATGGCCCGATGGCCAGATGGCCCGATTTCGAAAGGCGGCTTAAGCACGAAGGCGGAAAAACGGTGATAGAGTATTTGCCTTGCAGCATTCCGGAGGTGAAATTGGCGCGCTCGAAGGTGGATGTGGTTGGTCTCGGTCTGAACGCTACGGACACGGTGATGACGGTCCGCGAGTTCCCTGCGCTGGGCGGCAAGGAGCGCGTGGTGGCGTCGTCCCTGCAAGCCGGTGGGCAGGTGGCGACGGCGCTGGTGACGTGCCGCCGCCTGGGGCTGAAGGTACGTTACATCGGGAAAGTTGGGGATGACCCCGCCGGCCAATTGCAGCTTGCCAGTTTGCGCCGCGAGGGTGTGGAGTTGGTTGACACGAAGGTGGTGCGCGGCGCTCCCAACCAATACGCCTACATCGTCGTCGATCAGGCAACGGGCGAGCGCACCATTTTCTGGGATCGCGATGCTCGGCTGGCGGTTCAGCCCAAAGAGCTCAAGCCCATCGCCATCACCTCCGCACGCCTGCTGCACCTGGATGGCTGCGACGTGGAAGCCGCGCTGCTGGCGGCGCGTTGGGCACGCCGCGCGCGCATCCCGGTGCTGGCCGACCTCGACACCGTTTACAAAAAAGTCGAGAAGCTTTTTCCCTACCTCGACTACCTGATCGCCTCGACACAATTTCTGCCCGCCGTTACCGGCCACGCCGACCCCTTCCAGGTGCTCGAATACATGGCGCGCGAATACCGCGTTCGCACGCCCGGAATGACTCTGGGCCGCGACGGCGCTTTGGTTTATCATGCGGGGCGTTTTTGCTACTCGCCGGGATTCGTCGTCGAAACGGTGGACACCACAGGCGCGGGCGACGTCTTCCACGGCGCTTTTGCTTATGCCTTGTTGGCGGGCTGGGATATGGCGCGCGCGTTGGACTTCTCGAACGCCATGGCCGCGCTCAACTGCACAGCGCTGGGCGCGCGCGGGGGAATCAAATCCCGGGCCGAGGCCGAACACCTGATGGCCACGGGGCTGCGGCATGTGAATCCTTTGTATGCGAAGGGGTGACCGCTCGCAACGGAACTGCAAAGGAAAGTCAAAAGGCAAAGCGCAAAAGGCAAAATGCAAAGGTGAAAGGCCGACGGAGGTTTATTTATGTCCGATCCGCAGAGCGATAACCGCACAACGGCCCCGATGGCGAAAGACAACTTCGCCCTGATCACCGGCGCTTCCAGCGGCATTGGCGCTTGTTTCGCGCGCGCCCTGGCGGCACGCGGCAGGCCTTTGGTTCTGGTGGCGCGGTCGAAAGAAAAGCTTGAAGCCCTGGCGCGCGAAATCGCGGCGAAACATTCCGTGCGTATTGAAGTCGTCGAGCAGGACCTCAGTATGGAGGGAGCGGCGGCGCGCTTGGCCGCGATCCTCAAAGAATGTGGGATTGCCATCGACCTACTCGTGAACAATGCCGGCTTCGGAGCGCAGGGCGAATTCTGGAGGCTGCCGCTGGACCGCCAGTCGGAGATGCTCCGCTTGAACATCGTGACGCTTACCGAGCTCGCCCACCTGCTCCTTCCAGCCATGGTCGAGCGGCGCGGCGGCGGCATCATCAACATCTCCTCGACGGCGAGCTTTCAGCCCGTGCCGTACACCAGCGTCTATGCTGCCACCAAGGCTTACGTCACCAGTTTTTCCATGGGGCTCGCAGAAGAGGTGTGCGAATACGGCGTAAAAGTTCTGGCGCTCTGCCCCGGCGGCACGGCGACCGACTTCTGGCACGCCGGCCAGTTCAGCAAGATCGAGTTTCCAGGCGGATTACAATCGCCCGAAGAGGTGGTGGAAGTGGGCTTGTGCGCCCTTGACCGCGGCCGCAGCCTGGCCGTCCCACGATTCATCAACCGGCTGATGATCTTCGCACAGCGGCTGGCCCCGCGCCGGCTGGTGGCTCGCCAAGCCGCGGATATGTTTCGACCGAAGACCTTCGATGCCGGCAAACGAACGGTTTGACCCTCCGGGATCATAGCCCGGATTTCTCACCACGTTTGGACGCTTGGGGGGGCCGGAAGGGCGGCGCGTGGCTGCGAAGTCAGTTCTGCACAGTCAAAGTCAGGGTTGTGGCGTGACTTATTCCTGGCGAGGTAGCCGTGACGGTCAGTGCGTACGTACCGGCTGGAGTGCCTGGCTGACTCGTGCGCGAACCCCCATTCATCTGGCCACCAGCACCGCATCCCGCTAGCAGCGTCGCGGACAGCGCGAGCGTGGCAAGACCCCAGGCCGCACGCCGCCGGGAATTCACCAGCGTCAACCCCGTCAATGCGAGGAAAGCCAGCAGAATGAACGTACTTAGACTATCGCCGTTTCCCCATCCCCGCGGCGTTTGCGGCGTCCGCAACATTGCTCCGCTGGGGGCTGTGGTTTGAATCGAAACCGTTACCAACGCGGGCGTCACACCGTCAAGCGTCGCTGCCGTGGGTGAAACCTGACAAGTAGATGCCGCAGGCGCGCCGGCGCAACTGAAACTGACGGTCGTCTGCATTCCTCCTGGTGAAACCGTCAGGTGGAACAGCGCCTGCTGTCCAGGCGCCACCGTCAGCCCTGTCGCCGAGCCCGCTAATGAAGCGAGGGAAAAATCCGCGCCGGCGCCGGTGAGCGACACCGTTTGCGGACTGCTCCCGGCATTAGTGGCGATGTTCAGAGTTGCCGTACGAGTCCCGGCGGCAGTGGGAGCGAAGGACACGATCATGCCGCAACTCGTCCCGGCAGTAAGCGATCCTCCGCACGGGTTCTGCAAGGAAAAATCCCCGGCGTTCGGCCCTGACACTGTAACGCCGCTAATGGTGAGGGTCGCGCTGCCTGGGTTACTCAGAGTTAATGACTGGTTGCTGCTGGCGCTTCCTACCATCTGGCTGGCGAAATTCACACCCGACGGCGACACCGAAGCCACAGGCGCGGTGCCTGTGCCGGTGA
>Ga0187849_1002353_pt1 | contig 18204 bp, 13 predicted proteins | sample June2016WEW_4_10_2_FD_132412 | JGI IMG/M metagenome (GOLD analysis project Ga0187849, IMG submission 132412) | Peatland microbial communities from SPRUCE experiment site at the Marcell Experimental Forest, Minnesota, USA - June2016WEW_4_100 | ecosystem: Environmental > Terrestrial > Soil >...
CGTTGGTCGGCCGGATCGCCCGGTGTGGTCCTTCGGTGGCCCGCCAGCGGTGCACATGCGTAGGACTCAGCCTTTGACAGCGCCGGAGACGAGACCCCGCACGTAGTAGCGCTGGAGTGCGACATAGATGATGACGCAAGGGATCATAGCGATCACCGCCCCCACCAACTGGGACACCGTAGTTGATCTGGCCGTAGGCGTCGCTCCGTTCCCTACGGAAAGCGGCCGGCGAACCTGGCACTCTTGACAATCCAGTCGATCTCTTCCCCGACTGTCAGGGACGCTCCGCCGAGGTCACGCTGGGCTTCCCGACATTGGCTGACTACGAGGCTTACAGTCATGCGCCGGAAACCCGACCGGTGCCGGCGTCTGCTTCGGGGCGCTCATCGACCGCTACGGGAACCGGATCGCCCTTGGAGAGCTCACGCCCGGAGACACCAAGTACCAAGTGCCGGTGGGAACCCGCGGGCTGTGACCGAGTCTCATGTTGAGTGGAACATCCCCGGCAAGCCTTGCGGAGGCGGATTTGCCTCAAGACCGATCGACAAGCTCACAATTGTCCCGTAAGTTCAGTCGGATGAAATATCGCCAGCTAGGTAACTCCGGACTACGTGTCTCGACCGTCACGCTCGGCACGATGGGCTTCGGCGGGACCGGATGGGCAAGTCCCGTAGGCCACATCGACGTCGCGGGAGCCCGCGGCCAGATCAGCCTTGCAAGAGACGCCGGAGTCAACTTGATCGACACCGCCGACGTCTACTCGTACGGGTTGTCGGAGGAGATCCTGGGCCAGGCTCTCGGCGGTGATCGTGACCAGGTGCTCATCGCGACCAAGGTGCGATTCCCGATGAGTCACGAGCCCAACGACGCGGGACTGTCGCGTCACCACATCATCTCTTCAGCCGAGGCGAGCCTGCGCCGGCTGGGCACCGATCACATCGACCTGTACCAGGTGCACGGATGGGACGGCCAGACCCCGCTCGAGGAAACCCTGGGCGCGCTGGACTCCCTGGTCCGCTCGGGCAAGGTGCTCTATGTCGGCGCGTCGAACTTCTCCGCGTGGCACTTGATGAAGGCGTTGGCGGTGTCGGAGCGCGCCAATCTGCCGCGCTTTGTCAGCCAGCAGATCTACTACTCACTACAAGCGCGCGACGCCGAGGCCGAACTGGTGCCGGTGTCGATCGACCAGGGTCTAGGCATCCTGGTGTGGAGCCCGCTCGCCGGCGGCCTCCTATCGGGCAAGTACCGGCGGCAGGGGACCGACGCCCCAGAGGGCAGCCGGCACTTGAGCGGCGACTGGGACGAACCGCCCATCCACAACCAGGACAAGCTGTACGACACCATCGAGTCACTCGTCGAGATCGGATCGGAGCGCGGTGTGTCGGCAGCTCAGATCGCACTGGCCTATCTCATCGCCAAGCCGGCGGTCACCTCGGTGATCGTCGGCGCGCGAACCGAGGAGCAGCTCACGGACAACCTGGCCTCGGCCGAGCTCGTGCTCACCGACGAGGAGGTGTCACGACTGGACGCGGTCAGCGCCGAGCCACTGCGCTACCCCTACTGGCATCAGGCCGCGAACATACCCGATCGGCTCAGCCCGGCCGATCTCAGCCTGCTTGGGCGTTACATCCGCTGACGGCGCCCCACACCGACAGGATTGACAACCAGTCACACTTGTCTCAAGTGGAGCCACGGGCGGGAAGGTTGCGACCGCCTCGCAGGTGCGGCGTGAACGTCCCCCTCGGCCATGCCGGGACGACATCGTTCCGTACGGTGGTGACAAAGAGCCGGCGTCTCGGCGCGGGGTTTCCGGTTGACGCCGCGAGAACCGATGATTAAGTTCAACTCATCAACGAAGTACCGAGGAGGTCCTTGATGCTGGCACCGACCCGTGATGATCGCTTCTCTTTTGGACTGTGGACGGTGGGCTGGCAGGCTCGAGACACATTCGGGGACGCAACACGAGACCCACTAGACCCCGTTGAAGCCGTCTCTCGCCTGGCCGAGCTAGGCGCGTACGGTGTGACTCTTCATGACGACGACCTGATTCCATTCGGGTCAGATGATGCCGAGCGCGCACGGAGAATCAAGCGATTCCGCGACGCTCTCGACGCGACTGGTCTCGTCGTGCCGATGGTCACGACCAATCTCTTCTCCCATCCGATCTTCAAGGACGGGGCCTTCACCAGTAACGACCGTGAGGTCCGCCGCTACGCCCTCCGCAAAGTCATGCGCAATCTGGACCTCGCCGCCGAGCTTGGAGCGACGACGTATGTCTTCTGGGGTGGGCGCGAAGGCTCTGACACCGATGCGGCAAAGGACGTCCGGGCGGCCTTGGATCGCTTCCGGGAGGCACTCGACCTTCTCGCGCAGTTCGTCATCGACCGTGGTTACCACATCCGATTCGCGATTGAGCCGAAACCGAATGAACCGCGCGGCGACATCCTGCTGCCCACCGTAGGAAGCGCGCTCGCCTTCATCTCGACGCTCGAGCACCAGGAGATGGTCGGGCTGAACCCCGAGGTCGGGCACGAGCAGATGGCTGGGATGAACTTCGTCCACAGCGTGTCACAGGCTCTTTGGCACGGGAAGCTCTTCCACATAGACCTCAACGGTCAGCGCGGGGCGAAGTTCGACCAGGACCTCGTCTTCGGTCATGGCGACTTGCTGAGCGCCTTCTACCTTGTCGACCTTCTCGAGAACGGCGGTCCCGGAGGCGGGCCTTCATACGACGGCCCCCGGCATTTCGATTACAAGCCCATGAGAACAGAGGATGCGGCCGGTGTCTGGACCTCGGCAGCATCCAACATGCAGACCTACCTGCTCTTGAAGGAGCGTGCGGCAGCCTTCCGCGCCGATCCGGCTGTGCAGGAAGCTTTGCGCGCGAGTCAAGTAGGAGAGCTCGCCACTCCGACGCTCAAGGAGGGCGAGTCCTATGTCGATCTGCTCGCTGACCGGTCTGCCTTCGAGGAGTTCGACCTCAAGACGGCAGCCGTGCACGGGTTCGGGTTCGCCCATCTCGATCAGCTCGCTGTGGAGCACGTCCTTGGCGCCCGCTGACCGACCTCGTACCGACACTTCCCGGTCACACGGACCTGACCGGCGTGAGAACCCACTCCTGCCATGACCCTCGTCGCAGGAGTGGACTCGTCCACGCAATCGTGCAAGGTCGTCGTCCGTGACGCTGCCACTGGCGATCTCGTCCGCAAGGGGTGGGCCCCGCACCCCGATTCGACGGAGGTCGACCCTGAGAGTTGGTGGAAGGCTCTGCAGTCTGCACTTGCAGACGCGGGAGGCCTCGACGGTATTGCTTCGATCTCGATCGCTGCGCAACAGCACGGCATGGTCTGCCTCGACGAGGACGCGAAGGTCGTACGTCCGGCGCTCTTGTGGAACGACACGAGATCGGCTCTCGAGGCCGAAGCACTCGTATCGGAGCTCGGCACCGATGCGTGGGCTTATGGCGTCGGAAGCGTCCCTTTGGCGGCGTTCACCGTCTCGAAGCTCCGGTGGCTTGCCGAGCACGAAGCTGACAATGCTGATCGCACAGCGGCCGTCTGTCTTCCGCACGACTGGCTCACCTGGAGGTTCCTGGGTTCACAGCACCAAGACGGATTGACGATCGAGTCGCTCACCACCGATCGAAGCGACGCGAGCGGCACAGGCTACTGGTCGCCCATCACCAATGAGTACCGACTCGACCTACTGCAGCGCGCACTGGGACGCGTCGTGAAGGTCCCGCGTGTCCTCGGGCCAGCGGAGAGCCCCGGGCAGAACGGCTCTGCCCTCCTCGGGCCTGGCGCTGGTGACAACGCCGCGGCTGCGCTTGTTGTGGCCCCAACGGACGGCGACGTCATTGTCTCGATCGGGACCTCTGGCACCGCCTTCGCAAGTTCGGACGTCTTGATTCCAGACAGTTCCGTGACCGTCGCAGGCTTTGCCGACGCGACCGGGCGTTACTTGCCGCTCGTTTGCACCCTCAACGCCGCTCGCGTTCTCGAGGGGATCGCCCGGATCCTTGGTGTAGATCAACAAGGTCTCTCCGACCTGGCACTGTCGGCTCCAGCAGGAGCCGACGGGCTGGTTCTGCTTCCCTACTTCGAAGGAGAACGCACCCCCAATCTTCCCGATTCAACCGGAGAGGTGTACGGCCTCAGCCTCAAGACCTCGAGTGCGGGCCATCTCGCCCGTGCCGCGGTTGAAGGCCTGTTGTGCGGCCTGGCGGACGCGCTTGATGCCGTCGAGTCGCATGGCGTCAAGATTGAGCGTGTGCGCCTGATCGGCGGTGGCAGCCGGTCCGAAGCGCTGCGCCGGATCGCGCCGGCAATCTTCGGCCGCCCAGTCCTCGTGCCACCCCCGGGGGAGTACGTCGCCGACGGCGCCGCATCCCAGGCAATGTGGGTGCTCGATCCCGGCCACAAGCCGGAGCCATGGCCTCTAAGCGGGTCGTTGCGATTCGATGCCGAACCGTTTCCTGGGGTACGAGCTCGATATGCCGAGGTCCGCGACGAGCACATCTCTCGCGCACGAACACGCGAGAGATAGCCGGGAACCATGGCGAGGGGCAATCGCGACTTTGCCCGAATGCCGAATGACACGGGAAGACCACTTCCCAGCGTGCCCGCTCGTCAGCAGCTGCTGAAGCGGCACAATCTCTCTCTCGTGCTCCGGCAGATCGCGGCGTCGCGGAGACCGTCTCGTGCACAACTGGCTGCGCGCACTGGCCTCACCAAGGCGACGGTCTCGACACTGGTCGATGCATTGATGGATGCCCAACTTGTCGTCGAGAGCGACCCGGAACGCGGCCTCATCGGGCGACCTGGCAGCCCGCTCAGTCTGAACCCGCAAGGGCCTGCCGGGCTCGGCGTAGAAATCAACGTCGACTACGTGTCGTGTTGCGTCGTCGACCTCACCGGTGCCGTCCGTTGCCGCAGGACGATCGTGGGTGACAACCGGCTGCTCCGGCCCGAGGTCGTACTGCGAAGGGCGGTCCGTGCCGCAAGTCTCATCTGGCGTCAGGCCGAAGTTGCCGGGCTCACCGTGGTCGGACTCGGCGTCGGCGTGCCAGGGTTGGTCGACTTCGACGGCGTTCTCCATCGCGCCCCCAACCTGCTGGAATGGCAGGGTATCCCGCTGGCCGAGGTCGTCGCCGACATGCTCGGGCGGCCCTTGCAATCGGTGTACTGCGACAACGAGGCAAATCTGGCGGCGCTCGGCGAGCGCTGGTTCGGTCGCAGAGACAACTTGCAGGACTTCGTGCTCGTGTCCGGTGAGATCGGGGTCGGAGCCGGGATCGTCATCGGTGGCGAGCTGTTTCGAGGCGTCCGAGGACTCGGAGGCGAGCTCGGTCATGTGACCGTGGACCCGATGGGACCGGCGTGCAGCTGTGGTGGCCGCGGTTGCCTCGAACGCGTCGCAGGCCAGGAGGCGTTGCTTGAAGCCGCAGGGCTGCCGGCAGAGGCGGGAACCGCCGTCGGCGGCCCTGTCGCATCAGTGGCAGAGCTCGTACGCAGAGCGCTCACAGGTGAGCCGACGACACTTCTCGCGCTGGAGAAGGCCGGAACTGCGCTCGGTATCGCGCTTTCTGCCTTCCTCAATGTCTTGGATCTTCCGACTGTCGTGCTCGGCGGTTTCTATGCGGAGCTCGCGCCGTGGCTGATCGGACCTGTGACTGGCGAGCTACATGACCGCGTTGTGAACCATCCCTGGTCACCCATCGAGGTGATCGTGTCGTCCCTCGGCGCCGAAGCCTCCGTCAGAGGGGCGGCAGGCATCACGATACGGCGGATCATCGACGATCCCGCCGCTTCGTTCCCCGAAGTCCTTGCCCTGACAAGGACCTGAGCGCTGGCGCCCACTTCAAAATGGGGGCTCAGCGGTTCCGACTGACGGCTCGGCCCGCAAAGTAGGACCACCTACAGCCACTCAGTCAGATCAGACGATGGCGCGACGAACTGCAATAGGGTCGGTCGTGCCCATCGTGCGACCAAAGCCCTCCTGGACACTTGCGAGGGAGGTTCAAGTTCCCGCTCAAGCTCTGTGAACGTGAGTCTTAGGATCTCGGCGCTTCGTCACCAACGGTTGTGCACCGACGGCGCGATGTATCTCTGGTAGATCTCGTGAAGACGGGCCAGCGTGCCCTCGCTGAGGATGCAATGGACGCCGGCATTCGCGTTGACGTGCACCTGAGCCGGCGTCTTGGCCCCCGGGATAACTGTAGAAACAGCCGGATGGGAGCAACAAAAGCGGAGCGCCAAACTCGCAAGTGTCTCCCCTTCGGGGAGAATGGCTTGAATCTCAGCCAGGGCGGCGAGACCCGCTTCGATGTCGACGCCCGAAAAGGTCTCGCCGACGTCGAAGACCTCCCCGTGGCGGTTGTAGCTGCGGTGGTCATTGGCCGGAAAGACCGTATCGGCAGTTATCTTCCCGGTGAGCAACCCCGACGCCAACGGCACGCGCGCGATGATCCCTACATCGGCAATCTGGGCCGCGGGAAAGAGTCGCTCCTCGGGTCGTTGGCGAAAGATGTTATAGATGATCTGGATCGTCGAAACCCCCGGATAGTCGAGCGCCTTTAGCGCCTCCTCCACTCGTTCGACGGAGACTCCATAGTTGGCAATCCTTCCAGCTCTGACGAGGTCGTCGAGGGCAACGAATACTTCCTGATGGTAGAAGAGGTCTGTCGGAGGGCAGTGCAGCTGGACGAGATCGAGGCAATCGGTCTCGAGGTTCTTCTGCGACCGTGCCACAAATGATTCGAGATTCTCCGGCGAGTAGCCGGCGACCGACTGGACAGGAAGCCTGCGTCCTGCCTTCGTCGCGACTACGAGCTCTTCATCCCGTTCTCGGCGGAGCCGTGCAATTAGCTGCTCGCTGCGGCCGTCACCATAGACATCGGCAGTGTCGAAGAACGTGACACCGGCATCGACGGCCGCATGTAGGGCTTGCATGGACGTCTCGTCATCGACGTCGCCCCAATCTGCCCCGATTGCCCACGCGCCAAAACCGATCACGCTGACGTCGAATCCGGTCTTGCCAAGTCGTCGAGTATCCATGGCCTCATGGTAGCGACGTTCTTTGCCCGCGCCATGATGTCATCCCGATGGCGTGGGGAAGCCATGCAACCCAGATCTGACCCGACAGGCAGCGTGGTAGGACCACTCTCACGCGCGCCGGTACGAACCGTACTTCTTTGCCGACTCAACGAGTGCGTGGATGTTCTCGGAAGGGGTGGTCGGGGCCATGGCACACCCCGGACCCAGTATGAACCCGCCGCCATGCTTGCAGGCGTCGAGGAGCTCGTGGCAGGCGACATCGACTTCTCCGACCGATCCGAGTGCAAGCAGGTTCGTGTCGATGTTGCCGAGCAAGCAGGTAGTGTCGCGCGCCGCTGCTTTGAGGTGCACTGCATCTGTCTTGTGGTCGATCTCGAGCACCTGAGCCCCGGTGGCAATGAATTCGTCGGTAATTCGCTCGGTGTTCCCGCAGATGTGCAAGTGCAGGATAATGCCATGCTCCTTGAGCTCGGTGACCATACGGCGCTCATGAGCCCACGGATACTGGCTGTATTGCCTTGGCGAGATCATGGACGGTCCCGCTATCGGCTCGCCGATAGACGTGGAGCGGCCACCGCACTCGATCAGGGCATAGGCGTAGCGCGTCGCGACACGCCTGGCATAGTCGAGCAGCGCGTGGACCAGGTCCTCCTCCTCGCCGGTCGCCAGATCCATCATGAATTCTCTTATGCCCCGAAGTTCCGCTGCCAGGTCCATCGGTCCCTGGTCCGCACGCGCGCAGATCCAAGCCTTGTCGCCGATCTCGCGCGCGAGAATGCGGGTCGCCTTCAGGATCTCGGACATCGGGAAGGTGACGTAGGGATCCGGCACCTGCAGATTGGCCACCCCGGAGAGGGAATCGAGAAGGGGCCGGCCGACCACCGGCGCTGTGTCATTGCCGTAGCGCACTTCCATGCCGCACGCCTCGGCATTACAGGCCGTGCCGTTCTCCAGCAGGATCATGTCGTGGCCGAACTCGCGCCAGGCCGTGAGCATGGCTTCGGCCAGCAGCGCGCCGTCACGGAAGATCTCCGACATCGGCAAGCCGGACGCGCGGGCGGCTACCTGGAAGTCGTGCAGATCCACAGGGACGCGATCCGGCTCACGCAGCTCAATGGCAGCCCCTACCCGCTCAATCGAGTTCATCCAACCACCCCAGGTGCTCGGTCCGCCGTTATCGACAACTGCGATCCCGAACGCGGTGCACGCAGGCGTTGCCTGTCACCGCCTCGACCATCGCCCAGAAGTTCTCGAGCGGCGTGTCCAGCTGCACGTGATGAGTCGGGGCCAGGATGAGGCCCCCACCCGCGCCGAGCGTGGCGATCCGGTCGACCACCTCCCGTCGGACGTCATCGGGACTACCGAACGGCAAGGTGTGCTGCTCATCCATCGAGCCCCAAAAGCAGAGGTCCTCGCCGTACTCGCGCTTGACCAGAATAGGGTCCATCGCGGCGGGTTGAATCGGGTTGAGTACGTCGATCCCGATCTCGATCAGCTCCGGAATGATTGCGTACACGCAGCCATCGGTGTGGTAGGCAACCTTCACGCCTGGGTTGATGGACTTCAGGTGCGCAATGATGTGCGCCATACGCGGCTTGAGGAAGCGTCGCCAGTGGCGGGGCGAGATGAACATGCCTTGCTGATGGCCCACGTCGTCGCCGAGCCAGATCATGTCGACGCCCATGCGCACGAGCGTCTCGGCCGCGGCGAGATGGTACCGGTAGGGGATGTCGAGGATGGCATCGGCAAGATCGGGGTCTTCGATAAAGTCGGTCAACAACTGCTCGAGGCCCCGTAACGCCCATGCGGTCTCGAAAATCGTCGTGACGGTGGACCCGATGATCCAGTACTCGGCTCCGTGCTCCGCGATGAGCCGTTCGGCGTCCGTGTAGAGCTCTGGCCGACCCGGGTCGGGCGGCCGATAGCGTGCGACCGCGTCGGTGTCGGCAAGGGGATGGCCACTCGGCTCGGTGTAGTGACCCACGCCATACGGAGTCTCGTAGCGCACCGACAACCAGCCCACGCCCCATTCGTCGACGTATTGGCCGCCCTCCCCGTAGTAGGAGTTTGCCCAGCCCACCGATGTGATGAGGAGATCCTGATCGAGGGCTATCTCGAGGTCGCACGGATTGCCGCCGCCGTGAGGGTTGTGCGCACCGACCGCCTCATCAAGGTGCAGATCCGCGCGGAGCCGTTTGGCGAACTCGGGTGTGAAGGTTGCCTGCCACGGGCAACGGTCCAGCGTCGCGTGACTCAGCGCCGCAACGACACGTTCACGATGCATGCTTGCTTCGCTTCCCGACTCGCACTGAGCGCCCGTGAGCCGCTCGTCCTACGAAACGATCACGTGTTTGCTGCCAACGCAGCGCGGCGGATCTGCTTGAGGTGGTGGAGCCACTCGACATGCTCTCGGCCGAGCTCGTCGTGCAGCGAACCGAAGACCGAGTACACCTCGTCATATGTCGCACGGTGTTGCTGCGACGGCTCGTAGCGACGTGACATCGCCGGCCTGAGCTCGCCGACCGCGGTTTCGAAGCTGTCGAAACCGCCCCGTGACGAGCCCGCGGCGAGCGCACCGCACAGCGCCGCGCCGCGCGCAGGAATCTGGCTCGAGTCAGGGATCGTGACCGGCAGTCCAGTCACATCCGCGAGCAACTGCATCATCAGCGCGCTTCGCTCGGCTATCCCACCGCATGCGACGATCTCATCGATGGCGACGTCGTGCTCGACGAAGTTCTCGATGATCCGTCGCGTCCCGAAGGCGACCGACTCGAGCAGGGCTCGGTAGATCTCGGCTGGAGTCGTCGCAAGGGTAAGACCGGCGATGACGCCCGACAGGTCCGCATCGCCGAGGATCGTCCGGTTGCCGTTCCACCAGTCGAGGGCCACGAGCCCACTCGCTCCGGGCGCGAGCTTGGCCGCCTCTCGTTCGAACTCCTCGTGCCAGCTCCCTCCCTGGCCAGGCTCACCGCTCTTCAGGCTGAGAAGTCGGCCGCCGAACCACGCGAACATGTCCCCGACAGCCGCTTGCCCGGCCTCGTAGCCGAAGAACCCAGGCAAGATGCCGTTCTCCACGACGCCGGTGATCCCTGGCATCCGGGCCTCGTGCCGATCGATGACGAGATCGCAGATGGACGTGCCCACGACCATCAGGAACACTCCAGAACTTTGCACCCCGGCTCCGGGGACCGACACGAACGAGTCGACGTTGCCGACCGCCACTGGGACCGACGTGCTCAGGCCGAGACGAGCCGCCACTTCGGCTCGAAGCGTCCCGGCAAACTGGCCGGGGGAGGCGAAGCTCGTCCCCAGTTTCTCGCTCGGGTCCGAAAAGCCAGGATAGGCCGCTTCGAAGTACGCCCGGGACGGCAGGCCGTCGCTCGCCGACCAGCAAGCCTTGTAACCCGCCGAGCAGCTGGCGCGAACCAACTTTCCCGTCAGGTGCCACACGATCCAGTCGGTTGCTTCGACGAACGCGCTCATGGCGTCGTAGACAGGGCGGTCTTTCTGCCAGGTCTCTATGAGCTTGGGGAAGTACCACTCAGACGAGAGCCGCCCGCCATAGCGGGCGAGGAAGCTCTCGCCGCGTTCGATCGCCACCTCGTTCAGCCGGTCCGCGACCGGCTGGGCGGAGTGGTGCTTCCAGAGCTTCACCCAGGCATGCAGGTGATCTTGCCACTCGTCGAGCTGGCAAAGCGGTGTGCCGTCCTCGGTCACCGGCAAGACGGTGCAGCAGGTGAAGTCGACGCCGATGCCGATCACTTCGTCCGCCGCCACCTTTGCGGCCGCGAGCGCTTCGGGAATCCCTCGGTAAAGGACCTCGAGGTAATCTCCAGGATCCTGCAGTGCGGTGTCCGGTGGGAGCTCGCCGCCGGTCGAGGGAAGCCTCTGGTCAATGACCCCATGGGGATAGCGGACCTCGGTGACTGCTAGCTCTTCAGCACTGCCCAGGTCGAGAAGGAGCACGCGGCCGGACTCGGTCCCGAAGTCGACTCCGATCGTGACACGCCGACCGCCCGGCGACGTGGAGACGCTCACGCTCCACCCACCACGCTGTGGTGCCCTGAGGTCTCGGGCGCGCCCATACCGCTCTCGCGCAGTTCGTCAAGCAAACATCTCAGAAGATCTTCAGCCATCCCGTCATTATGCCGCGCCCTCACCTTCACCGAGCCCGGACGCGATCGCTCCGCGGACTCGCGCCCGAGGCCTTCACGAAACCGCACCGGAGCGGGCTCGGTTTTCAACGCGGACCTCCATCCTCGACGGGCACCTTCGCTGCCCTCTCGGCGACCCAGCATCGCTTTCAAGAGGCCGTAGGCCGCGAGGAGAGCATGGCGTCTACCGCTTCATCAAGTCTGCCCTGACCTTCCAGGAAGTCGAGCACCGTGTAGCGAGATCGGATCCGGTTCGCCCACCGGAAGGTTGCCCCGAGGGTCGCGACATCAAGGCCGAGAAACCCGGGCTCAGAGGGAATCCTTGCTATCGCCAAAGCCTCTGCGATGAGAGGAAACACGCCCATCGCCTCGCCGATCTTCTCCTGCACGGCTTGCCAGCGCGACTGTGTCGCAGGCCATGTGGAAGCATGCTCGCCGAGGAACCTGCGCTTCTCGTCCAAGACGGCGTCCACCTCCGCGTCATGGCCGGCGAACCACGAACGCGCGTCGTCACCATCGGAGGCAATCGGGCGTGGGGGAACCAGTTCGTGTATGCCTCCGCCGAACGCGTATCGCTGGAGGCGCATCGCGAAGTGGGACGCGTAGCCCACCTGGAAGCCGTGCGGCGTATGGGGTCGCCGGCCGCCCGCCGCAAGTTGGTCCCAGAAATGGGACGCGTGGTGCTCACAGCCACTCGCTGGCCGGGAGTTCCCGATCATCGCCATGGCAATCCCGGACTCGACCAGCCCGCTCAGGAACCGGGAAACCGCCTCGGGCGACCCCCGGATGATGTCCTCCACATGCGTAGCAGCATGAACGAGGGGCGCGGTAACACGTCGCTCAACAGTTGCGCAGAACCGCTCGCCGTACAGCTCGTGAGACGCCAACCAGTCGACGTGTGCAGACGCCTTGCCGAACAGGTCACCGAGACCGGCTCGCGTCATGTCGAGCGGGGCTGCGGCAATTGTGTGAGGGTCTGCGAAGATCGCCACTGGCGGAGCGACCGGGAAGCTCGTTTTCATCCCCCCGAACTCCATTACGGCGAGATTCGACGCGTACCCGTCCATCGAGGCGGCAGTCGGCACACTAACGAACTCACGTCGCATGAGACTCGCGACGTACCGTGTGGTGTCGGTGATCACGCCGGAGCCGACTGCAACGATCGCATCGGTTGCCGAGTCCTTCAACGCCTCATGTAGGCGCGACACGCTCGTCTCATCGGCAAGCAGACCGCTGCGCTCGGGGAAGCAAAAGGTCGTGACGCGCAAGTTCGCTCTCGAAAGCTCGCCGACGACACCAGATCCGGCGGCTTCCTCGGTATTTGCATCCATGACGACAAACGGGCTTGTCCACCCACGCTCTTTCACGTAGGCGACAAGCTGCTCGACGGCATGTTCGTCAATGACGACTAGGTCGGTCGGGACCCGATGGACCGCTCCGCAGGCGCACTGACCGTTCGGTGGGGACCCTGCCTTGCCGACGACTCGAGCGACCATGGACCTCACTGCCTCGAAGTAGGAACTGGCACATCGAGCCGACGGGTTCGACAGCTCAACGTCAGTTCCGCCATGTCACTGCACGGCACCGTCATCATAGGGACGGATGGCTCTATCGAGTCCAGCGAAAACCCGTGACCACTCTCTCCCGCTCTCTGTCCGATTCGCGCTGCCAGCGCGGCGTCGTTGTGGACTTCTTCGCCGTCACGGTCCCGGGCGGCGTCGAGCTGGCGAACTAGGGCGATCCCGTTATCGAAAGGTGTTTCGGCCGCGTCAGACTTTGAGCTCCTGTTGGCCCAGAGCGATCCGACGGCGGTACTCCGAGACCATGATTTCTGTAAGGGCCTCAATCGTCGTGTCCTCGACGTTCAGGTCGAGGGTGATGCGCCCTTCCTGCAATACATTCAGCCGGTCGCAGAGCTCGAACAGGTGCGTGTAGTTGTGGTCAATGATGATCATCGAGACGCCGCGATTGCGTGAGAGGTCCTTGACGAGGTCGATAACTAGCGCGGACTCCTTCGCGCCCATCGCCGCGAGCGGCTCGTCGAGCAGGAGGATCTTCGAGTTCTGATGTGTTGCTCTCGCCAGCGCCACGGCCTGTCGTTGACCACCGGACATGTTCTCGATGAGCGCGTCGACGCTCGGGATTTGGACTTTGATGTCGTTGAGGTAATCGCGGGCCATCTGTCGCATCTTCTTGTTCGACAGCCACCGAAGCCAGCCATAGCGGGTCATCTCGCGGTTGAGGAACAGGTTCTGGTAAACGGTGAGCGCCGGAACAAGCGCCAGGTCCTGGTAGACGGTCTCGATGCCACGCCGCCGCGCGTCCTTCACCGAGTGGAACTCCACCTCTTTTCCCTCGACGAAGATCTTCCCCGCGTCCTGGCGGTGGAAACCACAGAGGATCTTCACCAGCGTGCTCTTGCCGCTTCCGTTGTCGCCCACCACCCCGAGAACCTCGCCGCGCCTCAGCTGGAGATCGATACCGCTCAGGACGATGAGGGGCCCGAAGCTCTTCTCGATCCCCTCCGTACGAAGGATGACGTCCTGACCTTCGACGCGGTGACGGCTGATACTTACCTCCGCGCCAGCACCACTCGCCGGCGTGTCTCGCCCGAAACCGTCCGAATCGGAGGTTCCTGCAAGGTAGGTGTCGTTCATCTCGTCTCTCATCTTCACATCTTTTTCGCCGTCATCCGCCCGAGCTGGACGTTCACCGCCATGGCGAGGAGGATCACGGCGCCTTCGACGAGGATGAACCAGTTCGCACTGATACCGATGAGGTTGAATCCATCCTCGAGTACGCCTAGCACAATCGCTCCGATCAAGGTCCCGGCCACGGTGGCCTTACCGCCGGTGAGCGCTGTCCCCCCGATCACGGCAGCCGTGACACCAGCCAGCATCTCGGTCAGTCCTGGGGCCGCAGGGTCAAGGCTCCCGATTCGAATCGAGTCGCAGAGACCGATGAGGGCGGAGACGAAGGCGATGATGATGAAGCACCACACCTTGATCATCCGGACACGGACGCCGGCCTCGGCAGCACCAAGCTCGTTGCCACCCGTCGCCGTCGTGTGGAGGCCGAAGACTGTCCCCTTGAGCAACGCCCAGATGATGAGGACGAGCCCCAATCCCCACAGACCCTCGGCCCAGTTGCTAAGGCCCATGATCGCGCCAAATTTTCCCGTCGTACCGGGCATTTCGGTGGTGATGTCGCTCGAGGCGACGAGGACCCATCCCGCAAGCACGTAGTTCACTCCGAGCGTCGCCACGAAGGACGGGACCTTGAGCCACACGACTACAGCCCCGTTGAGGGCTCCGATCAGACTGCAGATGAACAACGAGATGGCGATTCCCCAGCCGAGCGGCACGCCGTGGTACCCCAGAATCACGACGATCCACGACGACGTCAGGAAAATCTGGCCCGCGGACAGGTCGATCTCAGCTAGGTCGAGTAGCAGGACCTCGCCCGCGCCGATGACCGCGATCGGCGCGGTGTACTGCGCCATCGTGACGACGTTCGTGTAGGAGTAGAAAGCCGAGTTTCGGACTGAGAAGTAGGCGATGAGCGCAACGGCGACGATGAAGATCGTCGCCTCCGGTCGCATGAAAAACAGGTCGGAGATACGGCGTGCGAGCCCCCGCTCCGCAAAACGCGGAGCGGGGGCCAAAGTCTCCTCTTTAGGAGTCGTAGACACTGATCAGTCTGTACTCGTCGTTGTCAGGAGTGGAGGATCTTGTTCGGAGGCGTATAAACGGTCGCCTTCGTGGTAGCTCCTTCGAAACGCGTTGAGTGCGCGAGGTACGGACCAACATTCCCCTTGTTTATGAAGCCAAGACCGGAGTCGGTGTCGCACGGCTTCATCAAACCAGCCGAGATGTTGTACAGGAACAACTGGATGACCGGCACGAAGCCCTGCAGGTAGGCCTGCTGGTCGATCGAGAACATGAGGGCTCCGCTCTTGACGCCGTCGAGCACAGGGAGGCTGACGTCCCATCCCGAGCCGCCCACGGTCCCCTTCAGGTGGTTCTTCGTGATGCAGTCTGCGACCGCCTCCGAGTCACCGTTGTCGACTGAGTACAAGAACTTCACGTCCTTGTGGCCTTCCCACCACGCCTGGACCGCCGTGATCTCGGCCGGAACAAGCGCGCCACCGGCAACGACCTCGGTCTTCATGCCTGCCTTGGTGAAGATCGGCAGAGCGCCGTTGATCCGGGGCTGGATGTTGCCCGTGCCCGGGGTCGCGATCACCATTCCGATGAGGTCTCCCGGCTTGAGGGTCGCTACGATCAGCTCCGCTGCAGCGGCACCTGCGGTGAGGTTGCTCTGTCCGACGTAGCACAGCCGGCTGTTCCCTGGCTCGTCGGCGTTGTACGCGATAACCGGAATGCCGATGTCGAGGGCCCGGTCGACCGGCTTATTGAAGGCTGTCGGGTCGATGAGGGTGGTCGCGATGCCGTTCACTTTGCCGGCGATCGCGACGTCGATCGCGTTGACCATGTCCGAGACTGCCGAGACCTGCGAGCCCGCCCACTGTGGGGTGGGGATCCCCAGGATCCGGGCGGCGTCCTGCATCCCATATTGGGTAGCGGTGAAGAACGGGTTCGTCGTCACGTGGTTGACGAAGGTGAACTTGTACGCCGGATGACTAGCGAACAGCGGGTGCGACTCGTCGCGGTAGGTCTGCGCCGACGCCCCCCGTTCACCCAGAATCTCTGCCAAACCGCCGAGGAAGGGCACGGATGCGACCATGCCGGCGTTGCGCAGGAACCGGCGCCTCGATACTTCGTACTTTCTTGGTTCTACGTCTTGGGGTTCAAACTTCGCCATCTGAAGGTTCCCTTTCGTTGGTGATTCCCTATGCGGCCTCGCCAGGCTCCCTAGGGATTGCAGTGTGAATGCAACATATCGACCAGACAAAGCCGCCTACGTGGACCTCCTTTCTCGTGCCTGCGGACCTAGAGCCAGGCCGACGTTCGCAAACCCCTGGTCGCGCGAACCCGCCAAGTACTGACTCGCCATCCGTCTCCTGAGATCGTTGCCCTAATCTTTGACGGAACTGTTAGACGTAACAGTAATGCAACGCGATTTCACTAGCAAGGCATAATAGCGCCACGCCGAGTGGCGAGAAGGTGACCTCGTGTCTCCTAAAGGTCATCTTGCGCAGCCCGTCGAGGTCGGTCGCACGACTAGGGTCGCACGACTAGGAAGGGTCGCGAGATCGGCGAACTGCCGGCGAGTCTCCCACAGGGGGAAGAAGGTGCTGCTGGCGAGTTGAGCACTGGGGAGCGTGCGGCCTGTCGGCGCACGGGCAAGCATGAGGAGACCGGGATGTTTCACCCAGATCGGCGATCGATGCCTTCGCGGTCTATGGGATGGGCGAGTACGCTTATCGCAGAGTGATTCGGTTTGCCGCGCTTCGCGGACTCCTCGTGATGGGAGTGCTCGCAGGCGTCGGCATCGCGGTCAGGCCTCAACTCGCAGTGAGTCCCGCGAGCGACCCGGTCGGACGTGTCGCCTCGATCGTGAGCGTTGCCGCGGGTGCGTACACGGGCTACGCGGTTCTTTCAGACGGCCACGTGTGGGCGTGGGGCGATGACCTGGAGGGTCAGATCGGAGACAGGGGACCTTGGTCCTCGCGCACGATCCCGGTCGAGGTCCAGGGTCTTTCGTCAGCGATCCTGGCCGTAGGCGGTGCGAACAGCGTCTACGCGATCCGCGGTAACGGCACGGCGTGGGCCTGGGGGGATGACAGCCAGGGTGAGCTCGCCGACGCACGTTTCACGGCTCGGCAGCTGCCTGGCCTTGTGCGCAAGCTGAGTGCGGTCAGAGACATCGCTGCCGGAGCGTTCAGCGCTTACGCGATCCGCGACAACGGCACGGCGTGGGCCTGGGGGGATGACAGCTTTGGGCAGCTCGGAACGGGATCGGGCAGTGGCGTCGTCGCCACTCCGCAGGAGCTAACGCGCTTGACCCACGTCGTCGCCATTGCAGCAAGCACATCTGATGGCTACGCGCTGCTCGGTGACGGAACGGTGTGGGCATGGGGCGACAACAGCCTTGGCGAGCTCGGGGGTGGCGGGTGCGGCCCGGCACCAGCCGGACGTCCCGACACCTGCCTGGGTTCGAGCGTCCCCCAACGGGTACCAGACCTCACCGAGGTAGTGGCTATCGCGGCCGGTGGGGACTCTGTCTACGCGCTACGCCGCGACGGGAGCGTATGGGCGTGGGGTGACGACGAGTTCGGAGAGCTCGGCGACGGTGTTCGGCGCCTTGACGAGGGCGCCCCGGTCAAAGTGAGGGGTCTGAGCCACGTGGTCGCCATCGCCGCGGGGTCGTGCTCTGGCTACGCACTGCTCGGTGACAGAACCGTGTGGGCATGGGGCCGCGGCGATTCCGGCCAGCTCGGGGACGGGAGCACATCGGACCGAAGCATCCCGGTCCAGGTAAATGGTCTGGCGGGCGTGGTACAGGTGGTCGGGGGGGGCGACATGGCCTTCGCACTCGAGCGAAATGGAAGCCTGTGGTCCTGGGGTACCAACACGCTCGGCCAACTCGGCAACGGCTCCGTGGTCAGCCGAGACCTCCCCACCCGCGTCCTCGGTCTCCCTGGTTCGCCTCGCTCGGCGAAGACGCAGCGGAGTGAGCATCCGACCCGACTACTGCACCCTGGAGGTCCGCTGGCGGATGCCGATGGCACAGTGGGCCTGTGACCTCTGACCGCACTGAGGACCCCCGCGAGAGCACCCCCACTTCAACGCGAAGAGCCGGATAAACGCGGGATAATTCTTCGACACGGGCCTCGACCGACGGTCGACACCCGTCCTGACCAGGTAAGCGGTAGTGGGGCTACTCAGACTCGAACTGAGGACCTCAGCATTATCAGTGTCTTTCAGGGAGTTGTCCCCAGCTGGACCCGTGGCTAGAAACCGTTGTTGAACTGCGCTTTTGTGAACCGTCACTGACCACGAGTAACCGTCATCTGCCACACTGCTGTGTCA
>Ga0187849_1002358_pt1 | contig 18182 bp, 17 predicted proteins | sample June2016WEW_4_10_2_FD_132412 | JGI IMG/M metagenome (GOLD analysis project Ga0187849, IMG submission 132412) | Peatland microbial communities from SPRUCE experiment site at the Marcell Experimental Forest, Minnesota, USA - June2016WEW_4_100 | ecosystem: Environmental > Terrestrial > Soil >...
CGACCGGCTGATCGAGGCGACGGGAACGCTGAGCGCCCGGCAGATGCGCGATCAGGTGCTGGATACGATGGACCTGGAGCGGGAGCGCGGGATCACGATCAAGCTGAACGCGGTGCGGATGACCTACGCCGCGCGGGACGGGACCCAGTACGAGCTGAACCTCATCGACACGCCGGGGCACGTGGACTTCACCTACGAGGTCTCGCGCTCGCTGAACGCGTGCGAGGGCGCGATCCTGGTGGTGGACGCGGCGCAGGGTATCCAGGCGCAGACGGTCTCGAACCTCTTCCTCGCGCTCGACGCCGGCCTCGAGATCATCCCCGTCCTCAACAAGATCGACCTCCCCTCGGCCGAGCCGGAGAAGCGGAAGGCCGAGCTGCACGAGCTGATCGGCGCGAAAGAAGACGAGATCCTCCTCGTGTCCGCGAAGGAGGGGCGCGGGGTCCCCGAGCTGCTCGAGGCGGTCGTCCGGCGCGTGCCGCCGCCCAAGGGCGACCCGGACGCGCCGCTGCGCGCCCTGATCTTCGACAGCTACTACGACCGCTATCGGGGGGCGATCCCCTCGATCCGGGTGGTGGACGGCGTGGCGCGGCCGGGGATGCACATCGCGATGGGCTCGCACGACGGCGTGTACGAGGTGGCGGAGGTCGGCTACCTCCAGCTGGCGCACCGGCCGACGGAGGATCTCTCGGCGGGCGAGGTCGGCTACCTCGTCGCCAACTTCCGCGACGTGAAGGACACGCGGGCGGGCGACACGATCCTCGACGCCGACCGCCGCGCGGCGCAGCTCCTCCCGGGGTACCGCGAGGCGAAGTCGATGGTCTTCGCCGGCCTCTACCCCACCGCGCCGGAGGCGTACGAGGACCTGCGCGACGCGCTGGCCAAGCTCCAGCTGAACGACGCGTCGCTGCACTACGAGCCCGAAACCTCGATCGCGCTCGGCTTCGGCTTCCGCTGCGGGTTCCTGGGGCTGCTCCACATGGAGATCGTGCAGGAGCGGCTCGAGCGGGAGTTCGGGCTCGACCTCGTCACCACCGTGCCGAACGTGGAGTACGACGTGTACCTCACGAACCGTGACAAGCTGGTGGTGGAGAACCCGAGCAGGATGCCGACCGGCTCCCAGGTGGACCGGATCGAGGAGCCGTACGTGGACGCCCGGATCATCTCCCCCTCCGAGTACATCGGCCCGCTGATGCAGCTGGGCCAGGAGCGGCGCGGCGTCTACAAGGGCATGAAGTACCTCGACCCGGTGCGCGTGGAGTTCGAGTGGGAGTTCCCGCTCGCGGAGATCATCCTCGACTTCTACGACAAGCTGAAGACGCTGTCGCGCGGCTACGCGTCGCTCGATTACGAGTTCGTCGCCTACCGCGCCAGCGACCTCGTGAAGCTGGACATGCTGATCAACGGCGACGCGGTGGACGCCTTCAGCGTGATCATCCATCGCGACAAGGCGTACGAGTGGGGGAAGAAGCTGGCGGAGAAGCTGCGGGAGCTGATCCCGCGGCAGCTCTTCGAGGTCGTGATCCAGGCGGCCATCGGCAGCAAGATCATCGCGCGCGAGACGGTGCGGCCGCTGCGCAAGAACGTGCTGGCCAAGTGCTACGGCGGCGACGTCACCCGCAAGCGCAAGCTGCTCGAGAAGCAGAAGGCGGGGAAGAAGCGGATGAAGCAGGTGGGCTCCGTGGAGATCCCGCAGGAGGCGTTCCTCGCCGTGCTGAAGGTCGAGTGAGTGGACCGCGCCCCAGCGGGCCGCAGCCGCGGCCGAGCCCGCCCCCGCCGCCGCGAGCGAGCAGCGTCGTGCACGGCCGGGGGCTCGTCATCCAGACGGCGTTCTTCGGCGACGTGATCCTGACCACACCGCTGATCCGGCGCGCGTGCGAGCGGCTCGGCACGCCGGTCGACGTGGTGACGCTCCCGGGCGCGGCGCTGGTGCTGGCGAACAATCCGTCGATCCGGGACCGGATCCCGTACGACAAGCACGGGAAGGACGCGGGGATCGCTTCTTTCGTGCGGCTGGCCCTGCTGCTGCGCCGGCGCCGGTATGCCGTCGCCTACCTGGCCCAGTCGAGCCTGCGTTCGGCCGCGCTCGCCTTCGCGGCGCGCATCCCCCGCCGCATCGGCTTTCGGGGCGCGCCGGGGGCATTCCTCCAGACCCACTCCGTCGCGCCGCGCGGCGAGCCGCACCAGGTCGAACGGCTTCTGGCCCTCGCCGACGGCGCCCCCGACCGCCGCGAGCCGGAGATCTTTCCGGGCCCCGAGGAGCGCGCGGCGGTGGACGTGCTGCTCGCCGAGGCCGGGATCCAGGGGGAGTTCGTGGTGCTGGCGCCCGGCTCGCAGTGGGGCTCCAAGCGCTGGCCCTTCTTCCCGGAGCTGGCGCGGGTCCTCGCGCAGGAGTGCCGGCTCGCCATCGTCGGGGGCCCGGGAGACCGCGCCGACGCGCGGCAGATCAAGACGGCCCTCGGCTCCGCGACGCCGGTGGCCGACGCGACCGGGAGGCTCTCGATCCTCGCCGCCGGCGAGCTCATCCGCCGCGCCCGCCTCCTCGTCTCGAACGACTCGGCGCCGGTGCACCTGGCGTCGGCGACGGGCACGCCGACGGTGGAGATCTACGGGCCCACGGCGCCGATCTTCGGCTTCGCCGCGCGCGCGGCCTGGTCGCGCATCGTCGAGCCCGATCCGCTCGACTGCCGCCCCTGCCACCACCACGGCCCCCCGGCCTGCCCGCTCGGCCACCACCGCTGCATGCGCGAGATCTCCATCAGCAAGGTGCTGGCCGAGGTCCGCGGGCTGCTCCAGATTGTTCCCAAACGCTACGGAGTCTGACGCATGCGCTACGTGGTCGGCGTTGACATCGGCGGCACGAACATCGTGGTGGGCACGGTGTCCGAGGACGGCCAGCAGGTCCTCGGCTTCCGTTCGACGCCGACCCAGCCGGAGGAGGGCCCGCAGGCCGTCATCGGCCGGATCGCCCGGCTGACCCAGGCCTCGATGGCGGCGGCGGAGAAGGCCTCCGGGGTGCGCCGGGACGGCATCGTGGGCGTGGGGATCGGCTCCCCCGGACCGCTCGACCGGGAGAAGGGCCTGGTCCTCCTGACGCCGAACCTCGGGTGGCGCAACCTCCCGCTGCGGGACCTGGTGAGCGAGGCGGTCGGGCTCCCCGCCACCCTCGACAACGACGCCAACTGCGCGGTCTACGGCGAGTGGTGGGTCGGGGCCGCGCGCGGCGCGAAGTACGTGGTCGGCCTCACGATCGGGACGGGGATCGGCGGCGGCATCGTGCTCGACGGCGAGATCTACCACGGCACCTCCGACGTCGCCGGCGAGATCGGGCACACGACCATCGACTCCACCGGCCGCCTCTGCAAGTGCGGCAACTACGGCTGCCTCGAGGCCTACGCGTCCGGGCCGGCGATCGCGGCGCGCGCGGTCGAGGGCATCGTCAGCGGCGTGGAGACGCGGCTGCCCGACTACGTGGGCGGCGACCTCACGAAGATCACGGCGCAGACGGTCTTCGAGGCCGCGTCCGCCAACGACGACTTCGCGCTCGAGGTGGTGCGCGACACCGCCAAGTTCCTCGGCGCCGGCGTCGGCAACCTGGTCAACATCTTCAATCCCGACGTGGTCGTCATCGCCGGCGGCGTCACGATGGCGGGCGATCGGCTCTTCGTGCCCCTCAAGGCCGAGGTCAAACGCCGGGCGTTCCAGCCCGCGGTCGATGTGTGTCGCATCGTCCCGGGCGCGCTCCCCGGCACCGCCGGCGTGATCGGTGCGGTCGCCACCTTCAAGAACCAGATGTGGGGGGAGGTCTGAAGAAGCTCGGCGTCCTCGGCACGATGATCTGGGACACGATCATCGGCCGCGACCCCGCCGAGGCTCCGCTCGAGGAGTGGGGCGGGATCGGCTACGCGCTGGCCGGACTCGACGCCTCGCTGGGCACGGACTGGGAGCTGGTGCCGCTGGTGAAGGTGGGGCGCGACATGGCCGTCAGCGCGAACGAGTTCCTCCGAGGTCTCGCCAGGGTCCCGGATGGTCGCCGCTTCGCCGAGGTGCCGACGCTGAACCCGCGCGTGCGGCTGAACTACCGCGACCTGGAGCGGTGGTGCGAGCAGCTCCAGGGCGGCGTCCCGCCGTGGACCTGGGCCGAGCTGGGCCCCATGGTCGCCGACCTGGACGCCCTGTACGTCAACTTCATCACGGGCTACGAGTGCGACCTCGCCACGGCGCAGGCCCTGCGCCGCGCCTTCGACCGGCCGCTCTACGGCGACCTGCACAGCCTCGCCCTCGGCATGCACGCCGACGGCATCCGCCACCACCGCCCGCTCGAGCAGCCGCTGGCGTGGCTGGCCTGCTTCGACGTCGCGCAGGTGAACGAGGACGAGCTGCGGATGATGGGCGGCGAGCCGCTGGCGCTGGCCGCGCGTGCGGTGGACCTCGGGGTCCGGGCGGTGTGCGTCACCCTGGGTCCCAGGGGCGCGTCCTACGTGGCGGCGCCGGGCTTCGACCGGCTGGTGGGCGCCGCGCCCGGCGCGCGTACGGCGCCCCCGGTGGTGCGCACCGCGACGGTGGAGAGCGAGGGCGAGGTGCTGAGCGGCGATCCCACCGGCTGCGGCGACGTCTTCGGCTCGACCCTGTTCGCGCGCCTGCTGGCGGGGGCGGACCTGGAGACGGCGATCCGGGACGCGAACCGCCTGGCCCGCCGCAACGTCTCGTATCGCGGCGCCAGCGGGCTGCAGCACTACCTGCGCGGGGCGCTGGCACGGAGCGGCGCGGCATGACCGCCCTGGTCGAGGTGCCGCAGAGCTTCGACGACCGCTCCTTCGAGCAGTTCGCCGCCGCCTTCGCCGCCGCCCAGGTCGGGGAGCGCGTGCTGGTGGACGCGCACGCCTGCGAGTGGGCCTCCCCGTTCGGCCTGGTGACGCTGCTCTGCGCCGGCCAGGCGCTGGGGGAGCGGCACGGCGGGAAGCCGCTCCTGACCGTGCCCGCGGACAAGGACGTGGCGCACTACTGGGCGCGCACGGGGTTCTTCCGCGAGGCGGAGGCGCTGTTCGAGATCCACGGCACGGTGCCGCGCGTGAAGCCGCAGCCGGAGACCACCGTCCTGCTGGAAGTGACGCCGGTGCGCGTCGCCGGGGACGTGCACAAGGTGGTGGACCACATCCAGGATCGCGCCGCCGCGATCCTCACGGCCGAGCTCGGCCTCGACCCGAAGGCGACCGTGGGATTCGGTATGGCGCTTTCGGAGGCTTGTCAAAATATTGTGGAGCACGCCGGCACCGGAGGCTGGGTCGCGGTCCACGCCTATACGTGGCGCCGCCGGCTGGGCCGGCGGGTCGTGGTGATCGCGGTGGCGGATGCCGGCGTCGGATTCCGGAACACCCTCGCGCCGTCGCAGGCGGCATCGTTCGGCGAGCGCTGGGGAGATGCCCGCGCGCTGGAAGCGGCGTTCATCCACGGCGTGAGCCGCTTCCGGGATCCGGGACGCGGCCAGGGGTTGCGTGGGATCCGCCGCTGGCTCGACCGGTGGGGCGGCAAGATGAGCATCCGGAGCGGCACGGCGCGGATCGCGATGGTCCCCGCGTGGGACGAGGACGTGCCGCTCAAGGACGGACTGGACCCGTTCCCGGGCGCGCAGCTGACGGTGGTGATTCCCGCGGCGGCGCCGGAGGCGAAGTGATCGCGGAGATCGACGTCAGGGCGGTGCTGTCGCGCAGCGTCTGCGAGTTCCACAGCGATCTCGTGACCCGGTCCACGGGGCGCGCGGTCCGCAGCGGCATCGAAGCCCACCTCCAGGAGCATCCTGACGTCACCGTCGTCGTCCTCGACTTCTCGGCCGTGCGCGTGCTCGACTGTTCCTGCGCGGACGAGGTGATCGCGCAGCTGCTGCTGCGCCGGTCCGGCGGCGACGCCGAGCGCCCGACCTACTTCCTGGTGCGCGGCCTCGACGAGACCCACGCCGACCAGATCGACGACGTGCTCCGACGCCACGGGCTCGCGCTGGTGGCCGAGGAGCGCGGGGGCGCCACGCGCCTGCTGGGCTGGGTGACCGAGCTGATGCGCACGGCGTGGGAGCGCATCGCCAGCCGCGGCCCGACCGAGCCGGAGGAGCTGGCCTCCGACCTCGCCTGGCCCCTCGCCGACGCCCGGGCCGCGCTGGACGAGCTGGCCTTCCGCCACCTCGTGATCCGCACGGACCGCCGCTACCTTCCCGTCCCGGCAGCCTAGCGCCAACATGCGCCGCCGCACCGCCGGGCCCTCGACCCTCGCGATCCACGGGGACGTCCCCGCGCGCGCCGCCCACGATCCGGTGGCGGCCCCGATCTACCAGTCCAGCACCTTCGTCAGCCCCGTCGGGTCGAGCGAGGAAGTCCTCTACACGCGCTACGGGAACAACCCCAACCAGCTGCGGCTGGCCGAGCGCCTGGCGCGGCTCGAGGGGGCGGAGGCCGCGATCTTCGTCGCCAGTGGGATGGGGGCGACCGCGCTGGCCCACCTCGCGGTGCTCAACCCGGGCGACCATCTGCTGTCGAGTGACTGGATCTACGGCGGGACCCGCCAGCTCTTCACCGAGGAGTTCACGCGCTTCGGCATCGAGGTCAGCTTCGTCAACCCCGACAAGCGGCGGGAATGGCGCAGCAAGCTGCGGAAGAACACGAGGGGCATCTTCATCGAATCGCCGACCAATCCGCTGATGCGCGTGCTCGACGTGCAGTGGCTCGCCGTGCTCGCGGAGGCGGAGGGCATCGCGCTGCTGGTGGACTCGACCTTCGCCTCGCCGATCAATTACCGGCCGCTGGAGCACGGCGCCGACGTCGTGATCCACAGCGTGACCAAGTACCTGAACGGCCACTCCGACATCGTCGCGGGGGCCGTGGCCGGCGCCGAGACGATCGTGGAGGAGGTCCGCAGCCGGATGAAGGTCTGGGGCCAGGCGCTGGACCCGCACGCCGCGTGGCTCATCGAGCGCGGGATGAAGACCCTCGCCGTGCGCGTGCAGCGCCACAACCAGACCGGCATGGAAGTGGCGACGTGGCTGGAGCAGCAGCCGAAGGTGCGACGGGTGCACTACCCGGGCCTCGCGTCGCACCCGGACCACGCCCTCGCGGCGCGGACGCTGGACGGCTTCGGCGGGATGGTGGGCGTCGAGCTGTCCGGCGGCCCCCGCGCCGCCGAACGGTGCCTGCGCGCGCTGCGGCTCATCACGCACGCGCCGAGCCTGGGCGGCGTCGAGTCGCTCGTCTCGGAGCCGCGCTTCACCTCCCACGCCGCGCTCACGCCCGACGAGCGGGCCGCCGCCGGGATCCCCGACGGCTTTCTCCGACTCTCGCTCGGGCTGGAGGACGCGGCGGACCTGATCGAGGACCTCACCCGCGGGCTCGCCGCGGTCTAGCGTTTGGCCTAGATTGCGGCCGTGATCAAGTTCCTCAACGTCACGCATGAGTATCCGAAGACGGGCGCCGCCCTCAAAGACGTCTCCTTCCATATCCCCAAGGGGGAGTTCGCCTTCCTCACCGGGCACAGCGGCGCCGGCAAGACGACGGCGCTGCGGCTGATCTACATGGCCGAGCGGCCGACGGTCGGCGAGGTGCGCGTCTCCGGCTTCACCTCCTCGCGCATCAACGGGCGGGACGTCCCCCGCCTCCGGCGCAGGCTCGGGGTCGTCTTCCAGGACTTCCAGCTGCTCGAGGACCGCACGGCGGAGGAGAACGTCGCCTTCGCCCTCGAGGTCACGGGCGCGCGGCGCTCCACCATCGGCCCGCGGGTGATGCGGGTGCTCACCCAGGTCGGCCTGGCCGGGAAGGCGCACCAGTACCCGCGTGAGCTGTCGGGGGGCGAGCAGCAGCGCGTGGCCATCGCCCGCGCGCTCGTCAACGACCCGGTGGTCCTGCTGGCGGACGAGCCGACGGGCAACCTCGACGAGCGGGCGACGCGCGGGATCTTCCAGCTGCTGCGGGACATCAACGCGTCGGGCACGGCCGTGCTCATGGCGACGCACGATCTCGACCTGGTCAAGAGCGTGCCGGCGCATCTGGTCGAGCTGCAGCACGGCGCCGTGGCGTACGACTCGGCCGAGGACGCGGGCGGGGCGGCCGCGATCCCATGAGGCTCGTGCTCCGCGAGACGATGCTCGCCTTCCGGCGCGCGCCGCTGCTCTCCGTGCTGTCCATCTCGACGATCGCCTTCTCGCTCTTCGTGTTCGGCCTCTTCGGCCTGGTCGCCGTCAACATCCACGCCGCCATCGGCACGGCGGCCGAGCGCGTCGAGGTGGTGGCGTACCTGCGCCGCGGCACGGCCATCGAGGCGATCACGCTGGGGATGAGCGACATCCAGGCCTTCCCCGAGGTCCAGAGCGTCGAGCACGTCAGCGAGACCGAGGCGCTGTCCCGCGCCCGCCGGGAGCTGCCCGAGTTCCAGGACATCTTCCAGGACCTGGAGGTCAATCCGCTCCCCGCGTCCCTGGAAGTGCGGCTCAAGCCTGAGTTGCGCAACGCGGCCACCGCGGCGGCCGTCGCCGACCGGCTCAAGGGCTTCCAGTTCGTCGAGGACGTCCGCTTCGGCAACGACTGGGTCGAGAAACTCGACCGCCTGCGCGCCATCGCGACCGCCGCCGGCACCGTCATCGGCGCCGCCTTCGCCCTGGTCGCGATCATCATCATCGGCAATACCATCCGCATGGCGGTGCTGCACCGGAGCCGCGAGATCGCGATCATGCGCCTGGTGGGCGCGACCGACGGCTTCATCCGGCGGCCCTTCCTGCTCGAAGGCCTCACCAAGGGCGTGCTCGGCGGACTGCTCGCGCTCGGCCTGTGCTACGGCACCTTCGCGCTCGTCGGCAGCGTCTACCACGCGACGCTGTTCTTCGCGCCGGCCGAGTCCGTGGCCGGGGTCGCCGCCGGCGGCCTGCTGGGCCTCGTCGGCAGCCTCGTCGCAGTCGGCCGCCACCTTCGCGGAGTCTGATGGACCGCGGCGCGGCCCCCGCCGCCCTGCTCCTCGCCGCCCTCCTGGCGGCGTTCCCGCTCGCCGCGCAGCAGGTCCCCTCCCCGGGGCTCGACACCGCGCTGGCCAACAGCCAGTCCCGCCTCATCGAGATCCGCCGGCAGCGCGAGCAGCTCGAAGACGAGATGGCGCGCCTCAGGAGCCGCGTGCACTCCCTCTCGAGCGAAGTCCAGAACATGCAGGCCCAGGTCCAGACGACCGGCCGCATCGTGGGCGAGCTGGACATCCAGATCGCCGAGATGGGCACGCAGATCGGGCGCAAGACGGCCGATCTCCTGATCGCGCAGGACGCGCTGGCGGAGAAGCGCGCCATCCTGCAGCACCGGCTGATCGAGATCGACAAGCGCGGGCCGCTGTACACGGCCCAGGTGCTGCTGGGGGCGGAGTCGTTCGGGGACCTCCTCAGCCGCTACAAGTACCTGTACCTCATCAGCCGCCAGGACCGGCAGCTGGTCAAGGAAGTGCAGGCGCTGCGCGACTCCGCGGCCGACGGGCGCGACCAGCTCCTCAGTCTCCAGAACACCCTCTCGCGGCGGCGCGACGAGCGCGCGGAGGAGAACCAGCGCTACCGCGACCTGGAGCAGGACCGGCAGCGCAGCCTGCGCCAGTCCCAGCGCGCCGCGGACCGGGCGCAGCAGCAGCTCGCGCAGCTCGCGCGCGACGAGGCGCGCCTCAACGACTTCATCGCCGCCCTCGAGCGGCGCCGCCTCGCGGAAGCCAGCCGCGGCGTCGCCAGCGCCTCCCGGCTCCGCACGTCGGACATCGGCCAGCTCGACTGGCCGGTGAACGGCAACATCGTCTACCGCTTCGGGCGGCAGCAGCTCGAGAACAACACCACCATCCGCTGGAACGGCATCGGCATCGGGGTGAGCAGCGGCACGCCGGTCCACGCCGTCGCGCCCGGCACCGTGCGGCTGGCGCGCGCCCTCGGCACCTACGGTCCCTCGGTCGTGATCGACCATGGGGGCGGGTACTACACCGTCTACGCCTACCTCCGCGAGATCCAGGTCCGGGAGAACCAGCAGGTCGCCAAGGGCGACGTGGTGGGGCTCTCGGGCGGGGAGAACTCCGACCAGGGACCCCACATCGAATTCCAGGTGCGCAAGGAAGGCCAGGCCCTCGACCCCATCGCGTGGCTGCGCCGCCGCCAGTGAGCGCGCCGGACGGACGCCTCGCCAAGCGCTGCGAGACCTGCGGGCGGTTCCGGCTCTACGCGCCGGAGGACGACTACTGCATCGTGTGCGGCTACCAGAGCCTGGCGTCGGAGTGCACCTGCGGCCGCAGCTTCGACTATGCGCTGGCCGAGCCGCCGGGTGGGGGCCTGCACTGCCCGCGGTGCGGGCGCGATTTCCGGGCGGGCCGCGCGGCCCTCGGGCTCGACTAGCCGCCCGCTCCCGCGGCTCGCGCAGCCCCGCCATTGCGTTTCCGCGCTGAGGCGCGGTCCACCGTTGCAGCCCCGTCCGCCGCGTCATATCTTCGCCGCATGTCCGACGAGCCGCTCCTGACGCTGAAAGAGGTAGCCGACAAGCTGGAGCTTCCGGAATCCACGGTCCGCTACTACCGCGACGCCTTCCTCGATCACATCCCCTCGATCGGCACCGGCCGGCGGCGGCGCTATCCGCCCGCCGCGGTTGCCGTCCTGCGGACCCTCGCCGCGGGGTATGCCGCGGGCCGGTCGCGCGAGGCGATCCTGGGCACCCTGGAGGGCGCGACGCCGCAGGTCGCTCCCGGCCCCGCACACCAGCCGCGCGCCGCCGGGCACCGGGCGTCCGGCGTGTCGAACCTCGAGCTGCTGGCGGCCATCGTGGACGGCGAGCGCGAGCAGCGCGACGCGCTCTGGCAGATGGCCAAGGAGATCGTGCGGCTCACCGATGTGCTGGAAGGCCAGGAGAAGGTGCTCACGGAGATCGCGGACCACGCCGGCGTGCGGCCGGCGCTCGCTGCCGCGCAGCCGCCCAGGGCCCTGAGCGAAGGCCGTGCCGACGCCGCGAGGAGCCCGGCGCCGCCCCCGCCCGCGCCGGTCGCCCCTCCGAGCGCCCCTCCGCCGGTGCAGTCCGCGCCGCCGCCGGCCACCGTCGAAGCCCGCGCGCCGTCGCCGCCCCCGCCGCCCCCGCCGCCACCGCCGTGGCGCGCCGAGGCGCCGGCCCCAGTGCCGCCTCCGGGCATTCCGCAGGCCGCGCCGCCGCCAGCTCCCCCTCCCCCTCGCCCCGTCCCATCGGGGACGCCGGCATCGGAGATGGAGCGCCTGCGCATGGAGCTGGAGTCCGAGCGGGATCTGGTGGAGCGGCTGCGGGAGGCGAAGGTCAAGCTCGAGCATCGCGTCACCGATGCCGAGGCGCAGCTGGAGGAGCACCGCCCGCGGAAGCGCACGTCGGTGCTGGGCAGGCTCCTCAAGCCGGGTGACGAGTGAGGAGAGAGACGGGGACCGGGGTCCCTGCCCCGGAGTCAGGGAGGCACTTCCCCGGACCCCGGATCCCTGATCCCGGAGACCCTCCACGCGTCGCGCTGGCCCAGATCCGCGCCGCGCTCGAGCGCCGCAACGCGCACCGGCGCGAGGCCGTCGCGGAGGTCGCATCCGCCCTGGCTGCGCTGGCCGACGCCGTCGCCCGCCACGCCGGGCGGGTGGAGGACGTGCGGCGCGCGGTCGAGGCGCAGGGGGGCGACCTCGAGCCGCTGCAGTTCTACGATTCGCTGATGGCGCGCCTCAGGATGGAACTGCGGGCGGCGGAGCGCACGCTCGCCGACGTCTTCCGCGTCGCGGCCGACGAGTCTGCGGCGGCGCGCTAGCTCCCCGGCGACAGCGCGATGGCGATGCGGTCGTCGGGGGACGCCTTCGCCTTGGCGAGCGCCGCATCGGCGAGGGCGAACAGATCCTCGGGGCGGAGCGCCTCGGGATGCGGGAACGACACGACGCCCGCCGAGAATCTCGGATGCTCCCCGCCCAGGTCGGGGAAGGTGTGCTTCGTCACCACCGAGTTCAGCCGCTGAACGAAGTTCCGCGCCCCGCGCGCGTCGGTCTCCGGCAGCACGAGCGCGAACTCGTCCCCGCCGTAGCGCGCCACGAAGTCGGGCGACCGCAGCTCCCGCTGCAGGATCTGCCCGAGGTCCGCGAGGATCCGGTCCCCGGCCTGCGTCCCCAGCCGGTCGTTGATTACCCGGAACTGATCCACGTCCAGCACCACCAGGCAGAACCGGAGGCGGTAGCGCCGCGCCCGCTCGTACTCGTCGCGGAGCCGGCGGTCGAGCGCGTCGAGACTGGCGCAGCCCGTGAGGACGTCGAGCGCCCCGGCGTTGAGCTGGCGCCGGAACATCGCGGCGCGCCGCTCCTCGTTCTCCAGGACCTTCGACGCGGCCTTCGCGATGGTGTCGGCGAGCGCGATGTCGCGGCTGGTGAGCTCGGGGTCGCCCTCGCGCGTGCGGAGGAAGAAGACCCCGGCCGGCGTCCCCTGCACGAAGACCGGCAAGGCGACCGCCGAGCGGATGTTCACCTCGACCGACTGGGCGTCCCACTTGTCGCGGATCGTGGCGAACAGCGGGTGCTCCTGCACGTCTTCGATGACGACCGGACGCTCGGTGCGCAGCGCCTCCTGGATCTCCGGGTAGCGCGCCAGCTCGACGCGCATGTCGCGCACCGAGGGGTTCTCGTACACGGCGACCACGCGCCCGTGCTGCGCGCCCGGCGAGGTCAGGACGAAGGAGCAGTGCGAGAGGCTCAGCGCCTGGCCCACCCGCCGGACCAGGGTCTGGAAGATTTCCTCGGCCCGCAGCGCGGCCGAGACTTCCTGGAAGATGTCGAAAAGGAGATCGCGGGCGCGGAGCGTGGCGCGGAGGTCCCGCAGCTCCTCCCGCCGCGCCAGCAGGTGCTCCAGACGCGACCGCAGCTCGTCGCTGTTCACCGGATGTCCGACCGCGTCGTCGGCCCCGGCATGGATCAGGTCGGCGACCGCCCGTCCGTCGCCACCCGAGACGATCGCCACCAGCGGCAGCTCCGCCCACTGCTGCGCCGTCTCCCGCATCTTCTTGACCGTGGCGAGGTCGGCCGCCTCCGCGCCCGACACGCAGATCAGGACGGCGTCCGGCGCCTCGCCCTCGACTGCCGCCTTCAGGTTGCGTCCCGGCGGGGCCAGGTCCACGCGGAACCCGGCCTTCTCGAGCGCGGCCGCCAGGCCCGCGGGGCGTGCGGCTGCCTCGCCGGCGACAAGGAGATGGGTGCGGAATACGTCGTTCACGGTCCCTCGTTCACCTTACTCCGGCGCGAACCTATCCATCGGGCAGGCCAGCCGCAAGCGATTCGGCGGCCGCGGGCATTCCCGCATGCGCGTTGAGACCCATCTGGCGGCCCGTCGGCGCATGGTCGCCGGGCAGATAGCCGCGCGCGGCGTTCGGGATAGGCGCACGCTCGCAGCGATGGTGGCCGTTCCCCGGCATCCCTTCGTCCCCGCCGCACTCGCCTTCGCGGCGCACGACGACGCGCCCCTGCCGGTGGGACATGGCCAGACGATCTCCCAGCCGTACATGGTCGCGCTGATGACCGAGGCCCTGCTGCCGCGGCGCCACGACCGCGTCCTCGAGATCGGCACCGGCTCGGGATACCAGGCGGCCATCCTCGCGCACCTCGTCAGGCAGGTCGTGACGATCGAGCGGATCGAGGCGCTGGCCGATGGGGCCCGGCGCCGGTTCGACGCGTTGGGGCTCCACAACGTGGAGGTCCACGTCGCCGACGGCTCGCTCGGCTGGCCGGAGGGAGCGCCGTACGACGGCATCCTCGTCACCGCCGCGTCCCCATGCATCCCGGAGCCGCTGGTCGCGCAGCTCGCGCCGGGTGGGCGCCTCGCGGTGCCGGTGGGCGACCTCGCCCTGCAGGAGCTGGTCGTCGGCGTCCTCTCGCCGGACGGGCTGGTCACCCGCCGGGCAGGCGCGTGCCGTTTCGTGCCGCTCATCGGCCGCCACGCCTTCCAGGAGGGCTTCTGACGCGCCGGACACACGCCGAACCGCGGACAACACCTCCGATGCGCCGCCCGCTCGATGCGGCCCTGGCATCTTTGCCACCGCGCCGGCTGCCGCCGGCGGATCTCCTCGGGGCCCACGTCTCCACCCAGGGAGGCATCGCCCTGGCGCCCGAGCGCGGGCGGCTGATCGGCGCCAGCGCGATCCAGGTCTTCACCAAGACCCCGAACCAGTGGCGCGAGCCGGCGCTGGAACGCGGCGCCGCTCCCGCTTTCACGCGCGCCCTCGCCATGCACGGGATCCGCGCGGTCACGAGTCACGACTCGTACCTCATCAACCTCGCCTCGCCGGTGCCGGCGCTCCGCCGCCGCTCCCGGCAGAGCTTCATCGCCGAGCTGGAGCGGTGCGAAGCCCTCGGCATCCCGTATCTGGTCTCCCATCCCGGCAACTTCCTCGACGACCGCGAGCGGGGCCTCGTCCGCAACGCCGCATCGTACGCGGCGTGTCTGGCCGCCGTGCCCGGCCGCGTGCACGTGCTGCTCGAAACCACCGCGGGGAGCGGCACCGCGCTGGGGAGCAGCTTCGAGGAGCTGGCGGCCCTGGTGGAGGCGATGCCGCGCGCCGCCCGGCGCCGCATCGGCTTCTGCGCCGACACCTGCCACCTCTTCGCCGCCGGCTACGATCTGGTCGGCGACTACGACGGCGTGTGGAACGCCTTCGACCGCGTGCTCGGCATCGAGCGGCTCGTCTGCCTGCATCTCAACGACTCCGTGGGCGGCCTCGGCAGCCGGCGCGACCGCCACGCCCTGATCGGAGAGGGGTCGCTCGGCCCCGAGCCGTTCCGGAGAATCATGACCGACGAGCGTCTGACGGGCGTCATCAAGATCCTCGAAACGCCCAAGGGCGAGGACCTCGTGACCAACGACCGGCGGATGCTGCGGCGGCTGCGGGCGTACGCCCGCGCGACACCGCGACGTCCGGCGCAACCGGGGGCGACGGTGTTATCGTAACTGCCGATGCCAGGGAAACACGCCATCACCGAGGCCGATGTGCGCGAGGCCGCCCGCGCGGGCCGCACGCTCGACCTGCCCGCGGGGGCGGTGGTCACGCCCGCCGCACGCGATCTGGCCGCTACGCTCGGCGTCGCACTGAAGGAACCCGAGGGCACGGAGGCACGGGTGCACGGACGCACGGTCGCCATCGGCGCGGACCACGGAGGATACCCGCTCAAGGAGTTGTTGAAGCCGGTGCTCGCCGAGTCGGGCTACGAGGTGCTGGACCTGGGGACGTACGACGCGCAGGCGGTGGACTACCCCGACTTCGCGGTCGCCGTGGCGCGTGCCGTGGCGGAGGACCGGGCCTGGCGGGGAATCATGATTGACGGGGCTGGGATTGGGAGCGCGATGGCCGCCAACAAGATCGCCGGAGTCCGGGCCGCCCTCTGCTACGACCTCACCACTGCCCAGAACGCCCGTGAGCACAATGACGCCAACGTCTTGACGCTGGGCGGCACGCTCATCGGCACGCGCCTTGCGGTGGATATCGTTCGCACGTTCCTCTCCGCCGCCTTCGGCGGAGGCCGCCACGCGAAGCGCGTGGAGAAGATCAACGCTCTCGACGCCGGCCGCGGCTGACTTTCCGTTCGGGATGGGCCGCGGCGGCTGAGGTCGCCATGGCCGTCAAGCGCCAGGAAGCACTCGATTATCACTCGCAGGGCCGCCCCGGCAAGATCCAGATCGCGCTGACGAAGCCCTGCAAGACGCAGCTCGATCTCTCGCTCGCCTACACGCCGGGCGTGGCCGAGCCGTGCCTCGACATCGAGAAGGACCCCGATCTCGCCTACAAGTACACCGCGCGCGGGAATCTCGTCGCCGTGGTGTCGAACGGCACGGCGGTCCTGGGGCTCGGCAACATCGGTCCGCTCGCGGGGAAGCCGGTGATGGAGGGCAAAGGGGTGCTCTTCAAGGCGTTCGCCGACGTGGACGTGTTCGACCTCGACATCAACGCGCCGACGCCGAAAGAGATCATCGCCTTCTGCAAGATGCTCGAGCCCACGGTGGGCGGCATCAATCTAGAAGACATCAAGGCGCCGGACTGCTTCGAGGTGGAAGAGGAGCTGATCAAGGCGCTGGACATCCCGGTCTTCCACGACGACCAGCACGGGACGGCGATCATCTCGGGCGCGGCCCTGATCAACGCCGCGGAGCTGATCGGCAAGCCGCTCGAGAGCCTGAAGGTCGTCTTCAGCGGCGCCGGCGCCTCGGCGATCGCGACGGCGAACCACTACATCCGGCTCGGTGTCAAGCGCGAGAACGTGACGATCGTCGACACCAAGGGCGTGGTGCACGCCGGGCGCACGGACCTCAACAAGTACAAGCAGGCGTTCGCGAAGAAGACCGACGCCCGCAACCTCAAGGACGCGCTGATGGGCGCCGACGTCCTCGTCGGCCTCTCGGTGGCGGGCGCCGTGACGCCCGACATGCTGAAGGGGATGGCGCCGAAGCCGATCATCTTCGCGCTGGCCAATCCGACGCCGGAGATCATGCCGGAGGACGCCCGCGCGGCGCGGCCCGACGCGATCATCTGCACGGGCCGGTCGGACTACCCCAACCAAGTCAACAACGTGCTCGGCTTCCCGTTCATCTTCCGCGGCGCGCTCGACGTGCACGCGAGAAAGATCAACGAGGAGATGAAGATGGCGGCCACCCACGCGCTGGCCGACCTGGCGAAGCAGGACGTGCCGGACGCCGTGCGCACCGCCTACGGCGTCGAGCGGATCCACTTCGGCCCGGACTATCTGATCCCGAAGGCGCTGGACCCGCGGGTGCTGCTCTGGGAAGCGCCGGCCGTCGCGGAGGCCGCGATGAAGACCGGCGTGGCCCGCAAGACGATCGACCTCACGGCCTACCGCGCGGAGCTCGAGGCGCGGCTCGGCTACGCCCGCGCTCTGATGCGGGGCCTCACCGACCGCGCCGCGGCGCACCCGCAGCGCATCGTCTTCTCCGAGGGTTGGGATCCGCGGGTGGTGCGCGCGGCCCGGATCCTGGTGGACGAAGGAATAGCGAAGCCGATCCTCGTCGGGGACCCGGACCGGGTCGCCGCCGTGGCGAAGGACGCGGAAGTCCCGCTCGACAACATCCCGGTGGTGGATCCGCGCACGGCCACGAGCCGCGAGCGGTACGCGCAGGCGCTCTGGCAGCGCCGCCAGCGGAAGGGCGTCACCCTCGGGGCGTCACGCCGCCTCGTCGAGGAACCGCACTACTTCGCCTCGATGATGGTGGCGCAGGGCGACGCCGATGCGATGGTCGGCGGGATCGAGCAGTTCTATCCCGACAAGCTGCACGCCCCGCTGCAGGCGGTGGGCGTGGATCCCAGGACGAACGTGCTGGCCGGCGTGTTCATGATGGTGGTCGAGAAGAACGTGTACTTCGTCGCCGACACCACGGTGAACGTGGACCCCGACGCGCCGACGTTGGCCCGCATCGCCTCCGAGACCGCGCGGCTGGTGCGCCGCCTCGGCGTCACCCCGCGGGTCGCGCTGCTCTCGTTCTCGAACTTCGGCTCGGCGCGGTTCGCGCAATCCACCAAGGTCGCCGAGGCGGTACGGCTGCTCAAGAAGAGCGATCCCGAGCTCGAGGCGGACGGCGAGATGATGGCGGAGACGGCCCTCGAGGCCGGCGTCCTCCGCGGCACCTACCCGTTCAGCAGCCTCACCGGATCCGCCAACGTGCTGATCTTCCCGGACCTGAACTCCGGCAACATCGGCTACCAGCTGATCAAGGAGACGGCCAAGGCCGAGGCGATCGGCCCGATCCTGGTCGGGATGACCAAGCCCGTCCACATCCTCCAGCGCACGGCCCAGGCGCAGGACGTCGTCAACACCGCCGTGATCGCGGCCGTGGACGCGCAGGAGAGGGCGCATTGGGACTGAAGAAGAGACGTGAGAAGTGAGGCGTGAGACGTGAGAGGGCGAAGTGAGAAGTGAGAAGTCAAGGTGAGAAGCGAAAGGCGTGAGAAGTGGTTATCCTCTCACGCCTTTGCCTCTCACGCCCTTTACGTCTCACTTCTCACTTCGCCTTCTCACCCCTCACGTCTCACCTCTCACTCGCCTTCAACCCGCCCGCCACGTCTCGGGCATCCCCTCCACGCGCGCCGCGAGCTCGGCGAGCTGCTCCGACATCTCGCGCGGCAGGTGCTCCCCGAACTTCGCAAACCACTTCTTGACCCCTTCGATCTCGCCC
>Ga0187849_1002359_pt1 | contig 18175 bp, 17 predicted proteins | sample June2016WEW_4_10_2_FD_132412 | JGI IMG/M metagenome (GOLD analysis project Ga0187849, IMG submission 132412) | Peatland microbial communities from SPRUCE experiment site at the Marcell Experimental Forest, Minnesota, USA - June2016WEW_4_100 | ecosystem: Environmental > Terrestrial > Soil >...
AGGGTCTCATAAACAAAATCAAGACCATCAAAAGGCAGGCTTACGGGTTTCGAGATCCGGAGTATTTCAAACTCCGTCTCTACCACCTCCATACCCAGAGGTACTCATTTGCCGGATGAACCAGAAAAATCCCCTCTCGTCGACAAAGACACGTGGCTCCAGGACGATGATTCCCTGAATAAACACGCAGGAAGCTTTCACTTCTTTCCCCTCTCCCGCAAGTGGTCAATTAACATCCACACTTCTATCATCATCGCCGCAGAAATGAAAGCTCAGGGAACTCTCGGAAAATTTCCGCAAAGATGGGGTTGTTAGAATCATGTAGAGGAAGTTTCTCTTTTGACAGAGTCATTGATCACGCGATTAAACCTATCAGGCCAGGCTCCTCATAAGATGTCTTGCCTACAATCTGCTCAACATGGCCGGGGATGCTGCGTTTTCCGTCGAGGGTGTCAACGCCATCCATAGACTCGATCATCAGGCGGCTCATCAAGGTTGGGGCCAGGGTGGTCTATCATACCTCGCGGAGAGTGGGATACTCGTATGTCGCCTCGGCTTTTCCTCTTGCCCGTTACTATCGCATCTTATTCGCCTGAGCCCCACCCAACACTATGGGGCGGGGGAACGAGCTATTAACTGCGGGGATGGTGGTATGTCCTCAAATTGCTCAAATTGGTCTGATCGGCATTTTTCTTGCGGGTTTTGATCGGAATATCGTATGATTTATGGACATTCGGCATTCCAAGAGCTTTTTCGGATGGAATCCGAGCCGGAAATGCAGTTCGGCTCCAGTTGGAGGTCAAGTTGATGCATTATTCAGATTTAGAGCAGCACCAGGAAACCAGACGTGATCAGGCGCAAAATGATACAAAACCTTAATGCCTTTCGTTCCTCTTAACTCAGGATGTTTATGGTGAAACCTCTGCATACCGGGGAATGACTAAATGCATCAATACTTCATAAAAAATGGCTACCGATGCAATCTTGACCAAGGCGGGAAGGCCCACCAATATGAGGATTGTGAGTCGAATTCCAGTATTTATCAGGTTGACACCTATAAATATGCGGCTCGCATTGCCAAGACCAATCGCGTCAGGAATGTTCTTGATGTTGGTTGCGGCTACGGGACTAAACTTGTGAAGTATATCTATCCTCATTGCCGCCAGATTACTGACATTGACCAGCATCATAGTATTAGCTGGTGCCGAACCAACCACCCCGTAGGCCAGTGGATTGAAGACGATATTGAAAGCGATGCCCCCAATGTAACAGGGATCTTCGACCTTATCATATCTTCTGACGTTGTTGAGCATCTTGCTACTCCATATTCTTTAATGAATTACATCAAGATGCACTCTTCCTCCGAAACGCTCATAGTCATATCCACTCCTGAGAGAGACAAGACGAGGGGCAAATATTCTCTAGGGCCACATCCCAATGTTACTCACGTTCGTGAGTGGAATAAGGATGAATTTAACAGCTATGTCTCAAGTCGTGAATTTGAGATACTGGAATATCTGCTTGTTAGGGATTATCTCAGGCCCATTCCCGACCGGATCAAGGATATGCTGTTAATGTACGATTCGAAAAAATGCCAGCTTGTGCTATGCAAACTAGCTACTATGGCAAAGTGAAGCCGTGTGAAGCACTATTTCAGGAATTGCAGTCGATAAGCATATCTGCTCCGGGTATTGATTGATGTGCGGTATTGTTGGATTAGTCGGTTCGAGTAATTTTTTCATCCCGCTTTTGCGCGCGATGATCGAACAGGAAAAACACCGAGGTCCGGACGGAGAAGGCGTGTGGTTGAGCAAGGACAAGCGTATCGCCCTTGGCCACCGCAAACTTGCCGTAATCGATCTGACTGAACGGGGTGGTCAGCCCATGGCTGATATCTCGGGCCGTTACGTAATCACGTTCAACGGTGCAATTTACTACTACATCGAAATCTACAATGAATTAAAGGACCTGGGGGCCGTGTTCAGGTCCGGTTCGGACACCGAAGTTATCCTGGATCTATATCATTGATTTGCAATTTGAAGCAGACCCAAACCTCATCCGAAAAGCCGTTTGGTCATGTTACCAGGAAAGTTCGGTGGAGTTCCGCAGTTATTCGTTGTACGATCAAGGTGCATATCCTGAACCGCCTCTGAGCGGTAAATTAACCTGGCGTATCATCCAGCCATGGGCCGAGATCCTTGAAGATAAGGAACGTGAGGGGCAAAGGAGAGCGCGAGAATTTATGGAACGTCTGAGAACAAAGGCCAAGAAGAAACAAGATGACAAGCCGTTGGAACGTGGACGGCTGATAACGAGCGGCTGAGTCGTACACCGCCTGCAAATTGTGCTCAAATCCGATGTTACTTTGTCCCTCAATCCTGCCCTATGCTCTATTGCAAAACGTATTCATTGAAATCATGAAGATTGGCCTTGGGACCTTGCTTCTGAATCATTTCCCTCCCAGGCGCTCTGGATTCAACGCTCTCTGCATGAACGATTGATTCGTCTGAAGAACGCTTATGAACGTCTGAGAGCTATGGATAGATGGTCATGAGGATGTCTTGCCTACAATCTGCTCCACATGATTCGGGATGCTGCATTCTGGGGCGAGAGCGTCAAGAAATCCATTGACTCTATCATCAAGCCGCTTGCAGACGTTGGAGCCAAATTGGTCTGCCATAGTTCGCGGGGCGTGGAGTTTGTTCCAGCCCCATCGTGTTGGGTGGGGCTCAAGCGAAAACTCCACAGCCCGCCCACCCATCCGCGAGGCGGTCATCGCAATCCTCATAGCCTGTCGCTACCTGATTGGCCCCCTGGCGCAGCAGCTGGAGCACGGGATTGTCCTTATGTCAAGGCGATCTCGGGTCGTCAATTTGGGGCGCAGCACCACTGAGGATACTTAATAAATCCCTGATCGATCTCTCTCATGAGAAGAAACCCTGTATCTGTGGTGATCTTTGCGCCCTGAAAATCAATGCTGAATGAGCTGTCGAAATCCGGCTTTGTGGTCCCCGTCTTTTTGTCACCAACTGCGCGCATGCAGCTTTCCATCCCCTTGACGATTTTGAGCCATAACATCAGATGCTTAGAATCAATGCGGTATAATTTTCAAGCATGCTCGTACATAATCCTGGGTTAAACGGAAAATCCCTGTGTCATATTCGGTGTTTCCGGATGAAGATGTTCTAATGTTTTCTTTCCTATGCAGAGCTTTTGATGTAATGGATGTGTGTCGGCCTGAAGGAAACGGGCAGAAAAGCCTGGTCTAAAAAACATTTCAGCGCCGTAAACCGGAGGATCATTAATGGACAGACATTTCCCGGGCCTTTCGCGAAAAGCAACCGATAAGGAACGGCGACCGCACGGTTCCCTCAGGATATGCATTGCCACCCCTGAAATCACCGGATTAAACAGGAATGGGGGAATCGGTACGACATATACCAATCTTGCCTCTGCTCTTGCCGCTTCGGGCCATGAAGTCACCATACTTTACCTGCTCTCGAGCTGTGAACCGGGAATGAGCGTGGAATCAGCAATTGATTCGTATAAGAAAAAAGGTATCCGATTGCTTCTCTTACCCGAAGAAGAGCCATCGCGGATAATAGCTTCGGAAGTTGCATCCATATCCTATTCAGCTTATCGATGGTTGAAGCAGCAAGATTTTGACCTAATTCATTTCCCCGAATGGATGGGGCTGGGGTATTACAGCGTTCTTGCCAAACATCAGGGATTGGCTTTTTTGGATTGCACCATGGTTGTTAACCTTCATGGTCCCACCATCTACCTTGCAACAGGAAACCCGGATTTCATTGGTGACGTCAATTATCTGGAGCGTGATTTCATGGAGCGCAAAAGCGTCGCCTATGCGGATGTCCTCTTGAGCCCAACTCAGTATATGATCTGCTGGGCGGCTGATCAGGGCTGGGAACTGCCCGCTCGGTCATATGTGCAACCCCACATACTGCCTGATGAATTCATTGAAGAGACCGGCCCGGAAACGGTCAAAATCAAAGAGCTGGTTTTTTTTGGCAGGCCGGAAAAACGAAAGGGCCTTGTTTTGTTTTGCGATGCCTTGGACCTCGTTGCCAAAAATGCCAAGGTCACAAAAGTACCGGTGACATTTTTGGGTAGGCAAACGAAACTGGAGGGGCTTACCAGCAAGGAATACATCTTGGAACGCGCACGACAATGGCCTTTTGCGATCCGCATCATAAGCGATCTTGACCGTGATGGGGCCTTGGCTTACCTGAAGGAAGGCGCTAGACTGGCAATCATCCCCTCGCTTATTGAGAACTTTGCCAATGCGGTGCAGGAATGCTGCGGAATGGGAATTCCCTTCCTGGCCAGCGCAGTGGGCGGCATTCCGGAAGGAATCGCCCCTGAGGACCGCGAAAGGATATGTTTCGTTCCCCGTCCGGGGGACCTAGCCAGGCGGATTGTTCGTGCCCTGGAAGAAGGTGTCCGCCGGACACGGTCGGCATTTGATTTAAAATCAAACCGAAAGATATGGACGGATTGGCATGAACCACCCGAAAAAAACCAGCCCTTACCAGGCGCGAAGGCAAACAGGACAGGTGATCGGCCTTCAAGCCATCCTATGGTCAGCGTGTGCCTCACCACACTTAACCGGCCCCACCTTCTGGCCCAGGCCTTAGTGTCTTTACGCGGTCAGGACTACCCTAATTTTGAAGTGCTGCTCGTGGATGATGGAAGCGATCAACCTGAGGCTCTGGCTTTTCTGGACCGCCTTGAACCGGAATTTAAGGATCGAGGGTGGCGCATCATTCGGCAGGAAAACAGCTACCTTGGCGCAGCCCGCAATACCGGGGCAAGGCATGCGCATGGCGAGTACCTGCTGTTCATGGATGATGATGACTATGCCGAACTACATGAGATTTCCACTTTCGTGAGAGTCGCCGGGTATTGCGGGGCCGACATCCTGACCTGCGTTGCGAAGCTTTTCAGCGGCAGCGCTGCGCCGTCGTCCTATTCTCAGGTCCCGCATAACGTTTTTTTGCCGTTGGGCGCAGCGGCAGATGTTGGAACGCTAAGAAACTGCTTCGGATGCGCTAATGCCCTGGTGCGGCGATCAACTTTCGAGAAATTGGGCGGATTCACCGAAGATTACGGTGTCGGCCATGAGGACTACGAGTTCTTTGCGCGCGCTGTTCTAAAAGGCGCTCGTCTTGAGGTGGTGCCCGAAGAGCTCTTCTGGTACAGGCACCATTTGGGGAGTATGATTCAAACAACTTCCCCGGCCGCCAATGTTCTTCGCAGCGCCCGCCCCTATTTGGAAGCTCTGCCACCTGATTTGCGCGGCATCGTCCGCCTCCTGCAAGGGTATCATGAGGTCGCAGGAAAAGATCACTTTATGGAACAGTGCATCAGCCGGTTTGAAACATTGTGGAATTCCTGGTCTTGGCGCTCGTTTAGGCCACTTCGTAATTTTATCAGGCGCTGCCGCCGGCTTCCGCCCGAGAGCAAACCCAAAATCAATTCCATATCTGAGGCCCTGGAAGCAATCAAATCGATCAAGAATTCGGCAACATGGCACGTAACAAGGCCTTTGCGCGTTCTGAGAAAATTGGTGATGCGTTGTTTTCCATCCTGAAAATATTTTCGCCGGGATAAAGAATAATACGAACCTGTTTTCAAATGCACGATGAGTGAATCAAGACCTCGGCGTTATCGGGCGTTGATCCGATCTAAGTGTGAGGCTGGTCAGACCACTGGGAAATTTCAAATGGACGACAAGTGGTGCTTCACCAAAAGCTATTTCGAGGAATTATCGGAGGGGTTCGGCTTGCCCCGGTGCACCATCTATCCGATTCACGACGCTGCATGGCAGTTCGAGCACCAAACCGAGGTTTACCTGCGCCGTGGACTCGGCCGCAAGCGGGGCGGGCTTCCCGGCTGGGCCTGGGAGATAGTCCGCCGGTTCGACTCGACATTCTCCGAAGACCTCAAGGCGGACATGCTGATAGAAGACTGCATAATGCTTCGAAGATGAGGTAGTTTTAATGATTTTACAAGATAAGTACAACCAACTGATCTCCTTTTTCAATACCCGAAGGTACATGCTCGTCGCAATGGGGTATGTCCTGTGGGGGCTGGTTTGGCTGCTCGCCAACTGGCCTGGCGCTATGACCAACGACTCCCTGATCTCGTGGGACGAATCGGCCAGATGGCAGTATTGTAACAACCCGTGGTTTATCCCCTTTTCATACTCAATTGCAAGATTGCTATGGGACTCCCCGGCGTGTATTGCGATTATACAGATCCTTGCATTCTCCGTTTATTTTGTGTGTGTGTTGGCTTATTTTCATCGGCAAGGCGTACAAACCTGGTTTATTAGACTCATTGGTTTGAGTTTCGCCTTCGGATTGCCTATATGGCTCTACGCTATAACCCTCTGGATAGATGTACCGTTTACCTTATGTTTGATTGCTGCAGTATTCGCCATCTATAGAGTAATTCAGGATTATCGTGACAGTGGGCGTATTTCCCGGCTAACAACCGGGATACTGTTATCGGCATATATTGTCGGAGTATTTGCCTTCCGCCACAATGGTCTTTTCGGATTTGGACTCCTGTTTTTTATGCTTCACCCCGCCTTTGGGGCTTGGAAGCGGCGCAGCATGTTTTTTCTTGGCACCATCCTGTGCATTGTCTTGATTATAATTATCATTCCCCGCACAACCGGGATACAGTCGAGGAGCAAACAAGGATTCGATTTACTTATGTCATTAATCAACCCTATCGCGGCACTGCATCATGCACCGGGAGGTTACCGGACTCCAAACCCCGAGCTGGATCTTCAGGTGCTCGAACCGGTTTTCAACGTGGATTGCCTAAAGCAAAAATATGATCCTATCCATTACTATCCAATGCTGAGCTGCCTGAAGACCGAGAATGTAGAACCGGAACAGGCTAACCGGATAATTGAAACTTACTTGCCGAGGCTTTTGGAAAATCCAGAAATTGTCATTGCAGACAGGATCCAAATGTTTCAAAGCGCAATAATGCACACTTCTGAAAGATACGGATTGAAATGGGGCAATCGTCTGGCAAATCCTTCGGGCTTGCCGCCCGAAGTTTTTGAAATAACGCTGTCAATTCACTATCACCCCGTTAAATTTTTCGTGAAGATCTTGAAGCCGTTCACGCATTTATGGCAGCGGAGAGGACTTCTAGTCTGGAACGCCGTTCCTGGACTGATTCTTACGCTGGCGATGGTAGCAATGTATCGCTTCGTCCCGCTGACCGCCTGTATCTCCGTTGCGATCCTGGTTCTTACTGCGGGGACACTTTTAGTAATCCCGGGCGACAGTTTCCGGTATTTCTTCTATCTATACGTCCTTACACCTGTACTGTCGCTGATGGGGTTGTACGAAGGCAGAAGAGCCCTGCCCGCGCGCCTTCAGCTAATGCTATTCTCGAAGGAAGCATTCGGACGATTCGATGAACTGATTTCCTCAGCCTCGACCGCACCGGCCTTGGACCGACATCTTAAGGGTTAGGAAAGGATTAGTGAGCTTCCCGTATTGACATCTTGGGACAATCTCCGTTAGGCTGTAAAAGTCACAAAATCCGTACCCGAAATGCGGCACCCATCCGCTAGAACCTTGCTGTGCATAAGTCTCAAGTTCAAAAGCATGGAGTGCTGCGAGCCTTTTCCCGGATTCCAGGCATGAAGAAATGGAAGCCAGTAAGGCGGAGCTTTGTCTTGGACAAATACTACTATAAAATCGCAGTTACCGGCGGACTTGGCTTCATCGGTTTAAATTGCCTGCGTTACTGGATCGATCATTCGTTTGCTCATCAATTCATCGTCATCGATGATTTTTCAGTGGGGAATCCCGATGATGTGAGTGATATGCTGGCAGAGCTTGGAAAATTGGAGATCCAGGCAAACGTTGCAATGACCAGGTACGTGCTCCATCGTCATTGGAATCCGGATGAAACAGCGCCTGACAATCCGCGTTTGAATTCGTCACCTGAGAAAGTCTGCGTCGATGTCTACAAGCACGATGTAGCGCAAAGGGAAGGCATAGAACTCAGTTTGGCGGGAGCTACAGCGGTTGTACATTTGGCCGGCCAGACGGGAGTTGTGTCCTCCATCGCCGATCCCACCCGGGACATGGAAGCGAATATCCGTGGGTCACTTAACGTGCTTGAAGTCTGTCGGAAAATGAGAATCCCCCGATTTATTTTTTCCTCATCGAGTGCACCTCTGGGCACCTGTGCTCCGCCAGCTTGCGAGGTATCCGTTCCACACCCTCTTTCCCCCTACGGTGCCAGCAAATTGGCTGTCGAAGGATACTGCTCGGCCTATTACTCTTCTTTTGGTGTGAAAACCATCGCCTTACGATTTTCCAATGTCTATGGGCCTCGCTCTGGGAATAAAGGGTCTGTGATTGCAGCCTTTATCAAGAATATTTTTGCCGGTAAACCCCTGGTTGTGTTTGGAACTGGGAATCAGACCAGGGATTTCCTGTTTGTCGAGGACATATGCGAAGCGATTACAGCAGCCCTCGAAACGGATAACCTGAATATTTTCGGTATGCCGATCCATATAGCGTCGGGTGTCGAGACCACAGTAAACAGCTTGATAGGGAAAATCGAAAATCTCGCCCTGAGTTCGGGTTTTGGGCCTTTGACTGTCATCCATGAACCGGCGCGAGCGGGTGAAATGGAAAGATGTTTCGTGGACATCGCCAAAGCAAAGCAGACTCTAGGGTATTTTCCAAAATGGGATCTTGACAGGGGACTCGAAAAAACATGGAGATGGTACCTTCAGAAAAAGGAGCAAGGATGCGCGTACTAATCTTGGGCGGAGACGGCTACCTGGGATGGCCGACCTCTATGAATCTGTCTTCGCTCGGCTACGAAGTCTATGCGGTGGATAATTACTTCCGCAGAGGAGCATGCCATCAACTCGACGTCGAACCATTGCTGAAAACTCCAAATTTGCACAAACGATCGCAAAGATGGAAGGAGAAAACAGGAAGGAACATCCATGTCGCCATCGGGGATATCACCGATTACGCATTCCTGTCAGGGTGTTTCACCGGCAAAGTTTTCGGAGACGACGACGATGGGCACTGGTCGCCTCCCGATGCGGTGATACATTACGCAGAACAGCCCTCGGCGCCATATTCGATGATGGGCCGGAAACAAGCCGTTCTTACCCTTCAAAATAATCTGATCGGCACGTGCAATCTTGTCCATGCAGTGAAGGAGTACAAACCTTCCTGCCATATCGTCAAGCTCGGCACCATGGGTGTTTACGGCACGCCGAACATTGACATCGAAGAGGGCTACCTGGAGGTAAATCACAAGGGGAGAAAGCACACGTTCCTTTACCCGAAGACACCGGGATCGCTTTATCACCTTACCAAGGCACAGGATGGCGATATGCTCTACTTCTACTGCAGGATGTGGGGCATCAGGGTTACCGACCTCAACCAGGGGCCTGTTTATGGAATATTTTCCAAGGAATCCAAAAACAGCGAGGACCTTGCCACTATCTTCAACTACGATGACATATTCGGCACGGTCCTGAACCGGTTTATCGCCCAGGCGGCTTGCGGACATCCCCTTACTGTATATGGAAAGGGCGGTCAGACGCGAGGATACCTCAACATAAATGATACTCTCCAATGCGTTGAACTATGCGTCCGCAAACCTGCAGCGCTTGGACAGTATCGCGTTTTCAATCAGTTCGTGGAAACCTTCTCGGTAAACGAACTCGCCGAGAGGGTGCGCAAAGCGGGAAAGATTGCAGGTCTCACGGTTGAGATAAAAACAATCGAAAACCCCCGGCAAGAGGCTGAGGACCATTACTACAATCCAGTTCATACGGGCCTGACGGACCTGGGTCTAAAACCGCACTATCTGACCGACGACGGACTGGGGCAAATCCTGGATGTCATTCTCAAGTATAAGGCTGATATAAACAGAGATTATTTTATGCCTCGCGTCAAGTGGGAATAATACGGCATATTTTTAATACGCTTTCTAGCAGGTGTGAGCAAATGAAGCCCTTTTTTCAAGGAAAACGCGTCCTGGTGACAGGAGGGTGCGGTACTGTCGGGTCTCAGTTGGTCCATCAATTGATCAAAGGCGACTATGACCCCATGGAGGTGGTCGTTCTCGAAACGCATGAGCAGTCGCTGTTTTTTATGCACCATAAATATGCGGGCCACCGCAATTTAACTTGCGTTCTGGGAGACATTCGCGACGAAAGCAAACTCACAAAGATCATGCATGGAATTGATATAGTGTTTCACACAGCGGCGTTCAAGCACGTTTTCCTGTGTGAAACTTCACCGTTTGAAGCAGTCCAGACAAACATAACGGGGACCCACAACCTCATATCTGCGGCAATGGAGAACAAGGTCCGGACAGTGATATTCACCAGTTCCGACAAGGCGGTGAACCCCACCAACGTAATGGGGGCCTCGAAGCTCATGGCCGAAAGGCTGATTTCATCGGCCAATATTCAAAATAAGGCCTCCGATCTAACCTTCTCCTCGGTAAGATTCGGCAATATCCTGGGGTCGAGCGGGTCGGTCGTCCCCATATTCCAAAGTCAGATCAGCAAGGGCGGTCCGGTTACATTGACTCACCCCGATATGACCAGGTTTATAATGAACATCAGGCACGCTGTTCAGTTGATACTCGATGCCACGGTGCTTGCCAGGGGTGGAGAGATCTTCATCACCAAAATGCCTGTTGCCCGAATAAGCGACCTGGCAAGAGTCATGATCGATAAACTTTCCCCCAGGCAAGGCATTGACCCTGGGGACATCAGGATCGATATCATCGGCTCGATGCCGGGCGAAAAGATGTACGAGGAACTCATGACCACTGAAGAGGCGACCCATTCAATAGAATTGAGAAGGTATTTCGTCGTGCTGCCGGCCCTCAGGGGGTTCTACAGGAACAGGACTTTCGATTACCCCGACGTCGTCTCGCCTCCAATTCAGAAGACCTATATTTCATCTACCGAGCATCCTCTGTCTTATGATGAACTTAGCGCATTTTTGGACGAATCCGGATTTCTGACTCCCCCGGAGCCCTCCACAGTCGATGAGATTCAACACAGGCAATGGCCCGGAGAGGGAAAATAACAATTGGCAGATCATGCTGAGGTATCGAGGCGTGGCCGATGTCGACCGTTCGACATCTTAGGGTAAATGGAACGACCGTTCATAATATTCAGGACTTATACGTAAATAAGTAATGCTTAAGAAAATCGCCCAAACATTTCTATCCGTACTGGTGACAATAATTCTCGTATGGTATCTATGGCGGTACCTGGACCTGGACGCAATGCGCCATGCATTGTCTAATGTTAGGTGGAGCTGGTTTTGCCTTAGTGCCCTCTGTTTTTTCATTTATCAAGGATTTCGGGCTCACCGTATGAATACGGTCCTTAAGACCGGTATTCCATTTGCCCGAATATATCCGACCTTCTGTCTCCAATGCTTTATTAACATGGTTTTGCCGATGTGGCTGGGGGAGGCGGTCCTGGTTTATTTACTGCGAAAGCTTCACTCGGTAAATCTGCGTAGTGGAACGGCCTGCCTGATACTCTTGAGGAGTATCGATTTTTTTCTTTTCGCTATTTCGATGCCGACTCTCGTTGTATTTTCCTACCATAGTTTACCCTCTAAATTAACTGTTTCATTACCCTTGCTGGCAGTGGTCTTCGGCATGCCCCTGCTTTTGCTAACCATATTCTCCAGGCGTTCTCTTAATGTTAAGCATTTCAACCTGGGGTTGCCGCCGAGGCTTGGAAAACGCATCGAACACCATGTTTGTGAATTTCAAGCTGCATTTCGGATGTTTGCAAATGACCGCAACCTTTTCCAAATAGCCATACACTCCGCCATCATGTGGATTTTCTCTTACCTGCATTATGTTTTTGCCATATGGGCATTAGGGTTTCACCTCAGCACGGGTGATATTCTTAAGCTCTATATACTGCTTTTGCCACTTCAACTCGTTCCGATAAAGGGTATAGCGGACCTGGGAACACTGGAAGGATCCTGGTTTCTGTGCCTGCGAATCATCGGCCTTAATGCCGCTGACGCAGCCTTATTAGGTTTTGGGTCCCATGTACTATTTATGCTGGCGTATATTTTAACCTTCGTTGTGGGCTTGACCGGGTTCGCTCTGCAGAGTTTAAATCACTCGCTGAATAGGGTTGCCGAGAGATCTTGAGGTTCTCATCGTATGACAGACTCATATAATACCTTGGTCGAGAAGAAATGCGCCTGACACGATAAGAGCGGCGACCGTGCGCGCAGCCATGCAGAACGCACAGACATTAAACGTGGCGCGTTTGAAGGCAAGCCAAATGTTAAGCACCTCAGAAAGCAAAGTGAAAATGGTATCAAGGTCTCGCTTAGCGGGGCTTCGCCCTGCTTCATTTTGTGAAGTGGGCTTGCCCGGCCTCCCTTAGCGAAGTGCTAGCGCGTAGCGCGGGGGCCGACCGCTCATTCTCGACGCTTTCCATGACCTGTCTATGACCAGAGACGGGTTGGCAGCGGGAGGCCTCCTATGCCATGGGGTGAACGTTGAAGACGCCGCCATACCGGGACGCGGGACCCGCTTGATTTTTCTGCTGTCTTTTTTAGTGCGCCTGTTTCCTGCCGCTATCGGGTCCGCGCTTCAATGTATGGGCCGGCCGGTGAGCAAGATAGTGACGAGGCGTTAGGAGAAGTTCCTCAGTGGTATCCAGACCCAATTTTTTGACGATCGACTTTGAAGATTGGTACCAGGGCCTTACCAGCACTTCCACCGCCCCCTATAAGTGGGATGCTTATGAAAAGCGGTTGGAAATTGGAGCCAACTGGCTCCTGGACGCGCTCGATATCCACGGAGCCAAAGCCACGTTTTTCATAGTAGGGCAGGTGGCTCGTGAGTACCCTCACCTCGTTCGCCACATTGCTGAAAAAGGCCATAGTCTCGCCCTGCACGGAGACAGGCATCAGCGGATTTGCAGGATGTCCCGCGAAAAGTTCCGCGAAGATCTGCGCAACAACCTGGAGGCGATTCAAAATGCCTGCGGAGTTTCGGCTTCAGGCTACAGGGCGCCGTGCTTTTCAATTACAAAGCAAACGACCTGGTTCTGGGAAGAACTGGCGGTTCACGGATTGAATTTTGATTCAAGCGTCTTTCCAATAAGGAACCCATTGTACGGATCGGCTGATGCGCCCCGCATGCCGCACATCATTTCGACCGCGCACGGACCGGTAAAGGAATTCCCTATGAGCACCATTCGCCTGCTGGGGGTCAACCTGCCCTTTTCAGGAGGGTTTTACTTTCGCGCTCTGCCTTACCCTTTGGTCAGAAAGCTTACTTTGAACCTGAACAGGGAAGGAATAGCCGTTATCTTTTATTTCCATCCCTGGGAGTTTGATCCCGACCATCCGATCTCACCCACTACCACCTTAAGGGAGCGCTTGTCTCATTACGGCTGGCTGCGCGGGACCAAGTCCAAGTTTCTCAAGCTGTTGGAAGATTTTAAATTCGTACCTATGGAGCGTTCAGCTCACTGAGTTAACGAGCCAAATCTCGAAAGCATCGTGAAAACGACATGCCAAGTGATGGAACAACTGAATTTGACGTAAGACTTTTGTCTTATGACGAGCAAGACTTGGATCTGTGGCAAAAATACGTTGAATCGCGCCCGGAAAGCGGGCCCATGCATCACGTGGGGTGGTTTAAAACCCTTAAAGAGACGTCCAGCGCAAAACCATACTACCTGCTGGCTGTGACGAAAGACGGCGCGGTTGTTGGGATCATGCCGCTTTATCTGAGCAAAAGCCTGTTTACCGGAAAGCATCTGGCAACCCTGCAAGGTGGTATTTTGGCAAACGACGCCAGTGTGGCCGAAAAGCTATTCAGTGAGGCAGTCAGGATTCGTGAAAGAGTAAAGGGCGGGTATCTTCTCCTGCGGGGCGGCATGCAAGTAAGCGGAAAGCCCGACGGGACGATCCAGGTTGTCCATACTTTTGTCGATACAGGCCTGCCGCCCGATGCCCTCTTGAAAACAATAAACAGAAGAGCCCGTAAGTACGTCAGGCAGGCGGCTAGAAACGGATACATGTTTCGAGAGGCCGGTGAATCGGATTTGAGGGACTTCTATGCAAGCTATGCCAGGAATCTCAGGAAGCTGGGGACCCCGGTCATCAGTTTCGAGATGCTCGAAGCAACGGCCCGTCATCTCGGACCCCTTTGTAAACTGTTTACAGTATATAACTCCGAGGCCGTTGTGGGCGGCATGCTCTGCATTGCCAACGGCAGCGGCTGGACGAGCTTCTATTCGGCAGTGGATCAGATCGCCCGGGACAACTGGGCCGGCTACCTCCTTTTTTGGAAGGTTTTAGAATGGATGTGCGAAAGAGGCTGCAAAGTATTCGACCTGGGCAGGAGCACTCCTGACAGCGGCGTTCACTATTTTAAACGCAAGTGGTCGAATGAGGATGTTACAATTGATTACGGCTACTATGGACCGGCTGCAAAGAAGCAAAGTTCGAGGTTATCCGAAATGCGTTCAACCATGACATTAAAGCAAAAGATGTGGAGCCGCCTGCCCCTGCGCGTTTGCAATCTCATCGGTCCAATATTGAGGCGGCACCTTCCGATAGGCTGAAGTGTCACTCTCGATTCTCCTATCCGCCGCCTGGCCGCTTTTAGTGTGCGAATTCGCTTTGCGTAAGGAGATATATAAATGAAATCCGGCAGTTTTTCTGCACTGAAATTTTCGTTGCGTCATAAATGTCCGGCATGCGGCGCACCCTTGAAAACTCCAACTGAGAGCGAAATCACGTGTGGCGGCTGTGCACGGAAATATCCGGTGGTGGGCGGGATCCCAAGCCTGTTGGCACGCGAATACCATGATGGAATATTCGAGACCTATTTTTACGAGATGGCCAAAACCGGAAGCGATGCCGCCAGGACGGTCGGCATGACTCATTGGCAGCATTCGCTTCTGCAGAGAGCTTTTGAGCGGATCATGAGCAACATTCCCGACGGGTCTCTTGTTCTTGACGTGGGGTGCGGCCATGGTGTGCTTGCGAGCAGCTTCGCCGAAAAACTCACGGTGGTGGGGATCGACTATACCTTTCCCATGCTACCCATGGCCAGAAAGCACGGTTTGATCCCCTATCACGCCGATGCAACCGCACTGCCGTTCGAAAACGACCAGTTCGATGCCGTGGTTTGTGCGGAACTGCTCCAGCAGTTCAACGACATAGGTCCTGTAATGAGCGAGGCCACTCGAGTGTGTCGTCACGGAGGTTCGGTCATAGTCTCCACGCTGAATCGAAAATCAATTCTTCGAAAGCTGTTCAGATCGGGTATGCGTTTTCTGGACACAAAATCCGGTACAATGAGCCTGGCTTCTAAAAACATCCTACGGTCCAGGGACGAACTGGTCAATGCCGCAAGCAGGCTTCCGTTCGAAAGCTGCGAAGTTTACTGGACCCATTATCCCTTCTCATGGTTACGTCGTGCGGACGCCAATCCGCCGATCCTTGAGGCCCTTGCTTCCAATATAATAATACGGTTCAAAAAATCCGGAAATGACTTGGGGGAATCGTGAAATCTAATCGTATCAGCAGGATAAACACTATCCTTTTCCCGCTCAGGGCACTGCTGTTACCTTCGAAGGGAATGCGCGGACTGCTTTCTCTTAGAGAAGAAAGAATGGCTGTCGTTGCGCGATATTGCAGGGGCATTGTGCTGGATGTCGGGTGCGGTCCGGGTAACCTGTTCATCAATAACTACATCGGACCCGCATCGGGCATAGGTATAGATGTATTCCCTTATGAAGGTGTTGAATTTGTCCACAAAGACATGACGAAGCTGCCTTTTGCGGATTCATCCTTCGATACCGTTACGCTGGTCGCGGTTGGAGGGCACATCCCCAGGCCGAAGCGGGTCGCAGAATTTCATGAATTTGGCCGGGTGTTGAAACCTGGCGGAAGACTTCTTATGACTGAAGGCGAGCCCCTCACACAGTTTCTTATACATAAGCTCCAGGAGATCCAGTCACGTTTTACCGGGAAAAAATCCATGGACCTGCTTCGCGGAATGGATGAAGAGGAAGAGTACTGCATGCCGTTGCAGGAAATAAGGCGCTACCTTAACACACCCCCGTTCGTACTCATGGATAGAATCAGGTTTATGTGGAATATGAACAATTTGTACATAGCTCAAAAGGGGCTGTAAAATAAGCGCCCCCTACCAGTTCGCCCCAACTCAAAGACGGACAAGCTAATGATAAATGGAACCAAATACATATACCGTCAAGTCAATAAATCTTCCCATTGCCACTTCAGCGTAAGGATATCATATGGAACTGTCTTCATACATTTCTAATCTGCGAATAATCGGCTTACTGGCCGGATTGACGATGCTCGTCTTCTCCTTTTTCCGACTCAGACGTCATGCAGAAAACCGTACTGACGTCTTCGCCTACAGCCTGTGCGGCATTGTGCTTATAGCCGTTAGTGTGTATCCTCACGTTGTCGAAATACCATCAGAGCTGATAAATTTAAATACTCAGAATAACGGACGCATCATTACGCTGCTTCTGATATCCGTTTTCCTCCTTTTCCTTTTCTGGATAGATGAAAGATCAAAGAGAAAACTGATGGATTTGCATATGGACAAGCTAATCAGGGGCTTGGCAATGAATAGCTTCATAACGAGCTATAGGGGCAACATGCCGAGTCCATCAATAGTCGTTGTTATGCCGGCATACAACGAAGCTGAAAATCTCGCCCGTTTGCTTCCGACTATGCCAACCCGCATTGAAGGCATGCCGGTCGTGGTTTTACTGGTCAACGACGGAAGTACCGATAGTAGTGCTGAAGTTGCACAGCGGCATGGAGCTTTTGTCGTCAGCAGTCCCGTCAATCGAGGACAGGGGGCAGCACTGAGGTTGGGGTACGACGTAGTCGCCAGGCTTAACCTCGAAGGCGTCGCAATATCCATGGATGCCGACGGCCAGCACCAGGCTGAAGATATTTCCGGCCTCATTTCTCCTATTCTAAGCGACCATGCTGATTTTGTCATCGGATCCAGGTGCCTTGGCGACAGAGAAAGAGATTCGGCGATTCGATATTTGGGCATTCAGGTCAATAACAGAATCATTAGTATTCTTACCGGATACAAAATCACAGATTGTTCAAGCGGGTTCCGTGCGTTCAATCTTAAGATGCTCAGAAACCTTTCTTTAAAGCAGAATCAGTTTGTTGCCCCTGAGATAATCATCGACGCAGCAAAGAAGCAATACAGAATCCTGGAATGCCCAATCACCGTAACGAAACGCTTTGCGGGAACGAGCAAAAAAGGCACCACCTGGCATTATGGCTTTAATTTTCTAAGGTCTACGATTAAAACCTGGCTAAGATAATTCGGAGCATTTAACCATCATCCACCAGGTCGTACGAGTGATATTAAAAGTCACAGGAAAAACAGTTCATATTGGAATCAATGTAAAATTGGTCGAGACCTTTGCACAACTCTGAGCCTAATCAAATTTGCTGACATGAAGTGATTTTGATTTGATATTTTTCCAACCGAAAATCAGTTTACTTCCTCATCTACCACATCTGTGAGACGTTTTTAAAGCCCCTTGAGAGCGCGGTTGACATGAACGGTATGCAGCTGGTATACGGACAACACGGAGCGCCGGCATGTCCTGCGACCTGAAATGGTTCGGGGGCTGGGGGGATATAGATTTGCAGCATGTTTGCGGCCGAAAGAGTCAAACCGAACCAGCGGCCAAACGTTGGTGAGGACCTTCTCAGGTCCACCGATACATCGAATACCTCTCCGCTCACGACACGAACCAGCTTCGCCTGAGGATTCTTTATCTGGTAATGAATGCCTCTGAGAGTACCGCGGCGGGACAGTGAGTGATTGTCCTGCACAAATGAGACATCGATGCCAAGAGCGGCCAGAGTTTTGCTGTTGTAGCTTTCGAAGAAAAATCCCCTCTCGTCGACAAAGACACGTAGCTCCAGGACGATGATTCCCTGAATAAACACGCAGGAAGCTTTCACTTATTTCCCCTCTCCCGCAAGTGGTCAATTAACATCCACACTTCTATCATCATCGCCGCAGAAATGAAAGCTCAGGGAACTCTCAG
>Ga0187849_1002360_pt1 | contig 18166 bp, 18 predicted proteins | sample June2016WEW_4_10_2_FD_132412 | JGI IMG/M metagenome (GOLD analysis project Ga0187849, IMG submission 132412) | Peatland microbial communities from SPRUCE experiment site at the Marcell Experimental Forest, Minnesota, USA - June2016WEW_4_100 | ecosystem: Environmental > Terrestrial > Soil >...
CCATCTCCATGACGGCCCGGCGCAGGGCGTTCGCAGCCCGTTTAGGTTCGGTGACAATGGGGGTCAGCAAGTGCGGGACGCCATCGTAAAGACTCAATTCCAGACGCTTGGGATCAATCAAGATCAGCTTCGCTTCCTCCGGCGTAGACTTCATGAGGATGGAAACAACCATGGAATTGATCGCCACACTCTTGCCGGAGCCCGTCGAGCCGGCAATCAGCAAGTGGGGCATTTGCGTCAGGTCGCCGACGCGAATTTTGCCGGTGACGTCTTTTCCCAGGCCGAGACTCAGCCGGGAGGACGACCCCATGAACTCGTTCGACTCGACGAGTTCGCGCAGGTGAATGATCTCGCGGTGCAGGTTGGGCACCTCAATACCGACCGTGGATTTTCCCGCGATGCGATCGATCAGGATCGACTCCGCTTTCATGGCGAGGCACAAATCGTCAACGAGGTTCGTGATGCGGCTGTACTTGATGCCGGGTTCGGGCTTGAATTCGTAGGTGGTCACCACGGGCCCCGGGTGAATCTGCGTGACGCTTCCGGTAACACCGAATTCGAGAAACTTCGCGGTCAGCCGGGTGGCGCGTTCCTTCAATTCGTCTTCATCGATTCCTTCCGCGTCCTCGGGAGGCCGCAACAACGTGGCGTTGGGCAGTTTGTACCCGTGCGCGGCGCGCCCCACGATCTTCGGGGGAGCGCTGGCGGGCGAAGGCTTGGGCATCCGCACGACGGGCGGAGGACCAGGCTTCTCCTCGGCTTCCGGTTTTGCCGGGGGAGTGGCCGTAGATGGGCTGGCGGGCGGCACGGCGATGGGTTGCCCCGGCGGCGCTTGCCGGGCAGCCACCTTTTGCAGCAGCACCGGCGGTTTCCCCGTCACGCGTTGCAGCTCCATCTTTTTGCGCAGGCGTGTCGCGGCTTGGGCAGCGCGCGCCTCCTGCCAGGCGCTCCACCGCGTTTTGAGTGGGGTCAGCACACGGCTCCAGTTGCTTTGCAGGAATTCCGCCGCCCCGCCGAAAGAGAATCGGGTGACCAGAAACAGAGAAGCAAGGAAGAGGGTAGCGGCTACAATGCTTGCGCCCAGGCGGTTGAAAGTGTGGATCAGCCCCGCCGCCGCCAAACACCCCAGCAGTCCGCCACCCCGTAACACCCCGTGAATGGCCGGCGTGTAGGGAAAGAGTTCCAGCAGCGCGCCCAAAGAAACCACTAGCATCCCGGCGCCCAGCATTTTGGTGCGGGGCGCATCAAAAGGCCTTGCCAAAAGCCAGCGCGTGCCCACCACCAGCAGAGCCAGCGGAAGCAAATAGGCGACCCAGCCGAAGACTTGAAATAGGCCGTCCGCAACCAACGCGCCGGCGGGGCCAATCCAGTTGCGCGGCAAAGTTCCCGTGGCCACCGCGGTGTTTAACGAGGGGTCTTCGGGCAGGTAAGATGCCAGGCTGAGTAGAATCAGCAAGCCTGCTACGCCCGTGAGCAGTCCCATCAACTCGAAAAGACGCCGCGAACCAAGCAGCGGTGCTTTTGGGGTCTTGGAGCTTGCTTCCTTAGTTTTCGAGGAAGATGCCGGCGACGGGGTACCCATCGGTTGCCTCACTTTCAGAAACAGTGACAAGTGGCTCGTGACGAGTGACAAGCAATCCCCTCCGCCTCTCACCGAAACGGTTGTTTTTGCTCGTTACTCGTGGCCTTTCACTGTTCTTTATCGAGCCGGCGCATAACAGCCCAGTGACAAGTGACAACTGATGAGCCAAGACGACTACCCCAGGGAAGACCGTTTATTCATGCTCGCCACTTGTCACTTGTCACTGGTCACAGTTCTTCTCAGTGACGCAATCCCCATCCAATCGTCAATAGTATCACGCCTAGAATGACCCGGTAAACAACGAAAATCGTGAAGGTCCGGCGCTCCAAGTAGCGGATCAGCACAGCGATTACGGCATATCCCACGACTGCCGACACGATAATCCCAATCAGGAAGGGCATACGCATGTCCGCAGGCAGGCCGGAGTGGTGAATCTCCAGCCCTTTCTTTAAGGCGGCCCCGGCGATGATCGGAGTCGAGAGCAAAAAGGAGAAGCGCGCCGCCGTCTCGCGGTTCATGCGGCGAAACAGCCCCGCGGCCATAGTCGAGCCCGAACGCGAAACTCCCGGGATGACGGAAAACGCTTGTGCCACGCCCACCATGATGGAATCCAGCCAGCCGACTTGGCCCAGGCCATGATCGCGGCTGCCCACTCGCTCGCCCGCCCCCATCAGCAGGCCGACGATAATCAGCGCCGTGCCGATGACGAGTGGCGAGCGCAGTTGCTCGTCCGCGGCGCGCTCAAACAACCATCCTGCCACCCCTGCCGGAATCGTGGCGATGACGAGGTACCAGAAGAGTTGGCGATTCTCGCCGAGCAGGGTCATCGACCCCGCTGCTGATTTTGGATTTTCGCTTTTGGATTTTGGATTCAGATCCTGAATAGCGGGTGTGCCACCTTTTGAATCTTGAGTTGTGAATCTTGAATCGATTCCAACGCCAGTGTTCCGGCTTCCGATTCCCAAAACCATCTTGATCATTTCGAGCCAATAGCGCCAGAAATAGAGAAGTACCGCCACCAGCGTCCCCGCGTGCAGCGCAATGTCAAACGTCAGCCCGGGGTCTTTCCACTTGAAAATCCACGGAATTAACCACAAGTGCGCCGTGCTGGAAACCGGCAAGAACTCCGTCAGGCCTTGAACTATTGCGAGGACAATGGCTTGGTAAAGTGGCATACCTTAATAAACTCCATTTCATGGATGGGTCATGAGCGTCCGAGAATTCAGGGCTGGTCAGGTGCGGGCTTAGCCTGCCGAGAAACTTCCAGGATAGAATCCAGGACTCGTGAAATCTCAGGATCGATTTTGTCCTTGAGAACGTAACCAGCAAGCACGTGATAATTGGTCTTTCGCATCGTATTCGGGAGTTCAACAGCCTTGAAGAAGGCTTCAAACAGGCGATCGAGGAAATCGTCGCTCGCTTTTGTATCTATCCACCAACGATCACCGGGGTCACGCTGGGCAGCTCGCGGGACGTAATCTTCAATACATCGTTGCATGGTCTCAATATACCGGGTCTTCTCAGCTTGTTCGAATAGGGGGCCTTGGTCGTGCGCACAGGCGGCGGCAGAGGCGAGCAACGTACCCTGAGAGCACAAGTAATTTTCAATCTCTCGGCGCATCCACATGTACTCCCTTAATCCCGGTCCTGATTGAAGAGATTGCTCAACTCGATCGAATAAGGCATATCCCACGAGATCTGCCTTGCCCTCGCGGAGACCGCGAAAGTGGTCGCGTGCCTTCTGCGGTTGGTTCGATACGTAACTGACGAAGGGCCGTTCGAGAGCCTCATAGGCTGGATGTGCCAGGGCTCGCGCCAGCGCTTGCAGAATAGCCAGATCTGTCGAACCCTCCAGGTAGAGAACCCAACCTGTTTGTTCAGCTTGGTAATACTGGTCGAAGCCAATTTGCTTCAGTGACTTGAGGAGTTGGCTGCCGCGATCATCGATCCTGTGGGGTTTCCCGACAAAGGCCACAACGGTGTCCCTATCCGCAGCCTCAGCAAGGATCACCTCCGAATGACTCGCAATAATAACTTGGCTTTGTTGTTCCCTGGCGGCCTCGGTAATCTGTTGATAGATTTCCCTTTGGCGCAGGATTTCCAAGTGGGCGTCCGGTTCGTCAAGAAGCAGGACGGATCGGGGGTTCACTTTCAGGTGAGAAAGAAGCAGAAGTGTTTGTTGAAGGCCTCTGCCCGATGAAGAGATGTCCAACTGAACTCCCGAGGCGTCTTTGTAAGTCATCTCGATTTCACCGCGCTCAGCAATGTACTCGGGAGGATCGAGTTCGACTCCAAACAACCTTTTGATTTGGCGTTTGAGACTGTTCCACGGAGCTTCACCAATGTCCTGCTTGAACTCTCGCGGTGCGCCACCCAGTCGGGTATCCCGGCCCTCACGGTTGTAAATCATGTAGCAGAGGTTCCGCAGAACCTCAGCCGTGCGTCCTTCTCCCAGCCTAACGTTTATAGCACCTTGGTCGAGCCTCGTCTCATTGGCAAGAAGTCCTGACATGGGCTGCAGGAATGCCATCCGTACGTTCGTGGCTTCTTCGGCGATGACCATTCGAGCGCTCGCGGGATCGTCGGTCACGCGAACTGGCCGGCAATAGAATGACTCCTCGTTTGCGTAATCGAATTCCAGCCCACAGGTCCAAGAGGTGCCTTCACTGACCCCATCCACTACCACTTCAATGCGCACGTTGCTGGTTTGTTGACCGCCGTCGACCTTTTTCACGTCTCGTACGTGTAAGTCGTGCCACAGGAGATTAGCACCAGGCACAGGGCAAGATATTAAATCCCGTCGGTTAATGGTCACGCCTGGACGTTTTTCCGGGGTTCGCTTGCCGGAGCGCTTTTCCACCCAGAGCTTAAGGCCAATCTCCCACAGGGCAAGCGCTTGCAATGCCGTGGTTTTTCCAGAGTTGTTTGGACCGATGAAGACCACCGGATTGCCGAGATCGATTTCGACCTCGCCGAAGCGTTTGAAATTGCGAATGGTGAGCTTTGTTAGCATAGGAACCACCACGCACAGGGATTAGACTTCCATAATGACCGGCAAAATCATGGGCCTCTTTCCGGTTTCCTGATCGAAGTGCCGGCGCAGGGCAGTACGGATTTTTTCCTTGATGACGCCCCAGTCGCTGACTTCTTCGAGGTTGGATTTCTCGATGGTGCGCATGATGACTTCCCGCGCGCTACCCACCAGTTCGCTCGCCTCGTCGAGGGGCACAAACCCGCGCGAGACGATTTCCGGCGGGGTTTCCAGCAAACCCGTGTGCTCGTTGATGGCGAGGATGGGAATCACGATGCCGTCTTCGGAAATGTGGCGGCGCTCCTTGAGGATGACCTCTTCCACTTCGTCCAGTGTTCCACCATCGATGCAGATACGGCCGACGGGCACGCGGCCGGCGCGGCGCGCGCCCTGCTCATCGAACTCCAAGACGTCGCCGGTCTCGAGCAGGAAAGTCTCCTGCGAAACCGCTGCCAGCTCCTTGGCCATTTCCATATGCCGCCAAAGTTGCCTGTACTCGCCGTGGATCGGCACAAAGTACTTGGGCCGGACGATGTTCAGCATCAGCTTTAATTCTTCCGCGCTGCCATGCCCGGAGACGTGTACAGGCGGCTGGCTGCCATCGTGATAATGCACATGCGCTCCGCGCCGGTAGAGGTGATCGAGCATGCGGAAGATGGCCTTCTCGTTGCCGGGAATGACCCGGGCGCTCAGCACCACTTCATCGCCGGGCTCAACCGAGACCCAGCGGTGGCCTGACACCGCCACGCGCGCCATGGCGGACATCGGTTCACCTTGGCTGCCGGCGATGACTACGGCAACTTGGTTCCGCGGCAGTTTGCGCAAATCCTGCGGTGGCACCAACATGCCGGATGGCACGTTGAGCTTGCCCATCTGCATGGCAATCTCGGAGTTCTTAAACATGCTTCGGCCCACAAAGCAGAGCTTGCGGCCGTACTCATGCGCGAGGTCGGTGACGATCTGCAAACGATGCATGGACGTGGCAAAGCAGGAGATCAGCACGCGGCCCTTGGCGTCCCCGATGATGTGCGACAGGCGCTGCCGGACGGCGCGCTCCGAGGCCGTCAGGCCCGGGCGTTCCACGTTCGTTGAATCGGAGAACAGCGCCAGCACGCCGTGCCGCCCGTAGTCGGCGAGCGTGTGCAGATCGCTGACGTGCTGGTCGGTGGGCGTGGGGTCAAGTTTGAAATCGCCGGTGTGAATCACCGTGCCCAGCGGCGTGGTGAGGGCCAGCGCGCCGGACTGAATGATGCTGTGCGTCAGGTGGATGAACTCTACGCGGAAGGGTCCCACCTGGAACGGCGCCCTGGGGTGTATCTCCCGCAGGTCGGTGCTTTCCGCCAGATCGTGTTCGATCAGCTTCGATTGCGCCAACGCCAGCGTGAAGGGAGTGCCGTAGACCGGCACATCAACTTCTTCCAACAGATAGGGCAGGCCGCCAATGTGATCTTCGTGGCCGTGCGTCAGCAGAATGGCGCGGATGCGTTCGCGATTCGCGCGCACGTAACTGAGGTCGGGAATGACGATGTCCACGCCGAGCAGTTCGGCGTCCGGAAACATGACGCCGCAGTCGACGATGACCACGTCGTCGTCATACTCATACGCCATCATGTTCATTCCGAATTCGCCCAGACCTCCGAGCGGAATAGCTCGCAATTTATGGTTTAGAGATGGAATACGTTCCTCCTGTGTGTCTTCTTATGCTAACACACAATGTTGACAGAATGTTGACAGGTCGTGGGATCAAGCAAGCTTGAGGCGTTCACAGGACAGACCAGGAACACGGAGCAGTCTGTTGTCGCTGGTGATGAGTTGTGCCTGGAGACTCAAGGCGGTTGCAGCAACGGTTGCGTCAGGTAACTTCAGTGCATGTTGACGCCGCAGAGTGATAGCCAGTTCCTTTATCTCCCGCGTAAGGTCAACCACTATGACCGCGGAAATGAAGGCGCGGATTTGGGCGGTAGCTGCCTCATCCAAGGAAACATAGGAGAGCCGCTCCATCTCGGAAATGACGGAAATGAAGTATTGGGCGGGCGGAAGGGGTCCCACCACCTTGCCGCCGAGAAGATACAGAATCGCGTTAGTGTCGAGAACCCTTTTCAAGACCACTCGTTCCGGATACGCGCCTGATAGACCAGCGGGTCTTCGGTAAGAGATATCAACCCGTGGTATCGTGAGAGGTCCGTCACCCTAGCTACATCATCGGGCAAGCCCAGAGAACGCTCAATAATGAGCCAGTCGTTATAATCGATTTGTACGGCCACCGGCTGGTACGCCTCGTCAGTTACGATTTTTTTCGTATCTTTGGCATGACTCTCTTCGCCTACCGCCTTCTCTGGCGCAACCACGAATGATCTTGTATGAGCGTCCGTCTTACCCAACGCCTGACCTATTATATCCCATCCGCATTGGGCGAATGAAGCAACCGTTTTACGCTGAAATAGGTCGGTATCTGGCGGTTCACGAAAATCGCTTCCGGCTGGGGAAAATTGAGTTAGTCTAAAATCATCTCTTGGGGTTGCACATTTTGCGGGGGGAGTCCTTATGAAACCAGGTCTGGGTTTGTACCGTCACATGCTCACGCCGGAGAACTTTCGTTTTGCGCGGCAGTGTGCTTGCACGCATATCGTCGTTCATCTGGGGGATTACTTTCATCAGGGGGAGGCGATCGGCTAAACCAGCCGGTGGGCAGCCAGGCCGGGTGGGGCCGCGCGGGTGACCCCAATAAGCTTTGGAGTTATGAGGAACTGGCGGCGCTGAAGGAAATGATCAACGCCCGGGGGCTGGAATTGCACGCCATCGAAAATCTCGATCCGGCTCACTGGCACGATGTGCTGCTGGATGGTCCCAAGAAACCGCAACACCTGGAAAACGTCAAAACCATTATCCGCAATATGGGGCGCGCGGGCATTCCGGTATTGGGGTACAACTTTTCGCTTCCGGGTGTGGAGGCGAGGATACGGAGGAGGCAGGGAAGAGTTTCTCCGCAACCCCTAAAGCCCCGTCCTTCCAAACCCAAGGGCTTGTTTTCGATTGTTCTTCCAGCGTATGCTTTCGGCGAAGACTAGGCATCCGCAGAAACAGGGAGGTACAAGTGGCGAAGGCTAGGTGGGCGATCATCATTTTGCTGGCAACCAACTTGGGCGTCGCCGCATTTCCGCGCCCTTCCAATAAACCGCTGACGCACGACGATATTCTCTATCTCTTGAACAACTACGTGCCCAGCCAGAGTGTGACGAATCTGGTAAAGGAAAACGGCGTTAATTTTGATCCTCAGGAAGATTACCTGAAGAAGGTCCAGGCAGCAGGAGGGAAAGAGGACCTGCTCAAGGTGCTGCGCGGGGTACACGGATCGGGCTCGCGCCCCGCTGCGGTGCAACGTCCGGCCGCGGATTTGCAGATCGAGCAGCACTTGTCCCGAGCCCTGGAACTCGAAAAACTGGAATCCTACCCCCAGGCGGAACAGGAATACCGCGCCGCCCTGGCCATTCAATCCCAGAACAGCACCCTGCACGTGGGTTTGGGCCGGGCCCTCTGCAAACAGCAGAAGTGGGATGAAGCTCTGGCGGAATATCGCGAGGCGATACGTTTGAACCCGCAATCCGCGGAAGCGCACGGCGCTCTCGGTTTAGCGATCAGCCTGCGAGGTGATCCTGCCGCGGCCATTCCCGAGTTACGCGAGGCCCTGCGGCTGAATCCCCACGACTTACAAGCGCGGAATATTCTGGGAGCTTCGCTTTACAATGTGCACGACGTTGCCGGCGCGTTGAAGGAATTGCACCAAACCGCCGAAATGGCGCCGGACACCGCCGCCGGCCACTACGCGAGCGCCCAGATCCTCCTGCTGGAAAAAAGAGATGCGGAGGGCGCCATCGCCGAATTCCGCCAAGCCCTCAGCCTGGATCCGTACACTTGGTTTCCGCACGGTGATTACGCCAACGCGCTGGCGGCCAAGGGAGATTGGGACGGCGCCATCTTCGAGTATCGCCAGGCGCTGCGCTTGCAGCCCGATTCCGTGGTGGCCCATTCCAACTTGGGCTTCGCGCTCGCCAACAAAGGCGACTTGGCAGGCGGCACCGCGGAAGTGCAATATGCGATGCACATCAATCCCAACACTCCCCAGCCGCACCTGGTGAATGGTCTGATCTTGGCCGTCCAGCAAAAGCTGCCGGCGGCGATGGACGAATACCGCGAGGTCATCCGCCTTGATCCCGACAACGCTACCGCCCACATGCTACTGGGAGGAGGGTTGGCGGGAAGTGGGGATATCGCCGGGGCCGTGAGCGAGACTCGCCAGGCCGTTCGCCTGGAACCTTCGAATCCTTATGCCCACAACCAACTCGGCGTCTTGCTCAGCCGGCAAGGAGACAACGCCGGGTCAGAGGCGGAGTACCGCGAAGCCATTCGCTTGGACCCCAAGTTCGCCATGGCCCACGCGAACCTGGGCACGCTGCTTCTCCAGCGAGGCAGCCTGCCGGAGGCTTTGAAGGAAATTGCCACCGCTTACCAGCTTGACCCGAAGAATCCTCAAATCATTGCACTCTATAGGAAACTCACTGGAGGCAATATCTTTTAATCATCCTCGCGTGCCCGCCCAGCGGCGCGAGTCAGGTGTTCGAAAACGCCGGCAAGTTCTTCCAGGGATAGTTGCTCCGCGCGCAAATTGGCGAGTTTGCCTGCGGCCTCGAACGCCTGCATGATCCGGGGCCGCGGATAGGTGCCTCCCAGATTGTTGAGCAGGTTCTTCCGCTTCTGAGCAAAGCAGCGCTTTACGAATTCCAGAAATTCGTCGCATTTTCCCTGCGGCCATCGGTCGAACTTCGCTTTCATTCGAAATGTCACCAGCGCCGACTGCACTTTCGGCGCAGGGGAGAAGGCTCCCGGTGGAACGGTCAAGGCGATTTGCGGCTGCGAGTAAATTTGTGTGGCGATGGTCAGATACCCGTAGTCGCGGGTTCCCGGCCCCGCCGTCAGGCGCTCGGCCACCTCGCGCTGCATCAGCAGACCCATGGAGCGGATCGAGTCCCGTTGTGCAAACAGGTGATGGAGGATGGGTGAAGTGATGTAGTACGGGAGGTTGCCGAAAACAAATCCTTGCGCGATTCCTTCCTGCCCGCACAGGGCGGCAAAATCCACGCGGAGCACATCCGCGGGGATGATCTCCACACGCGATCCCTCCCGGAAATGCTCCTGAAGCCCTTGTGCGAGCGCCCTATCGATTTCGATGGCCACCACCTTGCGCACGCGTTCGGCCAACAGCGCGGTCATGGCGCCGCGCCCCGGGCCGATCTCAATGACCACATCGCCGGCTTCGAGGGGGAGCGCCTTCAGAATCCTGGCTCGATACCGCTGGTCGTGGAGAAAATGCTGGCCGAGTTTGGGGCGATGGCGACTGATTTTGGATTTTAGATTTTGGATTTTGGATTCCCCCCCCTCCTCTGAGTGCATCATAACATGATGCCGGGGAACTCCAGAGCGCGCCCCGGCCAGTTACCGCAGCCGCACTTGGGACCGCCGTGTTCACCCTGCCTCGAAAGATTTAACACAGCGCAAGTGCCGGCCGCAACCCAAGAAGGATTTCACCACAGAGGCCACAGAGGTCACGGAGAACAGACGCAGATAAAAACTGTGGGTCAACAAACTAAGGAACCGTAATCCCTGCCCGCGCAAGCAGAAGTACTCTTCTCTGTGGTCTCTGTGCGCTCTGTGGTGAGCGTTTTGTTCGCGGCGCGAGAAGAATTTCGGAATGAGTAGTACAAAGAGCACACGGAGCGCCTCGGCGGCCCCCTCCCAAATCCAAAATCGAAAATCCAAAATCCAAAATGCCGAGACCTTGACTTTGCGGGGGGCATCCTCTAACGTAGCGAGGTTTGGTCTCCTCATTCTCACGAAAGGAGAGGCGTCGTGAAACTTGCATTCGTCGCATCAGAAGGCGTCCCGTTTTCCAAGACGGGTGGGTTGGCAGACGTGGTGGGAGCGCTGCCCAAGGCGCTCGCGGCGCTGGGGCACGAGGTGGAAGTCATTCTGCCGCGCTATCGAATTACCCCGCCGGGGGCCAGCGTGCCCCACGCACAAAGTCTGACCTTGCCACTCGGTTCCGGATACAAGTTCGCGACCGTGCAGGACGGCGGCCGCGCCCACCAAGTGCAAACTTACTTGATCGATTGCCCGGAGTATTTTGATCGTGACGGCCTCTACCAGCAGAAGGGCGAAGACTATCCTGACAACGTACATCGTTTTGCGGCGTTTTCGATGGCGGCGCTGGAGTTTCTGAAACGCGGGGCGACTTCCCCCGACATCATCCATTGTCACGACTGGGAGACGGCGCTCGTGCCCATCTATTTGCGCAATCTTTATCAGGAAGACGGCTATTTTGGCAAAACCTCGGTGGTGTTTACCCTTCACAACCTGGGTTACCAGGGCCTTTTCCCCCCCCATGTGCTGCCCCAGATTTCGCTGCACGCCGGCCTCTTCACCATCGACGGCCTAGAGTATTACGGAATGGTGAACCTCCTCAAAGGAGGTATTATCTTTTCGGACTTCATCACCACCGTCAGCCGCAAGTACGCGGAAGAAATCCAAACCCCCGAGTTTGGTTACGGCTTGGAGGGCGTTCTTCGTTCGCGGGCGGACCACCTGCAAGGGATCGTCAATGGTGTGGACTATGCGGAGTGGGACCCCGCCACCGACAAGCTCCTGGCGGCGAATTACACCCCTACCAACTTGAAGGGCAAGGAAGCCTGCAAGAAGGCTCTGCTCGAAAAGATGGGCGCACCGACGCCGGTGCTCCGCCGGCCGGTGATCGGGATTATTTCGCGGTTTGCCTCGCAAAAGGGATTTGACTTGATCGCCACCATCGCCGAGCAATTGGCGACGCTCGATCTCTACGTCGTGGCGCTGGGCACAGGCGAGCCTGCGCACGAGGAGTTGTTCCGGACCATGGCCGCGAAATATCCGGAGAAATTCCTGGTGAAAATCGCTTACGACAACACTTTGGCCCATCAAATCGAAGCCGGCTCCGACATGTTCCTGATGCCCTCGCGTTACGAACCTTGCGGGCTCAATCAGATTTACAGCCTGAAGTACGGCGCCGTGCCCATCGTGCGGGCTACCGGCGGCCTGGACGACACCATCGAGCCTTTCGATGGGAGGTCTGGCACGGGTTTCAAATTCCAGGAGTATTCGCCTCAAGCCTTGCTGGCCACGATCCACGCTGCCCTGGAGGCTTACCAAACGCCCAAGATTTGGCAACACTTGAGGCAAAACGGCATGAAGAAGGATTTCTCGTGGGCCACTTCGGCCCGGGCGTACTCCCAAATCTATGAAACCCTATGGAAGGCCAAAGCTTGATCGGCGCGGAAAGCATTACGGTCCGAGGATTCCCCCGGTAGTGGGTTAATTCGATGTAGAGGCGGCTTTACGCCGCCATGTGGTCCGTCAGCTGACGGATAAACTCGCCGCTAGAGCATCAAATTGACCCACTACTGATTCCCCCCCACCTTGGAGGATTTTTAGAATGGCAGGCGTTCATACATTGGAATTTAGCGATCAGAATTTTGAGCAAGACGTGTTGAATTCTCCCCAGCCGGTGCTGGTGGATTTCTGGGCGGCTTGGTGTGCGCCTTGCCGCATGATGGCACCCACCGTGGACGCCATTGCGGCGGAATATGCTGGTCGCGCCAAAGTCGGCAAGCTGAACGTGGATGAAAATCTCACGGTCGCCAGCCGGTACGCGATTCGCAGCATCCCCACGCTCCTGCTGTTCAAGGCTGGGCAGATTCAGGAGCAGGTGGTGGGGACCGCGTCCAAGGATGTGATCAACAGATTGCTTGATAAATACCTCTAGATTTTGGATTTTAGATTTTAGATTTTGGATTAACGCCAGGTTGGCTGGGGCGGAGCGAAGCTGAGCGGTTTGCGCCCTCTGAAAGCTTGCTATGGGGCAACGTTGAGCGCCGCCACGAATCCAATCCAAAATCCAAAATCGAAGATCGAAAATCTCAAATGCAGCAGCCCAGTATGTCAACCAATGTTGTGGTCGTAGGTGTTCAGTGGGGCGATGAGGGCAAGGGCAAAGTAGTGGACGCCCTGGCGGAACACTTCGATATCGTTGCCCGATACCAGGGCGGCGCCAACGCTGGTCACACGGTGTTGGTGGGGGCGAAAAAATATGTGCTCCAACTTCTTCCCACCGGCATCCTTCGCCCGGATAAGACCGCCGCGATCGGAAACGGCGTGGTGGTGGATCCGGAAGCGTTGCAGCAGGAAATTCGCAAGCTGGAAGAGGCCGGCACGAGCGTTGACCGCCGGCTGAAGGTCAGCGACCGCGCGCACTTGATTTTGCCTTATCATCGCGCGCACGAACTGGCCGCCGAAGAAGCTCGCGGCGTGGGGAAAATCGGGACCACCGCCAAGGGCATTGGACCGGCTTATGAAGACAAGGCCGGGCGGCGCGGCTTGCGCGCCTGTGATTTACGCGACCCGGCGAAGTTCCGCGAAAAGTGCCATGCCATTGTGGCGGAAAAAAACCGCATCGACGGCGCGCTTTTCGGAGCACTTCCCCTCGACGCCGAGGAACTGGCCGACCAGTATTTGCGGGTAGGCGAAGGCATTCTGCCGTACCTGGCGGATGTTTCCGTCTACCTCAATACAGAGATGGACCGCGGCAAGCGCGTGCTTTTTGAAGGCGCCCAGGGAACCTTGCTGGACCTCGACCACGGCACCTACCCGTTTGTGACTTCGTCGAGTTCGGCGGCGGGTGGAGCTTGTACGGGGACCGGCGTGGGGCCCACGCGCATTGGCTCGGTCATCGGTGTGTCAAAGGCTTACACCACGCGCGTCGGAAGCGGGCCCTTTCCCACCGAAGCGCTGGGGGAGGAAGGGGAAAAGATTCGCGAGCGCGGAGGCGAGTACGGCGCTGTTACCGGACGCCCGCGGCGCTGCGGATGGTTCGATGTTCCTGTCGCGCGCTATAGCGCTCGCATCAATCATCTGGACGCGATCATCATCACCAAGCTGGATATCCTTGATCCCCTGGCGGAAATTCCCGTGGGGGTCGAATATGAGTACAAGGGCAGACGGTTTAAGGATTTCCCCCCGGAAATTGAAAGCCTGGAGCAGATGAAGGTTCACTACCGCACCGTTCCCGGCTGGCAAAAGCACACCTACGGCGCCCGCGAACTGTCGCAACTGCCGGAGCGGGCGCAGGATTACCTCAGTTTTCTTGCCGACCAGGTGGGAGTGAAAGTCGCCATGGTTTCAACCGGCCCGGAGCGCGCACAGTGCGTATGGATCGACAAGTCCGTTGTTTGTCCTTAGCCAGTGGTCCCTTGTCCTTTGTCCATTGTCCGTTGTCCGTGGTCCGTGGTCCGTGGTCCGTTGTAGGTGCCAGTGTCAGGGGTCAGGTTCCAAGTGCCTATCATTACCAATAACTGACAACTGACGACGGACCACGGACAAAGGACAACGGACAAGTGACATTCGAAAAATGCTTTCCTTCGAGCAGGCGCTTAACCTCGTCAAAGAGAAGCTGGCCGCGGCGAACCTTAGGCCGGGGATGGAAGTTGTGCCTCTGGGCGCGGCGTGCGGTCGAGTCTTGGCAGAGGACGTTGTAGCGGACCGCGATTATCCGCCTTTTCACCGCTCCATCCGCGATGGATTTGCCGTGCGCGCGGAGGACGTCGGAGCGCCCCCCGTCGAGCTGCGTTCGCGCGGGGAAATTCGGGCGGGAGGGCACTTCACCGGCGCCTTAGGCCCCGGTGAGTGCGTCTCCATTATGACTGGCGCGCCGTTGCCCGCCGGCGCGGACGCGGTGGTCATGGTCGAATACACGGAATCGCAGGACGACAAGGTAAATGTCCATCGCGGGGTTCGAGCCGGGGAGAACGTTGTCCAGCAGGGAAGCGAAGCCCGCGTGGGGGCAGGCGTTTTGCCGCGGGGCCGGAGGCTGGGCGCGGGGGAGCTGGGGCTGCTCGCCACCGTGGGAAAGTCGCGTGTACCCGTTTTTGTTCGGCCGGTCGTGGCCATTCTTCCCACCGGTGATGAGGTGGTGCCGGTCGAGCAGCGGCCCGAGTGGTTCCAAATCCGCAACAGCAACGCCATCGCTCTCTCCGCCCAGGTGGCCGCGGCGGGCGGCATTCCTCACTGCCTGGAGATTGCCCCGGACCGACCGCAAGCTTTGCGCCGCATGATTCAGGAAGGGTTGAACGCGGACCTGCTGCTGCTCACCGGCGGGGTTTCGGTAGGGAAATACGATTTCGTGGCGCAAGCCCTTGCCGATTTGGGCGCCGAGTTTTATTTTCAGGGCGTGGCCCTGCGACCGGGAAAGCCACTGGTTTTCGGGCGCGTCGCCGGAAAGTTCTTTTTCGGTTTGCCGGGTAATCCCGTCTCGACTTTCCTTACGTTCGCGTTGTTTGCGCGACCGGCCCTGGCGGTCTTGGGAGGCGCCGATTTTGAGGCGCCGTTTTTTCTGCGGGCGCGCTTGGGTAAGCCTTTTCAGCAACGAAGCGGGTTGACCGCGTTCCTGCCGGCGCGCCTGGAGCGCTCGTCCGGCGATCCCGTGGTGAGCTTGGTGGACTGGCAGGGTTCGGGGGATCTGGTGGGAGTGGCCACGGCCAATTGTTTTATCGTCGTGCACCCAGACGAGAGGAACCTTGCGGCGGGGGATTGGGTGGACGTGATGGCGAAAGATTGACGATTTTCGATTGACGATTGCCGATTGAGGAAAGATGTGTTTAAGTCTTCCGTTCATATTCTCAGTTGGTTGCAAAAGCTGATACCGAGCACTCAAATGAGTGATTCTCAATCGTCAATCGAAAATCGTCAATTAATCGTCTTCCGTTCGTTTTCTGAGGTTTTCTGGAGAAGTTTGAAGCCGGACGTTGGAAATGAGTGATTTTCAATCGAAAATCGACAATCGAAAATCGTCAATTCCCTTGAGCCACTACGACCGCGCGGGCCGTATCAAAATGGTCGACGTGTCTTCGAAGCCCGACACCTTGCGGGAGGCGGTGGCCAGCGTGCGCGTCAAGATGAACGCTGCCGCGCGGCGCGCCGCGCGGCGCAACCCCAAGGGTGATCCCCTGGAGATTGCGCGCGTGGCGGGCATTGCGGCGGCCAAGCGGACCGCCGAACTTATCCCTCTTTGCCACCCCTTGCTCTTGAGCCATATTGATGTTCGGGCGAATTTCTGTAAGAATGGCGTGGAGATTTCATCTTCAGTTCGCACGACAGGCCCCACCGGTGTCGAAATGGAGGCCCTAACCGCGGCGGCTGTGGCGGCGCTGACGGTCTACGATATGTGCAAAGCGGCTGATCACGGCATCGAAATCTCTGAACTCCGCCTGTTGGAAAAGCGCGGAGGCAGGAGCGGCCCCTATCGCGCCCGCCGGCGGCGCGCGGGGTAAACATGGTAGTGGGTTAATTTGACGCTGTAGCGGCGGGTTTACCCCGCCAAATGGCGGCGTAAAGCCGCCGCTACATCTTGACCCACGACCGTAAATCTGCGGGAAGAAGGTTTCGCGAGTGTCTTCAAATATCAAAATCCTCGTCGTCGATGACAACCCGACTATTCTCCAGCTCATGTGTCAGAGCTTGGAGAAGTGTGGCGAGATCATTACCGCCACGGATGGCGCCGATGCTTTGATGAAGACGATTGAGACCAAACCGGATTTGATCATTTCCGACTACACGATGCCGGTCATGGACGGTCGCGCGCTTTTTGACAAACTCCGGGCACGCAAAGAAACTCAGAATATTCCTTTTGTCTTCCTCGCCTCGCAAAAGGAAATTGATGAGCACCTGCGCATGGTTTTAGAGGGCGTCGAGGATTATTTCGTCAAGCCCTTCTTCACGCGCGATCTCTTGCAGCAGGCACGGCGCATCACAGCGCGATTGCTCCAGCAGCGCATGGAAAAGCAGGGCGGCGGCGCGGGCATCAAGGGGCGGCTGGCCGAGATCAGCTTGATCGACTGGATGCAGACTCTCGAACAGGGGCGCAAAACCTGCGCGCTGATGCTGCGCTCGGGCGGCGAGGAGTGTACGCTCTATTTCAGCGACGGCCAGGTGAACCACGCCGTTTGTGGCGAACTGAAAGGCGACCCCGCGGTCTTTAAGGTCCTCACTTGGATGGATGGCGACTGGGAAGTGGATTTCCAAAAGAATTCTCCCGAGCGCACCACCACCATGTCCACCCAAGGCCTGATGATGGAGGGCCTGCGCATGATGGACGAAGCCAACCGCGACGCGGGATAAACAAGGTGTCAGGTGCCAGGTGTCAGGTGCCAGGTTTCAGGTTTCAGGTGTCAGGAAAGAGCGAAATTCGGGACTCGAAATTCGATGGTGGACTTGCGAGTTTCGAATTTCGAATTTCGAGTTTCGGACCTAACACCTGACACCTGACACCTGGCACCTGACACCTGACACCTGGCACCTGACACCTAAATGCTGCGTGCCAAAATTCTGGTCCTGAGTGATGCGGCCTCGCGCGGCGAGCGCCCGGACCTGTCCGGCCCGGTGGTCCGCGAACTGCTGGAAGCGCGCGGATGGCAAGTGGCCGCAATTGAAATCCTCCCCGATGATTTAAATACGATCCGGCAACGGCTGGAGGCCCTCACCGATGCCGACGACTGCGACGCTATAGTGACCGCGGGCGGCACGGGCGTCGCCCCGCGCGATGTGACTCCGGAGGCAACGCGCGCGGTCATCGAAAAAGAAATTCCCGGTCTCGCGGAATTGATGCGCGCCGAGGGCGTCAAGAAGACGCGACGCGCCGCCCTGTCGCGTGGCGTCGTGGGCGTGCGCAAGGGCAAACTTATTGTCAACCTGCCCGGAAGCCCGCGTGGCGCCCGTGAGTCCATCGAGAGCATTCTGGATTTACTCCCGCACGTCGTAGACCTCATCCAAGGCCGCACAGCTCACCATGATTAGCGGTCGCCCCGGGCCAGTGTCTTCCTGAGCGTGGTTATGTGGTCATGGGGAGATGCAGGATTGCGCAGAGCGCAGCTCTGCGGTCTGAAATCGAATCGCTGGGTTTGCGCTTATGGGCGAAACGCAGAGCTGTGCTCTGCGCAATCCTCCTTTTCTCGCCCGCCAGCAGGGGGCTGCGTAGACCTTGCTTTTTATGTTTGCGATGACCGCGAGACCGTGGTCAGGTTAACCTCCGGCCCCTTCTGACGGAGCGACATTTTGTAGGCTCTACAACTCGCTTTTTTCTCTTGCCAAGAGGATCGTTGTGGGCTACGATGAAGGGGTGTTAGAATGGAGGCGGTGTCGTGTCGCTGCGTAAGTCTCCCACCCTGACTCTTGCTCTGCTAGCCTCCAATCGCCGCAACGCCAAGAAATCCACGGGCCCGCGGACCGCGCGCGGCAAGGCTTGGTCGTGGCTGAACCGTTTTCGGGACGGAATGCGTTCGATGGAGTACGTCAATTTCTTTCACTGCTGTCCAAGATAATCGCTAGCCCCGTACGCCGCCATTGCAGGGAAAGGCTTTAGGACAGGGAGAATCGAAGGTTGGGGAGGAGGTCTGGGTTTCATAAGTTCGTTCGCCTGTCCA
>Ga0187849_1002361_pt1 | contig 18166 bp, 20 predicted proteins | sample June2016WEW_4_10_2_FD_132412 | JGI IMG/M metagenome (GOLD analysis project Ga0187849, IMG submission 132412) | Peatland microbial communities from SPRUCE experiment site at the Marcell Experimental Forest, Minnesota, USA - June2016WEW_4_100 | ecosystem: Environmental > Terrestrial > Soil >...
CACCTACGGTGTGGGAGCCGATGCTGAGGGTCGTCGTGCAGGAACCGCCGTCGCCGACGTTGGCGGCGCAGGTAGCGCCGTCGACCTGGAGGTTGAACTTGCCTGGGTCACTACCAGGAAGCAAGTCCTTCACGACAGTGAGTGTAGGCAGTTTGTAATTGCCGAAGCTGGCCACGAATGTCTGATTGCCAATGCCGACACTGGGCGCGAAGTACGCACGGGTAGGAGTCGAGGCGACCCATCCATTCTGAGCCACTTCGTCGACGGCATAAGTTCCGGGGCCTTGACCATTTAGCGAAAACGTTACGGTTCCATCTGCGCCGGTGGTTCCGGACGCTATGAACCCTGTTCCTTGCGCCACAGAGGACGCAGTTCTGCTCAAGTTGTAGTTCCAGCCAGCAAGAACGGGCTCACTCGCATCTCGAACGCCATCACGATCTTTGTCCCAAAACTTGGTGATGACAATTTGCGGGGTTGGATTCCCACTCTTATCCGGGCTGTAGTTGCCGCACACGGTTGAAATGAACGTGTTGCCCCACGATATCACATGAAGGTCGACCGTTCCGCTGGTCTGGAACACGGTGTTCGATGCGTCGCTGTTGATGTTCGGGTAGCCGATCTCCTGACCGGCAGGGGGATTGCACAACGAAAGATTTCCGGTCGCTGGATTGTACCGATGCCCGTTTATATCGCATGCTGACCATGAAGCGCCACCTATCCCGGGATAATGACTTACATGGAGAACGTCGTTCGGTGCGTACCAGAGGAAATTACTCGAAAACCCCTGTGCCCGGTAGTAGCTGAAGACCGATGCGCTAAGATAGTCAGTACGCTGGATGTAATGCCCAGCGCCCGGATCCACCACGAAGCTATCCCGATCGCAGGTGTCATTCAGCAGATCAGACTCCAAGTGCAACACCGGGCAGGGAGCGCCAGCCGCGCGTGGGCCCATGCAGGTCCCGGTTCTGCTGCTGCCAAGAAGCAGTCCAAGAATGAGCAGGACAGCGGTCAGCGCTGTACGCTTGGCAGTAGCGGTAGTCGATTCCATTGTCAAAGGCAAACGGATGCGCAACATCGATCGGATCCCTCCTTGAACTCCCAGGCGGAAGTATTGGGCGGGGAATATTAGGGACGAGCCACCAGTGGTGTCAGTATAAAGGCTTCTAGCGATTTGTCAAGATTCTAGGAGTTGGTCATAAGCTGATCATGAGATATCCGGGGCGCGTCGCCTCCCCAAAGGCGGGAACTCGTGAAACAACAGTTGCGGCGGATTGATCTCGCCAAGGCGATCTCCCATAATGCGGCCCGTGGCAGTTCATCGAGGCCAAGAAGAGGAAAATTGTAAAATCTTTGGGGTCAAAGTCCGGTACTCTGGAAGGCGTTTGAACCCGAGCACCGGACTCGACAATAATCGGACGGTGTCAGGCGGTCAAAACGGCGGAATTTGAATCTGAATCGGCGCCTCATGGGTCCCTGAGCAGAGGCTCTGACTTTTAATCCGGGAGTCGAGGGTTCGAATCCCCTCGGGGCTTTGCTTATTAGGACTATCCGTCTTGTTTGATCAATTGTCGCCATTTTGTCGCCATGCTGGGCGACAAACCCTGTTATGTGAAGTGACCAAAGAGGACATAAGTGATCGATTTCAGATATGAACTAGGGCTTAGGAGTAACAAGAAATGACGCCCTGGGACGAACTCAAGCGGTTTCGTAAACCGCGGGTCGCTGTCATGGCCGCGAGGGCCCCGGTCCACTTCATGCGCCTGACTGACTTTCAGGAGGCCGATTCTGTACGGCGAGGCCGTGAGCCGGTGACAATCATGCCAGACCCTTAACCAGCACCCTAGGCCGTGGCCGAGCGTCCGGGATCTGGAAGATGAACACGAGCCAAACTGCTGCCAACACGGTCGCCACGAGCAAGCCGCTCGCGGGCGGCTCAAAAGGCTGCATCGCCATCAGCAGGGCGAGTGTGGCTACGTTGGCAACAGTCCATGCAACCAGAAGCGGCAGGCGCGGGAGTGCCCCGTGGACGCACTCGAACTGTGTTGCGGCCAACGCCGCCAGGCCGGCAAGGCCGGCGCCCAGCGCGCCGTGAATGAAGAAGAAGCTCAAGGTTACTGGCGCCCGCTCCAGCCATATGAGCACACCAGCACTGACCAAACGCACAGCCAGAGAGCGATTCCTGGCAAAGACAGCCGCCCAGAGGATCGCCACCATGCCGAAGAAGTCGCTTGGCCCGGCCCGGTGCAGATCGAGGGCAGTGAACCCCGATGACATGAATCCACAGTACAGCGGGGGAGCTCGAAGAACGAACGATGGGAGGGCCGTAAAGAAGAGAAGGTGCAGTAATTCGAAGGCCAGGATTGATGCGAGGAATAGCCTAAGGCCGGCGCGATCCCGGAACCACAGCCCGGCCGGGATAGCCAAAAGAGCGAACAGGTAGACGGGTGAGTTCGGGTAGACCAGCCGATCGGGAACGGGTGAAGGAATGATCACGACGGCCAAGAGCACAAGCCCCGCCGAAAGGGGAACGACCGCTGTCCGTTTCAGTCGATTCATGATAGGCGATTGTAAGAAGCGCTCGTCACGGACGCAATCGTCGATTCGCGCTCGCCAGACTGTCGAGGGGAGACGCTTTGGTCTCAGCGAACCCGCCGTCCACGCAGGGACCAAACGATAGTGGTTGTCCCTCCCGCGGCCGCTGCGACAGCCACCGCGAGAAGGGCCCAGAAGCTCGCCCCCGAGCCACTGGAGGTCTCGGCTTGGCCCGCAGCTTCGCCGGCCGGCTCCGCAACACCGCCGACGGCGCTACTCGAGAACACGTCCTGCATGCCTGGCTTGAGGTTGCCGTCCTTATCCCAAACTCCCCAATGAGGGCCTTGGGTTCCTTCGCTGATCTTCCAGCTCTCGTCGAAGGCCTCGAAGTACAAGTAGCCCACGCCTCCGGTGCGCGCCCAGGAGACGAAGTTCGAGAAGTAGAGGGCCGCGTTTTCCGGCGATGGAACCGCATTGCCGTACGGGTCGCCGTCGCTGGGCCAGCCCGTTTCCGACACGAGCACCTGCTTGCCTCCAGCAACCGTCTTGACTTGCTGGTACTCAGACTGAAGGCTGGCCATTGCCTGCTGGACATCGATTCCTTGCCAATAAGGATACAGGTTGGCCAGAACGACGTCACCGGCTGCCAAAACCGCCGGGTGGGCTAGGAGCCGGTCATACGTGTCGGCGGTGGCAACCGGGATACCGGGAACGGCCTGCTTCACCTGGTTGATGTAGTCGATGAGCTGGCTCTCCGTGAGATCATTCCGCAACAAGACTTCACTGCCGACGATCAGCATGTCCGCCTCCCCGGCCTGGCCGACGGTCGTCAGACAGGCGATCTGCTGGTCATTGGCAGCCAGGTCGCTGCTTAACCAGGCGCCGACAGCAGCCTTGAGCCCCATCTCGTGGGCGACTTGCCCTGCCTTCTCAAGGCCCGACCCGCAGCCGAAAGTCCGAATCCATTGGGTGTAGGGGGCGATAATCGCCATCCTCGCCCTGAGTTGGTCCTCACTGACCTGAGCTCCTTGGCTGGGGTCCTGGCCGTCCATGTAGGGGCTGAAGTCGAGTCCGTAGAGCTTGTAGGCAGGCGTGGGGATCGCCGTCGGGGTAGGCGTTTGAGCCACGACCGGGTCGGCCGGGAACCAAGCCGGGGCAACGACGACCCCTGTTAGCGCTACGACAAGTACGCCAAGGATCCGAATCACAGTCGTCGCATTCATCGTTCGTTCTCCTATTCGGCCCCGTTGGGCCGTTCCCCGGCGTCCGCCGCACTTTCCCGCCCCTGTCGAGCGGCGGCGCTGGTATCATGAAACCATCTGTCGAGAGCGTCAATGTGCCCGGACGACAATGCGTAGGGCGCCACTCCCATAGGAGTATCCATCAGAGTAGCTCCAGCGGCGGCAATCGCCTCGCTCGCCCTGAGCGGCGCCGAGGCGAGCGAGCGCGCCGCTCCCGGCGAGGAATGATGGAAGCAACAAGGGCCCCCAGGAACGCGTAGCTTGGGGCCAACCAGGCGATCGCCAGTAGGTCAGCGCTCCGGGTTGACTGGGCGGGCGCCGAGAACAGGGCCAGTCCAGTGATGATGAGTAGCCCCACCAAGGACAGCGTCACAGTCGGTCCGCCGCCGAACCGCCTCGATAGCAGGTAGATCGCTGAGTAGGGCAGCACCACTGCCACCAGAGACACGACCGCATCGTCCATGGACGAGCCCCAGAGAACAGCAATGCCACCCAGGGCGGCGGCAGGAGCAAGTCCCAAGGCGCCAGGCACGTCGATGTGGTGGAGAGGCCGGCTCGCTCTCCGAGCCGCAAATGCCAGTTCGGAGAGAGCTCTGACGGCAAGAAACGCCGACACGCACACAAGGCGGACGGCCAGGCGCGTGGTCGACCGAAGCTGCGCTTGCCAGCGCGCTCGGAGCTCGGTTGGCCAAAGAATCAGCCGTGAGAACCAGGGACGTTTGTGTGCAGCACCCCCGTTCGGGCCGACAGGCTGTTGCCGATACCCTCCTGTGTCGCCGGGCCGAGCGAGCGCCACGAGAACCCTCCGTTGGGCCACCGGGCCGTAGATGTGTGCCCTAGCCGACATCCGCGTCGGGACGGCTGAGCGCCAGCAAGGGTCCGCCGCCAGGTGAGCCAGGCAGAGAGGCGCGCCACAGCGTGGACAGCGTCGTAAGGCGGCGTCCCCGCACAGAGTGCATGCCAGCCCTGCAACGGAACTAGCTCTTGCAGATGGACACGGGCGGCTCGCAAATTGTGCCGCAGACATCGCGAAAAGAGGCGCCCGGGCCGGCGGGTGCGGGATCGCCGGCCGGGGCCGCAGGTCTCTAGCCACCTACCACCTTGTTGACGAGCAGCACCCTCTCGCCGGGCGAGAGGATCCGGCTCTTCGGGTCCCTTACCTCCTCCGAGGTCTGCCCGCTCGCGACGCGCAGACTCTGGTGGGGCGACGGGGGCCCGACCCCGGCCTCCTGGAGCGCCTCCAGTGCCGTGACCCCGGGCTTGACCCTGGCCATGGGGCGGCCCACGGCCAGGACGCAGACCGAGGGCTCACTCTCGATTTCGGTGGCGGTGGGGGATACCTTTCTCACCGTGAGAGTCAACATTGCACACATCCTCCTTTGAACTCAGTCCGACTCTTCCACTATGAACGGATTTGCCCCCAGATAGGCGTCGATCCTGTGGGCCGGCTCGTCGCCGCCGGCAATGGCGACAATCTGCCGCACCAGCAGGGCCGCCGCCACCAGAGGCCACGACACGACGGCCCGGGCGGTGCAGGGGAGGGGCAGTGCCTCGTCGTCGGCGTACAGGGTCTCCTCGTAAACACTCTTCTCCACTGGCGATGTGGGCCGCACCGTGAGTATCGTCAAGGAGTGACCGCCCATTCGACTGTCTAGGTATCTGTCGATGGGCCGCCCTTTGATGGCACCTTCCCAGACCTGCCGCCGGGACTTCATGCTGTCCAATGCGCTGATGACCGTGAGGCGTAGCTGTTGATGCTCCACCCGCTCGCAGACCGGCTCGATTTCCGAGTCACTGAACTCCCTGCAAAGCTCGCGTAACGCTTCCACTTTGGGGATACCCGCGCGGGCATGGCTGAGCGAGTAACACTGAGAAGGGAGGTTCAGCGGCTCTACGACATCGTCGTCGAAGACTCGTATGCTCCCTACTCCCAGCTTGGCTAGGGCAACCACGGTCCAGCTACCTATGCCGCCGGCTCCGATGACATCGAGATCGAACTGCCGCAGAGCCTCGATCGGCACCAGGTCCATCTGCCGAGTGTAGTCCATGCAACTCATTGGTATCCTCCGAATGGGTCGGGGGCGATCCCACCTCCCGTCGCCGCTCCAGGGATCATGTCTTTGGCCGCTATTGCCGGAGCGAACGCGGTCCGGACCTTGCAAGCGACCTCCGCCCTGGCGCCCTCCAGCAGGTCCCGCCCGTCGGGGCCGGGAACGACCACCCTCAGAGGTTCCGCCACCAGGGCGATCGGTTGGTACTGATAGAGACTCGCAAACACGTCACCTCTGCGGTTGGTGACGAGGCCGACCATGAAGTGAGCCTGCGGGAAGCTATCGCGGAGCGTCTCTCGATCCTGAACGGAGAGGTACACCCCTCCGGCCCCGTGCGAATGCCACCAGAGGCGCACATTGCCGACGTCCAGTCCCTCGTCCGCCAGTTCGCCCAAAAGCGAGGCGATGCCATCCGCCTCGAGCTCGGTGGACCCCGAGGTGCACACCTGCGGCACCAGCAGCACGTCCTGGACGACCATTTCCCGCCCCTCCAAGACGATGACTCCCAATCCGCTCACTTCACCAGCGACCGACTGAGCGAAGATCATGAGCTTGAGCCACGCCCAAGGCGTGAAGCTGATGACGGGAGGGTCGTTCATGAGATAGATCAACGTTGTCAGTTCCTCCTTTCTGGACGGCTATGCTCGCGGGAACTCCTCAATCGACACGTACGGCGCAGCGCTGGAATAGGACCTCAGGAACTCCAGCATCTGCGTCAGAACCGTGGTGAACTGCCCCTCGCCCAGGGCGTTACGCATCAGTTGGGAGACGTTGCCGAAACAGGGTTCGCCGGCGGCGGACACGTGTGGGTGAGGGCAGCCTCCAGGGCGCGGTCCGGAGCTCTTGACAAGGATCAGCCTCGGCGTGATAGTCACGAGAAAGGGGCCGAGCAGGTATCTCTCCCCCCGGTGGGTTATCTGGATGGTGTGGGTCGCGAGGACAATCTTCCCATCATGCGCCCGAAGGCTGGCAACGACAGGGTCCGACTCGATGACGTCCCACTCCGCAGCCAGCGCAGCCGGATCTCGGCCAGGCAGTCCACGAATGGCGGCCAGCCGTTCGTAGGCGGCCTTGTACTCGCGCAGCGCGGCCTCGGCGCGCCGCATCTCATTGCCGAGCTTGGCGCGCAGCGTCTTCACCTCGCCTTTCAAGTTCCGGACAGCCATGAGCTGTTCCGCAGCTCGGTCGCTGACGAATGCGTCCCGCCCTCGGGCAAAGGGGACGGTTGGTGACCGCGCCGCAGGAGGGACGGGCGGCTCCTCGCCGACGAGGGGCCAGGCGTCGATGGGACAGGCGGCGGTCAGAGGGTCATAGCGGCCTAGGCGCGCGACGATCGAAAGCACAAAGCTAGGAGGGTCCTCCTTCGCAAGGAGCGCTGCCAAGAACTGCAGCTCAGGCCACTGTGGCTTCGAGGCGACGACGTGTGGGTGATCGATCACACTTTTGCCGGCTCTCAGCGCTTGATCGAGATTCTTGACGGCAATGCTGGCAGCGTATCGAGGAATGTGGACGGCAAAGCGACCTATCAGGCGCTGCTGGATAATGACGGGCGCCGTCGTGACAACCATGGCCTTCCGGCTGTAGTAAAGCCTCTCAACGCCGAGCGATGCCGCGATGGAGTCCCAGTCGGCCTCGGCCCGCTCCCGAGCAGCGTCATAGAGCAAATCAGCCACGAACGCCTCCCGCTCAAGAGCAGCGAGGTGCAGCGTCTCGTCCTCGATGGACGGTGAGAGTTCCCTCAACGCGTCGGCGAATTGGGCAAGCCGAGCTTCCAGGGCCGCCTTCTGGCCCAAGGGATCCCTCAGTTGGAGCTCCAGCCGGCGTAGCCTATCGTTCTCCATTGTCGCCCTTCGTTGGCCTTGAGAATCAGAGCCGCTAAGCGGATTCGTCGACTCACAGTGGTACACTAGTATCGAGAGTTTCCCTGTCAATCGCTGCGAAATTCTTCCTGGTCAGAAGAATTTCTTCCGTTCTAGGATCACGAGATGCCGGAGGCCAGAAGTGAGCACTACACCCAAACCGAACAAACCCCACTTCGCCGGCATGTTGACCGAACATCTGAATCGCATCGGGGAAAACCGAGTAGCCCTGGCTAAATCCTTGAAGGTAACGCCGGGAACCATAAGCGACTGGTGCAACCAGGACAAATCTACGGCACCCACGCCTGAGCAGCTGGACGGGATCTGCAGATTCATTGGACTAGATCCCGACAGCCCACCGTACAGGGAGTTGCATGATTGCTTTCCGCAATCTGCTGTCGAACAGGAACCGGTAGGGCGACCGCCGACTCCGGAGCCGGCGCCCGAGGCCGAGTCCGAGCCCCCCAAGACGGGGACGCTCGCCGCTTTCTGGGTGTCCGCCTCGGCGAAGGTCAGAACCCTTCGGGGCAGGAAACTCGTTGCCTCAGCAACAGTTGGGGCACTGATCTTGGTTGGCGTCGTCTTGCTGATCCTTAAGCCTTGGGACCACGGAACGACGGGTGTCGTTACCCAACCAACCCGGGAGGCGCCGCCCGCCTCGGTGACTGCGCCGGTGCTCACCGCGACCGTGGCCCCGGCAGCGGTAGGCGCACCGCCCATGAATGCCACTCCATCCTCAAGGCCAGGAGAGGGCGCGGTCACCGGCACAGCGCCGCCTTCGTGTGCAGTGGACGTGCGATCACTCTACGTCCCAGCCGGCGCGATGGGCGACATCGGCGACGTCACGATCGAGGACGCTTACACAGCCATTGTCCATCCCCCTTCCTCGACCAGCGTGCGCTTCAGCTACCAGCCGGGAGGCCAGGGCTGGGGAGGCGTCTACTTCTTGCGCGCCGATATCCAGCATCCCCAGGGTGATTGGGGAGACGAGGCGGGATATGACCTCAGCGCTGCTACCGCTCTCACCTTCTGGGCTCGAGGCGAACTAGGCGGCGAGCGAGTTGAGTTTAAGGCCGGGGGCATCGATAGCCCGGGCAAGCCCTACCAGGATACCTTCGAGACCTCTCTGGGCACGGTGACCCTTACCCAGGACTGGCAGCAGTTCAGGATAGAGCTCGCCGGTCTGAACCTGTCTGACGTGATCGGGCCGTTCGCTTGGGTCGCCACGCGGGCAAACAATCCTGATGGGTTGACCTTCTACGTCAGCGACATCGCGTATGAGGGGGTGTGCACGCCGAAGCGACTGACTGGGGCGGCTCCTTAGACTCTTCGCCGTCATTCACGAGTGAGGGTCCAGGCCCGGCCCTAGTCATCTCCTGAACTACATTCATGCACATGTGGTGGACCAAGCCCTCGCGTTCTTGACGCGTTGATCGGCGATGTTATAATCGCGGCATCACCAGTCACCCGTTAATCGGTCAGCATGCGCCTCTACTGATTTAAAGGACATTTCAGGATGTATTGTCACCAGTGTGGGCAGCGAGTAGACGAGAGATCTCAGTCTTGCGACAAGTGCGGCGCTAGGATTCCTATCGTTTCTCAGGAGAGTTCGCAGCAGCAAGCTTCGTCCAAAGCAGGAGGTGAGGGCGGGCCGCTTATCATCGATGAACAGGCGCTGATGGAAGCGATACTCTCCGCAACGCCCGGTCGAGCAGATGCTCAACCCAGTTGGCAAGCCGAGTCTCCTCCTTCGTCCTCGCCTATCCCTCAAGAGATGCGATCACAGCCGTCGCCACAGACACTGTCGTCTCAAGCGGCGGGGAAGGCCGAGGAGGCCATCATCGATGAGCAGAGAATGATGGAAGCAATACTCTCCACTGTGGCCGGAGCGGCAGATAGTTCCAAGGAAACGAGAGTTGGTCTTGTGTTGAAAGCTTTCAATGAACTTGGTGAATTCGATGATACGGGATGGGTTGATGGGTATGCGCCGGAGCAATACGACGAATTCCATTGGGATCAGTTTTGCGGCGGAATCATTGCCGTTGGTCTCGGCGTGTTGTTCCTCTATGTCTATGCTAATCTAGGTTCCTCTGCCCCCGTGTGGATGGTGCCAGCCGCTCTCGGCCTATTTGCAGTGGCTGCTGCTGGCTGTTTTCTGTCAGGTTTCTGGCGTCGGTATTGGTACCTCATCTGGTGGAAGAAGTGGATCATTGTGTTATCGAGCCTCGTCGCCGTTTGTACCCAATTAGCGCTGGTCTTGGTTTGGGCGTTCATTGGTCAATTGTTGGGCCGAGGATTTGGTGGGTCCGGTAGTTCGAAGCCGAGCCCTGATAAGGACGTGGCGGTCGACAGGGACGGAAATGCCTACAAATGGAACGCTTGGCGAGGAGGTTGGGAGCCGAAACAGGGATGGTGTACCGGGCAAGAGCGATTTCGTGTGAAGCAGGGGTTATTCGGCCCGACGGAGGTTCGCCGAGGTCTGCTCAACATGCCGCAGGAAACGGAAGGCGGCAAGCGTTTGTACGAGCCGGATGACTAGCGCTGTCTCCCGAAGTCGGGTAGACGAGGAAGAAAGGGCGATGGTAAAGCGAGCTGAATTCACGGAGCTGGACGGATCGCCAACGAAGGTGGCCCAACAGGTGATCAACGCTTTAGCCGCTGTCGGCGCGAACAACATTTCCGTCGATGCGAAAGGAGCCCGCGTGACGGCTTCGATGGGGATGTCTTGGCGCTCTTGGGGTGAACGAATAAGCGTTTCGCTCACCGAACAGGGCTCTAGGACAGGCGTCGCAATCGAGAGCAAATCTCGGCTCAAGACGGCCATGTACGACCTCGGGAAGAATAGTCAGAATGTGGGCAAGATCAAGACGGCTCTTGACCGATCTTCTCCGAACCAGTCTCTGGCATCAGTGCGGGGGGACGACGGGAAAATAATCGTCGCCACTTTGTTCCAGGAGTACTCATTCACCGTGAAGGCGCCGCAGCAATTCGTCGAAGAATGTCTATTGCGCACAGACAGTTGGCCAGAGATAGCCCAGACTCTTGGGGTTTCGACTGGTGACGTCGAATGGCAGGGGACCCCGTGGGCAATCGGGAGTGTCCTTGTGATAAAGTCTGGGATCGGCATCAACCAGCGGATGACGGTTCTCCAGACGGCGCCGGAGGAGCTTTTCAGAGTATCCGCTCATTCTCGCCTCGCCGGCCAAACGACAATCAGTAGCTATTCCCTAAGGAGTATTGACGCGACTGAAACGGAGGTAACTGGGCGCTCGTATGTCGCCGGCAATTCAGAGCTGGCGAAGAAGATCGCAAAGAGGATACTTTCTGAATCATCGCTCATGCAGATGGCCAGCGCGAAGCTTGCCAAGGCGCTCGAGACCGCTTGGATGAAAAGGCGAGAAGAGGCTGAAAGCCGATCCGTCCCCAACTAGGATGTGATTTCAGATAATCCTCGCACCAAGCCCTGGCTGTGCCATGCCACTTCGAGGGCTGTCGTTGAGCCGTTTCAACGCCACAGAGACGGGCAGACTGCTTGAACCGACATGCCCAGCGAGTCTGGCTGATCACGCAAAGGCTTGGTGCTACCCGCCGGCGACCTGAATCCCTTTCAGGTGTGGAGAGCTCGGAGTCTCATTCTTCCAGCAGAGCAGCGACCTCACGACGCAGGGCCGGAAGGCTTGTCTCGACGACGTCCCATACCAGACGATCGTCCACCTGCGCGTAGCCGTGTATTAGGATGTTGCGAAAGGCGATGATGCGGCGGTAGTCAGTGATTCGTGTTGCGATGGCTTCGTCCAGGCGCGCCAGTTGCCCTAGCGCTTCGCCCACGATCTCGAACTGACGCTCGACGGCTGACCGCAGCATGGCGTCGCCTTCGTAATCGGCAAGCGTCCTGTCTGCCGTGAAGGCGGCTATCTGCTCCGCGGCCTCGGCGATGTCGTAGAGGTACTTCTTCGCTTCAAGCTGCATAGAGTAAGGTTCTGGTTTCATCCACTGACTGACGGAAGTACGGGTTCTTGATTGCGGAGGCGACGACCAGATCGACAGGTCGCTGAAACAGAGCCTCAAGGGATTCCAGGAGGCCGAAGTACCGCTCCGCGTATCCGGGGCCCTTCAACGGAAGGAACTCGACCAGGAAGTCAATGTCGCTGGTCCCGGATTGGAAGCGACCCGACACGGCCGAACCGAACGCCTCGAGCCGGCGCACTCCAAAGCGCCTGCAAAGCGCTGCCAGATCGGTGCGGCACCGCTCGATTTCTGGAAGCATGTTGGTCATTCGTCCTAGCCCGTAGATTCGCCGCGTCGTTCCTAGTTAGGAGCCTCATGCTGGCGTCATTGCCCGCAGTTTATGGCATTTGTGGGCGCCTGTCCACAACGCTTCTCTACTCGTCCACGAAGCCTTTGCCAATGGCCTGGTCGCACCCAAGCAGGGGTCGAAAAGGAACCGCAAACGCTTGACAGCTTCCGGCTGATCCACGAGAATAGCGTTGTTTAGAGGAACAGCGGTTCCCCGACGATTCGCCAGAGAAGATTCAGGTGGAGCGTCTAGGGTGCGCGAGATTTGGCGCCTGAATCTTCTTCGCGAATTGACGTTAACAGATTCGGAATAGGCCCACTTGGCGGGTTTTCCGCCCTGATTCATGGGGTTCAGGAGGTCGTGGGTTCGAATCCCACCGCCCCGACCAATCTCCCACACACGTTAGTCCGCAAGTAGTATATTTGCTCAGACAACACCGAGCCTCTTCATCGCCTGAATCGTGGTTTTTCCGTGGCATTGCAGTAGGCGATTCAGGCGATGAGCCGCGTTATCCGCGCGAAACTGGCTACTGCGGGACTGTTCTCATCTCATTCTACTCCCCACAGCGTGTTTGTTCGGCAGGAGCGCGGCGGCGCGGTCAGCTCCGCACGTAGGCGCCGCCGGTAATAGAGAAGGTTTCGCCGGTGATGTAGCTCGACTGGTCCGTCGCTAGGAACATCACGAGGTTGGCGATGTCATCCGGCGTGCCAAGGCGCCCCAGCAGGGTCTCCCGCTGCCAGTTCTCGAAGAACTCCGGCGGGTAGACTCGCTTCAGGAACTCGTTGTAGATGAGCCCGGGGGCGATGGCGTTGATCCGGATGCCCTTTTTCGCGACCTCCGCAGCCACGGCACGCGTAAAGCCCATCACTCCCGCCTTCGCGGCGCAGTAATGAGCTTCGCCTTCTTCGGAGGCCATCCAGCCGGCGGAAGACGAGAGGTTGACAATGTTGCCGCTGCCGCGCTCGATCATGTGTGGGAGGACGGCCCGCGTACAGTAGAAGGTGCCCGTCAGGTTGACACCGATAACCAGGTCCCAGGTCTCGTCGCTCATCTCCCAGACCGGCTGCAGGCGGTTAATGCCCGCGTTGTTCACCAGGATGTCGATCCTGCCGTGCTTCTCCAGCGCGACGTCGACCATCCGCTGCACCTGTTCATTGCTGGCAACGTTTACCTCCAGGCCGACAACCTCACGGCCGGCCTCTCTGCTCATAGCCTCTGCCGTCTCCTGGATGCGACGCGCATGCGCGTCGCTTATCACCACGTCGGCCCCTTCCTGCAGAAAGCGCCGCGCAACCGCCTGTCCAATCCCGGCGCCGGCGGCAGCGGTCACAAGAGCGACCTGTCCGTCTAGCTGACCCATTGCTAAGCCTCCCTTGCCTTGTAGATGCCGCCTCTCCGAGGATATCTGCAGTAGTCGGGGTCGCGACGTTCCAGGAACGCGTTCTTCCCTTCGTCTGCCTCGCCGCTCCGGAAAAAGTCGGGCGCGAACTCGCCTACCCAGTCGCGCAGGGAGCCCTCGCGCAGGGGGTCGTAAACGGAGCGGAAGTTGGCCTTAAGGATCTTCAGACAGCTCGGGCTCTTCGCCATCAACTCGCCGCACCACCGGTCGACCTCGTCGTCAAGCTTCTCCTTCGGCACGACGGTGTTCACGAGACCCATCGCCAGCGCTTGCTGGGCGGAGTACGGCCGGCAGAGCATCCAGATCTCCCGCGCTTTCTTCTGCCCGACGACCTGCGTCAGATACGTCACCCAGTGGCCCGACGCCGGGCTGCCGACCCGGGGGCCGACCTGGCGGAAGGTAGCGTGCTCAGCGGCTATAGTCAGGTCACAGAAGTATGCCAGGTGATTGCCGCCGCCAACGGCGTGGCCGTTCACCCGTGCGATGACCGGCTTCAGGCAGTCCTCGATGCCGGAGTGAGGGTCGAAGTCGGGGCTGCCCCAGCTGCCCTCCTGCTGGATCTCGGCCAGCCACTTGACGTCACCGCCGGCGCAGAATGCGCGGTCCCCGGCACCGGTCAGGACAATCACGCCCACGCTGTCATCGGCGTTGGCGTCGTCGACGGCGGCGCGCATGTCGGCCAGCGTTTGCCCGGTAAAGGAGTTCATTGCGTCGGGCCGGTTGATGGTGATCCAGGCGGCTCCCTGGACGCGGTGGTGCTTCTGGTAGAGGATGTCCTTGAATTCCAGGTCAGTCACCTCAGAACCCTCCTGGTCGTTGCTCTACGTCGCGTCGCCTTTTGATTGAGGATGTGGACGATGATGTTGAGCCTTAAAGGAAGAGTTTGATGAAGGCGAGCGGAGAGTCCCGACGTCGCTCCTCAGCTACCCCGCGGCAGGTCGAGGCCCGCGCGCGCGATGATGTCACGCATCACCTCCGACGCACCGGCACCGATTGTCCCCTGCACGGCATCAAGATAGCCGTGGGCGACTATGCCGCCGAGCACCGTCCTCGCCGACTCCGGCAGGAGCCCGCCGTGCAGTCCGACGACCTCCATTGCGACGGATGCGAGTCGCTGCGTCATCTCGGTGTTGAACGCTTTAACCAGCGCCGACTCGTAGGTCAGCGTGCGGCCCTGACTGCGCAGCCACTGCGCCCGATACGTCAGCAAGCGCGCCACCTCGAACTCGATCGCCATCTCGGCGAGGTGCTGGCGCAACGTTCCGTCTTTGCCAAGCGGCCGGCCGTCCTTCTGCACGCGCTTCGCGTACTCAAGGACCGACTCGAACAGGCGGCGCTGACTGCACCAGTGATAGAGCGCCAGCCGCTCCGACGCCAGCGCCGACGTCACGATCTGCCATGCCCGGTTCTCCTCGCCCACCAGCCAGCGACGGGGCACGCGCACGTCCTCGAACGTCACTTCCGTGAACCAGCAAATATCCAACAGATTAGGGAGAGCGCGAACGGAGACGCCGGGCACATCCATCGGCGTCAGAAAGAGGGAGAGAGCCCGATGCCGGGGGGCATCGGGCTCGGTGCGAGCCAGCAGCCAGCAGTATTGAGAGATGTCGGCGCCGCTAGTGTAGACCTTCGCCCCGTTTATCACGTAGTCGTCGCCGTCGAGCACTGCCCGCGTCCGCAGCGAAGCCAGGTCAGAGCCCGCTTCCGGCTCCGTGTAGCCGAGGCACACGTCGGCCTCGCCGCGGGCGATTCTTGGCAGGACTTCTTTCTTCAGCTCTTCGCTGCCCCAGGCCAGCAGTGTCGGCGCGATTATCGTCCGGCCCATGCTCTCCGCGCCGGGCACGTTATGGTACGCGAGCTCCTCATCGACGATCATCTGGTAGAACAGGGGCTTGCCGCCGCCGCCGTACTCGACAGGCCAGCTCAGAGCCAGCCAACCCTTGGCTCCGAGCTTCAACTCAGCTTCGCTCGACGGCATATAGCCCGGGACGTGCGGCTCCGGCGCGGGCAGGCTCGAACCGTCGGGGAGGGTACCGGAGTGACGGTCGGGCGGGTATTCCTGGTCCAGGTATTCGCGAACCTCGCGCCTGAAGGCTTCTTCTTCCGGAGAGAACCTGAAGTCCATTGGCCGGCAATCTTTCCTGGATGCTACCCGGCAGGCACGAACACCACGTCGTTCGGCGTCCAATCCACCAAGCGGCGGAACTTGGCGTGCACGGGCATGCCGATGTAGACTTCCTCCGGCTTGCATCCCGTCACGCGGGAGAGGAAGACGGTGTCGATCCCTTCAAACTCAATGTAGGCGAGAACGAACGGCACGTCAGCCATGAAAGCTTCGGCGGCGAAGTGGAGAACCGAGAAGCTATGAACCTTGCCCGCCAGAGGCGCCTCGAACCATTCAGTCGGCTTACCGCAGGCGCCGCAGTCACGTCGCGGCGGCAGCCAGGTGCGGCCGCAATTCGGGCAGCGAGTCGCCAGGATTTTTCGCTTTTGCAGGCCAAGGAAGAAATCGGTCACCTCGCCGTAGCTGTGGATCGAATCGATCTCATAGTGGCGGCCCACCTGCAACGGGTTCGTGTTGTAAACGTGCGTCATAATGCGCCCCCTATCTTCGCAAACCCAAACGACAAGCCTTGTCCTAGGCTCGTTCCAATATGTTCACGGCTATGTACGTGCCGGTACCGGCATGGCTGTGGATAAGACCACGCCTGGCGTTCTCGACCTGGATTTTCGAGCCGTCTATGCCCGCCGCGGCGTCGCCGCAGTGCCGTGAAATTGAGCCCTGAAGCTGCCATAGTGCGAAGACGCCCTGCATGATGCCGGTGGCGCCCACGGGGTGGCCGCAGGCCAGCAGGCCTCCAGAGGGATTGACCGGCAGCGTGCCGCCGACGTAAGGATGGCCCTCCTCTACGAAGCGGCCTCCCTGACCGTAGAGAGCAAAACCCAGGTCCTCGTAGGTCTGAAGCTCACTGGAGGCGTAGGCGTCGTGCACCTCCGCGAAGTCGATCTGCTCAAGCGGTCTGGTGATATTCGCCTGCTTGTACGCCTGGCGTGCCGCCTCGCGCCCACCTCGGAACGACGCGACCCCTGGCCAGCGGCCGACAAGGTAGTCGTATTTTCCGGGCTGGTCGCCAGGCAGGGGGATGACGTCGCCGCGGGGCCTGTCGCCCAGCCGCATCGTGTCGGTGCCGCAACCCAGGCCGGTTATGACAACGTAGTCGCCGTCCGGGCGCAGCCGCTTCGCCCACTCCTCCGTGCAGAGTATCAGGCAGGCGGCGCCGTCGCTCATCACGCAGACCATAGGCCTGGTGAGCGGCGTGGCAATGATAGGCGCCTTGATGACTTCCTCGACGGTCCAGCGCTCGTGCTTCTGCGCCCAGCGGTTGTGGAAGGCGTTGTCGTAGTTCTTCACCGCGATCTTCGCCATTTGCTCCGACGTCGTGCCGAACTCGTGCATGTGGCGCTGGGCCATGTTCGCGTAGTAGCCGGAGTAGTAACCTCCCACCGGAAAGTCGAAGTCGGTATCGGACGCGAGGGCGATGAACTCGTTGCCCTTCTCCGTGTTGACCTCGCTCATCTTCTCAAAGCCGTAGACCAGGCAGACCTCGGAGAGGCCGGAGGCTATATCCATGAAGCCTGCCCGAATGCCCAGCCCGCCGGTGGCGCCTCCGCCCTCGATGCGCATGGATGGCTTTGGGCACATGGCAAGGTAGTCCTGAGTAAGGGAGTCGAATAGGAGCTGGCTGTTGAAGTGATCGGAGAAGTAGGTGCATATGGTGGTCTGGATATCCCGCAACTCGAGCCGTCCGTTGAGGTCGTTGAGGGCGTAATCCAGGGCATCCTTACACATCGCTTCCTGGGTCAACAGGTTCGCCTTAGCGAACTTGGTTATCCCGCCAGAGACAATGCAAACCCTTGACATAGCGGTATCGGTCTCCTTCCTTGACTGGGTCGCCCCAGTTGAGCAAATAATAGCCCGCCAGTTTTCAAATGGGCTAGCGCTCGCGGCCTCATACTAGCGTGGCCGGGGCGATAGGCTCAACAGGGGGCCCGACCGCGTCGCCTGATCGCGCTTCGGCAGACTGGCGCTGGCGTCAGCAGGAGACCCACCATGAACAAGGTCTATGCCACCACTGCGGAGGCGATCGCCGACGTCGATGACGGCGCAGTCATCATGTTCGGCGGCTTCTTCTCGAACGGCAGTCCCACCAACCTCATCCTGGCGCTTGCAGAGCGGGGCACCAAAAACATAACCGCCATGTCGAACAACATCGGCCTGGTAGACCGGTTGGACATCCTCTGCAAGAACAAGCAATTGCGTAAGTTCATCGGCGCCTTCCCGTTCCGCGCCAGCAACCGGGAGCGCCCTCTTATCCAGGAGGCGTTCATGGCCGGAGAGGTCGAGGTAGAGATAGTGCCGATGGGCACGTTCATTGAGCGGATAAGGGCGGGTGGCGCCGGCATCGGTGGCTTCTACACGCCGACAGGTATCGGCACCGTCGTTGCGGAAGGAAAAGAAGAGAGGACCATAAACGGCAAGCGCTACCTCCTGGAGATGCCTCTCACAGCCGACTTTGCCTTCATCAAGGCTTACAAGGCCGACACGATGGGCAATCTGATCTACCGCGGGTCCACGCGGAACTTCAACCCGATGATGGCCACGGCAGCCCGCATCACCATCGCTGACGTCGAGGAAATCGTGGAGGTGGGGGAGCTGGACCCGGAAATAATCATCACCCCCGGCATCTTTGTGGATAGAATAGTGAAGGGGCCCAGACATGACCCAG
>Ga0187849_1002366_pt1 | contig 18120 bp, 32 predicted proteins | sample June2016WEW_4_10_2_FD_132412 | JGI IMG/M metagenome (GOLD analysis project Ga0187849, IMG submission 132412) | Peatland microbial communities from SPRUCE experiment site at the Marcell Experimental Forest, Minnesota, USA - June2016WEW_4_100 | ecosystem: Environmental > Terrestrial > Soil >...
CACAGCACCAAATAAGGCAGCTTAATAGGCTCGTGAACGCTCGAACCTATTAAATCTGCTCGATTCAACTCAAACTTGAACAGCTAGATGAAAAGTTGAACCGAATTTCTCGAACCGAAACGGTTCAAGCAAAAGTTTAACTGTTGTAGAGTCTTTTAACTCACCGCTTAGAAGGGTGGGCTGGTAGCGCGTTAACCGTCCTACGATCTTACGCGCATCCAGCTCCCTCTTTGTCCACTCGCTAAGTTGGCGCTTCATTCTCTCGTACAGTTGAACTATGCTCCTGGGTTGTCTCACCTAGTAAGGTGTGACTATCAAACAATCTATGATGGGTTGGACAGAACTGTTTGTAATCCTCTCGATGTTCCAACACATCTTTAACGCGCAAGAAACTGCCTCGTCCTCGCCCATTGACTCCGTTAGGTTTCACATGCGCGAATTGCAATTTTTCAGTTACTTCGCAGCCCGGCCATTGACATTTTCCTCCGAACAACCATTTCAAAATTAGTCTGTATCTTTGGTAGAAGATCGTGTTCCAGCTAATCCTCGGCTTCTCATGGTCAAGACGACTTCTACGGCAGACTGTACGCTTTGGATTAAATGGATGAGGCAGCAAGGGGAAAAGCCTATAGCTAGACGACGCGGCTATAACTGTTTGGTAATTGTCATGTTCGGCTTCGGTGGAAAGAAGCAGTTAGAGGCCATACAGAACGGATTTAAAGACGTAAATCAGACGTTAGCATCCGGGTTCGCGCATCTTGAAGGCAAACTAGAGGGTCTAATGTCCGGGAATGAGCTAGAGGAACCGGGAACGTCCGGGAATGAGGTAGAAACTCCGGGCGCACCATCGCCATCCTCAGTCTATCAACAGTCACTAAGCAAACTCGACCAAGAATTACTAGCAACCTCGGACCCTGTAAAGATTAAGGAGCTTCTTCTAGCCAAGAAGATGATTCGAGGCTATGCTACTCGCGAAGAAATCTCCAAACGTGCCGCCGCAGAAAGACGCCTCGAACTAATCGACCCACACCGAGAACCGAGAGAACGATACGACAACAACGGATACGAGCAAGGCCCTCCCTCAGAGGAAGATGTGGAGCGAATCGCGCAAGAGGTCGGAGTCGGTAGGAATGGCAACTTCGATCCGGCAAAACTTCACAGCAGCCTAGTTGGCCTAGTCAACAACAAAACCTACGGCGGCCTCGCGGTGAAACTTGCGAAGCAATTTGGCATAGACGACCTACCGGGCGCGATTGCGATGCTTGGAGAAGTAGTCAAAGACCCAACCAAGACGCACGATTTAGCCGCAGCCGTAGGAAGTGGACTAGCCGGAGTCGTCAAAGAAAAACTATCTCCATTCATAACGCCTAGACCTCAACAACAGGGAGCACCAACGCTTCCCGCAACAGTAGCACCCGGACAACAACCAGGGCAACGCCCTAGAGCAGCCGATGGAACCCCGCTATTCTTCGTACGCGGTCAATGGGTAGACCCTCGACTCCCGTACCAAGTGCCTAGTTAGTGAGAACATGGGCGACCATCCACGAAAAGGTAAGCCGACGAAAGGACACCTTGAAACTAACGCCACAAAGGACGCGAGAAAATTCTGGACAATAGTACGCCAAAAATATACGTTGCAAGGACGCGCTTACATTCTTCGACAACTTCAAGACGCTTTTTGGAGAGACCACTTTTGAGCGCAGAAGATGAAGAAGATGAGGACGACGAAGATGATGAGGACGATGAAGAAGAATGAGGTTGGAAAAGAAACAGCTCGAAGTTGTGTGGCTTCAACGCTTCAAAGATGGAACTGTTGGCGTTGAATTAGCTAGCGTCCACAAGGGACAGAAAGTTATTGTTAGCCCCGCCAATATACCTCAAGAGTTCACAGAAATGACGCGCGGCGTAGGCTTCGCCGTACAGAATATGATGGAAACAATGGGGCCGATTCAAACCGTTCACGGTGACTATCGCATTGTTCTAAGCGCCGAAGAATACGAAAAATTTCCGTTACAAATCGGCGCACTCATTGACGCAGCTTTTGATTGGCCGGATCAATGAAAACCCGGTCTAAACCTGCGCAGCGAATCCGTGACCAAATACAAACCTTCTACGAGAACAGTCTAGCCTACACGAAAGACCTACAAGGTAATTGGATACGCCGACCCGGAGAGGACGCCCGACCATTGAAGGTTAAGAAACGATGAGCTGTCCAACTTGCGGCCACTACTTGAGCGCTCGACTTCGCGAGGTTGTTGAATGTAAAGAGCATTCACATCCCTGGACGGCTCGCGCAATCGCTAAATGTCGAGGAAATCATAAAGCGCCACTGTACCACTACTATCTTAACCGTGTGCGTTCTATGGATTTAGAACAGTTACGGAAGTTTTATAACCCTTCGACTACTTCTTGAATAGTTCACAGGTGACAAGCGTATCTATTGGACGAAGAACAAGATTACGACGAAGAAACACGAACTGTAGACGACCCCACCCCATCTGAAGTTTCCCCTTACGGTGCGCTGAGTCCTTTTGAGCAATACGAATACCAAGATCCTGATCCGCGCAGAAGAACAGGCCGCATGCCTCCACAACTCGCAAAATATTGGAGACAATACGACATGGGAAGACGCCCTCGCCGCAGAAAGAGAGCGAGCGGAGGCCGACGCAGACGCCGACGCGCACGACGCGCAAGCATTCCAGCGTTCCACCCAGCAATGAGAAGACGCCGACACAGCCGCAGACGCGCATTTCCAAGATTCGACATGAGAATGCCAGTTCTCTACCACCGACGCCGACATGACCCAGCAATCATGCTAACCAAAGGCGGAGCCTTTTGGGGAGCAATCCTTCAACCAATCGTAACAACCATCGGCGGAATATTCCACAACTACCTAGTCGCACGACAACCAAAACTTGCCGGAGGCGTCAAAGTTGGAAGCGGCGCAGTTGGCTATCTCGGGTTAGCTGGTGGCGCTATCGGAGCAGGACTTGACCTATCAGGAAAAAGCATGTTCGGCTCGATGGCTAACGCTTTCGGTTCAGGCATGCTCAGCGAAGCTGTCAACGTCCCAGGAGCAGAAGGAATCGCTACTATCCCAACTCGCAGCGCATACATGAAAGGCGGAATGGCCGGAATGGCCGGACCTCGCCTAGTTCAATCCATGCCCAGCATGCAGCCGGGCACGTTCTAAAGGTGACATGAAAAATGGCACAAGTCGTACCAAACGGACCGACCGGATGCGCCCACAAGCCCGTAACAAATCTACGAGGCCAAGTCGTATCCCCATACAAGGAATATGGGCGATCAGACCAGCCCCGAATCATTTGTGCAACTTGTGGGAACGTAATTTCCGAAAGTGTAGGCCGCCAAGTCCTAGGGCTGGCGAAGGACGCACCCCTTTAGGGTAGGAGTGAAAAGTAGATGAGTCAGCAAATGGCCCTTCCGCAAGGCGCACCCGTAGACCTACAGAGAGGCGCATACATCGGAGAGGAATGGCTAATCACGGCCACCTTCCCAGGATTAAGCCCGGCAGGTTCATTCGTCGCGGCCACCGCCAGCAGAGGCGCAGGCCAACCCGCACTACCAACACTTCAAGGTAACTTCGATGAAATCTGGTCTGTAGAAACCATCTACAGCTTCGGAGCAGTACCGACCCCGGACATACAGCTCATAATCACGGTGAACGGCAGCAACCAACCTTTCACGGTTCTGTTCAGCTCCGTTCTACAAACGAACTTCGCAAGACCAGGCTTACAATACTCGTGGAGTCTCTACCAAGGTTCCACGCTCAGCTTCAGCATGAGCAACACCGCAGTTGTCGGCGCTCTACCGGTCGCGGTAACATTCCGCCTTAAGATCGGGCGCTTCAAACTCTAGGAGCCTCACGCTAACCCCCAAAAAAGCTCGGGCCGACTTTAACAGGCCCGAGCCGTATAATTCACAAGAGGCGAAACAAAGTTGAGTATCGTAATCGAAGATGTAGGCCGAGCATTCGAGAACTTCACCAAAAACATATTCACAGTTCTAGCTCTAATCGCAGGAATCGCCGTACTCAGCTTCGCCTTACCATACATCATCAAACTTGTCGGAACAATAACAAGCCTCGCAAGCGCAGGCGGGAATATTTCCGCAAACCTCTACAACCAAGGAACTGCGGCAACAAGCGGATTATAACGCAAGGTGGCGTGAAATGTGTCCGAAGCCGCCATGGGCCTTCTCAAAGGACGAATCACTGACATTGCCGACCCTATCATAGACGGCGCAGTAGCCATCATCACCCTAACCGTATTCGCCCTCATCATCCCAATTATCGTGAAAGTTCTCGGAGCAGTAAGCACCACTCAGGCCGAAGTTAACCAAATTGGACAGGCCGTAAATCAGATAGGAGCGAACCAGCAAATCCAAGTTAATCCGGTTTCTCAGGGACTAAACACCGCGGGAAGCGTAGCCGCAAACACAATCCTGAAAAGCAGTTCTCTCAGTGGCTCTTATGGCCTCGCTAACTATCCGATTCAAGCCTTCCAAAGCTATTTCGGCCCAGGAGGCGGATTTCAACAGTTAAGCCAAGCCTACCAACAAAACGTAGCTCAACCGATTCAACGATTCGCAGGTCAATACTTCCCTAACGTCACGCCTAACCCAATCGTTCAAACCCCAATACCAACTACTCCAAGTCAACCTACGCCAACAATTCCGATAGTTCAACCTCTATCTAATCAGTATCCAGGCTTGCAGGTGATGAGCTAATGACAAAACGTAAGAATCGAAATCGGCGGCAGTTTGAAACCATGCGGAACTACTTAAACGGAACAAGACAATCAACGTTTGACCCTCAGAAGGCTGTAGAGAACGCGATTAAACCCATTACCGATGTTCCGAAAGCGCTTACGGATATTGCGAAAGGCAAGCAGCCCTTAACAAAGAAGCCTATAACGAACAAGCAGAAAGCACTTCTCATAATTGCGGGACTCGGCGCAGCCGGGTTAGGCTATTGGTTCTACCGAAAACTCACAAGTGGACAAACCACAAATACGCTTAACCCGTATCAAACCTCTCAAGATGGCGGCAGCCTCGATGGAGGCTATTCGCCCTATACTCCCTATTCAGGCGGCGGCGCAACTGGCCCAACTGGACCTACCGGCCCAACGGGTCCCTCAAATCCGTACTATACTGGCGGCTACAACTATGGCGGCGGTCTTGGCGGTTACGGAACTCAAGGCGGCGGCGGTTACGGAACTGTAGGCGCCTCTTCACAACCTGTTCAACAGCAAGGAATTGTTGGAGCGCCAACACCAACACCCACGCCAACAGTACCCGGATTAACTCAGGCACAGCAACTTCAAAACTACGTCACTCAAACGCTAAGCAACCAGCAACAAGCAGCGCGCATAGTTGCCCAGCAAGCCACGATCCAGCAACAATATTCCCCGCACAATATTCAAGGATACGCAGGCCAACAAGTTCAGAACCCGCTTTACGGATACAACCAAATAATTTCCCCTACACCAGCACACTACGCCGTTCAATATCCAGGCTCATACAATTACGCAGCTCCAAGCATTCAACAAATCGCAGCCACACCCCATTACACGCCACCACCCGCTCTAACCTATGTTCCCGCAGGCGCAACGCCTCCACCCCCCAGCCATGTTCCAGTCGAATATATGACGTAAATTTGAGGATATTTAAAGAAGCGAGGAACCCATAAACCAGCACAAAAGGACTAGATGAATATGCCCAAAAGACCCCCGGCAGAATGGTTTTACAGAGCCGTAAACTCAATTCAAGCTACTAGGCCGGAAGTAACCGACCCGGAAGCTCTCGCCGGATGGGTCTGGTATAACTGGATGGGTAAAGGCGCAAAGACGCAAGCACTTCGCGGAGAGTTCGACCCTCACCCAATTCAGAAAGCGGTCAATCTCTTACCTGTTGGAGCATTAGCGAGATATGGCCTCGCGATTCTTGACCCTGCGATGAGAAGGCGCAGCTTCGGCAGCTCAGCTCAAAGATTTTCAGGACGACCAGGCGGAATGTTTTGGAGCGCACCATTCGGCGCACCAGGAGGGTTAGCTTTTCCGAGGCATCAACGTGGATTTGGACGACGCCTAATTCAACGTGGCATTAGAGGCATACGATCACGAAAGCGCCCAAGCCAACAAAGATTAACGAGCTATCCATCCCGTTTCGGCAGAGAACCTATACGGGCGCCAAGACCAAGACAGCCAAGAGGCTTAGAGCGATTTCCTAGTTACGGTCGCGGTGAACTTCCGCCAAGAGCTGAACGTCCAGTTAGCACCGTCCAAGTTTCACGGCCAAAGCCTCCGGCGTTCAAAGAACAAATGACGGCATTCAAGCAACGATTTCCCCACGCTATTCCGAAGGAACGTAAGAGAGGCGGTTACATTCCCAGCGAAGCAGAAATAGAGAACAAAGCGCAAGAACTAGCAGCTTACCGAGACTATCAACGATCTTACGGCGGAGAACTAGGCGGCAACATCAGCACCCGCCCCAGGGAACCGGAAGAACTCAGAGAAACCGGATTATGGGCTGAAGCTCGCCGCGACCTAATGCGCGAACATGGACGAGGACGCAAAAAGAAATTCGACTTCAGACGCATACGCAGAATCTTCGACCCCGACCATCTACGAGACATAATCAACGACATAACCGAACTACGCGACGCACTCATTCAACGTGACCGATGGATAGATGAAACCTACGGACCAATGAGCGAAGCAGAATACGACACGCCCCAAGGATGGAGCCGCAAAGATGCAGAACAACGCCTAGAATGGCGCCAACGAAAGAAAATACGAGGACAAGTCAAAGACGTAGACGACTATATGAGCGCAATGCAAGACCCGCAGATTTACCGTCAACTCTCACCTTTCCAAAAGAAACGCATTCGACAACTTGCAGGAAGAACAGTACGCAAACAGAGAGGAAACGTCGAAGTTCCATCCACTTTCCTACAAGACCCGTTTGGACCACTGGCAGGCGCAATCGTAGGGGGAGCAGCAAGCGGCGGCTCTTACGTAGCAGCCACGAAAGCGATGAAAGACCCTCAACAAATGCCGAAGCCCATTGACATTTACGGCTACGGCGACAAGAACAGCGCGTCCATGCTTCGACTTGTACCGGACGTTCACGGCTTCCGACCTATGAACTTAGAACAATCAGTTGACCCAATCAGAGGCGGAATGGTAATGATGAAACCGCAAGGCAGCCTAGTGGAAATTCAAGTTAAGTATCCTCGGCACCAATGGGAACATGACATACTCCCCAAAATGCAACAAGACCCCACTAATGAAATTGACCTAGACAACCGCCGCATAGTGCGCAGAGCAAAGAATAATATTGCAACGAACATCTTCATAGATGGAGAATGAGAAAATTGGCACAAACTCCTAAACCACTAGAGGCTTATCCGCTTCCGCCTCCACCCGTTTCTCCTTTGCATCAGTATTTTCCGCCTTGGCCTTCAAGCGGAAGTTTAGCATTACAGTTAGCGACCCTTCGAGCAGGCGATCTTATCCCAATTCCTTACGGTTCACAACCCCTAGTTCTTCCCACACACGAATTACCGCCAAGCGGATTACTATTCTTCCGTTTACAACCAGGCGTAAAAGCCGTTCAAATTCAGCAAGGATCATGGCCCTGCCGAAAAATCGTTTTCAGCGCGCCCAGCGGCAACTTACTGAGCATGTTCATGGGTACGGTAGGCGTTCAACCTTACGGGTCAGCCAGCATGGAACTTCCACCGGGTAGTTCAGGAACGATTGATGTAGCCGACGTTATCCTAATCTACTTCGTAGCTCAGAACGCAACCGACATAATTACAGGTTGGGCTGAAAGCAACCTATGAGCTTCAACCCGGGCGCACCACCTTTTCCGCCTCAATATGTAATTGGCAAACAATACATCATACTCGTACCAGACGGCACTATCGCTGTTCCATTTGGAGCTGCAACCTTTCTAGGCTCCTATAACGTGCCTAACCCTGTCGCAAACTTAGACCCAAGTATAACCTCTATCGAACCTCAATTACTAGGCATGTATGCACAAGTAGACAGCCTTAAGATAGTTACTTCTGGTCCTGGCGCCTCAGTACAATTAGCTGTAGGCATAGACACCTCACCTAACGCATATAGTATAGCCTCATCGTCCGCCATCGGTCTAGACGCCGGAACTTATAGCGCAATACGCACCAAAACTAATAGCGGATTTCCAGGCAACATAAACCTGCCCACTGCCACAGGAATATTCCTTAACCCTTACTTGGATAATACCTTTGGCTCGGTAAACGCTACCGTAACATGGAAAAACTTCGTACTCAAAGCATTCTTTTACATCTAAACGATGATCCGTATGGATGCTCAGAAAGAAATTAAAATGCTGAAAGCTCGATGTGAGAGCCTACAGAAAACCGTAAATCAGCTAATGAAGCCGCCCGAAGTAAGCCGAGTTCATCTAGTGCGAATCCCTTACGAAACGGCTGTACGTGGGTTTGATTACCCGAGCAACTTACGGCATATTTGGGTTGACTACCGGGATAGCAGCGTTTTCATGGTTTTACCCGTAGAAAAGGCCGATAATGTTAAAAGCTCTGAGGCAGAGGGTAAGGCGTGACAAGTAGCCTATGAGTCAAAACCAAACATCCACGAAAGTTCTTGCCCTGATCCTCATCGTTTCAGCACTCGTCGCAGGCGCCGCAGCCGGATTCACGAGCGCCGCCTTCAACTCGCTATTTCTACCGCCTCCAACCACTACGAAAGTTACGCCGCAAACTTTCAGCTCTAATCTTTGGCTTGTAACCATGAACGACACGACCTCTCAGCGAGCCTTCGACACAGTTTACCTAAACTCGCAGAATAACGGCCAAGCCATGATCGTACAAATCTACGCGAATATGTCAGATTCAGGCGCGCAGCTCATCGCTCATGTTGGAACTTCTAGAACTGCCGCCGCTAAATGGGCTAACACCACTGTTGCAACCATCGCCGCTGTCGGAGCTTCAGGAGATAACCTTACAATGGAACTGGCCTTCTATGTTCCTTGGGCCTTCTACTATTGCGTCAATGCAACCACTGTTCCAACAACCGTTACCCTCGTTAAGTGGTTTGAGTCAATTCCGCCAACAGGCTTCGGACAAATCATCGCAGCCACCATACTTAACCTACGGAGATTCTTCTAGAATGGACCTCACGCTTCTATGGTACGTGATTGCTGGCCTAGTGGGCGGAGTCATTTTCGTTCTCATGCCCCCAATGGTCACGGACACTAAGACCATCATTCAACGCGTCGGCTTAGGCGCAATTCTCGGCGGCATATCCTACCTAATCTATGAAAGTCAAAGCCCTGCAACAGTAGGAACGCCTCAATCATACATTGCAGTAATCGGCGTCGGATACCTTGCCATAGACGGCTTAACAAAACTGTTCGGAGCAAAACCGGGCAGTTCAGGCACAGGGCAGCAAAGCAGCAACATTCCTCTGTAGGGAGCGCGCCCTTTGAAATTCATTATCAGGACGCGCGGCCCTCATCTTTCTGATGAATGCTCCGCACTAGAGAAGAACGGAGTTTCTTGCATACGTCATGTTGCATGGAAATCCATAACTTATTTCGGGCACGTTGTTGATGTGAAAAATGCGACTACAGCCGTATCACTACTTAGGACGCATTCAAATTTCGTTCAAGTTCACCCAGTTAACAAGTTCACGATCCCGAGCCTTCCCGCCCCAGGAGGCGCAGGCACACTAGACGCTACATGGAAAGCCGTTGGCCTACCCGCAGTTGACGCAGACCCAAACTATAACGGGGGAGCAGGCGGCGGCGTACGCGTCGCATGGGGCCATCTAGACACTGGCATAACCCAGGACCATAGCGGAGAGTTCCCGTTCCGTGACGCTCCCGCCGATGGAAGTCAAAGAGCAGCTAACCGCGTAGTCGAAACCTTAGACCTTTTCAACAATAACCCGATGCACCCTCACGGAACATGGACCGCTGAAATTGTCGGACGCAGCCCAAGGCCGGACGGCACTTGGAAAGGCGCCGCATACCGCGCAAACATCTACGACGCCCGGGTACTCGGCACTAACGGCGAAGGTGACACGACAAGCGTAGGGGATGGTTTCGACTGGCTCATAACGAAACCGATTCAAGCAATTAATTGCAGCCTCGGAGGACCACACGACGCCATCATGGACGCGTTTGTTGAACGATGTTGGGAAGCAGGCATCGTCGTCTGTTGTGCAGCAGGAAATAGCGGAACATGGCCCCCTGATTGCGACGGCTCAATCAACAGCCCCGCAGAAGCCAATCACGCCTTAAGTTGCGGAGCATGCACCGCAGGCGTCCCAGGAGAACCCGACCCGAACCAAATTTACGTTCAAGAATGGAGCAGCCGAGGACCAAGACCGGACGGCTCACCACTACCCTATTACACTATAGGCCCAGGCTTCGACATTACTCCGGGTTTCGGTGACGCCCCGAACAGTGGAACAAGTTTTGCGGCCCCACACCACACCGGAACCGTACTCGCCCTCTACCATAAACTCCTAAGAAACAGTCCGAACAATTTGCCAAGTCAACAAGCATGGCTCCTAGTAGTTCAGGCTCTTGAAAACACAGCCCAGCCCGTAGGATACGAGAAAGACCCTTCTAAGCACCCTAACCCGTACTGCATTCAAGGAAACGGATTAGTTCGCGTTGACCTCGCATACGCAGCCATCGGCGGAAGCGGCCCTCCTCCACCGCCTCCGCCACCGCCATCTAACCGCCTCGGCTTACCCTCAAAATCTCAAATCGGCCAAACCCTAATTCACGGCACCGGCGCCCCTCCCGTACCTCCGCCAACGGGACAGAAGGAAGCCACACAACTTGACATTATACCCAATAAACCCGACTACGGCCCCGCCGACAAAGCGACCTTTGAGGTTAGCTTAATTTTCGTAAAGGACGGCGCCCCACTGGACGGAAGAAACGTGACTGTAACCTTCGCAGGAGCAAGCACAACGATCCAAACGGACGAGAACGGGGCTGGAATGGCAAGTTTTATTTGCCCAAGCCCTGCCTCTGATACGCAGGAGCCTTACCAAGCAATCTTTCTCGGTGATTAGGTTATGGCGAAAAGTAACTTGATGATGGCCGGTAAACCCGACCAGCCTGATAAACCTACGAAGTGTCCACCAAACTACCGATGGAACGGCCAACTAGGCGAATGCGTCCCGGTCATAGTAACCCCGAAACCTCCGCCGCCTCCACCACCAACACGGTTAGGCAATCCATCCGTTAGCGTCGAAATATTCTTCAAGTACGCACTACCCGGAACCCAACCAGACGCCTTTCTAGACGTTGTTAGTCCTAAGGCACTTGAACCATTCCCACCCATCCCAGGCGGAGAAGCAACCATCCTAACTCTAACTGGTGATAAGGCGAATTACGTTTACGGACAAGACACCACCATCCTCACCGCACAACTCAAATTTGCCAGCGATGGCGCCCCACTCGCAAGCCGATACGTTGTCTTTGCAGTAGCAGGCGCAAGCTACCTAATCAAAACAGACGCAACCGGAACCGCCGTACTCGCATGGCGCCCCTTCGGAGTACCCAACCCAGGCGATCCCGTAACAAGCGAAACCTATTTCGCTCAATGCGCCTTCTTCGGCTACTAGGTGACAAGCCGCAAAATGGCTAAAGAGCAGGAAGAAAAAGACGACCCGCCCCAAATTCTTGTACCTATCAGCCTAGACCGATTGTTAGGAATCGAACATCGACTTACACGCCTTGAGCTTGGCATGGCGATACTTGGCACAATAGGCGCCCTCTCGTTCAGTGGCATAGTCGCTTTAGTTGTAGAATTAATTATGAAAGGCGGCTTCGTTCACTAATTGGGAACAGTCATTAACCCGGGTAACGGCTTACCCGGCGGGAAAGTCGGAGACTACCTACAACTAACCGGAACACCGCCCTTCCTTCAATTTGCTCCCGTAACAGGAAGCCCAGCCTTCGGCACTTCAGTTTCACCAGACTTAAGCCCAAACGGAAACGCTACCAGAGACAAGAACAACATATACCAAAACACAAGCCTGAGTCCCTTACTCGTATTAGTCACGGCTGAGTTAGCCGTAACAGCACCCACAGACTTAGCTGTAGCCGTAGCTAAAGTTGATAATGTTACACCACCACTAGCAAACGTAAGCGATGCTTCAATAACCGGTTTAACAGCATTTACGATTGACACACAACTAATACTCTTTGTACCACCAGGCTATTACTACACTGTAACTGCCCAATTCTGTACCGGTAGTGGTACAGTAGCGATAGAAAGTTGGATTGAGATACAGTAACCCTGTTAGTAGTAGCCCGTGAATTTCGGTTTCTTCACGCAGGAACCATCACAGCGCGGGTACTCCCAGCAATGCGAAAAGCCGCAGATACGGCAATACTCAATCCTTTCGTGGCTCAAGTCCGGGATCTCCCTACGGTCCTAGAAGCCATTGTATGAACTGCCATAGGGGCGCTAGTGCTTCCGGGTCGAACCATCTTTGCCAAACCTGCTGGGGAATCTTCGCTTCCTCTAAGACCCATTGCGGATACTCCCAAGGATTGCGGAGCATGCGGCGCCGTTCCTTACTCGTATATTTCGCTGTTCGAGACCGAAGCGATCCTGTTCTCGCTAATACATCGTCAAGAATCCTATTCCGGTTCTCCCGCCAGTAGGCTTCCCCGTATTTGGCCGTGTAGATGTGTCGAAGCCGAGGCTCAATCCCTACCATGTTCTTTTCGCCCCCATCTACCATCTAGCTTATGGAGTACGCGCCATAAGGACTGTGTAATTTCTAGATTCGTAAAACCCGCAACGAAGGATTGCGAGAAACATGCTATTGTACTGTCCCATATTTCATCTATGAATTCTTGGCGAGTTTGCGCTTTGAGAACTTCTCCTAATTCCTCAATGATTTTCTGCTGTTTCTCTGCTAGGCCAACGTCACGGCTAAATTTCTCTCTGAATCTACGGTTAACTGCATCGTCTATTCTGCGCAAACGTTCGAGAAGGTCCGAATAGGTTAACTCAGTCATTTATTCCAGCTCGCACAACAATTCACGCAGAGAAAGACCCCTTTCGGTTCCTGCCTCCGGGTTCCTCGGCCACACTTCGAGCAGGTTCCAGGCTTGGGACTATAGTAAACGTCCTCGCTCATGGTAGAGGCTTCCAGAGAAACATCAAGTAGACCACGAACCACAACGCAACAATGAAGAGATCGCTTCTCATCTAACAATGCGCCCCGTTTCCTATCGCTATACACACAGCAGGCCCATTCGAGCTATGTCCAATCATCGGCGCTAGTACAATTACGACTAGAACTACAGCAATCGCAATAATCCAAACAAGTCTAACAACAAGAGGCGTTAGCTTCATGGTAGGTCTTTCCAGCAGAACCTTCCCGCCAAGAACGGCCCAAACCGAATTAGGTAGGGCGCCCGAGCGAAGCAACAACAACAATGCCGGAGAGGAAACGGTTTGATTTCTACGAGATAACCATGATGAAAGAAAACAGCACCTTCCGGCGCAGGAAGAAGGGACCCCCCTAACGCCGGAAGGACGATGGAAGACGACGACTTAAGGTTCAGCCTCAAGAGCCTTTCGGCCTCGGCGCTTTCTTGTGCGCTTTCTTACCTCTTAAATTCTTCGCTATCCACGAGCTAGGAATCAGAAGGTCTATTGCGAGCATTGCAAAGATAGAGAGTATAGAACTCCTTGGTACTTGAATCCATACCCAACCTTCCCTAGTTGGAGGCAGCCGAAACATGCGACGATGATGAGGCCTACGCTTTGGCAAGTTTCCCCACACTCTCCAAGTAGAGCCTTACAGCCCTACGAACAAGATCGCTGGGAGTTATCCGGTTCATGCTGTTCTCCGGCATTTCCTTACAGACTTCTTGGAGCTTAACCCAATGAGCTTCTAGAATTAGCACGTTAGTGCTATGGTATCCTTCCTTCTCTTTCGCAGGTCTACCCATGATTCATCAACCTTTATAGGATAAAGGCAGACTCTATAATGCTTTGTGGTAGACTATGGGAACATGGACGATTAGCAGAAGGCAACTTAAGCGGGGAATCGCGCTTGAACCTGGACAAATCTTCAGCATCGCTTTAACCTTTGACTGTCAAGCTATCTTCGAGAACAAAGGGCAGAAAACGATTTGGTTGAAAGTCAGAAAATGACTCGTACTCTCGCCCGACACCAAAAAGGCCACCATCACCACCGAGGCCACACTGTAGCCGACTGGCTAAGAGGACTCGGAAGGTTAAGGCGCCAACTATCATACGGAGGCCGCAGAAAATGAGCGAGAAAATATTCCCAACATGCCCAAACTGCCACGTAGAACTACAACCAACATACGAGATACGCAACAACTTCACATTGCATTTCTGGTACTGCCCTAGATGTTGCTTTGAATCAAGAGCTTGAGAACATGACTCTTGAATCTTGGCGCTGCCCCAAATGCGGAACCCCGAACCACTTCAACCTCATACGCTGTACGATCTGCGGAGAACCAAAACCCGTGACCATCCTATGAGAGAAGTGATTCTCCATTTCTGCGAAGAACACCGCCGAGGCCATTTCGCAGATTGCGATTACCCGAAAGAACGCGTCTGCGCGGTTATCGGCTGCGGCGAGAAAGCAACTCACACGGAGAAACTATTCGTATGATCTGCCCTCATTGTGGAGGACGCGCTACCAAAACATGCCCCAATTGTAACCTGCCCTACTGTCAGAAGTGCGGTAAGACCGTAATTGTGGTTCAGCCACATTTAGAATGCGAGGCGAAGAAGAAATGAGTGAAAGCCCTGTTCGCGTCAAATGTAGCCGATGCCACAGCGCAGAAGCAATCGTTCTCATCATTGAACTTACGGACAGCGACCCGGGTACAGCCTGGGGCCATAAGGTCGGAGATTGTAAGGCGTACTGCGGGTCCTGTCTACAAAACGACTACGGTTAATTCTTGGGTAGCGATATGCGCACTTTCTTGAAGCGCGGAATCAACCCTTCACGATCCTCGTATTCTTGTGCTAGTGCTTCCTTCCAAGCATCCATGTTTACGTGAGTTCTGATAGCGCTAACAACCATCTTCTGTAATTCGGTTGGTTCGATTGCGTCAAGCTCCCAGCATTCATTTCCGTACTGCTCAACGTAAGCGGCTGTTCGAGGGTCGGCTAGTTTCGTAGGGTTAGGGATGAGGTTGTACCGTTTGACCTGTTCGATTGTCAAAGCTACCCGCTTAACCTGTACGGTCCGGTCGCAATAACGAATGAAACGGTTCTCTAGGTCTTGCGTCATTTGGATGCCGCTAGGGTCATGGTCCCGAAAATCTAGAACCACAATCTTCTTGTCTCTCGGAATTTTCGCAAAGCGCCCATCTACGGCCACCCGCTTAATGTACGTGTAACTTGAGTAACCGCGACTTGGACAAGTAACGACTCGGAACGGTTCGGCAGCCCTCGCGATAACCCTGCTGAGAGCGTCCTTCTCGACCCACAACTCAACCGCATACTTCTGGTCGGCCCAAAGGTCAGCGTAGTATTCTTCCCCGAGGCACTTGAACGCCTCCTTCATGTCCTCCGTGAACGTGTCCGGGTCCGGGTACATGCTTACAGTCTCTAGGACGCCTCGGGAGCGATCTTCTATGCGGGTATCATCCACCCGCCCAGCTTCCCGGGCTCTAACCAGCATACTACTCAAGCCCGTGTAAGCACTACGCTTATTAGGTATGGCATTCTTAGCTACCAGCCGGTAATAGATTTGGCGCAAGGTCAACGCAGGGAACTCGGTAACGCTGTATTGCGCCAAAACATCGTTTACCTGGGAACACGTGGATTCGTAGTTCACGTGAACCAAAGCTCCTTATAACCGCCCGAAAGGGCGTTTGTGTGAAACAGCATAATGACACACGTATGACAGTATTAGCCCCCCCGATTGACATATAAGCCTTCGTATGCTATTAAACGCCGTAAGGAGCGAAATCGGCGCTATGGTTTCTAAGTTATTCATCGTTGACTACGACATACCCATTGAGGTTAAGAACCGACGCACGTTCTACCGACGCCTACGGATCATTCTCGAAGCTCACGGCCTCATAGCCGACAAAAGCACACAGAGCGTTTGGTTCGTAGACAATCGAGAGATAGCGGAAGCAATCTACGCGCTGGCTTCTCGTTACGGAAGCGCGCACCTATACGAAGCGGTCAAGCTCATGTAACGAAATTGGAACGCGGCCATTGACACGTTCATGTTGAGAAGCCCTTTATACGATAAAGCCCCCCTCTATGCTCTCATGGTTCAAATGGCACAAGCCAACGAAACACAATCCGAGGTAGCGGCCCCTATGAAGGCCGAACCGAAACTAGCAACCTTCCAGAAATGGGAGGCCGAGATAACTGTGTCCGAAAAAAGGAACTTAGACAACAAAGGCGCAAAGAGATTCGAGTACGGCCCCTTCTCTTTCAGCGTTCAAAACGACGATGGAATCCTGCGCATTCAGAGCAAGCAAGAGAACGGGGAACACGTAGACATATCCGTTTGTAACTACTCGAACGTGTTTTCTGTGAACGTAGAAGGCGCCTCATTCTGTGAAGCAAACCGAGGGTATTGGCAGGGCGTCAAAGAAGAATACAAGCCGAAGGCGAAACTATGAGCCGAAAGAAACCCGACTACACAGCCCAAACACACGAAGAACTTCAAAGCATCTTCGACCGCCTCGCACGAAATGTTTTGACGATTGGCGAGAGCGTCCGGGTTAAGTTCGTGGAGGCACCCGGACTTTGGGAGGTCTATCTAAAATGATTCCGCGCCATGATGGCTGCCACCACTACCTAACAAGTCATGGCCCCCGAGGCTGCGAGGTCCCAGGCTGCAACTGCAAGATGAAGCGCAAGTATGGCCGACCCCTCCCCGACATATCGCGGCGAATCCTCGAAGCAGACGAAAAGGAGACCCGCCTAGAATGAGCGTACACACGATGGACCATGACGGCGTAACGTACATTAGCGTTGAACTCGACCCGGACGACGCGCGCGTTTGCGACGCGTGCAACGACACGGTAATTAATCTTAGACGGTGCGCTCCCGATTGCGAAGAACCCGCCGACCATACTCCCATCTACGGCCATCAGTGGTTAGAGTGCGTGGCGACCTGTTACAGCGTAGACCAGTTAGGGGAAATCTGGTGCGCCACTTGCTTCCTTCGCTACCTCGCCAAAAGCAAAGACCTCACGTACACGGTATTTCATGTTGGGCGCCGAATGCTCGCAGACCGACAGGGCAACCTAACGGAGCTTCCACAATGACAAAGAGCGAAGGCTGGGCCTCCGACGTTCTGTTCTACGTTCAGAAAATCGGAAGGCCGGACTTCACCTTAACCGATGTGTACGGATTTGAGGCCGAACTGGCAAAGCTCCATCCTGAGAACAAGCACGTTAAGGCGAAGATTCGGCAACAACTGCAAGTCTTACGGGACGCCGGAAACCTAAAGTTTGTGGCGCCTGGGCAGTACCAACTCAGGAAGGCCAAGCCATGAGCCAAGTGCCCGATTGTCGAAACTGCGGAAAACCTAACTACACAACGGGCGACTATTGCGACGCCTGCCAAGCCGCCCTAGACCGAGCCGAAGAAGAAGAACACTCCTGGGAAGAACCTTGACCCAAAGCCCTGCGACCTTCAAGTACCTAAACCAGCATGGCGCGTGTGGCATGACTCTTGACGGCCAGTTTAACACGGTGGACAATGGACCCCTTGAGGAATACGCTAAGGGCTGGGACGGCTACACGCACACAACCATCACAGGGTCCGGCGCCATCCTGTTCGAGTTCTTCATTGAGCGCATAGCCTGGGAGGGTCGCATAGGTCACATAGCTGAGCATTACGACCTAGCCTTTTTTGATGCAGCCGAAGCCCCGCCTGGATCGCCCCCAGCCTTGGGCCTCCTAGCGTGGCTGTAGGCTAGGCACACGCGCACCTTTTTCTCGTAGCAGGATACCGGCAACAAGAGTTAAAGCGGCCCACGTGCGCACGTTGTTTATAAGGTAACGCTAGTTAGTTTCATCGGTTGCTAGCTA
>Ga0187849_1002369_pt1 | contig 18112 bp, 11 predicted proteins | sample June2016WEW_4_10_2_FD_132412 | JGI IMG/M metagenome (GOLD analysis project Ga0187849, IMG submission 132412) | Peatland microbial communities from SPRUCE experiment site at the Marcell Experimental Forest, Minnesota, USA - June2016WEW_4_100 | ecosystem: Environmental > Terrestrial > Soil >...
CCAAACAGGCGCTATCCGGAGTGACGCCAGGATTGCCGTCAGCAATGACTACTCCAACCCATGTACCGGCGTAGATGTCCATAGAAAGGCCCGAGGTTGCTTCATTGATGATGTACTCACCGGCCACATCGGGAATAAAGTCAGGATACTGCGTGGTGGCATCGTTGAGAGTCGCCGTTGAGCCGGCCGGTGTGCTGGTGATTGTCCAGTTGTAAGAAGCCTGTGTTTTGCCGAGGAGGAGAACCCGCTGGCCGATGGGCACGTTTCTCAGGCCGGTGGTCGGCACAAACGGCAGGTTCACGCTGACGTTGATCGAATCGGTAAAGTTCTGGCCGTTGATGGTAACCGTGACCAGGAAGGTGGACATCGCCCCTTGTCCAAGCGAAAATGGGTTAATCGGCTGCACCATGAAGCGATTGAGGACAGCCATAGTGGGTGTGCTGGTCGGTTCGGGAGCCATGCGCACAGCATTCGCCAGGACAAGGTTGGTCTTGAAGGCGGTCGAGTTAGCCAGGGTCACGGTGGGGGTGGCGGTGGTAGCGCCGGTGATGGTCGCCGCGGGACCGGAGGTCTGCGTCCAGGCGAACGTCGGCGCGCCCGTCAAGCTGGGATCGTAAACCTCGACGCTGGCTGAAAGGGCGACGGAAGCACCGATGGCCTTGCCAGTTATATCAGCCCCGACGTTCACGGTGGCACCGGCGTTCGGCACCAGGATGATGTTGGAAGTAACCGTCTGGGTGGCCACGACGTTGATCGTACCCGTTGTCTGGGAGGTGTAGCCGTTCTTCGCAAAGGTGAGCGTGTAGTTCCCGTTGGGAAGGTTCACAGAATAATTCCCGCTGGCGTCGGTGGAAATCGCGCTTACCCCTTGCACGCTTGGAGAAACGGTGACGGCCGCACCGGCTACAGGATTCCCGGACATGGCGTTCTTAACGTTACCCGACACTGTCCCGGAGGTTGAGCCAGAGGAACCGGCGGGGCCGGGGGGGCCAGCGTCGCCGGTATCCCCTTTCCCACACCCGAAGAGAAGCAGGGCCATCGAGATCAGTGCGAAACTTAGTAAAGGATACTTGGACAACCCCGATGAAGATTGACGCCTCATTCGTCTTTCCTCCTTTTCATAAAAATATTCTATTTTTCAAGGAAACGAAAAGCGGATGTATAAGTCCACAATGGCTAACTCACAGCTTTTCCCCTGCAACCTTTTCAGGACGTCTGCATAGTCTTGAGTCTCAGAAATGCAAAACCCATCCTTGCAGAGAAGGGGAGAGAATTTGATGGAAACTCCCTTTAGAGACCGCGTATGAATCTCCCTGTCTTATCGATGTAACCGGTCGCCCTCCCGATTTTTATCATGGCCAGCCCTTCGCTGAAGGGATAAGCTCCGTCGTACTTGGGCCAGATGGCGAACTGCCCAGTGGTAAAGATGTACCCCCATTTGTAATCAACTTTCACCGGCGCCATCCCGTCGTGAAACGGAAAGGCCACTTCGAATTGAGGTTTGATCGCGATTTGGCCCATCTTGTCGATATAGCCCCACTGGAGTCCAGCCTTTACGGGCGCCAACCCATCGCCGAACGAAAGGGCATTGTCAAACTGCGGATTGATGACCATCTTACCGGTCTTGTCAATAAACCCATGTTTACCGCCGACCAATACGGCAGCCAGCCCTTCAGAAAAGGGAAAAACCAAATTGTACTCGGGCTTGATGGCTATTTGCCCGGTTTTGTCGATGAATCCCCATTTATCGCCCGCCTTTACCTCGGCCAGTCCTTCAGAAAAGCGCTCGGCGTATCCAAATTGAGGCGGGATGACGAGCTTTCCGGTCTTGTCAATGAACCCCCACTTGCCTTCCACCTCTACAGGGGCCAGTTCCTCAGAGAAAGAACTGGCCGATTCATATTGGGGGTGGATGACAAACTTCCCCCTTTGGTCAATGAATCCCCATTTACCTCCGGTCATTACGGAGGCAAGTCCGTCGCGAAAACGCCAGACGGCGTCAAATTGAGGTTCGATGACGATCTTCCCCGTCTTGTCGATATACCCCCACTTCTCTCCGATCTTCACTCCAGCCAGCCCTTCGGTAAAGGGAGTGGCGTCATTAAATCGAGACTGGATAGCCATTTTACCATTCTGGTCAATGAAGCCCCACTTCCCTGTAGCGCAACCGCCGAGGGACCAAAGAATCCCGACCGCCCCTAATACCGCTATTTTAAATTTCCATGCGCTTAGGCATCTCATCCGTTTTCTCCTTTTGCTCAACACATCGTCTTGAGGAGCGCGGTTAGAAAAGATAGGACGCGCTTGCAAAATAAATATTCGCCCGATAGTTCTGATTGGCGTAAGCCCCGGTGAGAAAGCCCAAATTGCCTCCAGTCGAAGAAGTCGGAACGTATTGGTATCCGTTATACTGGGCGTCATCGTAAATATACTTCTCATAGACATACCCAAGGGAGATCGAAAGAGATTTTATGGGATTGTAGGTCGCCTTGGCCAGAAAATAAGTCAAGGTGTAATTGTCCAGGTTTCCGATGTCTATATTGTCCTGGGTTCGTGTCGGGGGAAGGGGGTTGAGGCCTACGAGATAAGTATAGTCAGCAAATCCATGCGATTTTACAAAAGTATACTGGAACTTGAAAGTTAATTTTTTCGGGATGGCATAGACCTCCGTCCCAACGCCATAGGCCCAGTTATAATCCGTCTCGGACACCGTCCAGTTGAAAGCGGTGGCCGTGGGCGCATTTGCAGGGTTGAAGACGCCCGCGGTGCCAGAGGGGAAATTCCTTTGGAATTGGTCCAGGATCGCATATTCATAGTCGAAGTAACCGAAAAGTTTCACTCGTTTGAAGAGCTGATAATCGACATCCACGTGGAATTCATCGCCTCTCCAGGTCTGTAACCCCAACATCGTATCCGTGTAGCGGATTTGCATCCATTTGTACCCTAAGCTGATGTTAAGGTCCTCGATGGGGAACAAATCAAGATTGGCTTTTACACTGTCCTGGATTTTTGGGGCCGCGTCGAAAGACCGGAAATAAGTCTCTATATTGTTGGGGTCAGTGGGGCCCGTTACTTGGGGGGGGTGGAAATCTGCGTGTCGATGGAGATTTTCATATCCCACCCGGGCGACCATGAAATCCACACCACTCCACCTCAGCTGGGCGGCGACGATGTCATCGTTATCCGTGGGGATATCCTCCCTCTTCCGTGAGGTTTGGACCCCGGTATAGGAGGTGATCAGGTTAAAGCTCATGGGCAGTTTGAAGCCGAGTTGAGCTCCGTATCTGTACGTGAGGTAGTCAAACAATTGGGCCTGGTTGGAAAAGGTGGCCGGAGATTGCAGAGGATCGACGGTGGTAATTTGGCTGGATTTGTTATTGGTCTGGTAATATTTGTAGAACAACTTGGCGTCGAGGAAGTAGATCGGATTGGTGGTGAAAACAAAATTATAATTTTGAATATCCAATCTCCCGTTGAAGACGGTGCTATTGAGAGTGATCCCCGTTCGCCCCTGTATGCCGATGTTCGATGCAGCCGCGGTATTATCGTTTACGTAAGAATTAAAAAGGTTCGTGCTGCTCTCGTTCCGTGCATAGGAGGCATCGGCATTGAATTTGCTGTTCCACGGGAGCTTCAATGCCCCCTTGAAATCAAATTTGTAATAATCATTGTCCGGAGGCAGAGTGAAAGTGTCGGTGGTCGCTGCCGTATTGGCGGTTGAGGGGTTTCGGAAGTTTAAATTGCTGTTATCATTTTCAAATTGACCGTAGGTATAACGGAAGGTTAATGAAAGGGGGTCTTTGAGGTAGCCGGTCTCGAGCCTGATCGTATCGGTCAGGTAATTTACGGGCGCTGGCAATTCGAGGGAAATCCCTCCGGGGGAGGTACCGGCAGTCCCTATAGGTACTACCCCCCTCCTTTCCTCCCTGGCCGCGGAGACGCCGAAAAAGAAAGGCTTCAGCATATCCACCGTGAACCCCCCGCTAAAAGTTTTTCTCTCTATGGCATAATCAAAGGTATTCCAGGTGTTAAAATTGGTGTTCGGAAGGAACGTGCTCGGAGGCTGAGGCGTGTAGGTTAAATTGGCTCCGCCGGTGCCGGAATAAAAGGTCTTGGCGTGTTCGGTAAAGTTATGGGGCAGTTCGTCATATTTGAAATCATATTTAAAACTTCCCCATTGCCCCCCGTAGATTCCGTAGCTTTGGTCTTTACGTCCTACCTCCTGACCATAAGCATCTACAAAGTATTCCCCTCTTTCATACTGAAGATCAAACTGTCCGGTGGGACCGTTTCGGATGTCCCGGTATTCATTAAACTTGGCCTTTTGGCCTTGCAGGTCTACGACTTGCTCGATAACCGTAGCCTCTCCTTTTATTGTCGCTTCTTCGGCAGAGGCATTCAGAAAAGTCATCAGGCTGAAAATCACTACCAGTACAAGAACTTTTGACTTCATTGATTCAACCCCTCTATCGGCCAAAAGTTTTCCCACTTGCGGATGGACTGTTCCTAAAGGCAAAATTATGGGAAATTTCATCATACCCCAGGTGATACGTAAAGCTTCCCCATCTCCCCCCCTCCAGCTCATACTTTTGGTCTCTGTCCCCGATATTGTCGGCCCTGAAATCGAGGTAGGTTTTTTCCTCATCGTAGTGAAGGCCGATATGGCCATAGACTCCGCCCCGAAGGTCACGGTATTCGTTAAATTTGGCCCGGTTGCCCTTGATGTCTACCAGCGTCGGGGCAACCAAAACCTCTCCGGCCGGGGTTCTTTCATGGGCCGAGGCGTTCCAGCAGGGTAACAGGCTGAGAATCATCACCAACAAAAGTACTCCGAACTGCATTGAATCACCCCCTACCGGACAAAGACTTTTCCTCTTGTCGAGGGACCATTGCTTCCGTGAATATTGCCGTGACAGTTCAGACAGGACTGGGCAAACATCTTGTTCGATGGGGTGGGTCCCTGAAAAGTTTCAAAACGAGTATAGGGGAAGCTCGGATGTTGGGACGCATCGTGACAGTTCCGGCAGACCTGGGGCATCCGACTGTTCAGGAGTTTGTTGTGACTGCTGCCGTGGGGAACATGGCAATTTAAGCAATTCTCATCCACTGGAGGATGGGGCCACATGAAAGGACCTCTTTTCTCGGCATGGCATTGATAACAGAGTTCATTGACGGAATCCCCCTTGAGCTGAGTGGGGCCAAAGCCTCCATGGTGTTCGTGGCAGTCCGTGCATTTTATTTTCCCTTCCCGGATCGGATGGTGGGAGGTTCTACTTGCCTGGGCCCTTATGCTCTTGTGGCAGAAATAGCAAAGGTCTGGCTGGGGGGCTTTTAAGTTCTTCCGGGTTCCGGAATGGACGGTGTGGCAGTTATCGCAGGAAACCCCTTCGATTTTGTGCCTGGCCAGGTCCCAGAAGGACAGATCTTTCTGTTCGCTATGACAGGCAAGGCATTTGGCCGACTTCGCCTTGGCGTCGGCGAGTCTCTTGCTGAAGATGAAGATGCCCACGCCTCCCTCTCCGCTTTTTTCCACGTGGGCGGCTCCCGGACCATGGCAGGACTCGCAATCTTCCTTGCTGGCCGGGCTGCCGGGGATGGCTTTCTTCGAATGGGTCGACATCATGTAGGTATTGAAGCGGTCCTCATGACACCCTTTGCAGATTTCCACCCCCACCGTGCCATCGCTCGCCTTTACCTCAAGGGAGAATAAACCTACCCAGAGGAAGAGAAAAATGGGAAGAAGGGAAAGAACGATTATGAACCTCCGCATAATAGCCTCCCCTTTTGGAGTTCCTAACATTATCCGCTGAGGGATCCGGACAGACTCTCCCTCCAGACGAAATCTCCGAATTAATTTTTTTCGGGTAAAGCGGTGGCAACCAAAAACAAGAAATGAAAAAGTGGTTGCCTTTGTAACACGAGGTGATATATGCTGTCAAGAAAAAAACTCATCCTGGGTAAATTTTTTTGGGGGCCTTCTCAAGGAGGAAGTCGTGGACGCCAAAGAGTTCCAGGCGCTCCGCCAAAAACTTCAAAAAACTCAGAAAGAAGTGTCTCAACTCCTGGGAACGTCTCTCCGGGGCGTTCAAAGCTTCGAACAGGGGTGGCGAAGAATCCCGGTGCACATCGAGCGGCAGATGCTCTTTCTGTGGGCCCTTAAAAAGAGGACCGATAAAGAAATGCGCCCCTGCTGGGAGGTTCGAGGTTGCTCTCCTCAAACCTGTCAGAACTGCCCGGCGTGGGAATTCAACGCGGGACATTTCTGCTGGTTCATCAACGGGACCATCTGCCGGGGGAAGGTTCAGGATAGCTGGAGCAAAAAGATGAAAGTTTGCCGGAAGTGTCCGGTATTTGCTGCCAACATGAAATTTTGAGGACCTCTCTCTTTTTCCCATTTGGCGAAGAGACGGGAGATACATTAAGTAATGTGGATTCTTCTTGAAAGAATAATTTATTAAACAATAAACCCTACCCAGAAAAAATGGGGTAAATCCTGTATTTTTGAGCAGAAAACTATGTATTCCCAGAAGAGGTCTTTTAAGATAGAGAAAGTAGAGAAGGGAAAATCTACCCAGGCCGGGGTAGGGGATTTTATAGAGAAAAAGAGGGAAAGAGCTGCTGCTCAATCTTTGAAAGCAGTCAAAGGTTCTTTGATAAGTTCCCCTTTGCGGAAGCGTTCGATGGACAAGCAGGAAATATCGACGGAAGGTTTTCTTCCGAGAAGCAAGTCGGCCATTACTTGCCCGACAGCCGGACTGTGCTGGAACCCGTGGCCGCTGAACCCGTTGGCCAGGAAGAAGCCCTTTAGCCCGGGAGATTCCCCAAGGATGGCCTGATTATCGGGTGAAATTTCGTAAGAGCCGGCCCAGCCGCGGTTGATTTGCGCCTTCTCCATCATTGGAACGCGATAGATGGAATTTTCGGCCACCTCGACCATGGCATCGTAATCGACGTGGATATTGAAAGAGGGGAAATTGTCTTTGGGCCCGGAAATCAGCAGGCCTGTTCCCTCCCGGCGGAAATACCAGGCCCGGTGAAAATCAATAACCAGGGGGATAGGGTCAGGGATCCAGGGGAAGGGGGCCGTGAAAAAAAGCTGGCGACGGTAGGGTTGAACCGGCACTTCTACGCCCGCCATTTTGCCCACTTCTCCCGCGTAGGGGCCGGCGGCATTGACCACGAGGGGGGCGGCTATGTCTCCCCGGGAAGTTTGAACGCCGGTAATCCCGTCTCCCCTGCGAAGTATTTGGCTTACCTCTACCCCTTCGTAGATTTTTACCCCTCCTTGCCTCGCTCCTTTGGCAAAGCCGGTCAAAGCTTCATAAGGGCCGGCATACCCCTCCCAGGAACAGAAAGTCCCCCCTTGCAGGTCGTCCACCTTAAGGTAGGGCCAGCGATAATGGATCTCCTGCGGGGAGAGCAGTTCTACAGGAATGTCATATTGGCGCTGGAGGTCAGCGTTGGCCCGAAAAACCGCCCATTCCTCTCCGGTGGTAGCCAAAAAGAGATAACCAACTCTCTTAAACCCCAGATCGACCCCGGTGATCTCTTCAAAGCGGTTCCAGGTCTTGAAGCTTTCCAGGGAGAAACGAATGTTGATCTCCGTGGAGAATTGGGCCCGGATCCCACCGGCGCATTTGGCAGTAGAACCTTCTCCCAGCATCCCCTTTTCCAATAGAACAACGCCCCTGGCTTTTTTCTGCGCCAGGTAATAGGCGATGCTCGTCCCGATGATCCCCCCGCCGATGATGATGATTTCTGCTGTCTTTTCCATTCGAATAAATTTTAGCTTAAAAAAATTGGATCATCTCCAAATTAGTTGTCCGAAAAATTTATGAAAACTTGACTAGGGCCCGGAAGGAAAGGCAGATTTCGCCGCAAGCATCGGCGGGACCTGTATGCATTATCCGATCTCCTTTTGCTTTTGATGGGGAAGAAAAGCAAGTAATCTGGATTTGCTCACAACCTACCTTGGTTCAGGGAAGAAGAAAAGAAGTTGAGGCCCGGCGATGTACCGCGGAATCGGGGGTCAAGGATTTTTCTCCAGGTATTTCCGCCAGGGCGTCCAATAATATTTTCCCCAGCCCTCACTCACGCCCGCAAAGTCATGATCGGCGACATTGACGTGCACAAGCTCGATGCGGGCCCCCCCCTCATCAGGCCAGAAGGTCAGTACAAGAGTAGAGTCCAGATCTTCCAGATTCCAATGTTCCGCCCGCCAGGCCTGGACGATTAATCGTTTCGGCGCCAGGTGTAGAATTCGTCCCGAAAGCGCGCCATCGAAGGCCCGGAATTCAGCGCCGACATTCGGAGCGATGGTCACCGGAGCGCCCGTGAAGGCGGCATGAATCACGGGGTCCAGATACATGTCAAACAATCGCTCGGGAGATTCAGGCAGCTGGGCAGCTATCTGGATCGTGCGAGGCATAATCACCCTCCCCCATTTCTTTTTTAACTATTCTATTTTCCAAATCATTGCGGTTTGCATGGCGAAATTCATGGAAACAGGGCAAGTCATTCCCGTGAAAGTGGAAATTCAGAAAAACACTTGATTCCGGAGCCTGCCCCGTACTTGATACGGGGTCAAGCCCGGAATGACAAACAGGAGAAAATTTATATCGTTGGGTATAATTTGCGAAATTATAACTCATATGCAGAGAGGAAAATACTAAAAATTGGGCAATAAAAAGATTTGAAGTTTTGGTGGAAAAAAGAAAAATCTGTGATAAATTTATGGAATCCACGAAAGTGTAGAAGGAAGGGAGGGAGTCCTTTGGAGATGCGGAAGGATGTTATCAAAGCTGTAATCGTTGTTTTCATCGCCAGTTTTTGCACCATGGTCATTGAGTTGGTAGCGGGCCGGATCATGGCCCCCTACGTTGGGGTTTCGCTGTATACCTGGACTTCCATCATCGGAGTGGTGCTGGCAGGAATCAGTATTGGCGCCTATTTCGGGGGAATCCTGGCCGATCGCCATCCGACCCCGAAAACCCTGGGATGGCTCCTTTTCATTTCCGGGCTCGCCGCATTGTCCATCTCTCCCCTGACCGGAGCCGTGGCCCGCTGGCACCTGGAGACCAGCCTGATGCTGCGAATCCTGGCGGTAACCGCGGTGATCTTCTTCGTTCCCTCTGGCCTTCTGGGGATGATCTCCCCGGTGGTGGTACGTCTGTCCCTGGATCGCCTGGAACGTTCGGGGAACGTAGTCGGGAAGATTTACGCGTTCTCAACCCTGGGATCTATTCTGGGTACCTTTGCCACCGGGTTTTTCCTCATCTCCTGGTTGGGCACCCGGAATATCCTCCTCCTCATGGCCCTGATTTTGATTGTTTCCTCTCCTTTCTTTGGAGGCGCATTTCTAAGGCGTCGGGTCCTTATGGTCCTCTTCCCGGTAATCTTCATTGGCCTCTGGGCCATCCATGGTACGGCCTTCACCAAGCAGCGGGATGACAACTCCTATTATTTCAAGGAGACCGATTATTACACCATTGAAATTAAGAAAGTGGAAAAAGAGGGGAGAAAGTTGGAGGCGGTCATCCTGGACAACCTGATCCATTCCTTCGTGGATCTGAAAGACCCTCTCCATCTCCAGTACGGATACGAGCGGACTTATTCTGATCTGGTGGCCTGGAAAGCCAAGTCCAATCCCAAATTCCGGGCGTTGAGCATCGGGGGAGGGGGGTATACCTTCCCCCGTTACCTGGAGGCAAAATATCCTGAAGCGCAGATTGAGGTTATCGAGATCGATCCCCACCTGACCGAGTTGGCCTTCCGGCACCTGGGCCTCTCTCGCAACACCCGCATCCGCTCCTTCAACGGGGATGCCCGCTGGCTGGTGATGAACTTCCCGGAAAAGGGGGTTTATGACTTCATCTTCGGAGATGCTTTCAATGACCTTACCATTCCCTACCACCTGACCACCAAAGAGTTTTCGACCATGATCCGCTCCCTCCTCAAACCGGAGGGGTTGCTGATTGCCAACGTCATTGACGATTTTCAGAAGGGGCTTTTCATGCCTTCTTATGTGCGGACCTTAGAGGAGGTCTTCGGTAAGGGGAAAGTAGGCCTCGTGGCGGATTCCCCTTTCGAAAACATGGGGATCAGCACCATGATTGTGGTGGCCAGCCCAGTCGATCATCCCTGGAAGGAATTGGAGAAAGCGAACGAAGGGAACTGTTTTGTGATCACCCCCCCCGAGGTGGACCAGAAGTTGCTAAACCGTTTTGCCGTGGTCCTCACCGATGACCACGCCCCGGTCGATAACCTGACGGCGCCCATCTTTGAAGAGAGATTCGGGCGGAAGAGGAAATGATAAAAAAATACAGGATTCAGGAATCAGGAACCAGGAGTCAGGAACCTGGATGCTGTCTCCCGATTCCTGAATCCTCGATCCTTATTCTTTCTTCCCTTCCTTCTCCTCTTCCACATGGATTCCGTATTTGCGGATTTTCTGCTGCAGGTTCTGGCGGAACATCTGGGCTTTGCGCGAGGCTTCGGAGATATTCCAGTTACTCTCCTTCAGGATCTGGGTGATGTAGAGTTTTTCGAATTCTTCTTTGGCTTTACCGAAGGGAGCACTCACCCAGCTCTCTTGGGTGGCCGCCCGACCGGCCATCCGGTTCAGGAATTCTTCGGGAAGATCCGTAATCTTGATCGTGTCATCCTCGGCCATGGAAAGAGCATATTCGATGATGTGCTCCAGCTCGCGTACGTTTCCCGGCCATTTGTAAGCCTGGAGCGCTTTAAGAGCCTGGGGGTCGATGCGCTCCGCCTTCCGGTTTCCCCGGTATTTACCGAGAAAGTGATAAGCCAGGAGGGGAATATCATCCAGGCGTTCCCGCAGCGGAGGGAGATGGATGGCGATTCCCTTCAGCCGGTAATAGAGATCCTGGCGAAATTCCCTTCGCTCCACGGCTTTTTCCAGGTCCCGGTTGGTTGCGGCAATGATGCGGATGTCCACCCGAATGGGGTGTGTATCCCCCACCCGCATGAATTCTCCCTCCTGAATGACCCGGAGCAACTTTACCTGAAAGGGAAAACTGGTTTCAGTGATCTCGTCGAGGAAAATGGTTCCTCCCTCGGACGCCTCAATCAGACCCTTGCGGGTCGCAACGGCCCCGGTGAAAGCTCCTTTTACGTGCCCAAAGAGTTCGCTCTCCAGGATCCCTTCGGCCAAAGAGCCGCAGTTGATAGGCATGAAAAGTTTCTCCCGCCGGCGACTTCGGTCGTGGATGGCCTTGGCCACGAGCTCTTTCCCCGTTCCCGTTTCTCCCGTGAGAAGAATATTGCTGTCCCCCTCGGCCACTTTTTCGATCATCTCGAAGACCCGATGGAGGGACAGACTGTTCCCAATGATGTTTTCAAAAGGCCGCTGGGTTTGCAGGTGACGGCGGAGCAAGATGTTCTCCGCCTCCAGCCGGCTGTGTTCCACAGCCCGCTCGATGATCACCCTCACCTCGTCGGGGGTGAAGGGCTTGGGCAGGTAATCATACGCCCCTTTCTGGATGGCTTCGACCGCACTCTTGATGGTGGCATATCCCGTGATCATAATGACCACCAGGGAGGGTTGAATCTTTTTTAGCTCCTCCAGAAGCTGGATGCCATCCATGCCGGGCATCCGGATATCGCTGATGACAATGTCGAAATGCTCCCCCTGAACCCGCCTTAGAGCCTCTTCCCCGTTTAACGTATACTCGGAACGATACCCGCTTTTCTTCAGGATGGCCTGGATGGATTTGCAGGTGTTGACTTGGTCATCGACGATCAGTATTTTGGTCAGGTTTTCCATATCAAATTTTCCCGCTGTCGGATAAGGGGAAGTCGATGGTAAAGGTTGTTCCCTGCCCCACCGTGCTATCCATGTGATAGGAGGCTCCATAGTTTTTCAGGATCCCCGACACAATGTACAGGCCCAACCCGGTGCCCTCCCCGGTGTGCTTGGTGGTGAAGTAAGGGTCGAAGATCTTGTTTAAGTTGTCCGCGGGAATTCCGGGTCCGGTATCTTGAATGGCCATCCGGATAAAAGGTCCAGGCAGGGAGGAATGCAGGGGGAAGGGTTCCTCCTGGCTTTCATAAAACCGGGTGCGTAGATGGAGTTTCTTTTCCCGCGGTGGGGAATCAGCAAATTCCTTCTCAGAGTCATGGGAGGCCAGGGCCTGGATGGCGTTGAGAAGAAGATTGGTAAAAACCTGATGCATCTGCCCGGCATCGGCCCGCACGAGGGGGAGTTCCCTGGCCAGATCGATTTGAACGTCAATTCCCTCCACGGCGCCTTGCTTTTCCAGAAGAAGAAGGCTCATGTTCAAAACATCATTGAGATCAATCCACTCTAACGAGGGCTTGGCTTCCCGGGAGAAGGATAAAAGGTCGGAGACGATCCTCTTCGCCCGGGTGGCCTCCTTCAGGAGGATGTCCAGACTCTCGCGAGTGGCATCTCCCTCTGCCGTATCCTCCCGTAGGAGGTTGCCGAAGGTCAGGATGGAGGTCAAGGGATCATTCATCTCGTGGGCTACTCCCGATGCCAGCCTTCCGATCGCGGCCAGTTTTTCCGTCTGGACCAGATCGGCCTGAGCTTTCTTCAGGTCTTCTTCCAGCTTCTTCTTTTCCGTTAGATCCTTGATCACGCCCAGCGTGCCGATAACCACTCCCCGTTCGTCCTTGAGCAGGGAAGCCGAGGTGAGAATGGGAATGACCCGTCCGTTGCCGATCATCGTGGTCTCATAATTGATCAGCCGGCCATGATCCCGAAGAATAGACATAATTTTTTTGGCCTCGGCCAGGCCTCCCGAGTAAAGTCGGGCCATGGGAACCCCCAAAAGCTTTTCCTCCTGTCCGGACTGCCCCAAAGTCATCTCCTGCATACTCCGGTTGGCGAAGGTAATGCATCCCTTAGGGTCGGTGGCTACGATGGCATCCACGGTACTCTGAATGATGTTTTCCAGGGTTTCTTTGGTTTTGCGCAGCTCCTGACCGGACTGCTGCAATTGAGCCCGGCCCTGTTCCAGGGAAATCACCATCCGGTTGAAGGATTGGGCGAGTTCTCCAATTTCATCCCGGGATCTGATGGGAACGACCTGAGAGAAATCCCCCTCCGCAACTTTTTTGGTGACCCGGAGCAGCTGGCGAACGGGTTTGACCAGGAGCTGGCCGAAGTAGAAAGCCAGGACCACTCCGATTAAGGCCGCCTGAATGGCAAAGACCCAGGAGTAAGTTTGGGCTTTCCGGTTAGCCACCTGGATGGGGATCCAGGACAGGTTAATAATCTGTTCGGCCATTTTTTCGAGCTGGTGACCTAGGGTTTCCAACTCAGCGATGTTCTTCTCTACCTCTGGCTTCTCGTTGGAAACCAACAGGACGTCGATGGAACGCTGGTAATCCTTTAGGGTTTCCTGCGCCCGGATGAAATGGGAAAGGATATCATTCCCCTCAGTCAAGTGTTTCATCTGGGAGAACGATTCCGCGGCCCGGGCGGAGGCGTCTTTGATTTGATAAAGGTAGAATTTTTCCCGGTAGAAAGCAAAGTTCTTTTCGTGCCGGCGCATCTCCAGGATATTGCTGTACGCCTGGTAGGCCTCCTTGACCAGTTGGGAACTTTCGCTGATCCATTTCGAATTAATGTACAATACCTCAGCCACCATTGCCGTTAGGATGGCCAGGGGAATGAAGCCCAAGAGGAGTTTGGTGCCGATGCGCATAACCCTAAAGACTCTTACGGCGGCTGAATCGAGGAGTGAAACGATCAAGTCTGGAATTCATTCATGGTCCCCAGGCCAAGAATCGCAAGGGATTCTGGCCCTTTTCCTGGCGCCCTTAGGTGTGAAACTTCATCGAAATTATAGGTTGAAATTCGAAGGGGAAGCAAGCAAAAAGCGATTCGGTTTATCAAGCTGGAATCGGAGTTCGCAATTCAATGTGATTCTCCTGCTTTTCAATCCGCATTCCACATTCCGCAATTGATTGGGTGCGTTCGACCAGCCCCAGTTTTTCCCATTGACATTGGCCCGGACTGAGCGAGGGGAAGGACCTTCACGCACCCTGAACAAGGGAGTTGCTCTCCTTTGGCTAACAGGCGGGCTTCTCTCTCTTTGCCAGCTTATCTCCAACTCCCCGCCATCCCATTGCGGAACTCAAGCCATCACTCCTTGGCAAGGAGATTGCCCTCCGATTCAGCGTGCGTGAAGGCCCTTCCCCTCGCTTTGGCTCTTCCCCACCACCTTGGTTGGGGCCCGGGAGCCAGGACGATTCGCGCCGGCAGCATCGGCCGGGATATTACTTGGAAAGTCGAATGTCTTTCTCATCCGCCGGAGGGGCGGGGTGTATCTTCCCGCCTCATCCACGGAGAAATCAGCGCCTCATGGTGCCAAGCGAAGCGTCCTGGCTCCCGGGCCTTGGCAAAGCAGTATGAAGAAACTGGGGGTGGGCGTTCGATCTTTGACTTAGAAGGGGATATTGGCTATAATTCGCAATATGTCTAGCCAGTCGATTCTCTCTCTCCTGGAAGCGTGGATGAAGAAATACCGCCTTCCCCTGATGCCGGTGATCTGGGGGACTACCTGCCTAATCATCGGAGGGTTGGTAGCTATCGGACTCTACAGCTATTATTCGGCTGAGAAGGCCATGGCCGAACAATTCAACCGACAGCAGTTAGTGCTGGCCCAGCAGGCGGCCCAGGCGATGGAAGTTTATCTGGCCGACTTCCGTCGAGCCACGACTCTCCTCACCCGACTCCCGGAGGCTCAAGACTTGAAAGGGGGGGAAGGGCGAAGGAACCCTACGGAAGCCCTGCAGGCCCTTTACCAGAGCTTCGGGGGAGGGATTGATTTCCTTTTTTGGATCGATAACCAGGGCAGTCTGGAATCAACCTACCCTCGGGACCGTCTGAGGGAGATGGTAGGAAAAAAATTCGACTTCCAGCCATATTTCCAGGAGGCCCGTCTTACGGGTAAGCCGCTGGTGGCCCATGTCAGTCCTCCATCGGGGGAGGAACCCTCCCGGGGGCAATCCCCGCTTTTCGGTTCCATTCTCATTTCCTCTCCGGTCTTCCGCGATGCCCAATTCGCGGGTATTCTGGGCTGTGGTCTGGATTTTAAGAAGATCTATGAACGCTTCGTCCATCCGATGCAATTCGGGGTCCGGGCGGGATCCTGGATGATCAACCAGGAGGGAAGGGTCATCGCCCACTATGATCCGAGTCTGCGGGGGAAGGATGCTTTCACGGCACGAAAAGAGCGAGATCCCGACCTCTCCTCTGAACGGATTGACCGGATCATGAAAGAAAAGATGCTGGCGGGAAAAGCAGGGATGGATGAGTACGTCAGCGGCTGGCACATGGGGGAGCGCGGGAAGCTCAAAAAATTGATCGCCTACGCTCCCATTCGGCTCGACGGGCAGGTCTGGTCGTTGGCGCTGGTCGTTCCCTATTCCGAAGTGACCCACGTCGTTTGGGGCAGCTTTCAGCATTCCGCTGTGCTCATATTGATCATGGCCTGTACCCTGCTGGGGGGGACCTACTTGGGCCACAAGATCAACCAGGAGCGGATCCGGGCAGAAGAGAAAGTAAGATGGGGAGAAGAGATTTTAAGGAGCCAGAACCGCCTACAGGCCCTCTTCGATGGGGCCCCCGATGCCATCGCCATCGTGGACCGAAACTATCGGATCCTCATGGTCAACAAAACCGGCTTGAATTGGTACAAGAGACCGCTGGAAGAGTTTATCGGAAAGCCCTGTCATCAGGAATTCCAGGACCGCTGTGACCTCTGTCCCAACTGCCCGGCAGAGGAGTCCTTCCGGACCGGCCAGCCGGCTTTTCGGGAGCGGGCCAGCCTGGTCGCCGGGGGAAACAAATATTACCTGCAGGTCTTCACCTTTCCCCTCCGAAATAGCAACGGGGAAGTGGTGGAGGTGGTAGAATACGTTAAAGACGTCACGGCAGAGAAGGAGCTGCAACGGCAGATCATCCAGTCGGAGCGACTGGCGGTGGTAGGGAGGATGTCGGCGAATGTGGCCCACGAAATCAAGAATCCTCTGGGGACCATTGTTCTAAACGCTGAACTTCTGGAAGAAGAATTAGAGCGGCTGGGCCAGGAGGATACCACCGAGGCGCGGCAACTTTTGGGGGTGATCAAGTCCGAACTCGACCACCTGCTGGAGGTAGTGGAAGAATACCTTCAGTTTGCCCGCTTGCCCCAGGTGAAACTAGAAAAGAGCAGTGTGAACGAGGTTCTTTCGGATTTGCTTTCGTTCCTGAGAGAAGAAGTTGCCGAAAGGAAGGTCCTGTTGGTGGAGGAACTGGACCCCTCCCTTTCCCCGATACAACTCGACCCTAAACAATTGCGGCAAGCTTTTTTGAACATCATTAAGAACTCTCTCGAAGCCATGCCGGATGGAGGGAAACTGACCGTTTCCACGAGTCAAAAATTTGGAAAAGTGGAGGTTACCATCGGGGACACGGGAAAGGGCATCTCGGAAGAGAACCTGGAATTGGTCTTCACCCCTTTCTTCAGTACCAAGCATGGGGGGACCGGATTGGGTCTCTCGATTACCTCGCATATCGTGAAAGAGCATAGGGGAACCATCAGTTTTCAGAGCTACCCGGGGCTGGGGACGACCTTCACCGTCCGCCTCCCGGTTACGGCCTCCCCTGCGGAGGTCGATGAGGAATATGGGAAAAAGGACCGGCCTTTAAGGGTTTAAGGGAACATTCAACTGGAAGCATCCGGGAGAAAAAAGTGGATATTCCGGAACCAAAGAACATTCTGCTGGTGGATGATCATAAGCCTTTCCGCGATTCCTTGGCCAAGATTTTGGGGGGAGAAGGATTTCGGGTATTTCCGGCGAACGACGGAGAGGAAGCCCTGGATATCCTGCGCAAAGAATTCATCCATTTGGTCCTTACCGATTTAAAGATGCCCAAAATGGATGGAGTGGAACTTTTAAAAGTAGCCAAGACAATACGGCCGGAAATAGAGGTCATCCTCATTACTGGTTACGCAACCGTAGACACAGCAGTAACCGCCATGAAAGAAGGGGCATATGATTATATCCAAAAGCCCTTCAAACCGCGGGAGATACTCAAGCTAGTTCGCAAGGCCGTGGAAAAACAATCCCTGGTCCTGGAAAACCGTATGCTCCAGGAGCGGATCAAGGATTTCCAAAAGGTAGAAAAGATCGTAGGCCGCAGTCCGGCCATGAAGAAGGTCCTGGAGATCGTAGCCCAGGTTGCTCCGAGCTCGGCCACGGTCCTCATCCAGGGAGAGAGCGGGACCGGCAAAGAAGTCATCGCTCAAGCCATCCACGATTTAAGCCCCCGGGCGAGTAAACCCTTCATCAAAGTGAGCTGCGCGGCCCTGCCGGAGACTCTGTTGGAGGCCGAACTCTTCGGATATGAACGGGGAGCCTTTACCGGGGCCATGGCTCGGAAAGAAGGCCGGTTTGAGCTGGCCAACGGGGGAACGCTCTTTCTGGATGAGATTGGAGAAGTCAGCCCTACCGTACAGGTCAAGCTGTTGCGGGTTCTCCAGGTGGGCGAATTCGAACGTCTGGGCGGGACAAAGACCATTCGCGCAGATGTACGGATCGTTGCCGCCACCAACATGAACCTTTTGGAGGCCGTGGAGCGGAAAGCTTTTCGCGAGGACCTCTACTCCCGGCTGAACGTGATTACCCTTACCCTTCCCCCCCTTCGTGAGAGAGAGGGAGACATTCCCCTCCTGGCCCACCATTTCCTGGAGATTTTCACGAAGAAGAACAGCAAAGAGGTAAAGGGATTCACCCAGGAGGCTTTAGAGGTCATGCTCCAGTATTCCTGGCCCCGAAACGTGCGTCAGATGGAGAATGCCATAGAACGGGCCGTAGTTTTGACTAAAGGAGAAATGATCACTCTTGGAGACCTTCCCCCGGAAATTCTAAAGGGAGTAGAATCCAGGATCCAAAAGGCCGTCTTGATGGATGGGAAGACTATATCCATCTCTCTGGGTACTTCCATAGAAACTATAGAAAAGCGGGTCATCGAAGAAACTTTAAGGCTTTCACGGGGAGACAAGAACCTGGCCTCCAAGATTCTGGGGATTTCAGCTCGGACTATCTACCGGAAAATTGAAGAAGAAAAAGAAAA
>Ga0187849_1002372_pt1 | contig 18099 bp, 13 predicted proteins | sample June2016WEW_4_10_2_FD_132412 | JGI IMG/M metagenome (GOLD analysis project Ga0187849, IMG submission 132412) | Peatland microbial communities from SPRUCE experiment site at the Marcell Experimental Forest, Minnesota, USA - June2016WEW_4_100 | ecosystem: Environmental > Terrestrial > Soil >...
ATGCACACGAATCATGCGGGGACGAACAAGCCGAAGCCGTGAGGGGGGCGAGTGTCGAGAGGCGAGTGTCGAGGGGCGAGTGTCGAGGGGCGAGGAAGCGAGGCGCCGCCCCCCGCCACTCGCCCCTCGACCCTTTGCAACCGACACTTCGTGCCCGTCCATTCGCAGCCGGCCAGGCCGACGAGCCGTTCCAAACCGGCTTTCGATGCGACACAATCAGACATTTCAGACAGAAACTTCTCTTTCCCCATCACCCCGCCGGCACGAACAGGCCGAGGCCGAAGTGGCTGGAATGGCCTAGGCAAATCGGGCCAGTCACTGGTGCGGCAAACTGAATGCGCACCTCATAGCCGAGTTTCAAATCGTTGGTTGGGCCCCCTTTCAATGGTCGGGGGCGATGGACTTTGACCCAGTACCGTGAGCCTTCATCCACTGTGATAATCGCTCCGCAGAAGCCCACTTTGGCTAAATCATCGCTAACCTGATCCGCAACCGAGCGGCCTGCTCTCGGCTTCCCATTCCGCCCCAAGACATGCCGGGAAGGAACGTAGGGTGTGAGGGTCTGCCAGGTTGAAACAGTCGCGAAGCAGTCATGCGGCAAGGCCGTTTCGTCCGGCAAAGGGACCAGGCGGAGTTGCCAATCGGCATTGCCGTATTGCCAGGTGATAGGCAGCTCCGATGCCGCGAGGAATGCATCTTGTTCGACAGCTTCGAATGGCTTGCTACGGTAACACACAAGGCGCGTCGGTGCTCCAGAATGGTCGGGTAGCAGCCAGAGACGAAGGTGGAGGTGGCCTTGCAGCGCTTCGTTGGCGTCGGTTTTCCCAGAAAGTAGGCAGAACTGAGCCTGCTGTTCGTGTGGCAGGTACCGGAATTTGGCGCGAGAGTCGGCCAGAAGGATTCGCGCGAGCGCGTCCAAGACGGCTCCACGAAAGCGTTCAGTCAGACGAATCCAGGAGTCCCGCGAAGGGAAAACGCGCCCGCCAACGGCGAACTGGATGATGGAAACAGGCGGCCGTGTCCGCACGGGCGGGGTTCTGGGGGCTCTGGGAAGAGCAGGGCGCCGGGCGTACCACCAAGCGGTTCCCGGCGGGATGCGCCGGCCCTTTACCCCGAGATCGTCACTGTGCGCCAGCAGCACATCCAAGTTGAGCGGTTGGCCCGGGTCGGGAATCAGCACGGGAGAGGCTTCGCGTGTGTCAGGCCGCAACTCGCAATTGGGGGCCGGGCATGTTCCGCTGATCGGGATGCGACGCAGCAAAGACAGGGATTCGGCGCGACCGAAATAGGTAATGCGGCGCAACAGCTGATCAAGCAAGAGCAACTCTGCCGAAGACGGCCCAAGATTCACCTCGGACCAAATCCAGAGGACCGGAAGATTGGGCGGAACGCTGGTGAAGCCATCGATCACCAGGGTTGTTTGGGCGCGTTTAACCCAGCGTTCCCCTTGGTTCTTGTCTGACTTTTCAACCGAAGTAGGTTGATAGTGCTTCAGGCCGCGAGCTGGCCAATTGCTGGTTTGCCTGGCGTCAGTCGGCAAATTGAATGCTGGCGGGGTCGCCGCAAGCCGGTTTAGCAGGCTGTCCCGAGGCTCGGCGTCACGGTCACCGGTTTCTCTGGCGTGTTCGAACCAACGAGCCGCCAGCGCGCGCAGGAGTCGCCAAGGCGACGGAGGCCACTCCCCATGCGCGTCCTCGAACGGGTTCTGGTTCCAGCGTGTGGCGTGGAACCGGCCCGTAAGGAAGTATTGTTCCAAAACAAGCGGCATGGTCAGACCTCCGGCTGGTCATCCTCGTTGTCCCCTTCCGGTGGGGCTTGGCCTGCTGCTGGAACGTCCGACGACGACTCCGGATTGAATAGCTCGTTGGCCGGATAATAAACATTCGTCACGGGTTCCGTGCCGAAGGCGCAACCTTTGATTGCGGCAGAGATATCGAGGCCAAATTCAGCCGGAATGAGCGGGGTCATTCCATCCTCTGTAGCGTAGCTAGCCTCCACGCAGGCTAGGTGGCAGCCGGAGCGGAACCGGAACGGCGCAGCGAGCATCCGCTGGACCTTCCACAGAGCCAGTTCGAGGAGCAGGCGCTTTTGAGCGTCATTCAGGCCTTGCTCATCATGGCCGTACGAGCGAAGCATGCCAACATCAACCAGAAAGGTGGCCACGATGCGCTGTGCGGTTTCCTCGTCCCTGGAGAAAATGGGCTGACCGGAAGTCGTCTTGTCCAAGCGGTCGAATTTGACGCCTGCACTTCCGACCCGGCGCGCGCCAAAGGCCTCGAGGTGGGCCGTCAGCAGCCGGCTGATCTTGATCTGCTCTTTGGCGAAGAGGATCCCGTGAACGAGGGAATTGGGGTCGTAGTGGAATATGGTCTCGAAGATCGTCCACCAGTCGTCCGGGGCGACGAAGTAGGTTTTGTCTTTCTTGACCTCGACGATTTTGAATTCCCTCCGCAGCTTCGAACGAAAGCTCTCCCCCTCCCAATGCGCTGGCTCGGCAACGTTTTTCTCCTTGCCTTCTTTGTCCTTTTTTGTCGTTTCCCTGGCGTCTATCCATCCGGGTGCAACCAACGCATCGAGGAAATAATCTGAAGCCAACCGGTGTCCCTCCGAGAGCGTTGTGACGACCAAGCGGTCATGAAGCGCGTTCTTGTCGAGCACGAGCTTGCCCTGCTCAGTCCTGTGGTTCCGGTCAGTCACACAGCGGACGTACGGCAAGCCGGCAAGGTCGGCGTGGAGGATCCCGGCGGGAGCGTTGGCAAAGCATAGCGCTTCCAGGTGGTTCGCCATGCTGGCAGCGCTGTCCACAATGCAGACCGTGTCAGCGGGAAGGGGGCGGCCACCCTTGTCCGCGCGTGGTGCATCGTAGATGACGTGGCCCATCTCGGGGAAACCGGCGGGCTGGAACCGGTCTTGGTCGCCCAGTGGTTTGAACTGCGCTTTGATGATGAGGCAGGCTGGACCGTCGGCAGCGAGGAGTTGGGCAACGGTTAAACCCCTAGGTTCAGATTTGGTAGTTTGCGGATCACTCATGGCATTGCTTTTGTTTCTTGTTTGTGAGGTTCGAGCCACCGGATGACTAAGCGAGCGAGGTCATCCGCCGAAACTGGGAGCGCGAGTGCGGCTGCTACTCGCGCCGCATCAAGGCCGGACGGCACCACCGGCGTAACAATGGGAAAGCCTTGCGCACGGTAACCCACACCTGCGAGTTCTAAGGCCTCCGTCCACGCACCTCGCCTGAGGCAGAAGAAAAGCTGCCGCGAAAAGGACGGTTTAGCCTCTGCAGGTTCGCTGAAGAACCGGCGACCGCAAATTGACAGTTCGTTCCGCGTCTCCTGCGGAGAGAAGAATGGCTTGAACAGAGCCCAGAGGAGCAACTCAGGGTCCGCCCCACGCAGAACGGGTCCTTCTCCCAGGCAGCGGGGAGCCTTCGTCCAGTCCACGAGGGTGAGCGCCGGCAGCCAGCCGTGAACCGTTTCCATGAAGGCTGGGTCGCCGGTGAGGAACTGCGCGATGTCGCTCTGAGCCAGCCGCAGGCGACTGTTCAACGGCGCAAGTTTTCGTTCCTTGTCGGAATCCGTCAAGCGGCGCTGGACGAAATCCAGGAGAACGGCTTGCGCCTCGCCGCCGTGCCAGACTGCGGATGCGGGGCGTCCGGGTTGATGAAAAACTGGCCCGCTCCTCGGCGCTTCGATGCCGAACACGTTGCATTGTGCGGGATAGGCCGTGCCTGAACCCAAGGCGGCAAGCGCGGCGGCAACCCGAACGCCTGGCGGCGGTGTCCCCGGGAACGCATGGCCAAGCCAGCGCCATGACAACCAAGGCAAGGCGCGGCACCGCTTGCGAAGATTCAAATTGCGATCGACGCGCGCTTGCGTCGCGGCTAAAGACAGCCAAAGCTCGCGCCAGGGTTCTGGATTCTCCGGCTCGCGTGCCACTGCGATGATGAGTCGTTCCAACGGGCCGCGCAGACCGGAGAACCTCACCTTGGAGTCCCGACGTGCCGGCTCGGGGGGTAGCTTGTCAAACCATCGCCGCCCAAGGAACCCCTCCAGCAAAGCCGAAGGTTGCGTAGCGCACCCAGCAGTACAGGCCCTAACAGCAAGGGTTTGGCGCGGCAGCGCCTCGTACACCTGGCTGCTGGTCGTTTGGCGCAGCTCGAACCGCACGAAGTGCGTCACACCGGCATCCGCCCCGGCCGCCAGTGCGGCGACCGCGAACTCATGCGGCGCCGTGGCGGCACGTCCGCCCAAACGCGCGAGACCACGTAGGAACAAGGCTCGCACCTCGCCCAAGGTCGCGGGCTGCTCCCAAAGCGGCGCCCAGAACTCGCCTGCTGTTTTCTGCCCGACGTCTTCGTTTGCCGAAGGGCTGAGCGGTTGTGAAATGAATGGGAACACCGCGTAGGGCCGCGAAACCGCGCCGAGTCTCCGTCCGCTGCCCCCGCGAACAAAAAGGGCACCCTCCATCGCCAACAAGAACGACCATGGCGAGAGCGAGCCTTCGCGATACCAGTCGAGGCCGCTGTTGAATGTCTTGTTGTTGTAAACGAACCAAGTCCCCCCATTGGTGAACGGAGGCATTTCAGTGGTCTGTTTGCCGAAAAGCGAAGCCTCCAACCACGATCTGCTGTTTGGATTGTCATGCATATCGGCCGCTTCGCGCCAGGCAGTTTCCATGTTACGTTTGCCGACGTTACCGCCGGTGCCGAACAAGGGGTTAAACTGGTTGCGCCCCACCGGGATGATTGTGCTGTCGGCGACGCGCACTTGGAGGGCAGGACGCGTCGACCGAGCCTGCCAAATCCGTGTGGATGCTTTCGCCTTCGTGTCGGCCTTTTGGTCGGCAGCCCACCATTTTTCATACGGAGTCGGCTGCCATTCTTTGGCGAGGAACTCAGTGATGCGCCCCTCAGTAGAGCTTCCGGCTACGTAAAACAAGCCGTCGTGCCAACAGCCCCGTGTATCCGGCCAGGGGGTGCTCACGGCGCGCAATAGGCCGAGGCCCATGAGGTAGTGTCCCAGGCAAGCGGTGTCGATGCCTGGAAATGGAAGGAGTCGAAATGTTGGATTCATGGCTGAGCGGAGAGAAAATCCCCAACTGAGGCCCGCGCGTCCGCAGCGCGAAATACCGCCTCGAGGAAGGCGAGTTGGAATGGCCCGAGTGCGCGAGGCTCACTCGCCAGCAGTGCAACGTGCGGCACGGCGTCACCGGACCAGGCGGGACCAACGAGTTCGTCAATTATGGAGCCCCACGACGGTCGTCCCGGTTTGAAAGATTTGCTCGCCCAATCCACCTGCCCATCTCCAGCAAAGCACCGTACTGAAAGGTCGACCGCGCAGGGCGGCTCGCCTTGAACCAGTAATGGTTCGTCGTCAGCCCGCCAGCCGAACAGGTTGTCCTCGCGTTTCACGCTGCGCAGCACGGTGCGGATTTTGCCGTGATGGCTGGCAACCAGATAGAGGGCAAGAGCGGTAGGTTCAGGAGCGTTTGCCAGGCGCTGGCGCCATGCGGCGAGCAAGCTGAATGCCTCGTGACGAAACCGTGGAGGAGATGCAAATTCGCCGTCGAACTTGCCCCACGGCCCCGTTCTCCCAGCCGGAGCGGGAGGCAGCGCTTTCTGCCAGCGGGGGTGGGCTTTACCCGCGTCATGCCACCTAGCTGCGGTCGCAAACTCTCGTCGCCATACCGCTGGAAAGCCGAGTGCCTCGGCCAACAGCCCGGTTGCAGCCGCTACGGCTGCCGTGTGCTCCGCCAGTAACTGCCAGCCAACCGCGCTTTCGCGGTCGGTGAACAGCGAAGATCGGCGGCTGTGTGGAACCGCCAAGACCGTTGGCTTATCCTGCGAATTCCCAGTCCAACCGCGTTCGTCCGAGTATCCGCCTGCATCAGCAGGCAGAAGGAGCGTCATACCGGGCACGACTTCTTTGGCGGAAAGGGAGTTCCACCTCTCGGCGTCCTCGTCCCAAAGGAAGGCGGGCCGTTTACGCTCGGCAAGAAAATGGCTCAGCAAATAGGATGGTACCGGAACTATCTCTTCCGCCCCCACCTCTTCCGTAACTTCAGGTCTCACGCCTTTGAGATCGCGCCAGTAAAGTGTCACGTCGCTGCTCAGATCCGCGGACCGGACAAATGGCCCTACGTTGGTGAACCCGCCGGCGAGGTCAGGTTCGGTGGAGAAAAGCCCATGCACGTCGTCGGCACGGATAACGACCGGCGCTGCGAGTTTGAGAGCTTTTTGCGAAGCCTCGGTCTCGAGCACGGCATCAAGGGCAGTGCGATAGTTCTCACCTCGATTCAGGTTGGTAACCACGGCATTGATAAGGTTATCTGCCTGCTTGAGTGTGGTCTTGTCGTATGGACCGTTGCGACCGGCATTGGGCGAATCTTTTCCGTTTTCCTCGTCCTCCGGTTTGGGCATCCAAAATCTCCCGATTGCATTCTGCTGCTTGCCATCGCGGTTGAGGCGACCCAACCGCTGAACCAGCGACGCCCAGGGCGCAATTTCCGACCAAAGAACCGCCGCGGACAGATCTACCCCCGCTTCCACAACTTGAGTGGCTACGGCAACGAGACCAGGATGCTTTTCTGGAGCAGCACCCGTTTCGCGGGTAAGTCCGAGGAACTGCTGCAACCGTTTCATTCGCTCGTCACGGTCGACGCGGCGAAACCGGCTGTGGAGGAGAATGATTTCGGCGTTCGGAGTTGCAGCCTTGCGTTTGGCACCTCGCAGTTTGTCCAGTTGCACTTTGATGTCGGCGTGCCACCGCAAAGCTGAGCGAACCGTGTTGACCACAATCAGTGTCAAGCGTCCCGCCTGATGCAGCCTGAGCACGTCCGTAGCTTTTGGAGGCTTGGCCAGCAGCTCGAGCGTCTTCGCGGCCTCAAGGCGGGAAGCCAACCGTTCGTTTCGACGCTCTTCGGCGGTCAGACCGAAAAACTGCGGCGGCGGGACCGCTAATTCCACGCGGTCTGTTGTCTCAAACACGGCGGCAGAAGTCGTCGCGGACATCCACCAAGTTACGCACCGCTTTGCAATGGGCCACAGCGCAGATCGAAAGGCGTCCAACTGAATGCCAGTGGCCAAGCCATTGCCCATGAGTTGCACCTCATCGAAGACCCACAGGGAATCGTTATTGAGCAGGCCGAAGTGCATCGGCCAGCGGTAGCGGCTCATGCCGTAACCGCGATTGAGCGCCCGGCTCAGGAGCATGTCCTGAGTGCCGACGAGGATGGCGGGTTTCTCGGGACAGATGTCCCATTGGCGGTCCGCCTCTTCGCCGCCCATAAGAATGACAGGCGAGTGAAGAGCGAGCCAACGCAGGTCCGATCCGTCGCGAGGCTTGGTGTGCTGGCGCGCTAGACGCAGCAACCATTTACGGATTTCGCGCTGCGTCTGCTCGACCAACGTGCGCATCGGCAGGCAATAGACCAAGCGGCGCGGCCACTGCGCGGATTTGACGGTTGATGGTTGAGAGTTGAGGGGCGGAACGGCCACGCGGTTCCAGAGCCAGGCGAGGACAACGGCGGCGGTTTTGCCGAGGCCGGTGGGGATATTAATCAGGCGGGATGCACACTCAGTACCGCGGCTGAGCCACCGTGGTTCGGGTTCCCCCTCCAGGCGGTAGCCACATCCGAGCCGACGCTGGTAGTCGTAGGCTTCGTGACGGGTGGCCGTGGTAAAAAACTCCCCGAAAGTCATTTCCATTCACTCTCTCCAGAAATCGCCGCGCGTCCCCCCTTCGCGAGAGGCATGTTTGCAGTCCCCGGGCGTATGAGCGGGGCCTCGCCGTTTTTCCTTTGACATCCTTGTCCCGCTGGGCAATAATGAATCATGTTGTGATTAATGTCCTATTAACGTACTACATGGCCAAGCTCATGTCAACAATAATCTCGAACACTTCCCCTCTCATAGCCTTCTCGGCGATCAACCGTCTTGATCTGTTGCGGGGAATCTTTGCTGAGGTTTTGATACCTGAAGCGGTGCGGCGGGAACTTTTTCCCAGCCATTCCGCTTGGACAGAGGCGAGGGCCGTTCAGGACGCGATTTCCAAGGGCAGTTGGATAAACGTGGTCCACATTGATCGGGAGTTGGTTTTGACCACCCTGCCTGCGCGGCTTGGCCATGGCGAAATCGAGGCCATTTCCCTCGCTGCCGAGAGGGAGCTCCCGGTATTGATTGATGATTTGGCGGCGAGAAAGGCGGCGAATGATTTGGGTCTCGCGTGCGTAGGAACACTCGCAATCCTCGCGCGCCACAAAAATAGCGGCACGCTCTCCGAGGCAGGGCCGCTGATCGAGGAAATGAGGATGCATGGAATCCACTACGGCAATGCGCTGGTGGACAGATTCCTGAAAGCCGTTGGCGAACGACAGGAGTGATTTTCTCCGCAGGCGCGGCCCCATTGAAGCTGATTCATGTCGTATTAGACAAGAAAATGGATCGTGTGTTCCGCGTGCGCAAGTGCGCGGCCCCAATGCAGAAAGCTTGCTTCCTTCCGCGCTTGCGGTAAGCTTTGAGTTGTGACATTGACCGTAGAGATACCTGACGAGGTGGTGCAAGCAAAGCACCTGTCGCCCTCTGCCGTCCGCCTGGAGGTGAGGAAGGAAGTGGCGCTGGTCCTCTATATGCGCGGCCTGATCTCGGTGGGAAAAGCTGTGGAGTTTGCCGAAATGACGCGGCAGGATTTCGAAGGGGTGCTTGCCAGCCGTAGAATTGAACGGCCGTACGACGCCGAGGAGCTGGAGCGCGACCTCGCTTGGGCTAAAGGCCCTGTTTAAGCGCGATTCCCGTTTGCAGCCAGCGTCGCCGCGCGCCAGCCGGTACTGGTAGTCGAACCGATCATGGCCCGTGGCCGCTTTGAAGAAATCCCCAAAGTTCATGTTGCCTTAGTGGTCATGAACACAAATACGGTGACGTTCGTTGCGTCGCATTTGGCCTGTGGCGAGGCGCGACGAGGGAGCATGTCCTTGTGCGGGCCTGTGACCGAGGAGCAACGAAGCCACAGGCCAAATGGGGCGCAACCCGGAGGGCGGCAGGTCTTTTTGGCGCAGGCGGCGTTGCTCGCTCCTCACAGACCCGTGGAGGGTATGCTCGTCGGTCGCGCCTTGCCTGCGCCAAAAATCCCCTGCCGCGAACGCCACCCTATTTATGTTCATGACCACTTAGAATCTCCCGACTCCCGAAACGAACTCTGGCGCTTTTATGCGCCTTTTCCCCAGTCCTGGCAAGGGGATTTTCCGCAGTTCTCCTTTTGGATTTCCGAGCGATCATGCGGACGGTTCGCAAGGGGCGTGGCGACGAGTGATTTAACCGCAGAGAACGCAAAGAGCGCAGAGCGATCATGTAGTGCGCCCTGGGGTGTGATTGAAAGCGTCGGGCATGGGCCGCGGGAGTTTTGTCCCGGAGGGACATTTGGCATTAGCCCGGCGTTTCAACGCCGGGGAGGCCAGAAGAGAGACCCTCGTCCCGAAGGGACGATTGAGGATACTCGTCGCCCTCAGTCGTCCCTTCGGGACGGAACTTTCTTTCGGGTCGCTGACCCGGCGTTGAAACGCCGGGCCTATTCTCAGAAGCCCCTCCGGGGCAAAGAGGCGCTGTGGTCTGGCCGACCGTTTTAATCACACCCGCGCCCTGGCAGAAAGTTGGCTTCGCTCCGCGCTTGCGGTAAGGTTTTGAGAAGGTTCGTGGCCTGTCGCCGCCCTAAAGAAGGTTTGAAAGTTCATGCTGCCTCAGAATCTCCCGACAATCGAACCCTGACAGACCGGGTTTGCGCCTTTGCGAGATTTTTGGTGAGCATTTTTTTGCCGCGAAAGAGCGCAAAGAGCACGAAAGAGGGGAGCGGAACTGTGGCGGAGCCGGCGCAAGGGCCAGGGTGAAGGCGCGGGGTCATTGCTGGACAAGACAACGCTCCCCCCTTCCCCCCTCCCATGCGCTCGGAGCGCATGGGAGGGGGAATGTTTGCATGTTGCGTTTTACCCACGGCGGCGGCTCCGCCTGCGCTTCGCTCCGGCGGACCTTGCCCTGGGCTGGCATGGTGCTGCCCCCCTTGGGGCGGAAGACCGCCGCCCATGAAAACCTTCCCCTGACCCCGCTGCCAGGCGTGTATGGTGCCGCCGCTTTGGGGCGGAAGAGTGCCGCGCTCCGCGAGGGTGAGGTGGGATCGAGGGCGGTGTCCAGACGGGCCCGCGGGGGCGGCCCCTTTCCAGTTTGAGTTCCGGCCTGAGCCGGGTGCAAGCTTACAGCGTGAATTCCGTTGCCGAAATCGAGCGCGCCATCTCCCGCCTGTCGCCAGAGGAGTTTGCCGAGCTGGCCCGCTGGTTCGACCGGCGGCGCAGCTCCAACTGGGACCGCCAGATCGAAGCAGACTCGAGTTCTGGCGCTCTGGATTTTTGCTGCGCGAGGTGGACTTCGGCTATGCCTGGAGGATAGCTGGCCGGGCTCACCAGGAAAAGAAAGTCCGGTCCGAGCTGGGCAATGGGCAGCCTGCGCTCGTTCAGCAGAAGCGCCATTCGAACGTCGGCTGAGTGTCCGTTGCCGTTTTGCATGACCGGAAGCGACAATATACTGCATCAGAAGGCCCTCCGTTATGCCAACCGGCACCAACTGGAGGTGGGCAGGCGTTTGGGCCATGGCAAGCACGGTATCGTGTTTGTCGCGATGAGCAAGCTGAGCTATTCCGTTTTTCCTTGCAAACCCGGGGCGGGGGAACTAAGAATGCAGCCCAGTGGACCGTTTGGCCAAAAAGTTGTTTCCGAACAATCCGCGCATGGTGCGCTACCGCAAGATGCGCCTGCTCATGGTGGGAGTCTTCCTGAGTATCTTCTCGGCCGTGGTGGTTGGGCTGTTGTTCTATTTTGCCAATAGGTTCCGGCCTTAAGTGTTACACCATTGGCCGAACTTCGATGAATCGCGAGCCGACAGAGCCGGAAAGGGAAGAGCAGGAGTTGGTGAAGATGTACATGGACTTGATGGGCACCAACGAATCCAGCGCCCGGAGCGTGTTCATGTATGTGTGCCCGGAGCGTGAAAGCGCCTCCGAAGGGCCCGGGCCTCAGGTCAGCGGCCCCGGAGCCGCTGAGAGACCGGAGCCCAGCAAGGGGCCGGGGGATTTGGGCGGGGCGACTGCATTGCTGCTGGTGCTGCTCTGGCTGGCCGGTTCCGCCGCGGCCGGCCAAGACGCCCTGTCCTCGCCTCCCCACCAGTTCATCACCCAGCCCCTTTCCCTGGCGGACGCACTAGACCTGGCGCTGCAGCAGAACCCCAACATTCTGCGGGCCAAGAAGGACCTCGAGGCCGCCCAAGGGGTGATCATCCAGACCCGCGCGGTGGCCCTGCCCAAGGTGGGCGTGACCGGCAGCTTCAACGCCTTGCAGCCCACCGACGTGGATACCTTCTCGTTTCCGACGAACCTCCCCGGCCTGCCCGGCGGCTTCCGTTTCGGGGTGGATGAGAACTGGACCTCCCAGATTCGGCTGGTGCAATCCATTTATGAAGGGGGCCGGTTGCTCTCGGCCCTCCGGGTGGCCCGTTTGGTCAAGGAACAGTCGGGCTTGAATTACCAGACGGCGGTTGCGGACACAATGCTGGAGGTGGAGATTGCCTACGACGACGTGCTGCTGGCCGAGCAGCAAATCACGGTGCAAGAGGCCTCGGTGGAATTGCTGACCCAGGAGTTGAGCGACACCCGGCGCCGGTTCGAGGCGGGAACGGTGCCGCGCTTCAACGTGCTCCGGGCGGAGGTCGAACTGGCCAATGCGCGACCCCGGCTGATTCGCGCGCGCAACAGCTTCCGCATCGCCAAGAACAACCTGGCCAATCTGCTCGGGTTCAATGTGCCCAGGGAGACGTTCGAGGACATTCCCCTCAACCTCTCGGGCAAGCTGCAGGCCGAACCTTACCAGATCGATCTGGCCCGCGCGATTGCCCTGGCCCTGGCGCGACGCTCCGAGCTGGGCTCTCTTCGCAAGGCCCGGGCCCTGCGCGCCGAGGACATCGTCAACGCCAAAGCGGGTTACAGGCCGGCCGTGGAGGCCTTCGCCGGTTATGATGTCCATAATTCCATGCTCCATTCCGATCTCAGCTATGATCTCCACGGCTGGATTACCGGCGTCCAGGTGACCTGGAACGTCTTCGACGGGTTTCTCACGCGCGGGCGCGTCAAGGAGGCCACCGCCCGCTATGACCGGGCCGGCATCGACCTCGATGACACCGGGCGGCGCATCGAACTGGAAGTCCGGACCGCCCGCTCCAATTTCATCGAAGCCCAGGATGTCCTGGGGTCGCAAAAAAAAGTGGTCGAAGAGGCCGAAGAGGCCCTGCGCCTGGCCAGATCCCGATACGAAGCCGGCACGGGCACACAACTGGACGTGCTGAGCGCCCAAACCGCCCTCACCGAGGCCCGCACCACCGAAATTCAGGCGCTGCACGACTATTCCGTGGCGCGCTCCCGGCTCCAACGGGCCGTGGGCATGAACGTGCCGACTCCGGTGGTCAGCACCGAAACAAATCGCCACTGAACTGTTTGAGCTGTTTCAGGCTCGTCACACCAGATGATCGCGCGATGAATCGAGCGCGGTTGATTTCGGGGCTCTGGTGGGGACTGTTACTGGCGCAGTTTGCGTTGGTGTGGGCTCGGGTGTGCCTGCCGCATCCGCTCTTGGGCGATGCCGGGTGGCCGGAAGGTCTGCTGCTGCTCCTGGCTGCGGGCGGCACCCTGGCAGGCCAGGCCAGACAGGCACCGAGCCAGAACGTGGCGCTGGCTTCGATCATTATCCTGTCCCTTGCCGGCCTGGCGCTGGCTGTTGGAGCGCGCGCAGGAATTCCACTCGGGCCAATCACCGGGCCCGGACGTTCCGGAAACCAGCTCCTCGGCTGGCTGCCCTGGGCAGCGGCCCTCTGGTTGCTGGCGCTCTTGACTTCGCGCGGGGTCGCCAGGCTGATCTTGCGCCCCTGCCGCGCGTCCTCCACCTGCGGTTTCCAGGTCATCGGCCTGACCGTCCTTCTGGTCGTGCTCTTCAACCTGGCGTTCCAGCCCTTCGCTTCCTGCGTCGAGCATTCCTGGCCCTGGGAAGGCGGCAGTCCCCCGGCCGATTGGCGCGGGACGCCCTGCGTCGGCCTCGGGGCCCAGGCGGTCACGGCCCTTGTTATTCTGATATTCGCCACCCCCTCCCTTATCAACAAGAAGCGGGCGAGCCTTCCTCCCGATAGCTATCCGCTGATCACTTGGGTGCTGGCGAACCTGCTCTTCACTACCGCCGCCATCACCCGCCACCTCTGGCTCGCCGCCGCGCTGGCCTCCTTGAGCGCCGTCGTCGTCACCCTCCTCGGGGTGCGCGGCGCCAACCGCAACGCGGTTGTGTAACAAAGCCCAGGGCTGGACCGAAGGGACAACCCTGGGTAGCGGCGATGGAGGGGCCATCAACCCCAACGGGGTTGTGGCCGGCAGGGAGCGCAGGTGACTGGTTTTCCGGCTGCCGGGCCGCAACCCCGTTGGGGTTGATGGGCGTTGCCGCGCGATTAGCCAGGGTTGGCGCCGCGCCAACCCTGGGCTTTGCTGCACAACCCCGTTGGGGTTGACGCGGGGAGGCTTCGTCTTAGCCCGACGCGCTCAGGCCGGCTTTCATAAAAACGGGATGCGCCCCCACAAATTTCACAGCTTTAAAACCCGGTGAAAGATTTTTTAAAAATCTTTTGGGGTTGGACAGCCTTTGACCCACCCCCCGGTTTACATTGATCCAAAAATGAAAGGCCGAATATGATCAATGGACAACTGGAACTAAGCCTGACCAACGCCCATGGATGCCATCCGTTGAGCCGGCGCCAGCGGCACCTGAGCCGGGCCCGGTGGTGGTTCGAACGGATGCGCCAGGTCGTGGACCGCGCGATTGAGTGGACCCCCGCTCCTGCGCCTCGTCCCGAGCAGACCTGGTTTCCCAACGCCTCCCGCCAGCCCCTGCCCGCTTCGGCTTCCAAGGAAGCAGCGGCGGCGCAGGGGTCCATTGATCAGGAACATCAAATCTGCGAATGACCAATCACTGGCCCGTGGCGCGGTAGAACCGCACCGGGAAGCCCGGAGCGTTGGGGTCGCTGAAGAAGAACGGCCCCGCTCCCAAAGTGATGTTAGTCAGGCTCGTCCAATTCAGCAGGTTGGTGGAGGCCTCGACCATCACACTTTGGCCGAGGGTGCCGGAGACGTTGAAACCGAACTGGTTTGTCTGGAAACCGAAACTGGCATCGCGGAGGATGGTTGGCGGGGTCAATGGTATTTGCGGGGTGGACTGCTCGACGAACCAGGAGGAGATGCCGGCGCCCGCAACATAGCCTTGAGCAAGGATCACGACGTTGGGGTCCAGGCCCAGCCCGGTCAATTGCCAGCCGTTAGTGACGCGCTGGACGGCGCCCAGATCCACCCAACCTCCTGCCTCCTCGATAAAAGCCTGGAAAGTGGCCAGCCACACCTCCGGGCTGGTCCCGCCGCGCACCCAGTCAATCGTGGAGCCATCGAAGGATAGGTAGTTGACGGCCGGATCGGTCGGGAGCAACCGCCCGACCTGGGAGCGGGGTTGGCCGTCCAAGTTGGCGAAAGAGCCGCCGGCCACCACGGAGCCATCGGTTTGCAGCGCCAGGGCGGAGAGCTGGCCATCGGCGCCCGGGTTGAACGTGCCGTCCAGCGAGCCGTCCGGGTTAAGCCGGCCCAGATATTTGCGCGGCTGCGTGCCCAGAGTGGTGAAACTGCCCCCCAGCAGGACCTTTCTGTCGGCCTGCAAAGCCAGGCAATACACCAGGTAAGGACTTGTGCTTACGTTGGTGTTGGGATTGAAACGGGTGTCCAGACTGCCGTCCGCGTTGAGCCGGCCGATGCACCAACGGGTCTGTCCGTCCAGCACCGTGAAGACACCGCCCGCCAGGATCTTGCCGTCAGGCTGCAAGGCCAGGCAGTACACCCAACTGTTGGCTCCGGAATTGAAGTTGGTATCGAGTGTACCGTCGGCGTTGAGCCGGCCAATGTAATAGCATGTCTGTCCGCCTAGCCCGGTGAAGACGCCGCCCGCCAGGATCTTGCCATCGGGCTGCACCGCCAGGGCCAACACGGCGTTATTGGGCGCGGGAGAGAAGGTAGTGTCGAGCGTGCCGTCGGAATTGAGGCGGGCCAGGTTGTTGCAGGGGTGCCCGCCGACGGCGCTAAAGTTGCCTCCAACCAGGATCTTCCCGTCCGGCTCGATGGACAAGGCCAGTACCGTGCCGTCGAGCCCCGGATTGAATGTGGTATCGAGCGTGGCATCGGTGTTGAGGCGCCCGAGGGAATTGCAGGCCTGACCGGCCAGATTCGTGAATTCGCCCCCGACCAGGACCCGGTCATCGGTTTGCACCGCCAGGGCATTGACGGTGCCGCCGGCCCCTGGACCGAACGAGGCGTCGAGCGAGCCATCTGGGTTGAGCCGCGCAAGGCCCGGTTGCATCTGACCGCTCAGCGACCCGAAACCGCCCCCGACCAGGAGCTTGCCGTCGCTCTGTTGGGCGATGGCCAATACGGAATTGTCCGCCCCCGGGTTCCAGGAATCAACGACCGCCAGGTTTACGGTGAGGGAAGCCAGGGTGCTGGTTGTCTTGCCGAACTTGTTGCTAATGACCACGTCATAATTGGCGATGTCGGTCCTTTGGGCGGCGGCCAGGGAAAACGTGGCCGTGTTTACGCCGGCGATATTGGTGCCGCCCTTGCGCCACTGGTATATGAGGGGCGCGGTGCCGGCGACCCCGACGGCAAAGGCGGCGGGTTGGCCGGCATCGACCTGCAGACTGGCGGGCTGATTGGTGATGAAGGGATCCACTACCACCAGCTTGGCCACGGCGCTAGTCGCCTGACCGTAGGGGCCGGTCACGAGCACCGTATAGGCTCCGGCATTGGTACCCAGGACGTTGGTCAACGTCAGCGTCGAATTGGTGCCCTGCACCAAATTAGTGACGTTCATGTGCCACTGATAACTAATCGGCGGAGAGCCCACGGCTGACACGGTGAACGAAACCGAGGTGCCGGCCGGGTTGGTGCTGCCGACTGGCTGGCTGGAGATATACGGGTCCACGACCGTGAGGTTGGCGACCGCACTGGTGACGGCGCCGAAAGGACTCCTGACGACGACCGTATAGGGGCCGCTGTCGGCTCCCGTCAGGTTGGTCAGCGAGAGGGTCGGGGTGCGAGAGCCGGAGAGGGAGGAGCCGGAGGTGTTGAGGCCATCGTTCAAGGTGGCGGTCCCTCGGCGCCAGAAATAGGACAAGACCGGGGTGCCCGAGGCCTGCACGGCGAAGGTCGCCGAGGTCCCCACCAGGTTGGTCGAGCCGGCGGGTGAACTGAGCACTTTCGGCGGGGCTGAATCAGCTTCCACAAACCAGCCGGAACCATTGACGAGTCCGCCCGCAGCGAAACCGCGCGCACGGAGCATCGAATTGGCCGGCACAATGATATTACTCAGGACCCAGCCGCCGTTGGTGCGCGTGCCGACGCCCAGGTTGGTCCAGTTCACCCCGGTAGGCGAGACCTCGAAGGTCGTGCGCCAGACCTCCGGACTGCTGCCTCCGCGAAGCCAGGTGAAGCTCAAGCCATCCGAGGAGAGGCTCTGGGCCGGCGAAGTCGGGTTGTTCAGGCGGCCCAGGAAAGTGCGCGGCTGTCCGCTCAGGGTAGTGAAAGTGCCGCCAACCAGGACCTTGCCGTCGTTCTGAATGGCAAGGGCGTCGACGGCGGCGGTCGCGCTCGAGGGAAAATTGGTGTCCAGGATGCCCGCCGTCGTCAGCCGCCCGATGTACCTGCTGGTCCCACCTCCCAGGTGCCGGAAAGCGCCGCCCACGACAATCGTGCCGTCGGCCTGCAAGACCACGCTCGCCGGCGGAGCATCGGGACTCGGGTTGAAGGGGGAACTCGGGTTGAAGGCGGCATCCAGAGTGCCGTCGGCATTGAGCCGTCCAAGGTAGTTGCAAGGCAGACCGTCTATTATGCCGAAGGAGCCCCCGACCACGATCTTGCCATCGGCCTGCACCGCCAGCGTGGATACGGGAGCATCGGGACTCGGCGCGAAGGTGGCGTCCAGGGTGCCGTTGGTGTTGAGCCGGCCAAGCCGTACGCAACTCTGCCCAGCCATGATCATGAAACTGCCCCCCACCACGATCTTGCCGTCGGCCTGTACCGCCAACGTGTTGACTGGCTGGTCGGGATTAGGAGTAAAGGTGGTGTCCAGCGTGCCGTCGGGATGGAGTCGACCCAGGCTGCTGCACGGTTGGCCGTTGAGCGACAAAAAACCGCCGGCGCACACGACCGAGCCGTCGGCCTGCACAACCAGGCATTGGACGACGCCATCGGCGTTCCCAACGAAGTTGGTATCGAAGGAGCCGTCGGTGTTGAGCCGTCCGAGATTGGTGCAGGCCACGCCGGCCAGGGTCGTGAACTGGCCTCCGACCAGGACCTTGCCGTCCGGCTCAACGGCGATGCAATCGACCTCGCCACCCGCTGACCCGCTGAACCCGCTGTCCAGGCTTCCGTCCGGGTTTAACCGCGCCAAATAATTGGTGGCTCGCGGGCCGATGCTCGTAAAGTCACCCCCCACCAGGACCTTCCCGTCGGTTTGGATGGCAATGGCCAAAACGTTGCTGTTGGCTCCCGGATTGAACGAGTCGGCGGTCTGCGAGGAGGCGGGCGCAGCCAGCCCGAGCAGAAGAGCGGCCAAGGAGGCCCAAGCCAAGTCAAACCGGCTGCGGGACTGCTGATCGAATTTCATGAGTATCACAATGCGCTCCTTTTTGCGCTTTTGTGCCGCCGGATGTCAATCAAATAGAGAATTTTTGCTGGCAAAATTCGCCCGTTGCTGTTTCCTCGTGCCATGAATCGACGCGCCTTCCTCAAACTCGGCGCCGGCGCTGCCGCCGGAATCCTGAGTGGCCCTGACGGATCCGCCCAACAACTCAAACGCACCGATGAAGACATCGCCACGCAAGCCAAAGCCGCCATTGAAGAACATCGCAAGGCCAGTGGCTCCGTCACCGTGCGCGATGTCCAGGGCCATCCCGTGCCGGGCGTGCGGGTCACCGTCGAGCAACTCCGCCATGATTTTCTC
>Ga0187849_1002375_pt1 | contig 18094 bp, 18 predicted proteins | sample June2016WEW_4_10_2_FD_132412 | JGI IMG/M metagenome (GOLD analysis project Ga0187849, IMG submission 132412) | Peatland microbial communities from SPRUCE experiment site at the Marcell Experimental Forest, Minnesota, USA - June2016WEW_4_100 | ecosystem: Environmental > Terrestrial > Soil >...
AAAATAGTTTTTTCATCTGAACTAAATTATACTTTGTATTTAAAGTATAATCCAAATCTTTTTGCTATAATAAATTTGTAATGGAAACATTAAGTGCACTTGAGGCTAAGACTTGGTGGAAATATCTTGGTGAGGATCTTCAAAAACTTATAGCAACATCTGAATTTATTTACCGTGTTGTGGAAGGCTGGGGAGCAGATCTACCCGGCGGAAAGGAAGAGTTTGACGATTATTCATTTGTTGTTTTTCCTGCAGCAAAAGCTTATGAAGGTTTTTTGAAAAAGCTTTTTTTGGATATGAAATTTATTTCAGAGGAAGATTATTACGGAAAACACTTCAGAATTGGAAAAGCCCTTAATCCGTCTTTGCCTAAGGAATTAGAAAAAGAAAGTATTTATAACAAAATAGTGGAGCATTGTCAGGGGCGTAAGCTTGCAGATAAGCTTTGGGATACTTGGAGACTTTCAAGAAATTTAACCTTTCATTGGTTTCCGAATGAAAAAAATGTAATAACGCTTCCCGAGGCGGGGGAGAGGATTGAGATGATCGTTAGCGCAATTGATGAATCGTTTGAAGGATGTAAAATAATAAATTAAGCAATGGTTGCCAAATTCAAGATTTTAAAAAACGTTACGGTTTATTCAACATACCTTATTTTGATTTGGGCGTTCTACAGGTTCCTTTTTCAACTTCCTGACGAAGTGGAAGAGTTGGTAATTAAACCGGTACTTTGGCTTTTTCCGCTTTTTTGGTTTGCGGGACGAGACGGATTTAGTTTTTCTTCTCTGGGTATTACTTTTAAGAATTTTTTCTATTCGGTATATCTTTCATTGGGTCTGGGAGTAATTTTTGTTTTGGAAGCGGTTCTTACAAACTTTTTGAAGTATGGGCGTTTTAATTTTGCTGCAAATATAGGTTCTTCTCCTTTAATAATTTCCTTGGGTCTTTCTTTTGCAACGGCTATTTCAGAAGAAATTGCTTTCAGAGGATATATTTTCGGCAGATTGTGGTCGGTTTTAATGAACGAGTGGTCGGCAAATTTTATTTCCACTATTCTATGGACGGTTATACATGTTCCGATAGCTTTCTTCGTTTGGAAATTAAGTTTATCGGCAGGGATTTTATATCTGATATTGACAGCTATTTTTGGAATTGGGTCTGCGTTTGTCTTTGCCAAGACCAAAAATATCAGCGGTTCAATTATTCTCCACGTCCTTTGGGAATGGCCGATTATTCTTTTTAGATAACTTGACAGAGTTCTTATATAGGAGCTAGGATGGTAGCTACCCGATAATGAAAAAATATTTACTCGGACTTGGTGTTTTTGTCTTTGCTTTCGCCATTCTTTTTGTCTCCATCTTTGAATCATCTTCCGTATCGTATTCATACGCCCCGTTTAAACCCCTTTCCACCTCGGCTAACAATAATTGTGAAACTTCGATGATAAATTACACATTTCAATATGCAGGCGGCATTCTACCGGATAACCCGCTTTGGGGATTAAAAGCTTTAAGGGACAAAATTTGGTATGTTTTGACTCTGTCTCCCCTTAAGAAAGCGGAACTGGCACTCCTTTTTTCGGATAAAAGACTTATCTACGCGCAAACCTTATTCGAGGAAGGTAAACCCGACATTGCAATGTCAACTCTAACGAAAGGGGAGAAATATTTAGAAGTAGCCGTAAATGATGAAACTTTAGCCGGAACGCAAGGGTATGATACCCGTGCCTTTTTAAATAAACTTGCTACCGCTTCACTTAAACATCGTGAGATGATTGAGAATATGTTGCCGTTAATCCCTGAGAACGGAAGACCCTTGGCAATTAAAACGGAAAATTACGCGAAAAATTCTTATAAAGCGGCAAGAGATGGTTTAAATTCTAAAGGATTGCCGGTACCAATTAACCCGTTTGATGGGGATTAATTGGCAAAAACGCTTCATTTTTTTATGATTTCTAAAAGTTCAAATTCTTCATTAAAAATAATTTCCGCAAAAAACTTCAGGAATTATTAAAAACCCAAGCATACCCCGAGCCTGATGTGATATATTTTGTATAAAATCTTACTAGTTGACAGTCTAGGGGTAGTGTTTGAAAATCAGTGCTATCACTATTTGTAGAGTATTTTCTTTACATATGTGAAACATTTATGAAGTGTCCTTTTTGCGGTACAGCTGAAACAAGCGTTCTTGAAAGCAGAACTGTTGAGGATGGTTCTATAAGAAGAAGGAGAGAATGTGGTAAGTGCGGCAAGCGTTTTACGACCATAGAAGCAGTTAAAAAAAGTTTTCTTTGGGTAATTAAAAAGGATGGAAGACGGGAGGTTTTTGAAAAGGAAAAAGTAAAAAGGGGAATCTTGAGAGCAATTGAAAAAAGACCCGTATCCTTGGATTTGGTTGATGATGTTGTAGATCAGGTAGAGATGGAAATGCTAAGAAGCGATAAACAGGAAATTCCGTCCCGGGCAATCGGAAATGCAGTTTTGAAAAGACTGAAGAAAATAGATAAAGTTGCCTGGCTCAGGTTTGCCAGTGTTTACCTTGAGTTTGAGGATTTAAGTGATTTTGAAAAGCTGATAGAGAAAACCAGCGAATAAATACCTAATATAAAATGGCATTACAAACTATAAATAATAAAAAAGCAGTTAGGGTTAAGCGCAGAAAAATCGTTTATAAAAACGGTGAAACAAGAATAACACTAAACGATTTGATTGCTCCGTCTTATCAGGAAATAATTTCTGATATAAAAAAGAAGATAGGGAAACGGCCGGAAAGGGATGAAAATCTTCCCAAAGGAATTTGGACTGAACAAGCTCTGAAAGTTCTTGATGAGAGATACTTGGTAAAGGATGAGAATTTAAGTCCGATAGAAACCCCTGAAGATATGGTTTGGAGAGTTGCTTGGGAAATTGCTTCTGCTGAATCCAGATGGGGAATGAAAAGAAAAGATGTAGGAGAACTTGCAAAAGAATTTTATAAATTGATGATTTCGCGGGAGTTTTTACCGAATTCTCCGACTCTCATGAATGCAGGGACTGATAACGGACTTCAATATTCGGCTTGTTTTGTGTTGCCTGTGGAGGATTCTATGGAAGGAATTTTCGATGCCCTGAAATATCAGGCAATAATTCACAAGACCGGCGGAGGAACGGGTTTTTCTTTCAGCAGGCTTCGCCCCAATGGCTCAATTGTGAAGACTTCTTCGGGAACCGCGTCCGGACCGATATCTTTTATGCGTATTTTTGACGCTTCCACAAACGAGGTTAAACAGGGAGGAAAAAGAAGAGGGGCAAATATGGGGATACTTCGGGTGGATCATCCGGATATTTTGGAATTTATTCATTGTAAAGAGAATGGAGGGATAACAAATTTCAACATTTCGGTTGCCATTACCGATAAGTTTATTGATGCTTATTACAAAGATGAGGAATATGAACTAATTAGTCCGAAAACAAAAGAAGTTACGGGAACTCTTTCCGCAAGACGTGTTTTTGACGAAATTGCCGAGGGAGCTTGGAAAACGGGGGATCCGGGACTTATATTTATAGATAGAATTAATAAGGGTTCTTCCAATCCGATTCCGGCTCTTGGTCCGATTGAATCAACTAATCCTTGTGGGGAACAGCCTCTTTACCCGTTTGATGCCTGCAACCTTGGAAGCATTTTCCTGACATATTTTATTAACGATCATGAAGGTAGAAAAGAAGTCGATTGGAAAAGACTTAAAGAAGTTACTCACCAAGCTGTCAAGTTTTTGGATGATGTCATTGAAGTTAATCCATATCCACTGGATCAGATACGGAAGACTGTTTTTAACAGCAGACGTATCGGGTTGGGAATCGGGGGTTGGGCTGACATACTTGTGAACCTTGGAATTCCTTACGATAGTGAAGAAGCGATGGAATTGGGGGAGAAGATTATGAAGGTGGTTGAAAAAGAAGCGGTTGAAGAATCCCGCGAATTGGCTAAGAAGCGCGGACCCTTCCTTCTTTGGCCGGTTTCTATTTATAGAGAAGAAGCGCCCAGAAGAAATTCAACGGTTACGACAATTGCGCCAACAGGAACAATCTCTATTATTGCCGGCGCCAGTAGCGGAATTGAACCAATGTTTGCTGTAGCTTATCAACATATTGTTAAAGACCAGCATCTGGATAGAAAGTTGTCATTTATAAACCCGGATTTTGAAAGAATTGCTAAAGAAAAAGGTTTTTGGTCGGAAGAACTAATGACAAAAGTTGCCGAGAAGGGTGTCGTCAGAGATATTCTTGAGATTCCGGAGGATGTAAGGCGAATATTTGGGACTGCTCACGAAATTGATATCGATTGGCATGTAAGGACACAATCTGTTTTCCAAAAATATACGGAAAATGCCGTTAGTAAAACAATAAATCTTCGCCATGATGCAACCGTTGATGATGTTAAAAAGGCTTATCTTATGGCCTGGGAGAGTGGTTGTAACGGGATTACTATATTTAGAGATGGAAGTAAAAGTATGCAGGTGCTTAATCTGGGTATAAGTAAGGAAACTCCGAAAAGCGAAGTTGCTGCTTCCACACAGGTAATTATGGAAAGGCCGATGAAAGTTGAGGGAGCGACATATAGAATAGTGACACCTCTTGGTAGTGCATTTATAACCGTTAATCAGGATAGTCAGGGGAATCCTTTTGAAGTCTTTATAACAATCGGAAAAGCGGGAAGTGAGGTTGCTGCAATGGCAGAAGCCTTGGGTCGGATGATTTCCACGACTCTCAGATTTGGGAATCACAAACCCCCAATTGAAAGAGCCCGCGAGATTGTTGAACAACTTAGAGGAATTGGTGGAGGAAGATCGGTTGGGTTTGGCCCGAATAAGATTAGATCTTTACCGGATGCAGTTGCCAAGGCGATATCGCTACATTTCGGCTTTGAAAGTCACGAAGCTACTCATCAAATACCCGAACAAATTGAAAAGGTTCAAGTTGAGCAAAAAACAGAAACGGTTGGAGATATTTGTCCTTCCTGTGGCAGTCCGGCACTGGTTTATGAAGAGGGATGCGCCAAGTGCCATGCCTGCGGACACTCAGAGTGTTAGAATAGCTGTAAATGGCTATTTATACAAAAACAGGAGATAAAGGAGAAACAGGTACTTTTTCAGGAAAAAGAGTTTCCAAATCCTCAAAGCTTATAAAAGTAATTGGTGCGATCGATGAACTGAATTCATTTTTGGGAATTATAGGCGGGTTTACCGGAGTTCAGCGGAATCTTTTTACAATTAATGCAATTCTGACCGGGGCAAAAATTAAGTTTTCGGATAGTGCGACAAGTAAACTGGAAAAGGAAATTGATAGGCTTGAGAGAAAGCTTCCTGTACAAAAAAACTTTCTGATTTATAGTGGTAACAAAAGAGCAACCCGGCTCTATTTTGCCAGAGCTCTTTGCCGAAGAGCCGAAAGGGAATTGGTGGAATTAAAATCAAAGCCTGAGATTTTAATTTACATTAATCGTCTTTCGGATTATCTTTTTATAAAAGCAAGAGAAATAAATTTTAAATCCGGTTTTAAAGAAGAGGCTTGGAGAGGGTAGCTAACTGATATACAATAAATCTATATGGCTGCCACACCCGAAATTCCAAGACCCGAAGTTCCCGAGCTTCAGGAAGTAAACAAAGAGGCTGAATTTATTGTTCCCGAAACATTAAAACAAACGGGAGTTCAGGTCGTTCAAAAAACATTTAAGGCTCAAGTGAACGACGACAAAGGAAAACCTTTAATTCAAACTCCGCCTACACAAGTTATTAATATTCAACCCCCTGCAGATACAGTAACCCTTACCAAGTGGTCAAGTGGTTCCATTTCTTCGTCTATAACGTGGTTAGGGATGTTCTGGCTTAGGATTCTTAAAAAGGCATTTCATTTTGGCTGGCAGGTTGGAGGTAAGAGCGAATAATATGTATTTGGGATCGATTGACTACACGGGAATCATTTTGGCAGCTGTTTTTATTGCTGTTTTTATATTTCTATTGGTTGCATTGGCTTATGCCATTTTTATCTATTTCAAAAACAGGAAGAGGGAGGAAGGTTCGATAGATTCTGTTCTTCTACAAGTTGCAGTTCCGCGGAATAACGAAATAAAAATTGATGTAATGGAACAGCTCATTTCGAGCCTTTATACCATTAAAAAAAGCGGTTGGAAACAGAAGTTTCTTATGCAACCGGCCATTTCTTTTGAAATTGTGGCCAAACAGGAGGATATACGTTTTTACGTTTGGGTACCTAAAAAATTAAAAGACTTGGTTGAAAAACAGATAAACGGCGAGTATTCGGATGCGGAAATAATTGAAGTTGATGAGTATAATATTTTTACCGAAAAAGGGAGAGTTGCTTACAAATCATTTCAACTTGGTAAAAGTAATTTCTACCCGCTAAAAACTTTTAAAGATTTGGCAACTGACCCGATGCTTGGAATTACTTCAGACTTGGCCAAGATGGGTCCGGGGGAGGCAGCTGTTATTCAAATTCTCATTTCTCCGGCGGACTCCTCCTGGCAAAAAGAAGGAAGTCATTTTATCAGTGATATTAAAAAACAGGAAAGCGATCCTGAAAAGGCTAAATATTCCACTTCGGCAAAAACCTTGGAAGCAGTTGAAAATAAAATTGCTAAACCCGGATTTGAGACTTCAATTCGAGTCATTGCGGTATCGGAAGATGAAGATTCGGCCAAAAGCCATGTTGCAAATATCGGCAGTTCCTTGGCTCAGTTTGCGGGAGATTTAAATACTATTAAAAGCCGCAAGATTTATAGGAAAGCAGCTTTTATGGAAGATTTCCTTTATAGATATCAGCCGATGTTTAATATTTTCAAAAATCATTCATCTATTCTTAACTCAGAAGAGTTGGCGACTATTTTTCACTTCCCAAATAAACAAATTACAACCCCGCACATTTTTTGGTTGAATTCAAAAACGGCACCCGCTCCCTCCCAAATTCCCAACGAAGGTCTTTACCTTGGTATTAGCGCTTATAGAGGTATAAGAAGGCCGGTTTATATCGGTAATGAAGACAGAATGAGGCATGTTTATATAATCGGAAAAACCGGAACAGGAAAATCTGAACTTCTTAAAGCAATGATCTTGCAAGATATTAAAGAAGGAAAGGGACTTTGTTTCATGGATCCGCACGGTGATGCTGTTGAAGATGTTTTAAAACTTATTCCTCCCGAAAGAGCGGAGGATGTCATCTATTTTAATCCTAATGATACAGAAAGACCCATCGGAATGAATTTACTTGAAGCAAAAACTGAGGATGAAAAGCACTTTGCGGCAACATCAATAATAAACCTCATGTATAAACTTTTTGATCCGTATAAAACCGGAATTGTGGGACCAAGATTTGAACACGGAGTCAGAAATGCCATGCTTACCGTTATGGCTGAGCCGGGAAATACCTTTGTTGAGCTTGTGAGGGCAATGACAGATTCCAGTTATGTCCAGAAGCTTTTACCGAAAGTCACCGATCCAATTGTCAGACGCTACTGGACAGATCAAATTGCGCAAACCTCGGACTTCCATAAATCGGAGGTCCTGGACTATACCGTGTCGAAATTTGGTCGTTTTGTCACAAACAAATTAATCAGAAACATTATTGGGCAATCGCAAAGCTCGTTTGACTTTAGAAAAGTTATGGATGAAGGTAAAATTCTCCTTATTAATCTGGCCAAAGGAACTTTGGGGGAGGAAAACAGCAATTTCTTGGGACTTCTTCTTGTGCCGCGTATTTTGATGGCTGCAATGAGTCGGGCCAGTGTTCCGATGGAGCAGAGACGTGATTTCTATTTCTATGTTGATGAGTTCCAGAATTTTGCCACACCGGACTTTGCTACGATTCTTTCCGAAGCCAGAAAGTACCGTTTAGGTCTTTGTGTTGCCAACCAATTTATAGGTCAAGTTGAAGAAGAAGTTAAAAATGCAGTCTTTGGCAATGTCGGAACAATTATTTCCTACCGAGTTGGTGTAACCGATGCAAACTACCTGCAGCATGAATTCACCCCGACTTTTGGAGAAGATGATCTTTTGAATGTTGAAAAATATCACGCTTATATCAAGACAATTGTTGGTAACGAACCGGTTCCTCCATTTTCAATGGATACGACTAAAGATTTGAATAAAGTAAAGGCAATGGAGAGTCCTAGGGTTGCAGAGATAATCAAGGAAATGAGCAGACTTAAGTATGGTCGTGATGAAAAACTAGTGGAAGCTGAAATGGAAAGACGGTCGAATCTGTGATATTCTACTTTTTATGAATGTTGGTATAATCGGCTATGGGTTTGTGGGCAGGGCAACTGGAGAGGGATTTGTAACGAACCCAAAAAACAATGTCTTTTGGTTTGATAAGTATAAAGAAAGTAAAAATACTTTAGTAGAAGTAATCGATAACTCCGACTTCGTTTTTGTATGTGTTCCAACCCCAATTTTTGATGATTATTCAGGTATGGATATGAGTATTGTCGAGGAGGTTATTGATGAAGTTGCACCAAAAATTTCAGGTACGGATAAAATCTTGATTCTTAAATCAACTTCTCTTCCGGGAACAATTAAGAAAATGTCGAAAAAATATCCGAAGGTTAATTTTGTTATGAATCCCGAGTTTCTAACCCAGGAGAATGCAAATGCTGACTTTTTAAACCCTGCGAGAACAGTTATCGGGTCTGATGATGAAGAAGTGGCCGATAGGGTGGTGGAGCTTTACAGAACAATTTTAAGTAAGGAACAGAAATATTTTATTGTTGATCCGACTAGTGCTGAACTTACTAAATATATGAGCAATCTCTTACTTGCCAGTAAAATCATGTTGGGAAATGAATTCTATTTTTTGGCGGCAAAGGTTGGTGCTAATTATGATGAGGTAAGACAAGCTGTTGAAGCCGATCCTAGGATTGGAACCTTTCTTAAAGTTCCGGGTTGGGATGGGGATTTTGGTTTTGGGCAAGCATGTTTTCCGAAGGATATGGTAGGAATTTTGGGTCTGGCCAAGAAAATAGGTATTAATATGCCGGCTCTTAAGGCTGTCTGGGAAGAGAATTTGAAAGTTAGGAAACATCGCGATTGGGAAGACATGCCCCAGGCTTTCAAGAAAAAGTAACTTCAGTTTGGTATAATTGCCTCATTGGATCCGTCGTTTAACGGTAGGATACGCGTCTTATAAACACGAAGCGATAGTTCGACTCTATCCGGATCCACAAGATTTTTAAAGCTCGATAAGGATTTGCTTTTTGCCGGGTTCAGTTATTTGGGCAAGCTCAAGATACCTTTCAGTTGTAGAAAGGCGCTTATGGCCGGAGACCTGAGAAAGAAGGACAATATCAACTCCAGCTTTGAGATTTTCGACAATAAAATTAGTCCTCAAATCATTAACTGAATAACCCGGAAGTTCTGCTCTTTGAACGTATCTGGCAATTGAAGCGCGGATGTTTCTGACAGCCAAGGGTTTGCCGTTTTTACTAATAAAGACATAAGGAGAATCAGCCTTGGGGCGGATTGCCATATAGGCAGCTAGAACATCTACGGCCGGTTTATTAACAGGAACCGTCCTTTCGGGCTGTGTGGCATAGGCTTCAATTTTCATAGAATCCTTACCCACATTGGCGGTTTTAAGACTGGCAACTTCTGAAATCCTAAGTCCCGTTTGAAGAATAAGCTCTATAATTGCAGCGATTCTAACATCACTGCGCGTTACATCTCTTAAAGCTCTGTATTCCATTTGAGAAAGGAATTTAGGAAGAGAATTCTCAATCTTAGGATGTGCAACTGAGGCTGAGACATCGGAAGTAACAATATTCTCCGAAATCATCCACCTAAAGAAAGTTTTAACTGCATTTAGTTTGCGGCTAACGGATTTAGGCGTATATTTGTCAGCCAAAAGGGTATCCCTAAAGCTATCGAGATCATCCGGGCGAACCTGTTCAGGTAGGACTTTTTGCCTTTTAATAAGGTAATCCACGAGTTGCTCAAGATCGCTTCTGTAGGCTAAAATGGTCGCAGGAGAGCGGCCCTTAACTTTAAGGGATTCGATAAACTTCGGAAGCAGATTTTTGATAGGTTCTTGTGTCATAATTAAATTAATTACAAGATTTCTAGGCTATTATATAGCATTTTTTTAAATAGTCAAATGATTACAGGATATAACTAATTATGGAAGGTAAAATAATAGAGGGGTTAAGGCTCAAAGGCAAAAAGATCTTAGGGTATGCCATATGGGTACTTGTAGCCATACTCCTTCTTTCTACGGTTAGGAATATTCAAAAGGTAATCGCAATCAGAGCTGAGGTTGAAAAGGAGAGGCAAAAGGTTTCCAAGATGGAGGCTGATAATGCGGCGCTTCAGGCTCAAATTGCCCAGACCCAAGGGTCGGAATATATCGAGAAACAGATCAGGGATAAGCTAGGTTTGGTTAAACGGGGGGAGGCGATAGTGATTCTGCCGGATGACGATACTTTAAGAAAGCTTGCACCACCTGAGCCGACCGAGGAAGAAACCCTACCAGATCCTAATTGGAAAAAGTGGGAAAAACTGTTCTTTTAACTTCGTGTTGCGGGGCTGGGAGTTGAACCCAGCCTGCGAGATTATGCTTTTCGCGTTTCTCCGGTTTCCCGGAGTGTCGGACTATGTCTTCCCTGAAATCTTATTCAGAGTCTGGCGTATAGTCTCTACGGACTCGCCACATTCATAACTAAGTGTGGATTGCCTCGGCGTTGCCATGACTAAATTTTAGGTTTCACCGATACAGTCAGATTTCATTCTAATCTCTTAGAAATGGCCCAATTTGAGCCTCACGTGCAGCCGTACACTACCCCGCATATAACTAATAAAGGGAATTATATATCAAATTTGAATTATTGACAAGAATAATCGAACCTCCGTATAATGAAAGTACTATAAATTCATGGCTAAGTATTTACAAAGGATAAAAGCTAGAGAGATGCGAGCCAAAGGTGAGAGTGTCGGAGTAATTGCTAAAAAAGTTGGTGTGACAAAGAGCACCGCCAGTTTGTGGGTGAGAGATATGATTTTGTCTGTTGAGCAACTTAAGGTGTTAAAGAAAAGGAAGATTAAAGGTGGAGAATTGGGTCGTTTGAAAGGATCGCTGATGCAGAAAAATAGAAGGCTGGATTTAATAAAACAACGGGAGAATGAAGGTCGAGATCAATTAGAAAACCTTTCTGATGAAGAATTTTTTGTCGCAGGAATAGCTCTATATTGGGGAGAGGGATCGAAAAAGAAACGTGAGTTTTACATCTGTAACTCTGATCCAGAGCTCATTAATTTTATGATCTCATGGCTTAAGAAGTTCTATGGTGTGGGGTTTGATCGTCTAAAAGCTGTGGTTGGAATAAATGAAATTCACAGGAATAGAGAAAATATTGTTAAAAGGTACTGGTCTGACATTACGGGAATTCCTCTGGATCGATTCAGGAAAACCAGTTTTAAAAAAACGAAGCTACATAAAGTTTATGCCAACTTTAATAACCATTATGGGACTTTGGGTGTGACCGTTTTGAAAGGTAGTGATATTTATTATAAAATACTGGGGTTGATTAAGGGTTTATCTGAAGCGGGTAGAAATTTTTCAAGGCAGGGTAGCTCAGCTGGGTAGAGCACCGGATTCATATCCCGGCGGTCGTGGGTTCGAGCCCCACCCCTGCTACTAATTTGTTGACAAAGATTAGCCCTTCAATATAATGGCTTTGTATGACATCAATTTCAGAACTGGGACGCGCTGTTGGAGATTTTGGAGTAATTAATGAAGAAGGGGCAAAGTATTTGGATAAAGAGTTTGATATAGTTGCTGAGGAAGGAAATTTTATCCAAATAATTAGTCCTAGAGGCTTTATCAAAGATGATGATAAAAGATACACTCGCATTTGTGTCTATAATGGGGCAGACGTGGATACTGTTGTAGAGAGCGATAAGGATATTCTTAAGGATTTTGAGAAGCAAATTATCTTTTAGAAGTGATTGGTTTCTTCCTTTTTCCCTCATTCTGAAGTAAGATTGGTTCTAGATATGAAAAAGAAACGTGTTTTTTCCGGTACAAGAGCTACAGGGAGATTGCACCTTGGTAACTACCTGGGTGCGGTAAAGGGTTATTTGGAACTGCAAAATAACCCCGAGTATGAGACCATTTATATGGTTATGGATTTGCATGCCATAACCACCCCTTTTGATAAGGAGAAATTGGCGGAAAATACCAGAAATGTCATTATAGATTACCTTGCCTGCGGACTTGACCCCGAAAAGTCAATCATTTCGGCTCAATCTTTAATTCCAGAACATACTTATTTTGCCCATATTCTTTCATCCGAAATTTCTGTTGCCAGGATGCAGCACTTGCCGACGTTTAAGGAAAAAGTGGCTCAACACCCCGATAGTGTAACCATGGCACTTCTCAATTATCCTGTTTTAATGGCTGCGGATATTCTTTTATATAAAGCTAGCCTTGTTCCTGTTGGAATTGATCAGGAACCCCATTTGGAGGTTGCAAGAGAAATTGCTAGGAAAATGAACGCGAAATACGGAACTGATTTTCCGGAACCAAAAAGGTTTGCAACAGAGGGCGAATATGTTCCGTCTCTGACAGGGGAGGGAAAGATGAGTAAAAGCGTAGAAGGAAGTTTTATTTCACTGACAGACAGTCTTAATGAGATAAAAAAGAAATTGGCAAGTGCCCCGACGGATTCAGGAAAAGGAGAAAAAGTTCCCGAGAAAGGTGGTGTCACCAATCTTTTGCAGTTTGTTGAACTTTTTGAAGGGACTGAAAAGAGGAAAAAGTATGAAGCAGATTATAAAGGATCCGGGATAAAGTATGGAGATTTGAAATTGGAACTTGCGGAAGCGATTTATAAAGAATTGAAGCCAATCCAAGAGCGAAGAAAGATTTATCAAAACGATCCTTCTTTGGTTGGTAAGATAATCTATGAGGGTGCCGAGAAGGCTGAGAAAATTGCCTCAGAAACTATTAAAGAAGTTAAAGATAAAATAGGATTGATTAAATAAGTGGACACGATTCCTTACAGTGATTTTGAGAAAGTAGATATCAGAATTGGAACGGTTACTAAAGCAGAAGTTCCCACCTGGAGCCACTGGGTAATGAGGCTTGAGGTAGATTTGGGGGGGGAGATTGGAATCAAAAAATGCTTTTCTGGCATAATGAAGTTTTTTAAGCCGGAGGACCTTGTTGGAAAGCAGTTTCCGTTTGTTACCAATCTGGAACCCAGAAAAATAGGGCCTGAAAAAGAAATGAGCGAAGTAATGATGATTATGGCCGTTCCAGCGGAGGACGAAGAGACCCCAACAGTTCTTTTCAAGCTTCAAAAAAAGGTTCCCAATGGAACAAAAGTAAGATAATGGTGTAGAATTGACAACCGTATGGATCCTACAAAGATTTTTAATCAAGACTCAAACAAGAATAAAAAAACCGCAAAAGGGAAAAAGCAGTTTCAACTCAAGTTAAAACTTAACCTCTGGACTATTGCGGCTACGGTTCTTATTATCTTCTTTGTAATTCCGGGAATTATTGCCGCGGTTCAAACAGCCGGAAGCACTTCTCAAGAAGGTGTTTCCCAGCTTTTGACTGATATTAAAGCCGGCAAAGTCAGTAAAGTAACTGTAGATAGTACTAAACTGACGGTTTCCTATAAAGACGGGAGTACTAAAGTTTCCACAAAAGAAGATACTGAAAGTTTTTCCGATCTTCTCAAAAACTCTGGAATTGATCCTGCCAGCGTAAATTACGAAGTTGTCGATCAGTCTTTTGCCAAGGTAGCAGGGGATATTGCCGGGGTAGTTTTACCAATTCTTCTTATGGTTGCCTTCTTCTATTACATAATGCGGGCACAGAATAAAGGAGCACAGGATATTTTTTCTTTCGGAAGAAGTCATGCCAAGATTTTTGCTAAAGGCAAACAAGATGTAACTTTTGCCGATGTTGCCGGAGTGGACGATGCCAAGAAAGAACTTGAAGAGCTTGTGGATTTTCTCAAGAACCCGATGAAGTACAGAAAAATAGGTGCCAGGACTCCAAAAGGAGCGCTTCTAGTTGGACCTTCAGGAGTAGGAAAAACTTTACTGGCCAAGGCTGTTGCGGGAGAAGCTGGAGTGCCGTTTTTCAGCATGGCCGGAAGCGAGTTTATGGAAATGCTTGTTGGAGTCGGAGCCTCCCGTGCGCGGGATCTTTTTGCTCAGGCCAAAGCCGCAGCTCCTTCAATAATTTTTATTGATGAAATCGATGCAATCGGGCGACAAAGAGGTCGTGGAATGATGGGAGGACATGATGAAAGGGAACAAACTTTGAACCAAATTTTGGTTGAGATGGACGGATTTACTCCGAATGACAATGTAATTGTTATTGCTGCAACCAACAGGGGAGACCTTCTTGACCCGGCGCTTCTCCGCCCCGGAAGATTTGATAGGCGTATTGTTCTTGATATGCCGGATAAAGAAGGCAGGCTCGCCATTCTTCATATTCATGCACGCGGCAAGAAGTTTGCTAAAGGAATTGATTGGAGTAAAGTTGCTGATCGCACCATCGGCTTTTCGGGTGCCGACTTGGAAAACATGCTGAATGAGGCTGCAATTGGAGCCGCAAGGGAGGGCAAGAGTGAAATTACAATGGTTGACCTTGAAGAATCTTCAACCAAAGTTAAACTCGGGCCTGCTAAAAAGAGAATCCAAAGTGATGAAGACAAAAAAATCACTGCCTATCACGAGGCCGGACACGCTATTGTTACACACTTTTTGAAGCAAACAGATCCGGTTCACCAGATCTCTATCGTTGCCCGCGGAATGAGCTTGGGGCACACATTAATTCCTCCTGTGGGGGATAGGACTCACGAAACAAAGTCCAGACTCCTTGAGCAAATTACAGCCATGCTTGGAGGACGAGCTGCAGAAGAAGTAGTTTTCAACGAAATGACCAGTGGAGCCGCAAATGATATTGCTCAGGCTACAAAAATTGCCCGTGCAATGGTTATTGAATTTGGAATGAGTGACCTTGGGCCGATCAATTTAGGACCTGATATGGGTTTAGGGGATTTTGGACAAATGGAATGGTACGAACAGGCTCAGAATTCACCGGCCTTTATGGAGAAAATTGATGCTGCTACCAAGAAAATCCTAGATGAAGGTTATAAAGCGGCAGTGAAACTTATTAAGGAGAAAAGAAAACTTCTTGATAAGGTAAGCAAGACTTTAATTGATAAAGAAACTCTGGATCGCGACGACTTCGAAAAGATTGTAGGCCCCAAAAAGTAGTTTAGTGTAAAATACACTTATGAGTAAGCTTGTAATTATTGACGGCAATGCCATTCTTCACAGGGCTTTCCATGCCATGCCACCACTCACTACAAGAAGCGGAGAGCCAATAAACGCCGTCTATGGGCTTGTATCGATGTTTTTGAGGGTTGTGCAGGATCTCAAGCCTGATTCAATTGCTGTAGCCTTTGATGAGAAGGCGGAAACTTTTCGTCAAAAAGAGTTTAAGAAGTATCAGGCTCAAAGGCCTCCGATGGCAGATGAGCTTTCCTCACAATTTGGAAAAGCTAAAGATTTTTTTAAAGCTGTAGGAGTTCCTATTTATTCAAAACCCGGTTTTGAAGCGGATGATGTGATCGGAACAATTGCAAGTAAAGCAAAAGAGGATGTGGTAATTGTGACGGGGGACCGGGATATACTCCAACTTATTAATGACAAGGTAAAACTCTATATGCCGGTAGTTGGGCTTACTAATGCCAAACTCTATGATGCCGCCGCGGCGAAAGAAAGAATGGGAGTTCCCCTAGAAGAGATACCCGATTACAAAGCTTTGGTTGGCGACCCCTCGGATAACTACCCGGGGGTTGCCGGAATCGGTCCGAAGACCGCCGAGAAGCTTTTGGAAAAATACGGAAGTATAGATAAAATTTATGCTCATTTATCTGATATTGATCCGAAAATCAGGCAAAAGCTTGAGGCGAATAAAGATAATGCAATACTCTTCCATAGGCTTGCAACCATAGTAAAAGATGTACCGGTAGAAATAGATTTTCTGCAGATGGAAAAATGGAAAATCGATAGTCCCGAGGTTCTTAAACTCTTTGAAAAATTCGGTTTTAAGATCTTAACGGAGAGAGTCAAAAAAGTCGGTAAAACGATTGATCAGGAAAAACAAACACAACTTTTCTAAATGAAAAAAATTGCAATAGTTCATGATTATTTGATAGATTTCGGAGGAGCAGAAAGAGTACTTTTGGCTCTTCATGAGATTTATTCAGAAGCCCCCATCTATGTCTCCGTTTATAGAAAATCCCGTCTTGGAAAATTTGCAGATAAATTCGATGGAATAAAAATTATTCAGTCTTGGTTTGGATATATTCCATTTGCGGATAGATTAATTTCTCCTCTAAGATTTTTAATGCCGACTATTTGGGGAAGCTTTGACTTGAGCCAATATGATTTAATTATTTCTTCCTCCAGTTGGGCTGTTACAAAAGGATTTGAAAAGAAAAAGGGTGCTACCGAAATTTGTTATTGTCATACACCTCCAAGATATTTATATGGCTTTGACACTTCAAGAAAATTTAAAGGTTTTGCCGGAAAGTTGGTTAGCTTTTACGGACTGATTGTTAATCGCTTTATGCGTAAATACGATTTCAAACAGGCACAAAAAGTGGATTACTTTATCGCAAACTCAAAAGAAGTTACATCAAGAATCATGAGATTTTATAAGAAAGATGCAACTGTAATTTATCCTCCGGTAGAACTTCCGAAAACTGAAATTAAAACATCAAATAAAATTTATTATTTGACGGGTGGAAGATTAACTGCCGCGAAAAATTTTGATTTAATAGTTAAAGCCTTTAATAAATTGGGTCTGCCTTTACTGGTTTATGGAGCCGGTCCGTCGGAAAATTATCTAAAAAGAATTGCGATGGATAACATAAAGTTTTTGGGAAGTGTGAGCGATAACGAAATGACAAGACTTTATGCAAATGCTAAAGCGTATATTCTGGCGCAAAAAGATGAAGATTTCGGTATGACGGCAGTTGAGGCGATGGGCTTCGGAATTCCCGTAATTGCCTATAAAGGCGGGGGATATTTGGAATCGGTAGTTGATGGCAAAACCGGAATATTTTTCAACAAACTTAATGTGGAAATTTTAACCTCTGCAGTTAAAAGATTTGAGAAGATGAAATTTAAGAAAGAGGATTGCATTAATCAGGCTAAGAAGTTTTCGAAAGAAAGATTCAAAAATGAAATAATAGAATTTGTAAATAAATATGCCTGAATTACCAGAAGTAGAGACCATGAGGCTTCAACTAGAAAAGTACCTTACGGGGCACAAAATCATTTCTGTTGAGGTTAGAAACCGCAAAACTTTTCAGGGAGATGAAGGTAAAATTGTTGGCGGAAAAGTTACTGGTACAAGGCGGTTTGGCAAGGTTTCAGTAATAGATTTAAATAACGACTACTCAATTTTGACTCATGTAAAACTTACCGGGCAATATATTTATAGGGGTCCGAATCTTAAAAACCCCAAAGCTTTATCCCCAAAAGTTACAGGAGGCATTCCGGGTCCACACACCTTAGTTATTTTTAATCTTGACCGCGGTGGGGAGCTTTACTACAACGATGTCAGGCGTTTTGGCTGGATCAGGATCGAAAAAACTCCTGATGTTGAAAAAGAAAAGTTTATAAGTAAATTGGGTCCGGAACCGTTTAAAGATTTAACCTTGGAAAAGTTTAAGGAAATTCTTTCCGGCTCGGGACGCCCCGTCAAAATAGTTTTGATGGACCAGACCAAAATGGGGGGGGTGGGGAATATTTATGCGAATGATGCTCTCTGGCTGGCGGGTATTAATCCGAAAAAGAAAGCGGACAGTTTGGGAGAAAAAGAAGTTAAAAATTTATATGATGCGATTTTGTCAGTATTGAAAGCGGGGATAAAATATGGTGGAGCGAGCGAGCTGGCATTTGTTACACCTGATGGAGAGGAAGGGGAATATCAAAATCATACTTTGGTCTATGGACATATAGGTGAACCTTGCGAAAGATGTCATAAAGCTACAATTAAAAAATTCTTTCTTGGCG
>Ga0187849_1002381_pt1 | contig 18072 bp, 18 predicted proteins | sample June2016WEW_4_10_2_FD_132412 | JGI IMG/M metagenome (GOLD analysis project Ga0187849, IMG submission 132412) | Peatland microbial communities from SPRUCE experiment site at the Marcell Experimental Forest, Minnesota, USA - June2016WEW_4_100 | ecosystem: Environmental > Terrestrial > Soil >...
CCGTCTACCAACTCACCGAAGAACCCAAGTGGTGATACGGAGGATCTGATGAAACGGTTCTTTTTCGCTTTCAGCCTCACCCTGCTGCTGGTCCTGGCTTTGACCGCCAGCGCCGCGGCGCAGTCCGCCTATCTCTTCCACCTAGACAAGGAAGTTGTCAATGTCTACTGGAACGCGGACGGGACAGAAGCATTGGATTACGTCTTCTCCTTTACTAACGACCCCAACGGCGCCGTGATCGACTATGTGGACGTCGGCATGCCGAACAGCAATTTTGACACGAGCACGGTCAGCGCCGATGTGAACGGGCAGGCGGTAAATGTTTCAACCTCCGATTACCAGGGCAGCGGCTCAGGCTTTGCCGTAGACATGGGAAACTACGCCATCCAGCCGGGGCAGAGCGGATCGGTCCACGTGTCCGTCGGCAGCATCAGCCAGGTGTTGTATACAGACTCGAGTGACTCGACCTACGCCAGCGCTGATTTTTCGCCTACCTATTTTGGCTCCCAGTACGTCGAGGGCAGCACCGACCTGACGGTCATCTTCCACCTCCCGCTAGGCGTCCAGCCCGCCGAGGCGCGCTACCATAACCCAAGCGGAGGCTGGCCGGGCAGCCAGGCCCCGCAGACTGACACCGACAACCAGAACCGCATCACCTATACCTGGGAGAATTCGGCCGCCTCGGCGTCAGCCCAGTATACCTTTGGGGCCTCCTTCCCGAAACAGTATGTTCCGGCGGGCGCAATTGTGGTGCCGGCGGCTTTTAATATTGACCTGAGCGGCCTCACCAGCAATCTCCAGCCCTTGTGCTGTGTGGGCTTTATCCTGATCTTCTTCGTCGGTCTGCCAATCGTCGGAGCAGTCAACAACAACCGCCGCAAACTTGCCTACCTGCCGCCCAAGATCGCCATCGAAGGTCACGGCATCAAACGCGGCCTGACGGCTGTCGAGGCCGGCATATTGATGGAAGAGCCGCTGGACAAGGTCATGACCATGATCCTGTTCGGGGTGGTCAAGAAGAATGCGGCCACGGTGGTTTCCAAGGATCCCTTGAAACTCCAGATCGCCAGCCCGCTGCCGGCCGACCTGCATGACTACGAGACGGATTTCCTGCAGGCCTTTGCCACGGAAGACCCGGCCACCCGCCGCAAGGATCTGCAGGAGATGGTCGTCAAGATGGTGAACGGCCTCTCCGAAAAAATGAAGGGCTTCAGCCGTAAAGAGACGATCGATTATTATAAAAGCATCATGGAGCGCGCCTGGCAGCAGATCGAGGCGGCCGGGACGCCCGAGGTCAAGAGCCAGCTGTACGACGAGTCCCTGGAATGGACCATGCTCGATAAGAATTACGACCAGCGCACGCGCAATGTCTTCACCGGCCCCATCCCGATCTTCCTCCCGATCTGGTGGGGGAGCTACGACCCGACCTTCCGCCCGGCAGCGGCCGCCCCCGCGGGACGTGCCATTTCCGCTCCCGGCGGCCGCTCCGGCTCACCGGTCTCTCTGCCCGGCGCAGCGGTAGCCGCCTCCATGGTGAACAGTGTGCAGGGTTTCTCCAGCCACGTGCTGGGCAATGTGAACACGTTCACATCCGCTGTCACAGGCCGCACCAATCCGGTCCCGGTCTCCACCAGCCGTGCCGGGTCGTCCGGCGCTGGCAGGTGGTCTGGCGGCGGCGGGCATAGTTGCGCCTGCGCCTGCGCCTGTGCCGGTTGTGCCTGCGCATGCGCGGGCGGTGGGCGGTAGCGGCCCAGATCCAATCAAGTTAATGGCACACCCACAGGCAGTCCATGACCTCGCTTGGCGAATGGTTTAATCGAAAATCCGGCCTCCCAGGCCCGCAGCCGGGGATGTTCCACTACCGCCGTGAAATGGACGGAGAGAAGTCGCGCATCCATCTCCGCCTGGATCCGGACGGCCACGGCACCTTGATTGTCAACGCCAATCGCATCTTGCACTTGAACCCGACCGCGGCGCTGATCGCCTATCTGGTCCTGGAAGGGGTCACCGAAAATCAGGCGGTGCGAACCATCCGCAAGAATTACCGCGTAAACGCCGGACAGGCGCGCAGCGACCTGGCGGCTATCCGCGTCCAGCTGGAGGAACTTGTCCGTCCGGATGGGGCGTGTCCGATCCACGAAATGGACCTGGAGATCATCGCACCTTTTTCCGCACGTCCCACTGCTCCTTACCGCATGGACCTGGCAATCACTTACCGCTGCAACAATGACTGCGCCCACTGCTACAACATCGAAGGCCGTGATCTCGGGGAGCTCCCCACAGACAGCTGGAAGCGTATACTCGACAAAGCCTGGGGGCTGGGCATCCCCCACATCATCTTTACAGGCGGTGAGCCGACCCTGCGTGAGGATCTGCCCGAATTGATCGCCCACGCCGAGCAGCTTGGGCAGATCACCGGCTTGAACACAAACGCCCGTCGCCTTTCTGACCCGCATTACCTGGAAAAACTGATCGCAGCGGGCCTGGACCATGTCCAGGTAACCCTCGAATCCTACGACCCCGCGATCCACGACCGGATGGTCGGTGCGAAAGGTGCTTTTCCTCAGACGGTTCGAGGCTTGAAGAATGCTCTGGCTTCCCCCCTGTATGTGATGACCAATACAACCATGCTGCGCACGAACCTAGCCACCATCCCGGCCACCCTGGACTTCCTCGCCGACATCGGCGTCCGGACGGTCGGGCTTAACGCTTTGATCCACTCCGGGCGAGGCGCAGCTGTGGGAACAGGGTTACCCGAGTCCGAGTTGAACCCTCTGCTGGCACTAGTGCGCCAGAAAACCGAAGCCGCTGCCCAACGCCTTATCTGGTACACCCCGACGCAATACTGCAATTTCGACCCGATGGAGCTGGACCTGGGCGTAAAGGGATGCACAGCGGCCCTGTACAACATGTGTATCGAACCGGATGGAAGCGTGCTGCCCTGCCAGTCGTACTATCGGCCGCTCGGCAAGATGCTGGAATCCGATTGGGATGCCATCTGGAACCATGAACTGGCGGTCAGGCTGCGCGAACGGGAGGGACTGCCTGAAAAGTGCGGCGGCTGCGCCCTGCTGGCAGAATGCGGAGGAGGCTGTCCGCTGCAGTTTGAATTCGACCGGATGGCATCCTCCCCAGCCTGACCGGTCAAACCTGAACCGCGATGACGCTGAAGAACACCGAAATCTGTTACCTGCTAGCCTTCCCGGATCCTGGAGATGAGCGGTCCACCTCTCCGGAGCTGATCAAAGGGTTTAAGGACGCGCCTTACTTCCAGCCGGTCGATATCCATGTCGAAAGCCTGAGAAGTGATCAATTCGAAATCGAACAGGTTCCTGTCGAGGTCATTCTGCAACGCTTCGACCAGCGGGTCCGGATCGCGGAATGCCATTTCAAGCTGGAAGATGTCCTTTCGCAGACGGCCATCCAACAAAGGGATCTTATCCGGGCGGCCCTTCAGCAAAGACTTATTCCTTCGGAACACCGCACCCTCAGCCTGTTCGAAGAGTACATGATCCTTTGCACCCCGGATGCCAGTTCTTCCCCGGATGGATTGATTGATCAAAATGCCCAGGAACTGGCGCGCTTCATCCGCTCGCAGCGGGAAGTGCTTGACCAGCCTGAGATCGAGGCCATCCTGGCGGCCCGAGTGCGCTATTCCCGGAACGATCTCACGCTGGTGGATTGGGAAAGCGCGGTCATCATTGCCCGCGAAGGGAATTACCAATCCGATATCGAATTGCTGAAAATCGGGAATTACCAGCTACTGCGCTACCGCATACTGGACCGCCTGATCGAAGAGGACCTTTCGCGGATCAGCAATGAATTTCATGCCGACCGGCGGAGGCTGCTTTTCGGACCCACCCGGGCTTCCCTGCGGCGCATCGTCTCTCACCGGTTGGAAGTCATGATCGACTTCGAGCGTACGGACCAGAACCTGCTTTTAATCGGGGACTGGTACACCGCCAAGCTTTATCACGTCATTCAGGACCAGTTCTACCTCGACCATTGGAAAAATATGGTCAAAGCCAAGCTGGACAACCTGGAAGGGATCATCCAAACCATCCAGGAGAACTTCTCCCTTTCCTGGTCGGGCTTCCTGGAAGCAGTCCAGATGGCCGGCTGGATTATCCTGCTGGTCGGATACTTTGTTTTGTTTGCCTTGGAAAGCCACCTGATCAAATAGGCTGCAATTTGGAACAGATGTTAAAGACCAGGCAATCCAATGTGTATCTCAACAAATCCAAAGGCCGAAAGGACTTATTCTTCCAATCGCCCAAGTACCTTGACAGCCTGCCGGATTCGTCTCGGCTGCGTTCGGGAGCCAGGACGAAATCCCCCACATCCAGAAAGAGTGAGCCATGAAATCCGACAACCATGCCTGGGTCAAAGAATTTCCCGCCGCCATCACCGTCAGTGACGCCGATGGCATCCTGCTCGAGATGAACGATAAATCTGCCAAAGCCCTGGCCAAGGACGGCGGCCGCGAGCTGATCGGCAAGAACATGCTCGAATGCCATCCGGATCCTGCACGCGGGAAGGTCGAGCGCCTGTTGAAAAAAAAGCAGTTGAACGTCTACACCATTGAAAAGAACGGAATTAAGAAACTGATCTATCAATCGCCCTGGTATGTCAAAGGTGAATTTGCCGGTTTTGTCGAACTTTCCCTGGAGATCCCGTTCGAAATACCCCATTTCATCCGCGATTAATCGCTTTCATTGGAAAGGAGCCTCATATGGCCTCAATTGTCGATTTCGTTCGCAATCAATTCACCCGGGTCCAACCTCTCGCGGCTGAAACGCACCATTACCAATCCGCACCGGATGGACCGGCTTACCGTCTCCATCTCCGCCTCGAGAAGGACGGCTCCGGCATCCTGATCATCAACGCCTCCACCGTTCTGCACCTAAATCCGACTGCCGCCGAATTTGCCTATCACATGATCAAAGGCACACCGCCCGAAGAGACCGCCAGGCAAATCGCCAAACGTTACCGCATTGGCCGATCGCAGGCAATGGAAGACTATCAGGGCTTTCACGACCGCCTGCAGACCTTGATCCACACCCCGAACCTCGACCCGACCACTTTCCTCGATTTCGAGCGTGTCGCCCCCCATTCGCAGGATCTGTCTGCCCCCCTGCGCATGGATTGTGCTCTGACCTATCGCCTGCCGGAGGGCGTGGATGCGTCCGATGCCCCTACCAAGCGCGTCGACCGCGAGCTTACCACGGCCGAGTGGCATACCATCCTCGATCGAGCCTGGGCGGTCGGCATCCCGCATATCACCTTCACCGGCGGCGAGCCGACCCTGCGCGAGGACTTGCCGGCCCTGATCACCCATGCCGAGAAGATCGGACATGTCACCGGCCTGCTTACGACCGGCCTGAAACTCGCTGATCCAGAATACCTGCATACCGTGCTCCAGACCGGCCTCGACCACCTGCTCTTCATCCTCGAACCGGCCAACCCCGCCTCCTGGAAGGCACTGGAGGCGGTGATGCCAACTGACCTGTTCACGACCGTTCACCTGACGGTCACGCCTGAGATCGCCGCCCAAGCGGGTGAGATCCTGGACCGGCTGGGGAAGCTGGCCGTCAAGAGCATATCTCTGAGTGCTTCCGAGGCTTCCGTCCATGAAACCCTGCAAGCTTTGCATAATAAAGTCGTAGCTCTAGGAATGACTCTGCGCTGGGACCTGCCGGTGCCCTATTCGGCAGAGAATCCGGTGGCTCATGCGACCATCGAGGACCAAAATCCCTCCGGAGCCGGAAAGGCCTGGCTGTATGTCGAGCCAGACGGCGACGTACTCCCCAGCCAGGGGATGGCGGACCAGATCCTTGGGAATATCCTGAAAGACCCTTGGCAGAAAATCTACCAGAGTTCCAATTAGGGGGTAGGCCTCCAGTCTGCCGAGGGGAGAATCGGGGGCTACCAGGTTGAGCCCTCTCATTCCCGTGCGGTACTTTCAGATCGGACTGCTGGTCTCTCTCCAAGTCCTTGACCTGTTCCTCTTCGCCGGGCGCACCAGCTGGGAAGCAGGAAAGACGCTCAATAATCTGTGTTCAAGTCCGCCACTATCTCATCACCGGGATCTGAAAGAATATGCCTGGATTAACTGAAACCGCGCTTGCCCGTTTCGACCAGGGCTACAACTGTTCTCAATCGGTCTTTTCTGCGTTCGCACCCCAGTTCGGGGTCCCGGACGAGCTCGCCCTGAAGCTGGCCTCGCCCTTCGGTGGAGGAATGGCCCGACAGGGGCACATTTGCGGAGCGGTGAGCGGTGCGCTCATGGCCCTGGGTGCAGGCCGGGGTGCTGACCTCCCGGCCGGGAAGGAAGAAATCTACCGGCTGGGGCAGGAGCTTCTTCAATCCTTTGAAAGCAGACACGGAACCCTGCTCTGCCGGGAATTGATCGGGTATGATCTCCGTACACCGGACGGCTGGATGCAGGCCAGGCAGAAGGGGGTGTTCACAACCATTTGTCCCGGGCTGGTGCGCGACGCCGTGGAAATCGCTCAGGCACTTCTGAAGCCGTAAACCCCAGTGTCATTCTCAATGAATCCTGATTTTTTGGGAGCCTCCCGGCCAGGTCCTACAAATATTAATTCCTGGGCCATTGACTGTCTGGATCCGCGCTCCCACGCGTTCGGACGATTAAAAAGGGACATTCCTCTTTTATAATGGGTGCATGCTCAATAATAAAGTACCCATTCCTGCCTCCTACTGGGTGATCCGCGGTAAGTTTCTGGCGGGAGAATACCCGGGTTCCCGGGATGAGATCGAGGCTCACCAGCGCATTGGCGCCCTGCTCCACGCTGGCATCGATACCTTTATTGACCTGACCCATGAAGGTGAGCGTCCCCCTTATTTATCCCTTCTGACCGAGGAAGCCGTTTCCTTGGATCGAAGAGTTCATTATCAGCGGTTCCCATTTCCAGACTTCGGGATCCCTCCCCGGGCGGCCATGCAAGCGGCCCTGGATGCTGTGGATGCAGCCCTAAGCCAGGGTGGCAGGATCTATTTGCACTGTGTGGGTGGCATCGGACGGACCGGAATGACCGTGGGGTGCTATCTCGTCCGACACGGACAAGGCGGTCCTCAGGCGCTTTCCAAACTGGCCAGCCTCTACCGAAACGCGGCCCAAAGCGCGGTCTTTCCCCACTCACCGGAAAACCAACGGCAAATCGCCTTCATCCTGGAGTGGAAAGAATGATCGACTGGCACGCCCGCTTCGTCCAGCAAGCCGCCTGGACACAATCCCTGCGCACCTACCTGTTTACACGGCCTGCTATGGTGAATCCGAGACGTGTCCTGGAGGTCGGTTGTGGGACCGGAGCCGTCCTTGCCGACCGTGAGCTTTCCAGCGTGGTCCACGGCCTGGACTGCGACCTGGATCGTCTGGCTGCAGCGCAGGGGCATGTCCGGACTGCGTATTTGACCTGCGGAGATGCCCTGGCACTGCCCTATTCCTCTGGGACATTCGACATCACTTTTTGCCACTTTCTTTTGCTCTGGGTCCGAGATCCACTCGAGGCCCTCCAAGAGATGAAACGCGTTACCCGCTCCGGGGGAGCTGTTCTCGCCCTGGCGGAACCGGATTACGAGCATCGCCTGGACAGTCCGGCGGAGCTCGCACCACTCGGCCGTTGGCAGGCTCAGGCCTTACGGCTCCAAGGCGCGGACCCCGGCCTGGGTCGGCGGCTTGCTGCCCTGTTCACTCAGGCGGGAATCCGTGTCGTTGAAGCCGGAACCCTAACAGCTCCGGCCAGGCAGGCTCCCTCACCCAAGGAAAGAAGTCTGGAATGGGCGGTGTTGGAGGAAGACCTAGCAGGGACAATCCCGGAAGCTAAACTCCAAAGACTGAAGGAAGTAGATGAACAAGCCTGGGAGCGAGGTGAGCGGGTGCTCCATGTGCCAACCTATTATGTCTGGGGGCAGACCAGGGCTACGGGTCAGGCTTAATCAAGCGGGCGGAGGCCTGGGCATTCACCTCATCGGAAAGGTGCTTTGTCTGCGTTAATCGGCCGCTCTCAGGGCACGAAGCAGAAGGGCAAAATCACAAAATGAGACAAGACGCAGTATAATGGCCGCGGAGGATTTATTGGCCGAGCCACTTCCTGAAAAGACAAACCAACCTATTAAGCAAGTTCCACAGGATAGCCTGAGGCGGTTCCTGCTCGACATCCTGGAGACGGTCGGCTTAGCGGTTCTGCTTTTTCTGGTGATCAACGCGGTATCGGCACGGGCACGTGTGGACGGCTATTCCATGCTCCCGACGCTCAAGAACAACCAGTATGTGCTGGTCGACCGGCTGGTCCTGCACTACCAGCGCGGGGACATCATTGTCTTCCGCCCGCCGATGTATCCAGCGGAGAGTACGATCCGACGCCTGCTCGGAATGCCAAATTCGCAGTATGAAGATTACATTAAGCGGGTCATCGGTCTTCCAGGTGATACGGTCAAAGTCGAGAACGGGACCGTCTACGTGAACGGGAACGCCCTAAACGAGCCGTACATCGCGGCAGCTCCGGCCTATTCCGGCGAATGGACCGTCCCCGCAGGACAACTCTTCGTCATGGGCGATAATCGCAACGATTCGTCCGATTCACACAGCTGGGGGACCTTACCGATCGAGAATGTGCTCGGCAAGGCAATCCTGGTATACTGGCCATTCTCTGATTGGACCGTCCTCCGCACACCGGTGGTGATGGCTGCCCACTAGTCAGAAGCCATGGCCTCACTCGCCGAACTTCTCTCACTTGCGGATGCTTATGAAAGGAAACTGCCGGACCCGCCACCCCTCCTGGTCCCGCCGCACGGTCCAGAAATCGCCCGCTGGATCGACCACACCCTGCTCCGGCCCGAGGCAACCTCGGCACAGATCAAACAGCTCTGCGAGGAAGCCCGGGAGCATCATTTTTTAACCGTGTGTGTCAACCCGGTCTATGTCCCTTTAGCAAATGGATTACTGAAAGGTTCAGACATCGGCATCTGTGCGGTGGTCGCATTCCCCTTAGGGGCCAGTCTGCCCGAAGACAAAGCCTATGAAGCCCGCCGTGCTATCGAGCACGGAGCGCGCGAGGTAGACATGGTCATTAATATCGGTGCGCTGAAAGGGGGTGCCTATGGCTTGGTGTTGAACGATGTGCTTGCTGTCGCCCAGGAAACGCGCGAGCGAGGAGCCATGCTCAAGGCCATTATCGAAACCGCCCTCCTGACCCGGCGCGAGAAGATCATCGCCTGCCTGCTCCTCCAGACGGCCGGCGCCGATTTCATTAAAACTTCCACCGGCTTTGGCCCCGGTGGCGCAACGGTCGAGGATGTGGACCTGATCCGTCGAGTGGTTGGGGCGGGGACAGGTGTAAAAGCAGCAGGTGGAATTCGCACTTACCGGGATGCCCTGGCGATGATCGCAGCGGGCGCAAATCGTCTGGGATGCAGCGCTGGGGTCAGGATCCTCCATGCAGCCATGGTCCAGGAGCCTCAATGATAGACAACGAAACCAACAAATCCTTCCCGTGTACCGACTGCCAGGCAGGTATCATGCATTTAAAGCATTTAACCTACTTTACCTGGCTGGACGAAGAACTGGTGATTGTCCCGAATTTTCCGGCCTGGGTCTGTGATGTCTGTGGGCGGCGCGAGTACGATACCCGGGCGATCGCCTGGATCACCACCCTGCTCAACCCGGACACCGGCAGGCCAGCCGCAAAGTCGCACCGGCCGCGCCCGCCAGCCGAAAAGCGTGATTCCACCAGACCGATGACGAAATAACGTTCAAGACCAGGAGCAGAATGATGCCTGAAACGAATGTCACCCATCGAATGCTCGCGGCCGATTTTCTCACGCCAAGCTATCGCATTGTCGGAAAAATCATGGCGCCCAACAGTGGGGTCATAGGGATGATGAATGACACGACCACCTCCTTCATGGAAGTGCTGGATGCCAAACTTGCACGTCTGCACATGCCAACCAAACTGGTTGGCGAATACAACGTCATCGACCTCGTAAAGACCAATATTTTCGCGGTCGGGCTGATGCGCAGGGAGGATGTCGGACCGCAGGCAGTGGCGCGGGGCGGTTTTCAGCATATGGTCAAGTATGCCATCCGGGTGACGACCCAGGTGTATGAGCTGGAAGGGACCCTTGAGTGGTCAGGGAGGTTCGACTTCGCCACGATCATGGTGGAAGGCATTCGGGACTTTGTCCCGCTCTACGATGCCACCTTAACGGCGATTATGATCCCTCAGCTGCGCATCGAAAGTCCGGCTATCCTGTTCAATCGAGGACAGGTTGATCTGCTCGCCTTGCTCAGCGATAAAAAGGAAAGTTAGGGATTTGCTTGACCGGCATGGGAGGGAATGGTAAAATCCTGCCGCTTTCCCGCCCCCATCGTCTAGTGGACTAGGACGCGGCCCTTTCAAGGCTAAAACTGGGGTTCGAATCCCCACGGGGGCACTCTTCCAAAGGGGTGTATTGTAATCACATATTGTGCACGAAAGAAACAGTCGAGGTTGAACGGATTTATAAAGGCCTGCCAAAAAGACGGCAGACCTTTTTATCATAAATGTGATCGAGTCTAATACCTCAGCAATAGGAAATTATAATTATGCAGCAATGGTAGGAGTCTTTCAGGCTTCTCTACTTTCGAGGTGAATTCCAAAATGTTTGTCACAAGATTATCATCCTAATTCTAAGGTCGAATCTGCGAAGGTAAAAAGGGGTTGTTGTTTTTAGTGGAATTAAGTAATATACTCCACATATATGTCATGTAACATGGCATGGCATGTCAATATTCTTACCGGATCATATTTGGGCCATCGTGGGGGTATCTAGTAGAACGTCACCTCTTCCATTTCTGCCAATCTCTGGGTACCTCCATAATTTGGATTTGCTTTAATGACAGAGAGACGTAAAAAAGCGGGCTTCGATACCGATTATGCAGGTTTGTCCATTACAGCGCTATTGGTTATAGGATTACTTTCCTTGTTAGTGCTTTTATTTGGCGTTCTTGTTCTGTCAAGGGCATTAAACCACAAAGATACTATCAATGTGATAGGCTGGTCGTGTTTTATTCCAATCTTGGCAATTCAAACCTGGATGTGTGTCAAAGGCTTTGTAGAAGTGATGTCGACAATCAAAAGAAAGAACAGATGGATAAGGAATGCCGTTAGTGTTCAAGCCTTGATCGTTGACAGGGAGGTGGAACCCAATCCCTACGCTGAATATTGAGAGGAGGAATACCAATGCGAACTGACGCTCAAAATCCCACAAGCCCAGACGGTCGTTGAACCCAAAGTACAGACAGTATTGGCAAGTGTGAGCAAACGAATCTACGATCAGTATGTCCGTCGAGATGTTGCCAAGGTATTCTTCTATGTGGATGATCCGCTCGTCATCCTCATTGATGGCGAATAGCTTGGCGATTTTGCGCTCTCAAGACAAAACGACCCAACAAAGTGCTGGAGCCGACCAGCCTAATCGCGGTTCGTATTCGAAGGCGGGCTTGGCTGTGAAGGTGACCTGCTTGCGAGGTTATTCTTGCGAACCGCCCCGCGGCTCGGCACCGTCGTTGACCTGTCCATGTTTTTTTTGACCAAATTACAGGTATGCTATTTGAGGACAGAAAATCGGTGCAGGAATGAAAACCATTAAATATAAATCCAAACATTTTGGGTTTCAAATTTCAGTCCCAGATGGGTGGTCTCGTTCAATAACGACAGATTTGTTTGTCGCCTTATCAGACACAAATAAATATTTTGGTTATCCACCAAGGGAAGTTTCTGATTCAAGAACAATACTAGGCCCAAATGGTAAGTACCTCAACATATTGATAACCCCACTCTCAGAAAATAAATCTGAACCAACAATAAATGAAACTAAGGAATATTTTGATGGCTTGACTTACAGACAAAACTTAAACGTTATAGCAACTGGTACTATCGATATCGCAAATAAAGAACACTTTTGGGCTACATATTACAAAATGACACTCATAGGAGTCAATCAAGTTCAAATTATCAAGAAATATTGCCTTTATCTTAATAAGGCCGAATATTTGATAACAGCTGAGCTTGGTCGCGCTGGTCCTGGTGAAAAATTGCCCGATGATCAAGCGATAGAAAATAATGAAAAAGTTTATGACGAAATAATTTCTTCATTCAGATTATTGAACGATTGATATACGTGATCGATTTGAAGTAGTAAGATTTGCAGAATATTTTGAAGACAAAAAACGAGCTAAAACCGGCTCCAGGGCTCACGACCGAGGTGGCTTTCTAGAAATGGTGCACTCTTAGAAAAGAGTCTCGCCGGTCCCGCTGCTAGCCCATCCGTGAAGTTGCTGCCCGTTTCCATAAAATCCAATTTCTTACCTGTATTCTGTTAGGAACTGATTCACCCCTTCGCAAAGTACCCCCACGGGGGCATACCTAAAATTGAGGTTTCTTAGAAGCGAACGCCCCTCGATGGGGCGTTTGTCGTTGTGTGGATATCTTACCTACTTATTGAATTGACGGGGAAATCAATATATACTGAATGCAATCTGCCTATGGATGCAGCAACGTCAGTAATGATATTTGTGTTTACTGGATGCATAACTGTATAAGTAATCAGCCAGGAATCGATTCGTTCAAATAGGAGGCCGATATTAAACCTTATCCACAGATGCCACCCTTTACCCAGGAAGAGTTGGTAGCATTCCTCAATGAAGCGCCGGTTGCCCGCTTGAGTAGTTTGAATCCCGATGGGACGATCCATATCGCGGCAGTCTATTTCAAATATGACCATGGCGACATTATTATGGGAACGCAGGATGGGACGCACAAGGTTAGAAATATCAAGCGCCATCCAAAGGTTACCCTGCTCATCGATAATCAATCCCCCCCATGGAAAGGCGTTCTCATCTATGGAGAAGCGGAACTTGATTACGTGGATGTAATAGCAAAACGAATCACGATCTTTGAACGCTACATGCCTGCCGAGAATGCTCGGAAATTTGCAGCAGACCTGGCCAACAACTACGCACCCGTAGTCATTCGCGTCAAACCCAAGCGTATCACTTCTTACGATTACTCAAAGCCGGGCTTTATTTCTAACCTGACTCCCGCAAAGTAAAGCACCTTTCAGGCAGCCCAACAACAGCGTGCACCCGACTGGTGGGATTCGTGCTACAAAAATGAATTGTTTCTACACTTGAGCATTTTCTATATAATAATGAGCCTTGTCCACAATTGTCCACCAGGGGGTAACGCAATCCGTTAGCCTGACCTCTTCCGGTCTTCGTTACGGATTCACCCCTTCGCAAAGTACCCCCAGGGGGGCATTTGGCCGTTGCACTAATAATCCCCTAGCTCTGGCTAGGGGATTGTGCTTTTTTTGGGGGGGGGGAAAAAACTCCAACGTTGCGTGAATAACGTTATTGTCGCGGCGAACCAATATTCTCTTAATCACCTGACGCAATGCATATTGCTTCTCGCGTGTATCTCCTGCCAGCCAAATTTTTCTAGATAGTGCAAGGGTTTTTCTGTAAAAGAGCTCAAGTGCTTCCTCAGAAGGATAAAATCGAACCTTAAAAAGTCAGGTAAGTTCTGCCAGTCAACCACTCATCGCTGATCTCAGCGTGAATGGCGGAGACCAGACGAAGGCAGGAAGCCTGGTTGGGGAAGATGCTCACTACGCGAGCCCTTCGCCGCACTTCGCGATGCAGGCGTTCCACGCCGTTGGTGGTGCGGAGCAAACGCCGGTGGGCGACCGGGAAGGCGAAGACCGTCAGCCCTTCCGGGATGTTGGCGGCCATCCATTGGGACAGGCGGGAAGCGGTCTTCTCGTACTTCTGAACGGTCCTGGCCAGGTAGGCATCCGCCGTGGCGCGGTCGGGAGCGTTGAAGATCGTGCGGATGTCCTCGGCGACTTCGGCAGCCATGTCCTTGTGCGGCAAATACGCCTGGGCGTTGCGCTGCAGGTGAAACTGGCACCGCTGCCAGGGGACGGCGCCTAGGACCGCCAGCCGAGCTGCACGCAACCCGGCATGGTCGTCGCTGGTGACCAGCCGGATCCCGCCCAGACCGCGCCCCTTCAAGCTCTCCAGGAAGGCTCTCCAGTGGACTTCGTGCTCGCTCAGGGACACCGAAACACCCAGGATCTCACGTTTTCCAGCCAAAGTGACACCCACCGCTGTCACATCGTCCCGATGTCCTTCGGGAAAACGGCCAGATCGCGCACCTGTCCGTCTTCCCGGACCTGCTCATAATAGGCGTCCAGGAAGAGATAGGGACATTCTCCCAGCGGCCGGTTACGCCACATCTCTAACTCGGTGTCCAGCAGTGCAGCCGCATTGCTCACCTGGGTGGAAGAAACCGACGTCCCGCACAGCTGCTCCGTGATCGCTTTGACCTTGCGGGTGGAGACACCCTGCACATACATCTCCGCCAGGGATAAGGTCAAGGCTCGTTCACTGCGCAGGCCTTTCTCCAGCGCCTCCGGGTAGAACCCGCCTTCACGCACTTGAGGCACATCGAAGGTGATCTTCCCGATCCGCGTGTGCATCGTTTTCGGCTTGTAGCCATTCGCATGGGCTTCTCGCTCTGGCGTCCGTTGGTAAGGTGCTGCGTTCAAGTGCTGCTGCCGTTCGGCCTGTATGGCCGCATTGACCACGATGCGGATCAGCTCCGGCAGCGCTTCAAATCCTTGACTGGTGATCTGTTCCAGGATTTCTGATGGTAAAGTAAAATCCTCTCGGTAGGTCATGGTGCTCCTTTCGGTGTGGTAACCTGAGGATAACACCTGACCTACCAACTTTTACAGAAAAAAGTTTACACTACTTTAGTAGGGGATTTTGGTCATATACTGCACTTATATATCATACATTATCGCATGTTATGTAAATATCCTTACCGAATCATAGTTCGGCTACTCGAGGCATAGTTCCTGAAAATCTTTAGTAGGTGATTTGCTTTTGACGTTTGAAGAAAAGCACACTGGAAATCGCAACGCTTTTGAGAAAAGGAGCCAGACCCGGTCCAAATGCCAATGCAACCTCGAGATTCGCAATGGGTATGCCCGTCCCGGCCGTCAGGAAAGTGCTTGAGCAAGTTCGCTAGAGATGTGAACGATGTCTGAGCCTTACACGCTTCCCTTGATAGATCCGCGAGCAACCCTCGGGACTGTTGGCGGCAAAGGCGCCTCCCTAGCCTGCCTATCCAACGCTGGTCTACCTGTGCCAGGTGGCTTCCATATCACGACGGCGACCTATCGTGAGGTGGTGGCAGAAAACGGACTCCAGCCCCGGATCATGGCAGCGGTGGAACAGGCCGGTGCCCGTAGCCCGGCCGCGCTGGAGACGGCGGCCGAGACCATCGGCCGGTGGTTTGAGCGCGCTTCCCTGCCACCCATGATCGCCGACGGCATCACGCAGGCATACACGGCGCTCGACCCGGTCGGTGTCAACCTGGCGGTGGCTGTGCGCTCGTCGGCCACCGCCGAAGACCTGCCGGAGTTGTCGTTTGCCGGCCAGCAGGAGACCTACCTGAATATCCGGGGTCAGCAGGTGCTTATGGCAGCCGTGAAGAAGTGCTGGGCCAGTCTGTGGACGGCGCGTGCCATTGCCTATCGCCTCCAGCATGGGATCGACCAGGAGGCCGTGGCCCTGGCGGTTGTCGTCCAGGTGTTGGTCCCGGCCGAAGCTGCCGGCGTCATGTTCACTGCCAACCCGGTGAACGGCCAGCGCGACGAGGTCGTCATCAACGCCGCCTGGGGGCTGGGCGAGGCCATCGTGGGTGGTTTGGTGACGCCCGACACGCTCACTCTGGAAAAGGCTTCGGGGCGTATGCTGAGCCGCGAGACGGCTGATAAGCACATAATGACCGTCCGGGACGAGAGCGGCACGGTCGAGCAGCCAGTGCCCGAGGCCCGCCGCCGCGCGCCCGTGCTCGACGACGGGCAGGCGGCCGAGCTGGCGCGCCTAGCCGTGCAGATTGAGAGGCTCTATAGGATGCCGATGGATATCGAATGGGCGCTGGCCGAAGGAAAATTTGCCATCCTCCAGGCACGGCCGATCACCACGCTTCCCCAGTGCAAGGCGCCTCTCCCGACAGAATGGCCGCTGCCCGGCAAGGGGCCATTTTCCCGTGGCAGCATCGTCGACTTCCTACCGGATCCCGTCTCGCCGCTTTTCGCCACACTGGGCCGCGACCGCTACAACGCGGGCGAGGAGCGGCTGATGGAGTGGTTCATCGGCGACAAGCACGCCCGGATGACGTGGCTCGACATCATTAACGGCTACGCTTACATATCTGTCTCGTTATCGCTCGGCGCCTGGCTGCGGATACTGCTTGCTATCCCGCGCATGCTCCAGACCGTCCGCACGGTCAAGTCACACTGGAGGAACGAGGCGGTACCCCGCTACACGGAAACGGTTGCCCGCTGGAAAGCCCGGCAGCTCCTCGAAGTGCCAGCCGGTGATCTACTGGACGGCGCCCATGAGGTCTACGACGCGGCCATCAATCACCTGACCACGCTCCAGGCCGGCCTCCTCGGGGGAGCGGGCGGCGCTGAAGCGCTGCTTAAGGCCGTGTATGGCCGGCTCATCCGCCGGTCCGGCGACCCAGACCCTGGGGCATTGGTGCGGGGCTACGATAGCGCTCCGATCTATGCCGAGAAGGCTCTTTACGACTTGGCCCAGTGGCTCAGCAGCCAGGCAGAGCTGGCAGACTACGCGCGCCGCTGCCCCACCCAACAGTTGGCCGCCGAACTGTCCAGACCGGAGGCGCCGGCCGGCGTTGACGCGGCGGTCTGGCGCGAACTCCAAACCCGATGGGAGGCGCACCTGGAGCGCTACGGCGCGATGATCTACACCCTCGATTTCAGCCAGCCGCTGCCATTGGACGAGCCGGTGCCGTTGCTGGAGACGCTCAAGCTTTATGCGAGCGGTGCGCTTGCAAGCCCCTACGACCGCCAGCAGAGGCTGGCAGAGCAGCGTGAGGCCGCTTTGCAATCCATAATGGAGCGAGTGAAGGGCTTGAAACGCTGGCTCTTTGCCAAGGTGCTGAGTTGGGCGCAAACCTTCGCTCCATTGCGCGAGGACAGCATCGCATTCATCGGTTATGGCTACCCTCAACTGCGCCGGATGTTGAAGGAGCTCGGCCGCCGGCTGGTGCAGGCCGGGGCAATAGAACGGCCCGAGGATGTCTTCTGGCTGACTGAAAGCGAAGTCGAAGAAGCGGTAGCTGCTTTAGATCGGAGCGAGCCCCTGGTGGCCCGGCTTGTCGCCATCCGCCAGCGCCAGGCGGAGTGGCGGGCCCAAAAACGTCTGAGCCCGCCGCCTACCCTGCCCCCCACGAAACGGTTCTTCGTCGGCAAAATGAACATGGGCGGCTTGCAACCGGGGAGCAACGACGCCCAAGCGGCGGATCTGCTCAAAGGTTTCGCGGCCAGTCCCGGCCGAGTGACGGCCCCCGCTTGTGTGCTGCGCGGGCCGGAGGACTTTGGCCAGATGCAGCCGGGCCATGTACTGGTGGCCGAGATCACGACCCCGGCCTGGACGCCGCTGTTTGCCATGGCCGCGGCCGTGGTAACCGATGTCGGCGGGCCGCTGTCGCACGGTTCCATCGTCGCCCGCGAGTACGGTATCCCGGCGGTGATGGGCACCGGCGTGGCCACCCGCCGTATCCGCAGCGGCCAGACCATCACGGTGGATGGCAGCGCCGGAACCGTCACCTGCTAGATCAGCCGCGAAATGTGACTGATCCTTTCTCGTTTGGTAGTCACCGTTTCCAGCGGCTCGTCCACGCGCTGCCGAGGGCCGTGCCGTAGTACTTAATAACGATGAATGAATTGTTACCCCCTTTGGGGAAACTGAGCTGAGTTTCAGGACAGTTCGTGAAATGTTGGTTCTTACTCAAGCAAATAGGGAACCGAGGCAGTAAGTACGATTGGAGATCAATACTTCAAGACGGCGTTGGTGCATAAATCGATTGAAAGGAATTGAACAGGCAAAGTACGACCCGAAAAGGCGATTGATCATGCGATCTTGTAACTCTGGGGCATACCCAAATGGGTCATGGTGTTGAGAGCTGC
>Ga0187849_1002382_pt1 | contig 18068 bp, 21 predicted proteins | sample June2016WEW_4_10_2_FD_132412 | JGI IMG/M metagenome (GOLD analysis project Ga0187849, IMG submission 132412) | Peatland microbial communities from SPRUCE experiment site at the Marcell Experimental Forest, Minnesota, USA - June2016WEW_4_100 | ecosystem: Environmental > Terrestrial > Soil >...
AAATTAATTACGAAAGAACTTCTGCAGAGAAAAATCAAAATAGATTTGGAACTTAATTTTCGACAAATTGACAATAAACTTCTGGAGGCGTTGAAAAAGTTTGAACCTACCGGTTTAGGGAACCCCGAACCGTCGTTTATTGGTAAAGACGTTGAAATTATCGGTATCAGAACGGTCGGAAGAGACGCGAAGCACTTAAAACTCAAGTTGAAGCAAGGTGAACAAGTTTTGGACTCTATTTTTTTTGGTGGAGGAGAAATTTACTCAAAACTTAAGATGGGATCTAAGGTTGATCTGGTTTTCCAAATCGAGGAAGACTTATGGAGCGGGTTTCGGAACATCCAGCTTAAGGTGAGGGATATCCGGTTTTGAAATTGACTTTCCCCTTGCAATTACTCTTTCCGGCCAGTTTTTTACCATAACGCTTAAAATTTCTTGGGCGTTCTCATACTTTCCTTCTTTTATGCAATTTTCGGCAAGACTCCGAAGTCTGTCGTAAAGCGCATATTTATATTCGTCTCTTTCGGGTTGCATAGGCTAAGAGGTACATTACAAAAGAATTCGAGCTTCTTGTCAAGAGTGTGGGGAGTTATTACAATACGGATAGATGGAAAGAACACTAATTTGCGAAACTCCAAAGAAAATTGGTGAAAAAATAAAAATTGCGGGGAGTGTTCATGTTGTCCGTGCACACGGAAAAATAGCCTTTGCCGATATAACCGACAGAAGCGGAGTGCTTCAGGTGGTTGGCGGAGAAGATTTGGTGGAGCTTAAGCCCCAATTTGTTGTTGAAATTGAAGGGACGGTAAATGCAAGACCGCCCAAAATGGTCAACGATAAAATCAAGACTGGAACCGTAGAGCTTGCCGCGGATAAAGTAACGGTCTTAGCAAAATCTGACGAAATGCCTTTCGACATGGGTGCGGAAGAACTTAATTTGGAACTTCCGACACTTTTGGACTATCGTGCGCTTACTCTGAGGCATCCTAAACAAAAGCAAATTTTCAAGATTCAGGCGAATGTCGCCAAGGCATTCCGCGAAAAAGCTGAAGAACTCGATTGTATAGAAATTTTTACGCCAACGATCTCCGTATCCGCGACCGAGGGAGGCGCTGAAGTTTTCAAAATTGATTATTATGGTCATAACGCATTCCTCGTCCAAAGCCCCCAGCTGTATAAGCAAATAATGATTCCTGTTTTTGAGCGGGTTTATCTTTTTTCTCATGCCTACAGAATGGAACCTTCCGTAACGACAAGGCATCTTTCTGAAGTTGTACAGCTTGATTGTGAAATTGGCTTCATCAAAAATTTTGAAGAACTTTTGGATCAAATGGAATTTGTGGGGGTAGGAATGATAAAGAAGGCAGCAGAATATTCGGAAAAACATTTAAAGATGTTTAGCGCTGATATACCTTTGTGTCCTACTAAAATTCCGCGGCTTAAACTTCGTGAAGCCCAGGAAATTTTGGCAAAAGAAAGACAAACTGAAAGAAGATACGATAATGATCTTACACCGGAAGATGAGAGGGATATTTGTGCCTGGGCAAAGCGGGAACACAAAAGCGATTTTGTAACCATTACTCATTTTCCAACCAAGAAGCGTGCTTTTTATTCGATGCCTGATCCGGCTGACGCGGAATTCAGCTTATCATACGATCTTCTCTTCAAAGGTTTGGAAATATGTAGCGGCAGTCAAAGAATAAATGATTATGGTGAGTTGGTAAAAGCCATCGAGGAAAGGAGAATGAATCCTGCCGATTTTGAAATATATCTTCAGGCGTTCAAATACGGGATGCCTCCCGAAGGCGGCTTTTCTTTTGGACTGGAAAGGGTCACCATGAAACTTCTTAATCTTGCAAATGTAAGAGAAGCCTCGCTTTTTCCAAGGGATATGGAGAGAGTTGACTTCAGATTTTCCCGATGAAATTTAGCAAGAACAAAAATCATTTTCTTTATTTGGCTATTTTGGCTTTTGTTTTTATTTCCACAAGCGCCTTGGCCATTTCAAACCAAATTCCTGAGATATTTAAAAATCTTTCGGTTGACTCTTCTCAGAAAAATTTTCCGCCCAATCCTGTTTTGGGTACAAGTACATCATTTCCCGTCCTTTCGGCCCAGGGAGCGCTTGCGGTTGATTTGGATTCGGGGGTAAGCCTTTATGAAAAAAATCCGGATAGCCCCCTCCTCCCGGCCTCAACTACAAAGATAGTGACCGCGTTGGTTTCTCTTGACACATATCAATTGGATCAGATATTGACAGTGGGGAAAATAAGCGTTGACGGTCAAAAAATGGGTTTATATCAGGGAGAGCAGTTAAGTTTTGAAAATCTGCTTTACGGACTTTTAGTATATTCGGCAAATGATGCGGCGGAGGTGTTGGCTCAGGATTATCCCGGAGGTTACGATGCTTTTATTGCCGCCATGAATGTCAAAGCAAAGGATCTCTCTATGGTAAACAGCCATTTTGATAATCCCGTGGGACTTGATACCGACAATCAGCATTCAACTGCCAGAGATCTGGTCAGGGTATCCGAAATTGCAATGAGAAATCCGGAATTTGCGAAAATTGTCGGAACGGAAGAGATAACTTTTAGTGATGTTTCGGGAAAAGCTAAATATAATCTCAAAAATATCAATGAGCTTTTGGGTTCGGTTCCGGGAGTGTTGGGTGTTAAAACCGGCTGGACTGAAAATGCCAGGGAAAATCTGGTAACTTATATTAACCGTGACGGACATAAAGTAATGATTGCGCTTTTGGGAAGTCAGGACAGATTTGGTGAGACAAAAGAACTCATCGACTGGATTTTTGCAAATTATCAGTGGAATGAAGTGAAGCTTCCTTAGTTTTTATTGTCCGTAATAATCCGGAGTTACCGCAGGAAGATATGCGACGAAGCCGTTGTCTCCTTCAAAAACATATATCGGCTGGTAAAATTCAGTTTCGGAATCCGGATCAAAATACGCAAGGTAAATTCTCCTTATTTTTAAAGTATCCCCGTCTTTGTTTACTCCTAAATTTGCGATAAATGCGCTTCCCGCTTGAAGTTCACTGAAAGCCTCAGCCGGAGTTTTAATCGGATAGGTGGAAAATTGAGATCCATCAACAGGATAGTAATGATATTCGGCGGCTATTATCTGCTGACTTGGAGTTTGTGAACCGCTTATTATTGCCCAAACATTGGCTTGGTTGGGATTGCCCGTAACGCTCGGAAGGTTATCATAATTTTCTCTGAACAAATTAATCTTTATGACATCCGACTCTGAAAGTGAAAGCGCGCTTACGAGTTGCCCGCCCGACAGCTTAAGGAAATTGCTGGTTACGGGCCCGGTTAAATCATCTGGAAGAACATTTGCACCGGAAAGAACGGATCTGAATTCCGAGGCCGCAACTTCAGTAACCGGAGGCTTAAGGCTAATAGGACTTCTGTCGGAGGCGAGGTTATAGCTTATGGAGAACGTTCCGGTCACAATGTTCATTTGCAAAGTGGACGGGAAATTTGGGTTGACAAAATTATAGATAGTATCCGAAATTTGTTGGGCGTTTGAACCAAAACCCAATGCGGAAGCAGTTGCTTTAGCAGTATCCAGAGAAAGGAGATTCGGGTTGACTTTTGGCATAAAATAAACTTTGGCTTGTGTCGGAATATCGGTAGGAAGTCCTCCCGTTGGGGTTTCCAGTACGTAAGTTAACTTGGCTTGGGAACCGTTATCGGGAAACGGAATTTTTGTTAATTTTCCGAATTTAACGGTAGGAACAGGCGGTGGAGCGGGATATATTTTTCTGTAAATTGTTGTTCCTGCGTCGAGCAGAAATTTTCCTACAATAATAAAAACGATTAAAAGTATGGTGTATCTGATTGCTTTTCTTGCGGTGATTGCAATTTGGGTCAGGGAAGTCATACCTTAGTATAAATGCTAAATGTCAAATGATAAATGATAAATGCTAAATTAGATGTTAGAATTGAAGCTATGAACGAAATCCGCACGCGTTTTGCCCCTTCTCCAACCGGCTTCCTACATATCGGAGGTTTAAGAACCGCACTTTATGCTTATGCGCTGGCAAAGCACGGGAATGGTGATTTTCTGCTTCGTATTGAAGATACCGATCAAAAGCGTCAGGTAAAGGGTGCTTCGGAGGCACTGCAGGGAACTTTAAAAAAGTTTGGTTTGATTTGGGATGAGTTTTATGTTCAATCTGAACGGCAAAAAACTGGCATATACGAAAAAGCGGCAAAAAAGCTGGTTGAGGAAGGCCACGCTTTTTATTGTCAATGCAAACCCAAAAATGTTAAGGAAGAAGGTTTTTCGCCCGATCTAAGAGACATCTGTCGGGATAAAGATTACACGACCGGTGCGGTTAAACTTAAAGTTCCGGAGGGAGAGACGCTTTCTTATTATGATTTCGTTCACAGGAAAGAAATTTCCTGGAATAGTGATACTGTTTACGATGCGACACTTCTCAAATCGGATGGATTTCCTACTTATCATCTTGCGATGCCAGTTGATGATTTGAATATGAAAATTTCTCATGTTTTGAGAGGTCACGATTGGCTTCCGTCAACTCCGATTCACCTTCTCGTTTTCAAATATTTGGGCGGAAAACGGCCTGAAATAGGACACCTGACCGATATTCTTTCGGCTGTAACTGGCAAAAAATTAAGTAAAAGAAGAGACTCGGTTTTTGTCGAGCAGTATTTGGATCAAGGTTATCTGCCTGAAGCGCTTTTAAATTTTGTAATGCTTCTCGGCTGGGCGCCTAAAGACAATCGGGAACTTTTTACACTTTCCGAATTTGTAGAACATTTTGACGTAAACGGTTTTCAGGATGCAAACCCGCGTTTTTTGGAAGATAAGCTTAATTGGTTTAACGGAGAATATATTCGTCAATTAAGTGATGAAGAGCTTTTTAAAGTTTTAAAACCTTTTGTGCCCCAAGGAGCAAAAGCGGAAGAGGTTAAAGATATAATTCCTTTAATTAAAGATAGAATGAAAAAGCTTTCCGATTTTTCAAGTTTGGCAAGCTATATTTTTAAGAAATCAGATGAAATAGAGCCATTAAAACTGACTGATAAATACAATGCACACATATCTGCCGCAACGACAGCCTTAAAGGGTATCGAACCTTCTAAATGGGGTTTGCCAACAATAAATGAAACATTATCAGGAACCATAAGCGATAATGGTTTCAAAACTGGCGATTTTTATATGGACTTGAGGGGCACCATTTCAGGGAGTAAATATACGCCTCCCTTAAATGAAACTTTGGGACCAATCGGCAAAGACGAAACAATTAAGCGGTTGGAGAAGGGATTGGAGAAGTACAGAAATTAAATGACACAACCTGCCAGCAAATCATATCGGAGGTTTGAGGAAGAAAAAATTTCCTCGGAGTTTCTCCGCAATAAACTTAAATTAAGAAGTTTGGAGGCACAGCGTTCTCTTTTTGAAAAATATCCTCACGTAAAGAAATTCTTTACCGATCGGGGGATTGATCTAGGGAAAATCCGCGAACATTCAGCAAAAGTTATTACGACAGGGGCCTTAACCGGAACTCTTCTTTTTGCTCCGCCTACACTTGCAAAAAATATCCCGACGGTAGCAAATATTGTAAAAAGTTTGGGACAGGTTGAAGGAGGCCAACCAAATGTTCCTCAACAGGAGACTCTTTTGACTTCCTTGCAGCAAGTCTTGCCTCAGAAAGTCGGGCCGCTTGATCGAAGTCAGGAAAAAACCCTGGAACAGGTATTCAGTCAGGTGGTAGGGGTAAATGCCAAAGCAAGTTTGGAGGGGGAGCATTTGAATACAACTTACGGTTATATCGGAGCGGAACAGCACCTTGCCCGCTACCCGGGGGATAATATGTCAGTGCACCCCAAAGTTGCCGAACTTGATGAAGGAATGGCCCCGGGGCTTGGCGCATGGGGTTATTTCGCTCCGTCAAAAGCTGCCCTTACCCCGAGTCTTAATGCCGATGAGGAATGGTATGCTGTTGTACAGACACTATATTTGCCCGACTGGAACACACGACAGCCGTATTTAAGTAATTGGTATAAATATAGAAAGGTTTTGATAGTAAATACAATGAACGGGAATGCGGTTGTGGCCGATATTGCCGATTCCGGACCTGCGGCATGGACCGGAAAGCAGTTTGGAGGAAGCCCTGAGGTAATGAATTATCTGGGCGGCCCAAGATATAAAAAAGGACCGGTAATTCTGTTTTTTGTCGACGATCCGACCAACCAGGTTCCTTTGGGACCGGTGGAATATAATAAGATTAACGGTCAAGGGGTTTCCCTTACGCAAGCATAAGCTTATAAATTATAAAAATGAGTCAACTATTTTATGACGATTTAATTGTTCTGGATGAAGTGGATGCCGTAATTAAAAAAACGGCTTCTTCTAAGGAGGAACGGGAAGAACTTTGGGGTCTTGTTGATGAAATATTAAATCACAAAGTTCTCGAAACGATACTAGATGAATTGCCCAAAGAAAGTCATGGAGAATTTTTGGAGCTTTTTCACAAATGCCCCCATGATGAAGTGGTGATTTTTGGATATCTTAAGAAAAAGACAGGTCAAAATATGGAAGAAAAACTTCGGGGAAAATTGAGGGATATAGGAACGGATATTCTCAGAGATCTAAACCTCAGGACGAAGTATCGGCAGAGACAAAAGTTTCCAAGAAGTAATTCTCCAAAAACAATACCCCGCAACCACTTTTAAGGGCGGTTACGGGATATTATAAATTTTTAAACCGATTATTTCTTCTTGCCTTTTTTAGCAAGCATCATCCAGATTATATAAAGTGCGGCCAAACCGACCAAAATATAAATCCACTGGGCAATTATTCCCAATCCAAAGATCATTCCGACCAAGTTATAGTTAAAAGCACCAATAAGTCCCCAGTTGATGGCACCAACCAACACCAAAATCCAGGCAATCCAATCCAAAGCGTTCATTTTCATATTTTTCTCACCACCTTTCCCCTTACATTTCAGTATTGTCTCAGTTTCAATCCCTTGTCAAGGATTTGAAGCTGTATAATTAGAAAATGGAAAGAAATTTTGGCGGAGTTATTTGGACAAATCATGCTATGGAGAGAATGCGCGAGCGCGGAATAAAACAGGGAGATGCTTGGGCGACATGGAACAGACCAGAACAGTCTTACAAAAGTAATTCGCACAAGGGGGAAGATGCATGGAGATATTATAGAACCGTAGGAAATCAAAGGATTGAAGTTGTAGCGAAGCAAAATGAAAGAAAGGAGTGGGTAATACTTTCGGTCTGGTCGCGACCAGCCTCCGGAAATTATAAAAAAACCGAATCTTTTTTGAGCTTTATGGTTAAGAAGTTATTCCACTAAGCCTTGCGGGAAGCTATACTAAAGAGTAAAATCTTCGTTTGGCATGAAAAAGTTTCTAGACTTAATAAATACTTTTCGACAGAAATTGGGGAAGTGGTTTTGGGTAATTCTCGTTGTCATTCTAATCATTGTCTGGCGCATTGTTGCCTCGTCAAACACGGTAGTTAAAGTCCAAACTGTGGCTGTGGCAAAAGGTGATCTTGTCCAAACGGTTTCAACCTCGGGAACTGTTAAGGCGGATAGGTATTCCCAACTTACATTTCCGACAGGCGGTAAGGTTGTAGCGGTTGGAGTAACCCAAGGACAAGAAGTAAGTAAAGGAAAATTTATTGCTCAAATCGATGCAATAGCACTAAACGCTGCTTATGAAAACGCTCTGAATACCTATAGAAATACGCAAGCGGCAGTAGAGCTGGAACACGACAACGATAAAAGTTATGGAGCGGGAGAAACGTATGCTGAAAAATCAACCCGTACCGCTGCCGAGGTTGCAAATGACAATGCCTACAATGATGTTCTCGCAGCACAAGACAATCTTAAAAACGCGTCACTTTTTGCTCCTTTTAACGGGATAGTCGATACCGTTAGTCCCAGTTCTCCCGGCATTCAGGTTCTTCCCGGAGCCGCAAATTATACAATTGTGGATCCTTCTTCCGTTTACTTTGACGCAGAGGTTGAAGAAACGGACTTACCAAATATCAAAGTAGGTCAACCCGTGAACATAACACTTGACGCTTATCCTGATCAAACTTTTCAGGGGACAGTTTCAACAATCGGGCTGGTTGCTTTTACTTCCTCAACGGGAGGAAACGCATATCACGCAAGAATTACTCTTCCGGACAATTCAGATCAGAAGTTTAGAGTAGGTATGGGTGGGGATGTAGATATTATTTATAACACGATTTCCCAAACCTTGAAGGTACCTTCATCTGCAGTAATTACCGATACGACAAATTATGTATGGATTATTCAGTCGGGTCGGGCAAAGCAGGTTCAGGTTGAGGTTGGAGCATCCAGTGCCGATGAGGTTGAAATTAAATCCGGACTAACTGAGGGCGATATGGTTATTACGAATCCGCCGCCAACACTTAAGGTTGGCCAACACGTGTCTAGCTGAAGAATGTATGTCTCCTTTAATTTCTCTCACAAATGTTACAAAATCCTACAAGCTTGGGGAAGATATTGAGATTCAGGCACTCAGGGGAATTAACTTGAAAATTAATGAGGGGGAATTTGTTGCAATAATCGGTCCGTCGGGATCTGGAAAATCCACCCTGATGCATATAATTGGGATTCTTGACCAACCGACATCGGGAACCGTCGAACTGGAGGGGAAAAATATAGGAAAACTTCCGGAGAAAAGTTTGGCGGAACTTAGAAATAAACACATAGGGTTTGTTTTTCAGGCGTTTAATTTACTTCCGCGGACCACCGCTTTGGAAAATGTTGAACTTCCGTTAATTTATTCAGGAGTTTCAGCCGAGGAAAGAAAAAAAAGAGGGATCGAGGCGCTTAATATGGTTGGTCTTGGAGAGCGGCTGGATCATACACCTGCTCAGCTTTCCGGAGGCCAGCAGCAAAGGGTAGCAATTGCCCGCGCGCTTATAACTAAACCCAGTTTGATACTGGCTGATGAGCCGACAGGAAATTTGGATAGTAAGGCAGGAGAGGAAATTATTAATCTTTTGCTGGATTTGAATAAAAAGGGCAATACTATTGTTTTGGTTACTCACGAACGGGAAATTGCCGAAAGAACAAAACGAACCATTGAAATAAGGGATGGACTAATTATTAGCGACAAAAAAAATAAATGATACCTTTGGGCGAAATAATCAGATTATCAATACAGAGCTTATTGCGAAACAAGACAAGATCGCTTCTGACAATGCTGGGAATTATTATCGGAGTTTCCGCTGTAATTCTATTGGTTTCCATCGGACAGGGTTTGCAAAATTATATAACCCAGCAGTTTGAGTCTCTGGGAAGTAATTTAATAGTGGTTTTACCCGGAAAGGTGGGAGGGGGAAGCGGGCTTTCCGGCGCGCCGAATTTGGCGGGTTCAAAGTTGACTCTTAACGATGTAAATAGCCTTTCGAGGTTGGGAGGGCCGATAGAGTCGGTGGGAGCCGGAATTGAAATGCCGGCAGGCGTTTCATACCAGGGAAAATCAACTTATACAACGGTAGGAGGACTTACCGCCGAGTATCAAAAAATGAGAAACCTGGTTACTTCCTCCGGCCGCCAGATCAGCGATTCGGATAACGCTTCCTCAAGACCCGTTGCGGATATCGGTCAGACAGTAATAGATAATATTTTTGGAAACATTGATCCTATCGGTAAAAAAATTACAATCGGCGGACAAAAATTTGAGGTTGTCGGGGTTTTGAGCAAAATCGGCTCCGGTGGGGCAATCGGGACCGATACAAACAATTTTGTATTTATTCCTTTGACCACTTCCCAAAATCTTTTCGGAATTAAAAGCGTGCAGGCAATTGGAGTAAAAGTCCGTGATAAGGAAGAAATTCCGCAAGCAAAGATTATGATACAAAATGAATTGGGAAAAAGGCTTAAAAGTGATGATTTTTCGGTAGTAGATTCTTCGAGTCTTCTTGCCACGATTGATCAAATTCTTGGTGTAATTACCCTGGCTTTGGGAGGAATTGCGGCAATATCCTTGGTTGTTGGAGGGGTAGGAATAATGAACATTATGCTTGTTTCGGTTACGGAAAGAACGCGCGAAATAGGACTTAGGAAAGCGGTTGGGGCAAAACCCAATGATATTTTGATTCAATTTCTTATAGAGTCGGTGACCTTATCTGTGGTTGGCGGAGGAATAGGGGTTCTTATCGGATTTCTCGGCTCGCTGGCGATTAATCAATTTATTGCAACCACAGTGACTTTTTGGTCAGTCGCATTGGCATTTGGAGTTTCGGCAATAATTGGTGTGGTTTTTGGAGTTGCTCCTGCGGCACGAGCCAGCAAGCTTAATCCGATTGAAGCCTTGAAGTATGAATAGTTAATTAATGGACACGGAATTTTTGTGCATCGGCATGTTGCATTATTATTTGCAAGTCTTTAATCTGATCGGGAGTTGGCGGCCCTGCGGGCCTGGAAATAACCAGCATACTTGCCTTGTTGTATTTTAAGACAGGCAAATTCAAAATTTTGCCGTATGTTTGCCCTTCTATAAAAGCCATTTTACGGGTCAGATTTTCTTTAATCTTATATTCCGCATCAATGCCGATATCGGATTTGTCATCTCTCCAGAGGATACTTACGGACCAGCGTTCCGGAAGATCCTGTGAAAGCAAGATTCGCGGATTTTTTTCAATTGATTCCGTCTCAGTGCTTCTGTAAGAGATTCTCTCGTTCATATTTGGGAATTCTAGGCGGTTTGTCTCAGACTGTCAATTGATTCTAAAGATTCTCTTATCATCTGGTTATATTCTTCCTGCCTGCACCAAATCCCGCGGGCTGCAGGATGGACAATCGGGATGAAAGAAATTCCTCTTTTGGCCAGTTCCTGTTGAACCGTTAACCCCATTGCTATTACAATTCGGCCTTTTGGATTAATTTCCCGAACACTGCCGTCGTCGTTCCATGCGTTCGTAAAATCGTGTTCGCGGGGTTCTATTCCTGCGTTTCGGAGTGCAATAAACAATTTTCTTGAACAATGGCCGCTCATATCAGGAACATTTTGCCAGGTATAACCGTTTCTTTTGGCAAGTTCGCTTCTTTTTTCACCTACGAACAAAAAATGCGGTTTTTGGCTATTTTCCTGCCTTTCCCTCATAAGTATGGAGATTATATATAAGTTTTACTTTAAAGCAAATCCTTTGGAGGAACCGAAATCTACAAACCCATTCATATCTAAATAAGTTTTTTTGATTTTACAGTCTGAAAAACCGCAGCCGGCAATTTTTGCTTCGTTAAAATCGGCTTCTTCCAGATTGCACTTTTCAAAAACAGCGTTTTCAAGAACGGATTTTTGAAAACCGACCCTTGAAAGATTGCACATTACAAAAACGCTGCCTGAAAGCTCTGCGGAGTTAAAAACGCAGCTTCTAAGGTCCAGATTTTTCCTTTCGCTTTTACTTCCGCCTTTCAATTTTTGGAAAATACAATTTTCGGCGACTGAACTGCTGAAATCACAATTTAAGATTGATGTATTTCCGAAATCCAGAAAACTTAGTTTGCATCCGGGAAACTTGCATATGGTAAAACCTGCAGAATCAAAAATGCTTTCGGAAAAATTGCAATTGTCAAAAGTACAATTTTTGAAATTCACAAATTTAAAGACCAAACCGGGAAACTTGCACGATTTGAAAATTGCATCTTCGAAATCTTCACCCTGCAATTCTTTTTGAGTCAGCGTTTTATTTCTGTAGATCATCTGTGCTATTTTACTCCGTTTCAGTGTTTTTTCAGCAGAGATTTGTTATTCTTATTGCTGGAGTTCCTGCCGGATGGGAGGTGATTTAAAATGATGAATTATTATTACGGTGCCCGTATGATTCGACCGGTAAACCCGGGACTGGGAATATTTGGCTGGATTATCGGAATAATTTTTTGGGTTATTTTGATCTGTTTGATTGTCGGAATTATTAGACATTTTGCGGCAAATCATGAAGAATCTGAAGAAAATGGAGAAAGCCATAATAGGGCATTGGATATTCTTAAAGAACGCTACGCAAAAGGAGAAATCACAAGCAAGGAGTTTGAGAAAATGAAAAAGGAAATCGCGTAATGATAGCGGAACTCGAGAAAAATATGGAAGAAATAATTGAACCCAATCTACTCAATATTGAACCGGCGGTTGATTTGGTTGAAAAATCGAAAAAGCTGGGACGAACTCTAATTTACACCAGCTACGTTTCCGGCAAGAATTTGGCTATAGCAACGGTCAATTCTGAAGGTGAGGCCCGCATTGCAGCTCAGGTAACCAACGAAGTTGATTGGGATCAACATTATATGCCTATTTTTTCTGTTGCCGAAATAATTATTACGGGTGCTGATTATTTGAAACGAATTGATAAATTGGGTCCCGAAGCCCAAAATATTTTGGACATGATGACGAAAGGTAAGTTTGCCTATTTAGGTGATTGGAGAGAAAAACACGGTTTTCATCGGGAACCGGACGTGGCGATTCTCAGCAGGTCTTTGGATTTTCCCTTACCCGAACAAATAGAAGCTCCAAATAGAAAAATAATCGTTTTTACTACTGATGGAATGGCAAAATCCGAAAAAGCTGACGAACTTCGTAAATTAGGGTTGGAAGTAGTAGCAACAGGTGAAGAGGGGGCTGACGGCGAAAAAATTGCCGATTGGTTAAACAAAATGCATTATAAAACGGCAATGATGACTACAGGCCCGAGGGTTTTACAAGTGTTTACGGAAGCTGGGAAAATGGATTTTGCTTATATAAATATTGTCGAGAGAGAAATTCCGGGGAAATTAGTAACGGTGTTACCTGCGGGCAAAAATTTTAGTGATTTCGGATTTAGTTTGTACAAAAGCGGTGGACCGGAAAATGTTAAAACAAATGATGGTGCGGTATTTCCGCAAAGATATGAGGTTTGGGCGAAAAAGGAAACCCTAGACGCCTTGGCTGCTTAGGTCTTTCAAAATTTCTTCCGAATGGGTTAGGGGATTAACCTTTTCATAAAATTTTATAATTTCTCCTTTGGGATCGATTAAATAAGTATTTCTTGTAGTTCCTTCGAATTCCCTTCCCATAAATTTTTTAATTCCCCAGGATTTGTACTCTTTAATAACGCTTCTGTCCTCATTGCTCAAAATTGTAAAGTTCAGATGATATTTATCCGCAAATTTTTTGTGTGAGGCGACTGAGTCTTTAGAAATTCCTAAAATTACAGCGCCAAGTTTTTGAAACTTATTTATTGAGTCTCTAAAATTGCACGCCTCTTTTGTACACCCGGGCGTATCATCTTTGGGGTAAAAATATAAGATTACCCACTTTCCAATGTAGCTGGAAAGTTTATGAATTTTTCCGTTCTGATCGGGTAATTCGAAATCTTTTGCCTTCATCGATTTATTATACCTGATTAACAGATTTATTTGACATGATTTCCCAAATATAGGTAAGCTAACTAGTGACAAGAAAACGAAGATTTAATCAAAACGGAATTGTGCAGCTTTTGCCTTTATTGATTTTACTCGCAATCGTAATAGTTTTGTTGTTTATTAAATATCCGGTAAAGATTCCCCAAGGGGTTATCTCCCCGCCGGTTACCCCAACTCCGACTTCTACCCCGACAACTAGACCGACACTAACGATTACACCAAAGCCGACGATTATCCCAACCCAAAAACCCGCAACTCCAACACCAATTCCATTGGTTACATCAAACCAACTTCCAAAAACCGGTTTTGCAAGTTTTAATGTCTCTTCCGATGTCGGAACTTTTTTGGTAGACGTTGGAGCTGGTGATGTTTCCTCGACACGTGTGGTTATTGATACGGCCTCTGATTCGGATTGCACCTCAAATTGTCCGGCTTTTCCTCTTTCAACCTATGTATCAAGGCGTAATGCTTATGCAGGAATTAACGGAACATATTTTTGTCCTGCGGAATCGGCTTATGCTTCTTGCGGAGCAAATAACTCTTTCAATTTCCTGGTAATGAACATAAATAAATATTACTTCAATAGTTCAATGAATGTTTACAGTTCGAATGCAGGTGCAATTTTTGCAAGCAGTTACGTACGGTTCGTCAATTCAATTTCTGAATGGGGCCGTGATACAAGTCCTGATGGCGTAATATCAAATTACCCGCTTTTGGTTTTGAACGGAAATATAAACTTTAGCGGAAGCAGTGATTCAAAATTAACAGTCAAAACCACAAGAAGTTTTGTAGCGAATAAAGGAAATCTTGTTTATATCGGTGATGTGTTTAATGCGAGTGCGGAAGATGTCGCCCACGTTCTACATACATTAGGAGTTGATAATGCCCTGAATTTGGACGATGCGGGAAGTGCTGCTTTTTGGTATGGGGGATATAAAGTTGGACCAGGGCGAAATATTCCAAACGCAGTACTTTTCATTTCACGCTAAATTACTACTTCATGTTTTTCATCCAATCGTGAGCGTAGATTTCTGCTTCTCCGGATTTAATTCCATCAACAATTATATTGGCAACAAATTCAGGGGAATCGGGAGGTTGAGGGCCGCCGCTTTCTGCCTCCCCAGGAGTTTCCTTAATTGATTTGTCTCTGATTGTATTTATTTCAAAAGCGGTTTGGGTTATATAAGGATAGACTACGCTGACATTAATTTTTGAATTTTTAAGTTCTTCCCGCGCAACCAAACTGATTTGTGCCAGTGCACGTTTTGCCCCGGAATATGCCGCATTGTTCGGAAGTGCCATTAAAGCTGTTCCTGAACTGATATTGATAATGCTTCCTCCGCCTTCCTTTTTCATAATCGGGATAACTTCCTCCATTGCTATAACCGGCCCGATCACGTCAAGATCCAGAATTTTCCGGAAGGTCGGAATATCGGTGTGTTCAAACGGCGCGTCATATCCCTGCCCTGCACAATTGACTAAAATATCGATCTTTTCATAATGTTTGTAAACTTCAGAAATCATATATTTAATCTCAGATTCCTTCGTCATATCGGCATTGATGAACATTGAGTTGGGAATCTCACTTGCAATACCGGCCAGTTTTTCTTCATTTCTGGCAACAAGTGCAACCTTAGCTCCTTCTTCGGCCAAAAGTTTTACGGTAGCAAGACCGATTCCGCTTGAAGCGCCCGTTACAATTGCAACTTTTCCTTTAATTTCCATTGTATTTATTATAATAAACCATAGCCGTTTTATTTGACAACAGAAATTTTCGTGTGATAATAGAGCACAATATGTCAGCGGAAAACAGAGGGCTGCTTGAGCAGTGGTTGGAGATAAAAAGGACTGAGGGTTCTTCTCCGGCAGTTTTTATGGGCCAGCACCTTCTTGATACTTACGGTGATGCGGTAAAAATAACTGAGCCCAGAAAGATTGACGAAAAAGCCATTGCGTTGAGGCATGCAAAAAATGAATACAAAAAAAACCCTGATTCGCTGGAGACAATAAGTAATTTTTGGACAACTTTTTGGGCAAGAAACGGGTCAAAAGTCGGGTTGGATATTAAGGTTGACCCGATCCCTACAATTTCAAGCGATTATTTGAAGGAAGCAAGGGAAAAAGGAAAAGGGCTTATTTATGTTCCATTGGAAGTTTCTGGACAGAAAAACCGGTATCTTTTAGGAGAGATGTTTCCTAAAATGAAGCGGGACGGAGTAGTAGAGGGAAATTATTTTACAAATATTCTTGCGAGGTTTGGCTGGAGATGGTTTGACATAAAGCCTGATGCTCCGAATTTATACACCTTTGAATGTGATTTAAAAAAGAATTTAGTTAATAACATTGCAGCGGAACCTACCCTAAACGAATATATTATTGCTTCGCAAATTAGCAAAATGACAACAGGAAGCTATCTTGATGAAAAAACATATTGCAGAATCTTGGGTTCAAATTTTGATGGCATTTCGGCGCTTGTAAGCTTCCATGGCAAAGGAGGTCTTTCCGTACAATTTATTCAATCTGATAAGCGTTCTGAAAAAATTGGTGCTCGGTTCTCCTGGTTTGCATCTCCCCAGCCCTAATTGTTAACATAGTTGTATGCCCAAGAAATATTTTCAGGGACTTTCCAAAGATACTTTTCTTCTGACTTTTACTTCCCTTTTTGCGGATATTTCTACGGAAATGCTTTACCCGATCTTGCCTATTTTTCTTACCCAATATTTGGGAGTTGGGGGAAGCGTTGTCGGACTTATCGAAGGGGTTGCCAACGCAACACAAAATATTGAGCAGGGTTTTGCAGGTTGGCTTTCGGATAAAATCCACAAAAGAAAATCGCTTGCAATTATCGGTTATTCACTTGCGGCCATTTCAAAACCTTTTATGGGCCTTTCAAATATTTGGCAGGGGGTTTTTGCGGCTAGGGTAATGGATAGATTCGGGACGGGTACGCGATCGGCTCCGAGGGATGCGCTGGTTGCAGGTTCGGCGGATGATACTAACCGCGGCAAAGCTTTTGGACTTGAGGGAATTGGTGATAACATGGGAGCCTTTTTGGGTCCGGTTTTGGCGGTAATTTTGCTTTTTTATTTTAAAGTTCCGATAAGGAATATTTTTTATCTGGCGATAATTCCGGGAACCTTGGCGGTTATAATGGTTCTTAATGTTCGCGAAAAAGCCGACGGGTTTAAATCCAAATATAAACTTGATGTTAAATTTTCCCGGTTTCCGAAGTCGTATTGGAAATACATTGGGGTTACGGCACTTTTCGGAATAGGGAATATCAGCAGTTCTTTTATGATTCTTCAAACAAGAAATGTTGGGGTTTCCCTGATTGGAACAATTTTGATTTATGCGGTTTTTAATTTTATTGCCGCTGCCGTTTCGTTTCCATCGGGGACATTGTCTGACCGTTTCGGCAGAAAAAATGTTCTTTTATCTTCTTTCTTGGCATTTTTGGTTGCACTCATAGGCTTTGCTTTTACCCGCAGCTTTTTTGTAATTGCTGTTCTTTTTGCCCTTTACGGCGTGTACTCGGGAATCTTCCGTGCAGTCGGAAAGGCTTTTGCGGCGGATTTTGTTCCGCAGGAACTTCGTGCTAGCAGTATAGGTTTATTTAATGCCACAGTAGGAATTTCCGGTCTTATTGCCAGTATTACTGCCGGACTTCTTTATGACAAAATCGGTCACCCCGCAGTTTTTCTCACTGCAGCGGTATTTGTTGCCGCCGGAAGCATTCTTCTTATGGTTTTACCCTACCGGAGGTCGGTATAATTAAAAAGTGAACGCTGTCCAAAACATTATTTCTCAAGTCCTGGCCTTTATTACAATATTGACAGGATTTTTCCATACCCCACAAGCATTAATAATCCAACCGACGCCTTCCGTTCCGTTAAACCCGTTGATTATACAGGCTATGAGAGCAAGAACTTATCCGGGAAGTAGTATTTCAATTGAACAGACCCTTTCGCCGATGCCGACTTATAATAGATATATCGCTTCATATGAATCGGACGGATTAAAAATTTATGCGCTTCTTCTGGTTCCGAAAGGAACAAAACCGGTAGGCGGTTGGCCGGTTATTATTTTAAATCATGGATATATCATACCCGAAAAATATACACCTGATGGAAATTATATTGCCTATGCAGATGCTTTTGCGCGGAACGGCTATATCGTTTTTAAACCAAACTACAGAGGTAACGGAAAATCACAGGGCAAACCGACAAGCACATATTATTCTCCCGATTATATTACCGATGATTTGAACGCAATTGCATCGATTAAAGGTTACCCTGATGCCAATCCGGGCAAAATCGGAGTTTGGGGTCATTCAATGGGAGGACAGATTACCCTTAAGGATTTGGTAATTAATACAAAAGATATAAAAGCTGCCGTAATCTGGGGCGGGGTAGTTGGCCTGTACAGTGATATTATTTCCAACTGGCAGAACAGGGTAAGTTATAAACCGGATGCCGAAGACCTGGCCCTGAGACTTCAAAATCTCAGCTCTCTGGAGGGAATGTACGGAACGCCACAGACAGACCCTGCATTTTGGAACTCGGTCGACCCGAATAGTTTTTTAAAAGATATAACGGCTCCGGTGCAAATTGATGTTGGACTTG